>Ga0134126_10003657_pt1 | contig 19261 bp, 18 predicted proteins | sample KB31752_FD_96881 | JGI IMG/M metagenome (GOLD analysis project Ga0134126, IMG submission 96881) | Terrestrial soil microbial communities with excess Nitrogen fertilizer from Kellogg Biological Station, Michigan, USA - KB3-175-2 | ecosystem: Environmental > Terrestrial > Soil > Unclassified ...
GCGGGTCGGGAAGGAGTTCCGCCGAGGTCGCGCCGATGGCCAGCACGAGTCGGTCCCCTGCGGGGATCACGGTGGCCAGCGGCAGGCTCTTGACGGTCAACCTCGTCGGCGTCCCGATCGGGAAGGGCCGGTTGGTGCCCGGGTGCTGCCAGTGCCGCAGATCGAGCTCGATGCGCCCGGAGTCGGGCGCCCCGCTCGCCAGCTCGGCAGGTAGACGTCTCCTCGCAAGGCCGTGCCGTCAGCCGCCCGGGCTTCGAAGGGCACGACGTGCACTCCAGCAGCGGCTTGTGCGGCCGCGCCGGTCACCAGCGTCAGCGCCGTGAGCACCGCCAGCAGCAGGGTGACACAGCGCCTGATGACCGGCTGCCGGAGTCGCCACCCGCGGTGCCCAACCGATCGATCATCGGGGTCACCCACGTCGCTTACCTCCCGAGCAGGCTCCGGGAAGGCACCAAGGCCGCCTCGTCCGGTTAGCGGCGGCATCTTGCCAGCGGGCGCGACACACCGGACACGGGGGCGCGACACACCGGGTACGGGGGTTAGGGGCGCATCCGGGCGACTAGGCCGGTGTCGTAACGGCCGGATACGAATTCTGGGTGTTGCAGCAGCTCGGCGTGGAAGGGCAGGTTGCACCGGGGTCCGGTGACGGTGAACCCGGCCACCGCCGCCCGGGCCCGCTGCAGCGCCTGCTGCCGGTCACCACCGTGTACCACCAACTTGGCCAGCAGGGAGTCATAGAACGGCGTGACGACGGTGCCCGCCGCGTAGCCGGCGTCCACCCGCACCCCGTCCCCGGTGGGTTCCACCCACTCGGTGACCGGACCGGGACCCGGCAGGAACCGCTTCGGATCCTCGGCGTTGACCCGCAGCTCGATCGCGTGACCAGTCGGCGTAGCAGTCTCGGTATCGAAACCAGGGTCAGCGCCGGCCGCGATACGCAGCTGCGCTGAAACCAGATCCACGCCGTAGCGCAGCTCGGTGACCGGGTGCTCCACCTGCAGCCGGGTGTTCATCTCCAGGAAGAAGAACTCGCCGGTGTCCTGATCGAGCAGGAACTCCACCGTTCCCGCGTTGCGGTAGTCCACCGTGGTGGCGGCCAGCACCGCGGCGTCTTGCATCCGGCGGCGCAGATCCGGTGAGACGGCGGGTGACGGGCTCTCCTCGGCGATCTTCTGGTGCCGGCGCTGCACCGAGCAGTCGCGCTCGCCCAATGCGATCACCCGGCCGTCGGCCAACCCGAGGATCTGCACCTCGACATGGCGTACGTGCGGGAAATAGCGCTCGACGAACAGCCGCTGATCACCGAAGAGCCGCTGCGCGAAGGCACTGACCTTGCCGTACTCGATGCGAACCGCAGCGGCATCGGCAGCCACGGCCATCCCCATGCCGCCGCCGCCGGCAGCCGCCTTGAGCATCACCGGGAAGCCGACCTGTTCGGCTGCGGCGACTGCGCTCTCTTCGGAGGCCACCGCGCCGGCCGAACCGTCCGCCACCGGCACTCCGGCAGCCGCCACGCGCTGTCGCGCGGCCACCTTGTCGCCCATCGCGGAGATTGCTTCAGTACCGGGACCGATCCATACCAGACCGGCGTCGGACGCCGCCTGGGCGAATCCGGGGTCCTCGGACAGGAACCCGTACCCCGGATGCACCGCGGTCGCGCTGGTCTTGCGGGCCGCATCGAGTAGCTGGTGAGCGTCGCGGTAAACCTGCGCAGGCGAACCGGTCAGTTCGATGGCGTCGTCGGCTTCGGCGACGAACGGCAGCTCGGCGTCCACCGAGGAGTGCACCGCGACAGTGCGGATGCCCAGCGCCCGCGCGGACCGGATGACCCGCCGAGCGATCTCCCCCCGGTTGGCCACCAGCAGCGACTCAAACACCACCACGCTCCTTGCTTCTCGACACCTCACGGTGTCGTCAGATCGGGCCAGCCGGGGTGCGGTCCAGGTCCGGCTCCAGGTAAATGATCCGGGCGGCGGGGACCGCGCCACGCACTCGTGCTTCGGCCTCATCGATGACCTGAGCGACCTGAGCGGTGGGCAGGATGGCCGGTACCGCGATCTTCGCGGCGACCAGCAGCTCGTCCGGGCCGAGATACTGGGTCCTGAGGTGGATCACCCGGTCCACGCCTGGCCCCACCAGCGCATCGCAGATGCGGTTGCGCTCATCGGCACCAGCGCCCTCCCCGATCAGCAGGCTCTTGGTCTCCACAATGAGGATGATCGCAATGGTGCCGAGCAGCACGCCGATGCCCAGCGTGCCGAGCCCGTCCCACAACGGATCGCCGGTGAGCACTGACAGCCCGATGCCACCGAAGGCCAGCAGCAGCCCGACCAGCGCGCCGGTATCCTCCAGCAGCACCACCGGAAGTTCCGGGTTCTTGGATTTCTTGATGAACTGCCACCAGCTGTCACCGCCCTTGAGCGGCCGGGACTCCCTGACCGCGGTGCGGAAACTGAAGCTCTCCAGCACGATCGCCACCACCAGGATCCCGATCGCGACCAAGGGCGAGTTGATCGGGTCGTCGCTGTGGATCTTGTGGGCTCCCTCGTACAGCGCGAATATCGAGCCCAGGCTGAACAGCAGCAACGCCACCACGAACGAATAGAAGTAGCGATCGCGGCCGTAACCGAACGGGTGCTGCAGGCTGGCTTGCCGGCGGGCGCGGTGGCGACCGAGCAGCAGCAGTCCCTGGTTGGCGGTGTCGGCTACCGAGTGCACCGCCTCAGCCAGGATCGACGACGACCCGGTGATCAGGAAACCAACGAACTTCGCCACCGCGATACCGGCATTGGCCAGCAACGCCGCGATGATCGCCGTGGCCCCACCGCCTGCGGACACCCCTGACGCCTCCTCAGTACCGGTCCTGCGCGCATCCCTGCGCCCCGGGCAGCGCCCGGAACAGCTGCACCCGATCCGGTCCAGGGCACACTGTGACGTCAGGATCGGCGGCGGCCAACCACACCGACCTGCCGCGCTCGAGCGTGACGCAACCGCCTGCCGGCGACCACAGCTGGACCGAACCGTGGGTGCACAACAGAATCTGGGGGCACGGGCTGTGCAAGCAGATCGGATCCGACTCCCCGCGCGCCCAGTCCAGCCGGGTGAGCTGGAACTCCTCGGCCGGGCTGAGGTAGGCGGTCTCGTGCGGCCCGACCCGCTGGCCGCGTTGCACGTCCAGCTCGCCGTAGGAGAAGTCCAGCACCCGCAGCAGCTCGGGCACGTCGATGTGCTTGGCGGTCAGGCCGCCGCGCAGGACGTTGTCCGAGTTCGCACTGATCTCCACAGCAGTGCCCCGCAGGTAGGAATGCAGGTTCCCGGCCGGCAGGTACAACGCCTCGCCCGACGCCAGCACGACATGATTGAGCAGCAGGGCCGCGAGCGCTCCCACGTCGCCCGGGTACGCCTCGGCCAGTTCCAGCACCACCCGGCACTCACTGCGGAAATTGCCGCCGCGCACGCCGTCGCGGCGCAGCAGCGCCACGCAGGCATCCAGGATCTGGGGCAGCAGCGCCTTGACGGCCGGCTCCGGCATCGTGATCCAGGTGGTGAACACCGTGCGCAACCCGTCGGCATTCGGTTCGGCCGCGAGCATCGCCCGGTACGGCTCCAGCGACGGCACGCCCAGCACGGCGAGCAGGTCGACGGTGCGCCGCGGCTCCCGGAAACCGGCCAGTGCGTGCAGCTCGGTGAGTGCGCAGATCAGCTCGGGCTTGTGGCTCGCGTCGGTGTAGTTACGCTCCGGAGCGTCTCGCGGGATGCCCATCGCCTCTTCGCGAGCAAACCCGTCGGCAGCCTGCTCGGCGGACGGGTGGGCCTGCAGGCTCAACGGCTCTTCAGCCGCGAGCACTTTGAGCAGGAACGGCAACCGGCTGCCCCAACGTGCCGCGCAACAAGTCCCGAGATGGCGACCGGGGTCGGTGCGCAGTGCTTCCACCAGGGCAGTCTGGCCGCCATCGGCATGCAGCAGCACCGACGAGTCCGCCGGATGCGCACCGAGCCACAGCTCAGCCTGCGGGTGCGGGGCGGGAACCGGGCCACCGAGCAGCTCCGCGATCGCAGTCCGCGAACCCCAGGCATAAGGCCGAACCGCGTTGCGCAACAGCTCCACAACCGCTCCCTTCAAGACCCGCTAGTCGCTCATCCGAGGGCCGAGCCACCGGTCGTGCCGATCCAGCCCGGCCCACCCAGGACGCCACGACCAAGCCCGAGGTAGAGCGCGGCGAAGTCGAACCGTAGGGCCAGCACCGCGGCGGCACAGGCGGCAGCACCCGGGTCGTCATGCCGCACCATCAGCTCCTCGTCAGCGGTCACCAGGTCGGCGGCGGGCAACGCCTCCACCGCCGCGGCGCGCTCGGGCTCGTAGCGGGGGTCGGCGGGCACGCCCAGTAGCACCGGCCGCATCGCCGGCATCCGGCCCGACTGGTCCCCGAAATGATCTTCGTATGGATCATGAAATACGTCGTCGTCACCACCGGCGCGGTTCGCCTCCTGGCGCAGCACCGGCAGTGCTGCCGCCTCGCCGAATCCCGCGGCGTGCGCCACCACGCCCGCGTGAGCCGCGAGGGCACCGGCGCAGTGCCCGGCCACCACGGTGGCCACTGGATCGGTGCCCCACAGCAAGGGCGTTCGACCCCGCAGCCGCAACGCCAGTGCCTTGGCCGGATTGACCAGCGATTCGTGAGCGACGTAGTCCCGCTCGGCTTCCCGATCAAGCTCGCCAGCCAGTATCTCGGTGTCGGTTTCCAGCAGCGAGAGGGTGTCCAGCAGCAGCAGGCCGGCGGCCAGGGCACGCGGCAAGGTCAACCCGGGTGGCACCTCGATCCTCGGCACGAGCAGCACCGCCCGGCCTGCGGCCGCGGCCGCAACCGGCCCGTCGGCAGGCGCGGTGAGCACCACCTGGGCTCCCCGGCGGACCGCCCGGTCGATGCCTTCGGCCAGCTCCCGGTCGCCGGGGTCGGTGGTGTTGGCCAGCACGATGTCCAGCGCGCCGACCCACATCGGCACCGACCGCGTCATCACGACCGGCACCGGGCAGGACGGCCCGAGCAGCGCCAGCAGCAGCGGCGCGGCGGCCGGTGCGGCACCGGGCCGGGTCAGCAGCACCAGCGCGCGCGGCTGTTGCCCGCTCAGCTGCGGTAGCCCGGCCTCCTCGGCCGCGGCAGTCGTGGAGCGCACCTGGGCGCCCGCCGTCGCTGCAGCGCGGAGCAGTCCACCGGAGTCGGTCGCCTCAAGACGCCGGGGATCGTCAAGCAAGTCGTCGTCGAAGTCCATTCCCGTGCCGGGTGACATCACCCGCGACCCTGCTCGTTGCCGCGTTCTCGGCCGCCCGCTACCTGGTCGGCGTCCGGGCCAGTGCCCGGCAGCGCCTCCGTCAGCAGCAGTATCGGTATTCCGCCGGTCACCGGGAAGCTGCGCCCGCACGCCGTGCACGTCAGGGCGTCCGCGTCTGGATCAGCCGCGGTGCCACTGTGTAACTTGCCGTGCTGTGGGCACGGGCACGCCAAGATCTCCATGAGCTGGGGGTCCAAGCTCACCACCATCGCCAGATCCTCCTCAGTTACCGCGCACCAGAGCCAACACCTCGTCGCGCAGCGCCTCGACCGCGGTGGCGTCGCGGGCTTCGACGTTCAAGCGAAGCAGCGGCTCGGTATTCGACGGGCGCAGGTTGAACCACGAACCGTCGGGGCACCGTACGGTGAGGCCGTCGAGTTCGTCGAGTTCGACGCCCTGCTGCGCGGCGAAGTGCGCCTGCACGGCGGCCATCCGGCCGCGCTGGTCGTCGACGGTGGAGTTGATCTCACCGGAGGAGGCGTAACGGCTGAATTCCGCCATCAGCGCCGAGGCCGGGCGCTGCTGTTGTCCCAGCGCGGCGAGCACGTGCAACCCGGCGAGCATCCCGGAATCCGCGCGCCAGAAGTCACGGAAATAGTAATGGGCGGAATGCTCACCGCCGAAGATCGCGCCCGTTTCAGCCATTCGCTGCTTGATGAACGAGTGGCCGACCCGGGTGCGCACCGGCCGCCCACCGCGCTCGTTCACGATTTCCGGCACCGACTGCGAAATGATCAAGTTGTAGATCACCGCTGCACCTGGCTCGATGGCCAGCTCCCGGGTGGCCACCAGGGCGGTGATGGCGCTGGGGCTCACCGGCTCACCGCGCTCGTCGATGACGAAGCAGCGATCCGCATCGCCGTCGAAGGCCAGGCCGAGATCGGCGCCGTGCTCTCGCACGGCCGCCTGCACATCCACCAGGTTCGCCGGATCCAGCGGGTTGGCCTCGTGATGGGGGAAGTTGCCGTCCAGCTCGAAGTAGAGCGGGATGATCTCTAGGGGCAGCCCCTCGACTACCGCGGGCACGGTGTACCCGCCCATCCCGTTGCCGGCGTCCACTACCACTCGCAACCGCCGGATCCCGGACAGGTCCACCAGTGAACGGAGGTAGCGCGCATAGTCGGCGAGCATGTCGCGCTCGACCACCTCACCGCCGCCCGGACCCGGTCGGATACCGCGCTCGACTGCGGCCTGGATCTCCCGCAGACCACTGTCCTGACCGACCGGCGCGGCACCGGCCCGGCACAGCTTGATCCCGTTGTACCGGGCCGGGTTGTGGCTTGCCGTGAACATCGCGCCCGGCAAGCCCAGGCATCCGGAGGCGAAGTAGAGCATGTCGGTGCTGGCCAGCCCGATCGACGTGACGTCGAGGCCGCGGCTGGTGACGCCGTGCGAGAAGGCAGCGGCCAGGCCGGGCGAAGAGTCCCGCATGTCGTGCCCGACGACGACCGCCCCAGGAAGTGCCCCATCTCCGGTCGACTCGTCCACCCGCTCGTCCGCCGACGTCACGAAGTCGGCGAACGCGGCCCCGATGTCGCGCACTATCTCCGAGTCGAGCTGCTCCCCGACGATGCCCCGGATGTCATAGGCCTTGACTATCGCTGACAGATCCGCCACCGCGCTCCCTTCGTCCAGCCCCGAGCCTATCTGCGTCGGGGCCGCGGGTTAGTGAAGCAATCGGAGGTGGGGACGGCGGGGACTGGCTGGAGGGTCTGGGGGGCGGTTGGGGCGACCGGCCTCGCGAACGGCCTCGGCCAGCGCGGTCAGATCGTCTTCTGAGGGTTCTGGCTCGCCGAATTCACCGTCATGACGGACGACGTCCCAGCCTCGCGGAGCGGTGAGCCGTAACGCGTGCCGCTCGCACAGATCGTAGGAATGGGGCTCACTGTAGGTGGCCAGCGGGCCGACCACTGCGGTCGAGTCGGCATAGACGAAGGTGAGCGTGGCAACTGCCGGGTTGAGGCACCCGGTTTTCGAACACCGCCGCGCGCTGCGCACGGCCTGCAGAGGGTAGTGCGCGCCTGCTGCCCGGTGCGGCAGGCGCGCGGCGCACCCAGGTCCGTGGGTTTCACAGCTTGCTCGGCGGCCCTGCTGGTCCGGCGTAGTCTCGATGGATGACGGCGACCCGATCAACCCGCTCGCGCCGGCGCAGGCGCCGGGATCGGCGCGGCCGTGGCGTCCGGGGGCTGCTGTACCCGCCCACGCTGCCCGCAGCCCGCAGCCGGGCGGAACGCTTCGATGCGATAGTGCTGGAGGCTCTCGAACCGATCGACGAACGCTGGCACGCCGAGCTCGACCGGCTGGACGTCGCCGTCGACGAGGTACCCGAAGTGACTGACTGCGATCCGACCACAGTCACCTGGGGCGCCGACATCGTGGAGGACGGAAAGATCCCGCTCGCGCGCCTGGTTCCGGCCGGGGTGGATCGCGCCGGCCTTCCTACCCGGGCGCGGATCGTGCTCTACCGGCGGCCGCTGGAAAATCGCGCCCACGATGGTGGTGACCTGTCCGAGCTGGTTCACGAGGTGCTGGTCGAGCAGGTGGCGAACTATCTCGGTCTGGATCCGGACATCATCGACGGTCCCGCCGAACCGGGCTGAGCCACCGGCTAGCGGTTCGGGCGGCGCCGCGACGGCAGCGCGGTGCCCGCGACGAGCAGCAGTAGCGCGGCCTCGATCAACAGCAGCGCAGTGCGGCTCACGTCCGAGCGGGTCACCCGAACCTCGGCCGAGCTGCCTTGGACGGGGATCGCCACCTGGTGACCCCATCCGCGCACCACCGATATGGGATGGCCGTCCACACTGGCCTGCCAGCCCGGCTCATCATTGGCCGCGACCACCAACAGCCGTCCCTCCGCGCCGGAGGCGACGCGGACCGCCACCCGCGGCGGCTGGGCGGGCGCCAGTACACCGCTGACCCCTGGCTCGATGGGCGGCGCGGCCCCGGTGCGCGCCTGCGCGGCCAGCGCGGGCCCCAGCAGTTCCGCGCCCGGCACCGGCCGCACTACTCGCAGCACCGACCTGCCGTCCGCAGTCGGGGGGGCAGAACGGGCCAAGGCGCCGGCGGCCGCGAGCGCGCGGGCGCCTTGCGTGGCGGTGGGTAGTACCACGAACTGCACACCGGTGGAGGCCGCGTCGGCGATCGCCGCGGACGTCTCGCCCGGCTGACCCGCCCGCAGTGCAGCCGCTACCCGCTCCAGCCGGGCGCCGGTGGCGCGCAGTGGAGCAATGTCATCGTCACCGAATCTCGCGGTGCGCGCCCTGGTCAACCGCACCGGCTCACCCGCAGCGCCGACGACCAGCACGGAGGTGTTCGAGCGCGCCAATTCCGCGGTCAACGAGGGGGCGAGCACCGGCAGCCCGGCAGGCGGCCCGGCGGTCAGAGGGCCGCCGGCACCCGCAACGACGGCTACGGCGGACAACACCGACAAACCCACCCACGGCATGGCCGACAACGGCTTACCCCACCGGGCGCGCAGCGCAGACCACCACGCCGGCTCTGCGGTACCCACGGCGAGCAAGACGATCCACAGCAGTCCGCAGCCGATGAACAGCAGCGCTCCGCCGGTGAAACCCGGCCGGGAATCACCACCGATCAAGGGTCGCATCGGCAACTGCGCAAGCAGTGCCAATGCGGCGGCGCCCAGTGCTACCAATCCCAGACCGGGCAGCATCGCTCGGGATGGTCGCACGATCAGCGCAATCACCGCGGCGATCACCACCACCCCGCCCACCCAGGGCGCAGCACCGGAGCCCCCGGGGTTCAGGGCAAGCAGCTGAGCCCAGGTCGGGAACTGCTCAGGCACCACCGCGCCCACCCCGTGCACCAACACGGTAGGACGTTGGAGCACCACCGCCGGCCACGGCATGAGCAATCCCAGCGGGAGCAATACCACCGCGAATAGCCCCACTGTGCGGCGCACTGTGCTCACCCGCGGGGCGGCGAACACCACGAAACCGATCAGCATCACCGCCAGCACCAACAGATGCAGCAACGGAGCAAACGCCCCGATCACGGCAACCCCCAGCGCGGTGGCGGCAGCGGTGGACAGCCAGCCCCCGGTTCGTCGGCCCGTCCCGCCGCGCAGCACCGCGACGGCACCGGCCAGCACCAGCGGTAACAGCAGGTACGCCAGCACGACATCGAGCCGGCCCTGCGCGAGCCCCGCGATGGCCGGTGGCAGCAACGCGTATCCAGCCGCGGCCAGCGCCCGACGCTTGCGGCTGACGGGCACCGCACGGGTGGCCCAGTAGGCGGACAGACCGGCCAGTGGCATTGCCGCCAAAAGTAATATCGACACTGCGGCGCCGGGCGATCCCACCGGTAGGCCCAGCATGCCGACGACGGCCAGCGCGGCCGGCGGCGGAGCCGCGCTCCCACCACCGACCGGGTGCCACGAAGCCAGGTAAGACGACCAGGTCTGGCCCAGGCTTTCCATCGGCAGCAGCCGGCCGCCCGCCAGATCCAGGGCTAAGCGGTGGCGGTTCACCAACACGGCGAGCACGGTCATCGCCATGGTCAGCAGCGCGGGTGGAGCAAGCAGGAACCGCCGGATCCGAGCGCCGATCCCCACATCGTCCAACGCGAGGATGCCATCGGTAGCAGCCGGCGGCGGGTCGGCAGCGGAATGTCTGGGCAGCGGCGAAGGCCGCGGACGGGCACGCGGGCCGGATGCGCAGCCATCATCTGGTGCTGGACCATCGGGTGCGATAACGCCAGGCGCGGAACTCTGCTCGACTGCAGGCCTGGTCACTGCGGATGCGGGTGCCGCTACGGCGCTGGACGTACGCGAACCCCGCGCGGAGCGGGCCCTGTCGTCACCGGTGGGCGTCCCAGCACTGCGCGACACACCGACTCCTCACTATCCAACTCCGTTGCCGCCCCGATGGAGGGGTGGCACACGCTAACGTCCTCAAGCGACCGCCCCACATACCGGTCGATGCAGATGCCGGGCACCCCAGATCCGGGGCGATACGGCTGTCTCAGACCGCGCCGCGTTTGAGTCGCCGGCGCTCCCGCTCCGACAGCCCGCCCCAGATGCCGAACCGCTCGTCGAAGGTCAAGGCGTACTCCAGGCATTCGGCGCGGACGTCGCAGCCAGCACAAATCCGTTTCGCCTCCCTCGTCGACCCGCCCTTCTCCGGGAAGAACGCTTCCGGGTCTGTTTGGGCACACAGCGCCCGCTCCTGCCAGTCGGGCTGGTCGAGCCCGGTGAGCAGGTTCCAGTTGATCTGGTGCTCGACCCCCCTAGCCGCGGGCCAGCTGATGTCCATCTCATCCATGGCGGTCCACCCTCCTCGCCATAGAGTTCCTCCCCGGTCTGCGTTTCCTTCAACCTGGGCTTCTCCAACCTGGGTCTTCTCCAAGCTGGGTCTCCCCCGATCTAAGGCCTCCCCCGGGCTGAGGCCGGAGAATAACAAGTCTGTGATTACACCCCTGTCATCGGGGATGCAAGGGCGTAGCGGCAGTTCCGCTTGCGCACTCAGCGTGTCGCAATTGACACGCCGCGCAACCTAGTTTGAACTGACCCACCCGGCAGCCGGGCCGGCAGCCTGGTACGCGACAGTGGCCCCGTGCGTGCCACCGGCCTGGCTCCCAGCCCACTTTTCCTGCTACTGCTCCTGGCCACCGTGTGCGGCGGCGCGCTTGCCGCAGCCGGCACCGGCATGGCCCGCACCGCCGGTATCGTGCTGCTGGTCCTGGGCGGCTGGGCGCTCGCATTGTGCCTGCATGAGTTCGGGCACGCGGTGACGGCCTACCGGGGTGGCGACCTATCGGTGCGCGCCAAGGGTTACCTCACGCTGGACCTGCGCCGCTACACCGATCCGGTGATGTCGCTGGCACTGCCGCTGATGCTGCTCGCGCTGGGCGGCATCCCGTTGCCCGGAGGCGCGGTGTGGATCAACCAAGGGGCCCTGCGGTCCCGAGCGATCGCGTCGGCGGTGGCGCTGGCCGGTCCGCTGACCAATCTCGCGCTGGGTGTCGCACTCACCGCCGCAGTGGCCGTCAGCGATCCGACCGAGGGTCTAGCGGCGGGCCTGTCTTGCCTGGCACTGGTGCAGGTGCTCGCGTTCGTCCTGAACATCCTGCCGGTACCGGGGCTGGACGGATTCGGCGTGGTGGAACCGTACTTGCCCGCAGCAGCTCGCCGGCTGGCCGGCAGCTTCGCCTGGTACGCCCCGTTGCTGTTGCTGGTTCTGATCTTCGGAGTACCCGCGGCGGGCAATGCACTGTTCGGTGCGGGCTTCGCGGTGTTCGCCGCGCTCGGCGGTGATCCGCCGGCTGCGGCCGAGGGCTTCCGGGAACTGCTGTTCTGGCGCTGAGCACCCAGCAGCGTCCGATTAACGTCGCGGGACACGGGGTACAGACTGCCCAGACCGCGAGGACGGGGACATGGGTGTAACGGCTCGACTGGATCATTTCCAGCGGCGTCATACCTGGCTGGGCTTCCCGTTGGGGGTGATCTACAAGTTCGTCGACGATCAGGGTGGGTACCTCGCCGCGCTGATCACTTATTACGGATTCGTCTCGCTGTTTCCGCTGCTGCTGTTGCTGGTCAGCCTTTTGGGCTTCACGCTGGAAGACAATCCCGCTTTGCAGCAGGCATTGATCGGTTCGGCGTTGCAGCAGTTCCCGATCATCGGTCCGCAACTGCAGCAGAACGTCGGCTCGATCCACGGCAGCCGGCTGGGCGTGATCCTGGGCATCGCCGGCGCGGTATACGGAGGCCTGGGCGTGTCGGTGGCCATCCAGACGGCGCTGAACCGGGTGTGGGCCGTGCCGCGCTATGCGCGCCCCGATCCGGTGTTCTCCCGGCTGCGCGGCTTGCTGCTGTTCGTCCTACTCGGCGTCTTCGTCTTGATCACCACCGCGCTGTCCGCGGCCGGCCCGGTGGCCGCCAGCCTCGGCTACGGCGGCGCCTGGACGCGCCTCGCCGCGACCGTCGTCGCGATTGCGGCCAATGTGGGCACCTTCCTCGTCGCGTTCCGGGTCCTGACCGCCCACGAGATCCGGCTGGCAAACCTGATACCCGGGGCGGTCTGCGCTGGGGTGGCAGTGCACGCGCTGCAGATCGGCGGCGCGTTTTTCGTCGGCTACGAACTGCGTGGCGTCTCGCAGATCTACGGCATCTTCGGGTTGGTGCTCGGATTGCTGGCCTACCTGTACCTGATGTCGGTGATCGTGGTGTTCTGCGCGGAGATCAACGTGGTGCGGGCGCGGCAGCTGTGGCCGCGAAGCCTGCTCACCCCGTTCATCAACGACGTCGCACTCACCGCCGCGGATCGGGCGTCGTACCGTTCCTACGTGGACGCTGAGCGCTTCAAACCGTTCGAGCAGGTACACACCTCGTTCGACCACCGGGCCCCGGCCGATGACAAGCCCAGCCGCGGGGCTGGCGCCAAGGCCGACGAGAAACACTGATCGTGGTGAAGGTCGTGGTGCTGGCCGGCGGCGTGGGCGGCGCCCGGTTCCTGCTCGGGCTCAAGGCCGCGCTGGGCCTGCCCCCGGTCGGCCCGCCGGCTGGCGAGCCGGCCAGCGCCGGCCCCGACCATGACATCACCGCGGTGGTCAACACCGGGGACGACATCTGGTTGCACGGCCTGCGGGTCTGCCCGGATCTGGACACCTGCATGTACACCCTGGGCGGGGGGATCGACACCGAGCGCGGCTGGGGACGCGCCGGGGAGAGCTGGGTGGTCAAGGCGGAGCTCGCCGAGTACGGGGCCGATCCGGACTGGTTCGGGCTCGGCGATCGGGACCTGGCCACGCACCTGGTCCGCACCCGGATGCTGCACGACGGTTACCCGCTGTCGGTGGTCACCGCGGCGCTGTGCACCCGCTGGCGCACCGGTGTGCGACTGTTGCCGGCCACCGACGATCGCTGCGAGACCCACGTCGTGGTCGCCGACCCGCAGGGCCCCCGGGCGATGCATTTCCAGGAGTGGTGGATCCGGCACCGTGCAGCGCTTCCGGCCAGCGAGTTCGTGCCGATCGGCGCCGATGAGGCCGAGCCCGCCGCCGGAGTGCTGGAGAGCATCGCCGAAGCGGATGCCGTGCTACTGGCGCCGTCCAATCCGGTTGTGTCGATCGGCAGCGTGCTGGCGATCCCGGCGATCCGCCGGGCGGTGCGCAGCACGACGGCCCGGGTGATCGGGCTGTCGCCCATCGTCGGCGGCCGGGCAATGCGCGGGATGGCCGAGGCCTGTCTGGCCACCATCGGCGTGCGTTGCGAGGCAGGCGCGGTCGCTGCGTATTACGGCGCTCGGATCGCGGGTGGGATCCTGGACGGGTGGCTGGTGCACACCGGGGACGGGGCGACGGTGCCGGGGATGGAGGTCCGGGAGGTACCGCTGCTGATGTCGGACATCCCGGCGACCGCGGCGATGGCCACCGCGGCCCTGAATCTGGCCGGCTGCGCAGTGTGAACGATCATGGGTCGGGCGGGGAGATCCGCATCCTGCCGGTATGTGGACTGCCCGAGTTCCGCCCCGGCGACGATCTGGTCGCCGCGCTGGCCGCCGCTGCACCGTGGCTGGCCGACGGCGACATCATCGTTGTCACCAGCAAGGTGGTGTCCAAGGTGGAGGGGCGCCTGGTCACGGTGCCGGTCGACCCGCCGGCCCGGGACGCCGCCCGCCGCGAGCTGGTGGCCGCCGAGGCCCAGCGGGTACTGGCCCGCTACGGCCGCACCCTGATCACACAGAACCGGCTGGGCGTGGTGCAGGCTGCGTCCGGAGTGGATGCGTCCAACGTGGCGTGCTACGAGATCGCCCTGCTGCCGGTCGATCCGGACACCAGCGCGGCGCGGCTACGCGCCGGGCTGGCCGCGGCACTGGGCGTCGACGTCGCCGTCGTGATCACCGACACGATGGGCCGAGCCTGGCGAGTGGGCCAGACCGACGCGGCGATCGGGGCCGCTGGGCTGCGCGTGTTGCATCGTTACGCAGGTGTGGCCGACCGGCACGGCAACGAGCTGCTGACGACCGAGGTCGCCGTCGCCGACGAGATCGCCGCAGCCGCCGATCTGGTCAAGGGAAAGCTGACCGGGGTCCCGGTGGCGGTGCTGCGCGGGCTGGCCCGGCACGACGACGGCAGCACCGCGGCGACTCTGATCCGCCCGCTGGCTGAGGATCTGTTCTGCTTGGGCACTGCGGAGGCGATCGAGCAAGGGCAAGCCGCGGGCCGGGCGGATGCGGTGCTGCTGCGCCGATCCGTGCGCTCCTACCGTCCCGATCCGGTGGATCCGCAGCTGCTGCGCCGGGCGGTCGGGGTGGCCCTGCGCGCCCCGGCACCGCACCACACCCGGCCGGTCCGGTTCGTCTGGCTGGCCGACCGCAGCCGGCGCCGACGGCTGCTCGACGCGATGGCGCAGGCCTGGCGGACCGATTTGCGCGGCGATGGCATGACCGAAGATCGCATCGAACACCGGGTGCGGCGCGGGCAGGTGCTCTATGACGCACCGGAAGTGCTGGTACCGGTAGCGGTTCCGGACGGCGCGCACAGCTACCCCGATGCGCGCCGGCAAACCGCCGAGGAAACGATGTTCACCGTCGCGGCGGGTGCCGCGGTGCAGGGCCTGCTGGTGGCGCTGGCAGCGCAGGGCGTGGGCTCGTGCTGGGTCGGCTCCACGTTGTTCTGCCCGGATCTGGTGCGCGCCGAACTCGCGCTACCCGCGGACTGGCGGCCGCTGGGCGCGATCACCGTAGGTTATCCCACCGAGCCTTTGCTGCCCCGGCCACCAGCTGATCCCGATGAGGGGTTGCTGCTGCGATAATCCACCGTGATGATCACTAGCGCGAATGCCGCCGTGCATGCCGATGCGGTGCGGACCTTGTCCGGCTGGTCAGCCGACGACCCTGGGCAGCGGGCGCTGTGTCAGGCGTTTCTCGGCTTCCTCGCGGCCCGCCCGGACGCCTGCGCGCGGTCGTGCGTACCGGGCCATCTGACGGCTTCAGCCGTGGTGGTCTCGCACGACGGCACCCAGGTGCTGCTCACCCTGCATCGCCGGGTCGGGCGTTGGATACAGCTCGGCGGGCACTGCGAGGAGGGTGACGCCGGACTCGCCGCGGCAGCGCTGCGGGAGGCAACCGAGGAATCCGGTATCGACGATCTGGAGATCGATCCGCGGCCGCTACATCTGGACGTGCACCCGATCACCTGCTCGCTGGGGGTGCCCACGAGACACTTCGATGTCCGCTTCCTGCTCCACGCCCCACCCGGCGCAACGCCGGTGATCAGCTCAGAGTCCGTCGACCTAGCCTGGTGGCCCACCCATTCCCTCCCCCCCGACGTAGCCCTCCTGGTCCCCGTTATGGAGACATATCGGGCTCGTTAGGGGGGCCATCAGCCCGTTATGTCTCCATATCGGGGAGGGATCGTGAGCGTGGTTCGGTCGTTGATGTTGTTCGGGGTTGCCGCGGTCGCGGAGATCGGCGGCGCCTGGCTGGTCTGGCAGGGCTGGCGAGAACACCGCGGCCTGGCGTGGATCGCCGCGGGCGTCGTCGCGCTCGGGTGCTACGGGTTCATCGTCTCTTTCCAGCCTGATCCGCACTTCGGCCGGATCCTGGCCGCCTACGGTGGGATCTTTGTGGCCGGTTCGCTGATCTGGGGCGTGATCGTGGACAAGTTCCACCCTGATCGGTGGGACTACCTCGGAGCGGGAACCTGCCTGCTGGGTGTCGCCGTCATCATGTACGCGCCTCGACCGTGAACCGCACGTGATCACTTCGACGAGTCGGGCACCGCCTCGACGAGACTGACCGTGCCGGCACTGGGCACGATGCGGGTCAGGCGAAGCCCCGCCCGGCCGAGCAACACGCGGAACTCCGCTTCAGTGCGCTGGCGGCCACCTGAGGTCATCACGAGCATCTCCAGATCTACGAGCTTGCCCATCGACGGCTCCCGACCTTCCGGCAGCACGACCTCCGCGAGCAGCACGCAGGCGGAATCGCCCATCGCGGCACGGCAGCGACCCAGAATCTGCGCGGCACGGTCGTCGTCCCAGTCATGGATGATGTTGCTCAACAGGTAGGCATCGCCACCTTCCGGTACCGATTCGAAGAAGTCCCCGCTCACCACCTGGCAGCGGTCCACGACCTCCGCACCCGACAGTTCGTCGCCGGACTCGGCCACCACCGTCGCGACGTCGAAGAGCACTCCTTCAAGATGCGGATTGGCGGACAGGATTGCGGCGAGCAGGCCGCCGCGCCCGCCCCCGACATCAACAATGGTGCGGAACCGGCTGAAGTCGTACGCCTTGACGATGCTGGCCGTCTCCGCGGTGGACATGGAGGTCATGGCGGCATCGAAGATCGCCGCGTCTTCGGGGTGCTCGCCCAGATACTCGAAGACCTCCTTGCCGTGGACCCGGTCAAACGCCGATTTCCCGGTGCGGACCGTCTCGTACAGGTCGGTCCATGGGTAACGGTGAAACGGCATGCCGACCATGGTCGCCCAGCCGCGCAGCGAGCCGGGCACGTCGCTGCGCAGCAGCTCGCCAAGTGGGGTCAGGACGAATTGCCGGTTCTCCAGCTCGGTGACGACTCCAACATCACCGAGTGCGCGCAGCATCCGGTACAGCGCCGGGCCATGCGCACCGACCAGGCCGGCGATCTCATCGACCTGCCGCGGTCCGGAGGCCAGCGTGTCCGCGACGCCGAGCCTGGCTATCACGCTGATCGCCTGGGACACCAGAGCACCGAGGGTCAACTGGAGCATCGTGATCGCGGGGGGTGGCTCCGCCGAGGCGGGGACTGGGGCCGATGCCTCGCCAACTGCCATCCTGACCCCGTCTCGACCGCACCTATGCCTGCCGGATGTTCACCGGAGTGACCCACTCTCACGGTAGCGGCGGGGGGAGTTAGCCGAAAGTGTCAGAGTCACGTGCTTGGCTGAGCCCGCGACCAACCAAGGAGGTTCTCATGCCGATCCGTACCGCCCCCTGGCCCGCAGGCACTCCGTGCTGGGTCGACCTCGCCGTTCCCGACGTCGACGCCGCCAAGGAGTTCTACGCCGCCGTCCTCGGGTGGACCTATACCGATAGCGGCGAGGAGTTCGGCCACTATCAGATGTGTCAACGCGACGGCCACCCAGCAGCGGGCATCAGCCCACAGCAGAGTCCGGACCAGCCGCAGGCGTGGACGACCTACCTCGCCAGCGACGACGTCGACAGCAGCGCGCAGCAGATCGTCGACAATGGCGGCAAGGTCCTTGCCGGTCCCTTCGACGTGCCCGGTGCCGGCCGGATGTGCATCGCGCTGGACGCGCAGGGCACCGTCTTCGGGGTGTGGCAGGCCGGAGGCCACATCGGCGCTGAGGTCTACAACGAGCCCGGATCGCTGGTGTGGAACGAAGCCGCAGTACCCGATCCCGACGCGGGCAGGCAGTTCTACGCTGCGGTATTCGGCTACTCATACCAGTCTGTCGAGGGCGCCGGCTCGGAGTACACGACCTTCCATCGGGGCGGCGATCCGCTCGGTGGCATGGGCGCGTTGAGCTCCCGGCCACCGGGGACGCCGCCGCACTGGATGGCCTACTTCATGGTCGCCGACGCCGATGCCGCGGTAACCGCGGCCACTGAGCGGGGCGCGACAGTGCTCAGCGGACCCCACGACACTCCCTACGGCCGGATGGCTTCGATCACCGATCCCCAGGGGGCCACATTTTCGATCATGGGTCCGGTGTCGCCCGGCTGATCTGCCGTCCGTAATGCCGTGTCGGGCGGCGAGCCGGGCTCGGCGTGGAACACCACAGCCTGCCCCTCGCCGTCCGGCAGCCTCTCTGCGCCGCTAGCCTGACATGGAGACATATCGGGCTTATCGGCCCCGTCGTGGCCCCGATATGTCTCTGGGACGCTGGCGTACCCAGCTGGGATGTCTCGGGGACAGCGACGGGCACGGGCGGGCGAGTGCGCCGGACCAGTCCGACGCCGGCGAGAACCACGACCATTCCAGCCAGCACCCGTAGGTTCAGCGATTCGCCGAGTACGGCCACCCCGAACAGGATTGCGACCACCGGGATCAGGTAGGTGACGGTGGAGGCCACGATCGGGCCGTCATCCGCGATGAGCCGGTAGTTCAGGATGTAGGCGATGCCGGTGCCGAATACTCCGAGCACGATGACGCTGTGCGCCCACACCACCGGCTCCCGCGGCATCCGCAAGCCGCGCAGCCGGCAGATCACACCAAGCACGCCGGCGGCGAACAGCAATCGCAGGAACGCCACTTGCATCGGCGTGAAGGCTCGCAATCCGATCTTGATCCAGACAAAGCTGGATCCCCAGATCAGCGAGCAGCGCCAGCCGTAGCAGCCCGCTACGCCGAAGCGCCCAACGTCCCATCCTCCCACTGTGAGCCCGCGGCCGCCCGAGCTCGGCGAACCGCGGCGGCAACCCTTTTCGATACTGTCCGTAGCGGTCAGCTTCGCTTCTCCGTGACGAGTCTGGTTCTTGCGAATGCAATTGCACGTGCATTGACCTCTGCATCTGCGCATGCTAGATTTTACCTTTCAAAATCGTTGCGCAGAGTTATCGGAGAATGGCAGTGTTGCTTAAGAATGAAAAGCGTCCACTCAGGGAAAGGCGTCGACCAATGGCGGCGACGTTCGCAACGGCCATCCGAGCCGCTGGCTTCGCCGTGACCGGGAGGTTGCTCTGTTAGCCATCTTGGGCTAAACCATCTCGGGCTGACCATCGTGTGGCCGAATAGCCTGGACAGCGCCATGAGAAATGAATATTTAGCCCGATGCGCGGTTAGCTGACAATGATGCCGGCCAAAAAGGATACGTAGATATGAGCTATGCGAGAAGTCGAGGACCATTCTTGATGTGGTTTACCTGTGGCTTCGAACATATAGATCATGCCATCAAAGACGACGATATGGCAATCGGAATATCCGCTGGCGCCGGTCGATACACGGCCCTTTGTGGGGCC
>Ga0134126_10003658_pt1 | contig 19256 bp, 18 predicted proteins | sample KB31752_FD_96881 | JGI IMG/M metagenome (GOLD analysis project Ga0134126, IMG submission 96881) | Terrestrial soil microbial communities with excess Nitrogen fertilizer from Kellogg Biological Station, Michigan, USA - KB3-175-2 | ecosystem: Environmental > Terrestrial > Soil > Unclassified ...
CGGCGGCGTAGGACACCTCGACGTACTGGCTGAGCACCAGCATGGGGGCGCCGGGCAGGTGCTGGCGGGCGGTGATCGCCGCCCGCAGGCCCTCGTCGGTGTGGGTCGGCGGCATCCGCACGTCGACGACCGACACGTCCGGGCGGTACCTGAGCACCGCCTCGACCAGGGCGGGCCCGTCACCGACGGCGGCCGCCACCTGGTGCCCCTCCTCGGCGAGCAGGCGGACCAGGCCCTCGCGCAGCAGCACCGCGTCGTCGGCCACCACGATCAGCACGGCAGCTCCGCGGTGACCGTCGTCGGCCCGCCGGCCGGGCTGGTGACCAGCAGCCGGCCGCCGATCGCGCGCACCCGGTCGTCCAGGCCTTGCAGCCCGTGTCCCTTGGCCAGCGCCGCGCCGCCCGTCCCGTCGTCCGTCACCCAGGCCCGCAAGGTCCCCTCACCGTGCCGCAGCCCGACCGTGCACTGCCGGGCGTGGCTGTGCTTGGCCACGTTGGTCAGCGCCTCGGCGATCACGAAGTACGCGGCCGTCTCGACGGCCGCGTCCAGCCGGCCGTCCAGCCGCTCGTCGAGCGGGCCGGCGTCGAGTTCCGCGGGCACGGTGGAGCGCCCGGCCAGGGCGGTGAGCGCCTCGCGCAGGCCGCGGTCGGCGAGGATGGGCGGGGCGATGCCGCGGGACAGGGCCCGCAGTTCCTCCAGCGCCTCCTGGGTCTGGGCGAGCGCGTCGGCGAGCGCCGCCCTGGCCGCCTCCGGCCTGCTGTCGAAGTGACGCTGGGCCCGGCCGAGCTCCAGGGCCAGGCGGACAAGCCGCTGCTGGGGCCCGTCGTGGATGTCGCGCTCAAGCCGGCGCAGCGCGGCTGCCTCGGCCGTGACCGCCGCGACGGTCTGCGCCCGGGCGGTGTCCCGTTCCTGCTCGAGCCCGCGGATCCTGCGGTGCAGAGCGGACATGTCGGACAGCAGCGCCTGGCCAAGCCCGGCCTGGGCGGCGACGCACGCCCGCGTCACCAGCGGCAGGGTGCACAGAAACGACAGGCCGAACGTGATCGAGAAGGCGACCCACTCGCCGGGCGACGTCAGCCCCAGGCTCACGTCGAGATGGGACCGGGCGGTGCCCGCGTACAAGGTCATGGGCCGCAGCGACCCGGCGGCCGGGTACCCGCTGCGCAGCACGGCCGTGACCGCGGCCAGGCCGAAGAACCACCACAGCCCCGTCACCACCGAGGTGACCAGGACGACGGGGAGCACCGCCACCGCGTGCGCCACGTCGAACCACAGTCCGGGGTCGGAGGCGGCGGCAGTCTTTTTCAGATCCGGCTTTTTCTGGTCTGGCCGCTGGCCCGCGGTCCCCGCCCCCGCGGCCTGCGCGCGTACCTTCGCGATCCGCCACCGCTCCAAGTCGGCCGACCAGCGCGCCAGCGCCAGCGCGGCGGTCACAGCCCTGGCCCCGCCCGGCACAAGCGAAGCCGCCGCGCCGGCGCAGAGCCCGCCGAGCACCAGCAGCAGGCCAGCCACGGCGATGACGGGCGCGGTCAGCAGGTAGAGCGATTCCACCAGGGTGCGCCGCCCCACCCGGAGGAGGAACCTGGCCCCCGGCCACCACCGGCCCCCGGTCGCGGAGGCGAACGACTCGGCCATGGCCAAAGCATATTCAGGGCGCGGGGCCGCGCCCGCCCCCGCGCGGGCGAGGCGGTTGGCCGCTGTGTGAAACGCGCCTCCGTTCTGGATGAATTGTCGTAATTCCTTTTCAGAACGGAGGCGTGTTCCACCTGGCCGCTAACCGCTGTTCAACGAAAAAGGCGACCAGGCCGGGATCTCCGAAAGAGCGGATGTGCCGGATGCCCTGGCTGGTGACGGTGAGCACGCAAATGCCGTAAGGCTGGTAGTTCCCGTGCTGGTCACGGGTGTAGGCGATGGCGGCGGGCTGCCCGTTGGCTCTGGTCGCCAGCATCCGCCAGTCACCGGGCGCGCCCATGACGAGGGCGCGCAGGAACGGCACACAGGTCTTGCGGCCGGCGAACCAGGTGCGCAGCGGCGGTGCCTCGATGGTGGCGTCCTCGAGCAAGAGCCGCTCAAGCGCGGCGGCGTCGGCGTTCTCGAACGCGGCGATGTACTGGTCGAGGAGCGCACGGGCGTGCGCCTCGGTCGGCTCGGTGATCTGGTCGGCGGCCGGGGCCAGTTCCCGCAGCCGCGCGCGGGCGCGCTGCAGCGCGCTCTTGACCGATACCGTCGACGTGCCGAGCATCGCCGCGACCTCGGTGGCGGGGAACGCCAGCACGTCCCGCAGCACCAGCACCGCGCGCTGCCTGGGCGGGAGGTACTGCAGGCTGGCGATGAGCGCCAGCCGCAGTCCCTCGCGCGCCGCGACAATGGCCGCGGGATCAGCCGACTCCGGGGTCACCAGCGCGTCCGGGACCGGCTGCAGCCAGTGCACCTCCGTTCCGGCTTCTTCCGGGTGCGCACCCGGGTCCTGTTCCGGTGCGTACAGGTCAGACGGCAGCAGCCGGCGGCTGCGCTTGGCCAGTTCGGTCAGGCACCCGTTGGTGGCGATCTGATACAGCCAGGTGCGGACCGAGGACCGGCCCTCGAACCCGTCGTAGGACCGCCAGGCCCGCAGGTACGTCTCCTGGACCAGGTCCTCCGCATCCTGGACGGAGCCGAGCATGCGGTAGCAGTGCGCCAGCAGCTCACGCCGGAACGGCTCGGTGTCCTGGACGAATCCTTCCATCACGTGCGATCCTCTCCCGCCTGATCCGCCGTCAACCAGGAAGACCTGCCGCGAACGGACAGGAATCGCACCGGACCATGACGTCCGGGTCCGCTCAGGGCAGCAGGGCCAGCTTGCCGACCGTAGCCCGGCTTTCCAGTTCCGCGAGCGCCTTCGGGCCGTCGGCGAGGTCGTACATGGCGGGCTGCCCTGGAGTGAGCACACCGGCGGCGATGAGCGCGAACAACTCGCCCATGACCTCGCCGTAGAGCTGCGGCGCGGCCTGCACCAGCGTCCCCATGTTCAGGCCGATGACGTGGACCTGGTGCTTATATATCAGCTCCCAGTTCGTCACCGGGGCTTCGCCGCCGGCCGAGCCGTAGACGACGACCCGGCCGGTGACCCGCTTGGCCGCGGCCAGGCTGGCCTCGAAGGTGGCACCGCCGGCCGATTCCAGCACCAGGTCGGCGCCCGCGCCGCCGGTCAGCCGCAGTACCTCGGCGGCGAGTTCCGCACCATGGGAGTCGACGACGTGGTCAGCGCCCAGTGCCCGCACTGTCTCGTGCTTGGCGGGCGCGGCGGCGGCGATCACCGTCGCGCCGTAGTGCTTGGCCATCGTCACCGCGACCTGGCCGGTGCCGCCCGCCGCGGCGGGGATCAGCACGGTCTGCCCGGCGGCGAGACCGCCCAGGGGCCGGAGTGCGGCCAGCGCGGTCGGCCAGTTCACGACCATGCCCAGCGCCTCCTTCTCGGCCCAGCCCGCTGGCACCGGCAGCACCGCGACCGCGGGCAGCGCCGTGTACTCGGCGAAGGCACCGCAGCCGAGGCCGACGCCGATGACGCGGGTTCCGGCGTCCAGGCCGGTCACCGCCGCGCCAACGGCGACGATCTCGCCGGCGGCCTCGAAGCCCGCCAGGTACGGCGGTTGCGGGCCGCCGCGGAACGTGCCGTGGGCCTGCGTGATGTCGCCGAAGTTGACGCCGGCGGCGGCGACGCGGACCAGGACCTCGCCCGGGCCCGGGACCGGGACCGGCGCGTCGGTGATGAGGCGCAGGTCCTGCGGGCCGTTCAGGGACGTCTGCTGCAGGGCGCGCATGGTTGCGGGGATGGTCATGGCAATCTGCTTCCTTTTCCTTGGCTAGCGTGATCGGGGCTTACTTTCAACCGGGGAGACTCGACGAGCGCGGCAAAGGAATCGCGCTGCCGTTACCGCCGCGCGCTGTCGCCCGCCACTTCGCCCCGGCGTAGCGTTCTCCGTGGGCCAGCGGTCGACCGTGGCCCGACGCGAGATCTTGGAGGCGTGTGTGGACAGGCGCGAAGCCAGCGCGGGGGCCCGGTCATGAGCGAACCCACGGCAGCGGTGAGTTCCGAAGTTGATGCGGCCGCGTTCTCGATGCCGATCGGGGAGGCGATCTTCACCCAGCGGTCGATCCGCCGGATGCGCCCTGACCCGATCCCGGTCGAGCACCTCCGGCTGGTCGTCGCGGCCGCCGTTAAGGCCCCGAGCGGGGGTAACAGCCAGATCGGGCGGATCCTCGTGGTGACCGACAGGGACAAGATCACGGCGTTCGGCGAGCTGTACCACCGGTCGTGGTGGGCCAAGCGCAAAGTGGACCGGGGCTGGAACGGTCCCGAGGACGTCCCGCCGGGCGACACGTCTCATGCCCCCGCGATGCGCCTCGCCGACGAGATGAAGGACGTGCCGTGCGTCGCCTTCATCCTCTCCGAGCCGCCGCACATGCCCGAGTCCGTCCTGCTCTCCGCCCAGAACCTGATGCTCGCCGCGCGGGCACTCGGCATCGGCTCGGTGCCGACCCGGCTGCACCCCGACGACTACGGCGAGTTCCGGTCGCTTTTCGGCGTCCCGGACCGCATCGGCTTCCACTTCGCCATCCCGCTCGGCTACCCGCGGGGCAGGTTCGGCCCCACCAGCCGCAAGCCCACCGCGGAGACCACGCACTGGAACGAGTGGGGCGGGCCGGTGCCGTGGGCGTAACGGAAGTGACGCCTTGACGGAGTCGCCGTCCGGGCTGGTCGTCGTGATCACCGGCGCCGCCTGCGGGATCGGGCGGGCGGCAGCTGAGCAGTTTCTCGCGCACGACGCGAGCGTCGTCGCGATCGACCGCTCCTGGGACGGGGCGGAGGCCGCGGCGCAGGCCATGGAGAGCACCGGACGGGCTCTCGTAGTCACCGCGGACATCACGGACCAGGTCTCCGTCGCAGCGAGCTGCCAGCAGGCCCTTGAGCGCTTCGGGCGGGTCGACGCGCTCATCAACAACGCCGCCTGTCGTCAGCGCCACCTCTTCCCGCCCCACGGCCTCGCGTCGGTCCTCGAGACAACTGACGAGGACTGGAACACGATGCTGGGCGTCAACGTCCTCGGCACGCTGACGGTGACGAGAAGCTTCGTCGCTCCCATGCTCGAACGCGGGCGCGGCAGCGTCATCGTCGTGGGGACTGGCGGCAGCGTCCTGCAACCGGTCGCGCCGGGCGTCTGGCGGGGACGCAACACCGGGTCCCGCAATGAGCCGTACGACGCGTCGAAGGCAGCGCTGTGCAACATGAGCCTCTATCTAGCCGAGGAACTGCGAGAGCGCGGCGTGGCGGTCAACGTGGTCTTCCCTGGCGCGACCCACACCACCGGCTCCGCCGAGGTCGCCGCCGGGCGCCGCCGCCTCGGCCTGAAGGAGGCGCCTTACCTGCGGCCGGGACACCTGGCCCCGGTTCTGCTGCACCTAGCGGGCCAGACTGCCGCGGGCGAGACCGGCCTGGTGATCGATGCCGTGCAGTGGAACCGCGATCACGGCCTGGGCGACGCCGCCGAGTGGCGGTGGGGAGAATGAGGCTATGGGCGACGATGATCTCGCGGTGACGCGGCGGACTCTGCACGGCGTGGCCGAACTAGTGCTCGCGGGTCCGCAGTACCGGGCCACTGGCAAGCTGCGGCTGGGGGTCGTCCCCGGTGGCTTCGCGACGATCCTGGCTCCCCGCCTGCGGGTGGACGGCTCCCAGGTCACGGGCGCCACCGGAGCGCCGGTGGGCATCGACGGCCGCTCCCCGCGCGCCCTCGGCGCGGAGCTAGGGGTGGCAGCGGGCCGCCCGGAAGGTGCCTACGAAGGCGGTTCGGGAGTCGATCCCGACGAGACGCTGTCGCTGGACGCCGACCAGGCGGGCGTAATCCTGGGCGCGCTGGTGCTCGGCCACGAGGCGCTGGTCGCTTTCGCTCCCGCCGAAACGCCAGTGCTGTGGCCGGAGCACTTCGACGTAGCGATCCGCGTGCAGGACATGAACTTCGGCGTCTCGCCGGGAGACGGCTTCGTCGCAGCCCCGTACGCGTACGTGGGGATCGCTGCCGCGCCCGCCGGGGACAGCTTCTGGAACGCGCCGTTTGGCGCCGCCGTGCCGCTGCGTGCGCTGCCGAGCGCCGCGGCCGTCGCCGGGTTCTTCGCTGAGGGCCGCGAGCGCGCCAAGTAGCACGCGGCCGGGCCTCGCGTCCAGTGGTCGGGTTTACGAAATCCCTACGGGGAAGCCATAGCGGAAGGATGCACCGGCTGCCATTTGGGTCAGCGCAGGTCCGTAACTCATATCTTCGGAGTGGGCATGACCATTGGTAGCACGCTGGTTCTCCTGATCACACTGGTCGTCATCGGGCTGCTGCTGTCAGCGCTGCGGCCCCGGCCGCCCCGCCTGGTGAACAGGGGCCGCCACGGCGGCTTCCGCCGGCGGCGGATCGACGCGATGAAGGCGGCGGCGGCCCGCGATATCGCCCTGATTCAGGGAAACGACCGGGTCCTGCGCCGTGCGGGGGCCAGGAACCGGAAAGCCCGGCTCTGAGCCGGCCTGGACCTGAGCAGGGCCAGATCTGAGCAGGTCTAGAGCGGCTGGCCGGCGAGTGCGGCGGTCAGGTCGCGGCGGCGGGTGACGCCGGTCTTGCCGAAGATCGCCTTGAGGTGGTCCCGGACGGTGTTCGCGGAGATGAACAGGGCGGCCGCGATGTCTTCGTTCGACAGGCCGTCGATCACCAGCCGGGCCACCTCGCGCTCGCGCGGGCTGAGCGCCCATGCCCGCATGAGCAGCGGGGCGAGGTCCTCGGAACGGGCGCGCTCCAGCGTGACGGCGCAGCCGCCTTGCGCCACCGGGGACGTGCCGTAGGTGAGGGGGGCGGCCCGCACCACGGCCCAGCGCCCGCTCGTGTCCTGCAGGCGGACCCGGACCGGCTTGGGCGGCTGGTTAGCGGACGCGGCGACGCGAGCGGCCACGGCGTAGACGAACCCGGGCAGCGGCTCGGCGCTGTTCAGCAGCGGCATTCCCAGCCGGCCGATCCAGCGCCAGGCCTCGTCGGTGGCCCCGACCAGGGCGAGGTCCCGGTCGAGAAAGATCGTCCCTGGCTCGCTGTCCGGCTCTTCCTCTTCCCGGGGGCGGGTGGCGCGGAGCCCGTCGCGCAGCCGGGCCGCGATCAGCGGCGCCAGCCCCGTGAGGACCCGCGCGTCGTCCTCGCTGAACCAGCGGCCCGGCCTGTCCCGGCCGAGGTGGAGCTGCCCCCAGCACATGCCGCCGGCGGGGAGCATGACGTTCAGGACGTCGCTGGCGCCCGCGGGGCCGAGCAGTTCCCGCCAGAGCAGGTCGCGGCTCAGGTCGCCGCCGGTCGCCGCGCTGATCGCCGCGACGGCTGGCGGCCGGCTCGGACGTTCCTGGCTGGCGCCGGGGGCACGGCCGCCCGCCCACGCGCCGAGGTCGCCCCACGCGCCAGGGTCGATCAGCAGCCGGCAAAAGCGCCGGCAGTCCTGGTCGGCGGGCGATTCCACGCCGACGTAGCGGGTCGGCAGCCGGGTGCCCGGGTCGAGCAGCGGCCAGCACCACCAGTCGAACCCGACCGCCTGGCGCAGGATCGCCATGGCCTCGTAGCGGAACGCGTCGTTGTCGAGCTCTGCGCCCGCGAGGCGGGTGAGCGCGGACCTGGCCCGGTCCCCGGCGGTCCGGGCCGACTTGGCGGTTGCCGACATGCCGCTAGCCTCTCAGACTCCAGCCCCCTCAGACCCGGGTAATGGCCGCAAGCCACGCCCGCATGCCGTTCGGGTCGAGCGTGATGTCCATGGTGACCAGGTCAACGGCGTCGACGTGCCAGCCGTCGGCGAACGTGTCGAGGATCTCCGGCACGGTTATCCGCCGCGGCCCGAACCCGGGCGGCTGGCGGTCGCTCGCGGCGAGCATGAAGTAGCGGCCGCCCGGGACGACCGCCGCGCGCAGGCTGTCCGCGTACCGCGCCCTGTCCTCGTCGCCGAAGACATGGAACAGGCCGCTGTCGAGCACCGTGTCGAACCGCTCGCCCAGTGCGCCGAGGTCACGCGCATCGCGCACCTCGAAGCGGGCCTGCTCCCCCATCCCCCGCTCCGCCGCCTTGCGCCGGGCGATCTCGATGGCGGCGGCCGACAGGTCCACGCCCAGCGCGGGCAGGCCCAGGCTGGCGGCAAGCAGCGCGTGCTCTCCGGTGCCGCAGCCCGCGTCGAGCACCCGTCCCCTGATGGCGCCCTTCTTGGCCAGTTCGGCGAAGGCGAGCTGCGGTCGCCTGGTTTCCCACGGCGGGGTGCCGCCGTAGGCGGCGTCGAACTGGCCGGCGCTGGGCCGGACCGTCCCGACCCGCAGCCACCGGGCGAGTGAGTCCAGGGTCGTGGCGAAGTTGCGGACCGGCACGATGCCGCGGATGCCCAGCGCGGCGGCGATCGCGGCGTCGGTCAGCGGCTCGGTGTCATCGCCGAACGGCCGGCGGCAGCCTGGCATGATCAGCGGCTCGTCGTCGGGACCTGGCGCGCTCTCCAGGAAGCCCTCGGCGGTGAGGCCCGCGACCACCGACTGGACGTATTCGCCGGGAAGCCCTGTGCGGCGGGAGATCTCCGCCTCCGACGTGGTCAGCTGCTGGCCGACGTCCGCCAGCACGAGGCGGGCGGCGGGCGGGAACTCGCACAGGGCGGAGCCTTCCGGTACCGCGTCGGCGGCGAGCCCCATCAGCTTCTCGCTCAGCAGGTACAACTGGACGCCGTTCATGAGCACCCCTCGTTTCGCCGCGGCCTGCCCGTCGCGGGGCCGCACGGGGCCAAGCTAGGCGCTGGGCGCGCTCCGCCGACACCCCACGCAGCGGGGGGTATTCGCGGCTCGCTCAGGTGAGGTGCTCCTTCGCCCAGAGGGCGGCGGACGTACGGTCGGTGACGCCGATGCGGCGGAAGATGTTGCCGGTGTGGACCTTGACCGTGGACTCGGCGATGCCGAGGCGGCGGGCGATCTGCTTGTTGGCCAGGCCGGCGGCGACCAGGCGCAGGACCTGTTTCTCTCGGTCGCTGAGCTGGTCGGGCGGCGCGGGTTCCCTGGCGGGCAGCAGGGCGGCCGCGACGCGGGGGTCGAGCGGGACGTGGCCGTCGGCGGCGGCGCGCACGGCCGCGAGGAGGTCGTCAGGGCGGGCGTCTTTCAGCACGTACCCGGTCGCGCCGGCGGTGAGGATGTCGGTGACCCGCTGGCGGTCGGAAAACGAGGTCAGCGCCACCACGTGGGTCCCCGGCAGTTCGGCGAGCAGCAGGCGGGTCGCGGCGACGCCGTCCATGACCGGCATCGACAGGTCCATCAGGACTACGTCGGGGGTGGTGGCCGCGGCGGTCTCGACGGCCTGCTGCCCGTCGGCTGCCTCGCCGACGACGTGAATGCCGACGTCGGCTTCGAGGAGGGTGATCAGGCCGGCCCGCACGAGGTGATGGTCGTCGACGACCAGGACGCGGATCATCCGGCGGCCGCCGCGTAGCGGACGACGGTGCCCGCGCCCGGTGCGCTCATCACGCCAAGCCATCCGCCGCCGTGCCGGGCGGCCTCGGCCATGAGGCGGAGGCCGAAGTGGCCGTCGGCCCCGTCCGCGGCCAGGCGGGCGGCGTCGAAGCCGTCGCCGTCGTCGGCGATCTCCAAGGCGGGGGTGCCGTCCTCCGCCGCCAGCCGCAGCGTGAGGTGCCCGGCGCGGCTGTGCCTGACCGCGTTGTGCACTGCCTCCTGGGCGATGCGGAACATCGCTTCCTGCTCCTGTTCCGGCACGGTGTCGGCGACGCTGGCGTCGACCCTGGTGTCGATGTCGGGGACCTGCCCGGCGCCGCGGGACGCGGCATCCGCCAGGTCGTGCAGCGCGCTGGCCAGGCCGGCGGCGTGCAGGCTCGGCGGGTAGATGTCGACTAGCAGGGAGCGCAGCCCGGCGATGCTGTCCCGGACGGCGGTGGCCACCGTGTCGAGGTCCGCCGCGAGCCGCGGGTCGCCGCCGGAGGCGGCGCGCCGCGCCTGGCCGGCGGCGGTGAACGAGGCCGCGACCAGCTGCTGGACCACCCCGTCGTGGAGCGTCGCGGCGATCCTGCGGCGCTCGGCGTCGGAGGCGTCCAGGGCGCGCCGCAGCAGTTCCTCGTGCCGGGCGCCGGCACGGCGGGCACGGGCCGCCAGCAGCGCGCCGCCCGCGCCGAGCAGCAGCAAGAGGGCGAGCAGCGAGCTGAGCGTCACGCCGGCGAAGCCGCGCCACAGCTGCTGGCTGCCCTGGCTGACCGTGTCGTAGCGGAAGTAGGTCTCGAACAGCAGCGGCGTGCCATCGGGCGTCCAGACCGGGCGGTAGACCTCGAGCAGCTTGCCTTCGCCCCGCTCGTAGCGGTTTTCCGGGCGCGCCAGGTCGGTGATGCCCGCCTCGGTGCGCGGCGGCAGCAGCGCGGCGCGGGAGTCGCCGTCGAGCGGGAAGGTCTGGCCGATGAGCCGGGGCTCGTCGGAGTACAGGACGGTGCCGCCCGTTGTCCAGATCTTGACCCGGACCATCTCACCTTCCCCGCCGAGCCAGTGCCGGACGAGGGGATCGAGCGTCTGGCGGGCCTGGCCGGGGCTGGCGGCCATCGCGTCGGTGAGCGCGGGCTGCACGACGCTGACGGCGAGGTCGTCGGTGAGTTCCGCGACGTCGTGCACCGCTTGCTCGCCGGCGATGCGCTGGCTGACCAGGAGCCCGCCCACCGCGACGACCGCGGCGATGACCAGCGCGGCGATCGTCACGGGGAGGACGGGCAGCCGGGGCGACAGGGGCCGCCCAGGCCCGCCCGAGGGGCCGGGGCGGGCAAGCACCACCCATTCCGCGGAGGGGGCGGCCGTGTCCTCGCCGGCCCTGGTCTGGTCCACGTCTTACCCGCGACCGCCGCCGTGGCGGCCGTGGTCGTCCGCGGGCTCAGCCGCCGTCGTCGCGCCGCCCCGGTCATCACCGGGCTCGGCGTGCGGCGACTGCCCGCCGCGGTCGTCACCGGGCTCGGCGTGCGGAGTCTGCCCGCCGTGGTCGTCACCGGGCTCGACCTGCGCGGACTGGCCGCCGCGGTCGTCACCGGGCTCAGCGTGCCGGGTCTGGCCGCCATGGTCATCGGCCGGCCGCACCGTGGTGCCGCTGTGTCCGCGGTCGTCGGCGAACTGCGGCGTCTTGGCTACGCTCGGCGGCGGAACGGGGATCTCGTGGCTGAACGACGGGTTGCCCGCCAGCCCGGCGACAGCTGGTGTCGCGGCCACGCCGCCGGCCACCACGACGCCGGCGAGGATCAGGACAATACGCTTCATTTCAGGGCTCCTTGTGAGTGCGTGAGGTACACGCCCTTTATCGCCCGCACTCGATTTAGCCCGCCATACGACCATCGGACTACTACCACGCCGACCGCGACCCCCCGGCTCCGCTGGGCTACCGCTTCGCAGTGAGTACGGCGGCGAGCCCGCAGGGGATTCCCCGAGGGCGTTCGCGGTCGCTGGCGTCCGCCTGGCCTGGCCTTTCCTACGGCTCCTACGACCTGACCAGAACGTCACGCAAGCCGTCTCCCACGACGCTGATGCTCCACGCTCCCAGGGTGATGGCCAGGCCCGGGACCACCGTCGCGACGGGGTTGGCGGTGAAGTTGAGATAGGCGGCCGCCATGTCCGCGCCCCATGAGGGGGACGGCGGCGGCACGCCGAGCCCGAGGAAGCTGAGCGCCGCCTCCACGATCAGGAAGTAGCTCGCCGCGGCGACGGCCTGCACGATGACCGGCGCCATCGCGTTCGGCAGCACGTGCCGGACGGCGATGCGCAGGCGGCTGACGCCAAGCGACCGCGCGATGAGGACGAACTGCGCGTCGCGCACCGGCAGCACCGCCGACCGCAGCAGCCGTGCGATGCCCGGGGCGGAGATGACGCCCACCGTCACCATCGCGTGCGAGATGGACGGCCCAAGCGCGGAGACGACGCCGATCGCCAGGATCAACGGGGGAAACGAGAGCAGGGCGTCGGCGATGCGCATCAGGACCTCGTCGGCCGCGGCACCGAAGAAGCCGGCGGCAAGCCCCCACGGCACGCCAAGCGCGAGCATCGCGGCCACGCCGAGCACCACGCCCTCGAAGGCCGACCGGCAGCCGTAGATCACCCGGCTCAGCATGTCCCGCCCGACCAGGTCGGTGCCGAGCAGGTGGTGCGCCGACGGCCCGGCGTTGCGAAGCGACAGCGTCTGCTGCAGCGGGTCGTCGATCGGCAGCAGCGGCGCGAGGATGCTCGCCAGCAGGAGCAGGCAGAAGATCGCGAGCCCGGTCCGGGGGACGAGGCCGAAGCGCCGCGCACCCGCCGCGCGGCCGAGCCCGCGCGCGGCTGCTGACGGGGAGGCGGCGTCTTGCGCGCGCTGGGCCGGCGGCGCCTCCGCCGTCCCTGCCGCCAGCCGCAGGTTGCTCTCGCCGCTACTCGGAGATGGCATTCCTGATCCTTGGGTCGAAGAACGCGAGCGCGATGTCCGCGAGCAGGTTAAGCACGGCGACCAGGACGCCGACGAGCAGCACGATCGCCTGCACGATGGGGTAGTCCTCATTGGACACCGAGCTCACGATCTCGGTGCCGAGCCCTGGGATGGCGAAGATGTTCTCGACGAGGACCGTGCCCCCGACAAGCGCGGTGAACGCCAGCGGGATGAACGTGATGACCGGGGCCACGGCGTTGCGCAGCGCGCAGACCAGGTAGATCTTGCGGGGCGGCAGGCCCATCGCCCACGCGCTCCTGATGTACGGGCTGTCCAGGGCACTGGCCATCGCGCTGCTGACGTGCCGCGCGAGGAAGCTCCCGGTCACGACCGACAGCACCAGGACCGGCAGGGCCAGGGTGTCGACGTTGCCGGAGAGGCTCTGGGAGAGCGGCGTGAAGCCGACTGCGGGGAAGATGTTCCACGTCAGCCCGAGGACGCCGGCCGCGACCGCCGCCAGCCAGAAATCGGGGACCGACAGGCCAAGCCCGGTTCCGAGCTGGACAGCCCTTCCGGCCGGGTGACCGCGCTTGACCGCGGCGAGGATGCCAAGACCGCCGCCGATGACCGTGGACACGACTAGGGCGCCGATGATCAGCTCCAGGGACGGGATCACGCGGGGTGCGATCACCGTGGTGACCGGCTGCTGGCTGTAGAACGACGTCCCCAGGTTCCCGTGGAGCACGCCGGTGAGCCAGTGCCAGTACTGGACGGGAACCGGCGCGTTCAGCCCGAGGCGCGCCTCGATGGCGGCTATCTGCTTGGCGGTGTACTGGCCGGTGCCGCCGCCGAGCATCGCCTCGACCGGTCCCCCGGGCAGCAGGTACCGCAGGGCGAACACGAGGATGGTGCTGACGATGATCGTCGGGATGGACGTGGCCAGGCGGCGGAGGATGATCCTGCTCATCAGCCGCGGCTCCCGTCGTCGCTCGTGACGGGCGCACCGTCCGTGCCTGGGCCGTCCGGCTCTCCTCCGCCGCCGCGAGCGGCGTGCGCCAAGACGGCGGCGCTTCGCCAGCACCGGGACATGCGCGGCTGCCCGGTGACCACCGGGCTCAGCGGCGGCGGCGCCTGGCAGGCGTCGGTGGCCCATGGGCAGCGGGCAAGGTAACGGCACCCCTGCGCCGCCGCGGTGTCCCCGGCCGCGGACGGCAGTTCTGGCAGCGAGTCCTGGTGTCCCCGCAGCGTCGGCAGGCAGTCGAGGAGGGCCTGGGTGTACGGGTGGGCGGGACCGCCGAGCACGGTCGCGGCCGGCCCTGACTCCACGATCTCCCCGCGGTACATCACCGCGATGTCGTCGCATACGTCGGCGAGGACGGCGAGGTCGTGCGAGATCATGAGCACGGCGAGCTGGCGGCGGGTGACCAGCCCGCGAATCAGCTCAAGGATCTCTTCCTGGACGGACACGTCGAGCGCGGTCGTCGGCTCGTCGGCGAACAGGATCCGGGATCCGCAGCTCAGGGCCATGGCGATGATGATCCGCTGGCACATGCCGCCGGACAGTTCGTGCGGGTAGCTGGCCATGACCCGTTCGGGGTCCGTGAGCCGGACGTCCGCGAGAGCCGCCAGGACCCGGTCCCGTGCTTCGGTCCTACTGCCGGCCACGTGGGTGCGGGCGGCCATCATCAGCTGGTCCCCCACCCGGATGACCGGGTTCAGGGCCGTCGTCGTCTCCTGGAAGATCATCGCGAGATGACGCCCGCGGTACCGCCTGAGTTCCTTCTCCGGCAGGGTCAGCAGCTCCGTGCCCCGGTAGCTGATCGACCCGCGGACGACCGCACCGCGGGAAAGCAGCCCCATCGCCGCGAGCGCGGACGTGGTCTTGCCGCACCCTGACTCGCCAGCGAGGCCGAGCACCCGGCCCGCGTCCAGGGTCAGGTCCACGCCGCGCAGTGCCGTCGTCCGCGCCGGGCCGCCGCTGAACTCGACCTCAAGCCGGTCGATCCGCAGCACCTCTTCCCCTGACGCCGGCGCGGCCTGCGGCAGCGCCGGCGCCCTTCGTCCGCGCATGATCTGCACCTAGTGCCCCGCTAGCTCTTGTAGTAGAGACCGCGCCAGTTGTCGATGCCCAGGTTGCTCGTCACCCACCCGGCGATGTTCTTCTGGTAGACGTTCACCAGGGGGGCGGTGAACATCGGCGCGTAGCCGGGGTTGGCCTGCTGGCTCTTGACGATGTTGTAGGCGATCTGGTCGATCCCCGCATTGGAGTAAGCCTCGTAGAACTGGTCGAAGTACTGGTCGATTCCGTAGCTCGTCTTGCCCGCGTTGTAGTACGACTGGCTCCACAGCAGCTGGAAGGCGACCGGCGCGACTCCGCCGCCGCCGTAGTTGGCGAGGAAGCACGCGGGCTGCGCCTTGTTGGTGAAGAACGTGCCGACCTGGGCGGGCGTACCGGGGATGACCGTCATGTTGATTCCCACGGCCTTCTCCTCGGCGATGATGATCGGCGCCGCGGTCTCGAACCCAAGTCCCGGGTACTCGTAGCAGGTCATGCTCACGCCGTTGGCGTATCCGGCCTGCTTCATGAGCACCTTGGCCTTGGCGGGGTCGTAGGGCCACGCCGGGTCAAGGCTCTTCACGTAGCCGATGGTGCCTGGTGCCTGAGGCTGGCTTGTCACCTGGCCCAGCCCGTCGGTCACCGCCTCCGCGATCGCCGGGCGGTTGAGGGCCAGGTTGAACGCGAGCCTTACCTTGGGATCGTTCAGCGGCTTCCTTGAGGAGTTGAAGTAGGCCAGGCCGAACTGCGTGCCCGGGCCCACCGACACGGTGACGTTCGAGTTCTGCTTCAGGGTGCTGACGTCCTGGGAGTCGAGGTGGAAGGCAACGTTCACGGCACCGGTCCGGACGGCGTTCACCAGCGCCGTGTCGCTCTGAAAGATCTTGAAGTCAGCGTTCTTCACGCGCTTGACCTGGGCGTTGTTCCAGTACCCGGGGAAACTCGTGAAGTTGTAACTGGCCCCTTGCGTCTCGGAGACGAACGAGTACGGGCCGGCGCCGACCGGGTGCACGGCGAAGTTCGCGCCTTCTTTCTTCACCGCCGCCGGCGACGGGATCATGCCCGCCCGGCCGGCCAGGCCGCCGAGAAGCTGCGCGTTCTGCTGGCTTAGGTGGTAGATCACCTCGTAGTCGCCCGCCGCCGTGACGGAGGTGACGTACTGCAGCAGGTTGGCGATGTCCCCCGCCTTGATGAAGTCCTTCGAGTAATCGACGACCGCTTGCGCGTTGAACGGGGTTCCGTCCTGGAACTTGACGCCGTGCCGCAGGAACACCGCGAGCTGGAGGTGGCCGGTGCCCGAGTACTTCCACGACGTCGCCAGCATCGGCTCGATCGCGCCGGTCTGCGGGTTCAGCTGGACGAGCGTGTCGAACACGAAGTTCAGGTACCCGAGGTCGGAGCCCTGGGTGCCCGTGGTGGGGTCAAGGGTGCCCGGCGGGAACTCCGTTCCGATCGTGATCGTTCCGTCGGCGTTGCCGCCGCCCCCGCTGGCCTGCCCTGTCGCAGCGGAGGAACAGGCGGCAAGGGCCACCAGGGTTGCCGCGGCCGCCGCGGCGGCGAGGATCCTGGTACGAGTTCGTCTTGCCCTGAATGGGTTCATGTTGCTCCTCGGGTGGTGGGTACCCCGGCGCGTTCAAGGGTCGGCACAGCGGCGATGAGGCGCCGCGTGTAGTCGTCCCGCGGATCGGCGATGACGCTGGCGGGCTCGCCGTACTCGACGACCCGGCCGCGGTACATGACCGCGAGCCGGTCGGCGAGATGGGCCACAACGGAGATGTCGTGCGTGATGAAGACCAGCGTGATGCCCGCGTCGCGGCTCAGTCGTTTGAAGAGGTTCAGCACGACAGCCCTGATGGACACGTCGAGCGCGGACACGGACTCGTCGCACACCATCGCGACAGGCGATGCCGCCAGTGCCCTGGCGATGGCGACGCGCTGCTTCTCGCCGCCGGAGAGTTCGGTGGCCCGCTTGTCGGCGAAGGCCGCCGGGGACAACCCGGCGCGCTCCAGGTAGCCTGCCGCCTGTTCCCGCAGGTCGGCGACCCCGTTCCGCTGCCACGCGGGGAAGGTAGCCATATTAGGCCGCACCGCCTCGCCAACAAGCCGCCACACCGGCAGCCGGGGGTTGAGCGCCAGGGCGGACTCTTGGAAGATCATCTGGACGTCCCTGTGGCCGCGGGGTTTCCGCTGCGCACGGGGCTTGAGGTCACCGGCCCCCGACGGGTAGAGCATCTGCCCAGAGGTAGGGGTCAGGAATCCGGCGACCACTTTGCCGAGCGTGGACTTGCCGGAGCCGGACTCGCCGACGACGCCCAGCACCTCGCCCGCGCCGAGCTGGAAGCTCACCTGGTCGACCGCGCGCAGCTTCTTCCCGTGTTTCAGCGGGAACTCGACCACGAGGCCGTCCGCGGCGAGCGCGGGCCGGCCGGCGCCCGCGGCTGACGGATCTGGCGTCTCGGCAGACGCGGGCCGCTCAGCCACGGTTTGACGTCCCTGCCGTGCGCATGGTTCTCCTCGTCCTCATCGACACAGGCTCTGACTAAGCGCATATTCATCCCTTCGGCGGAGATCTGTCAAGGCTGCCAGCTGCCACCCGGGCCGCCGAAAAGTGCGGCCAGCACCCGCATCAGAGCTGGCCGAGCCGTTGCCACCAGAGGAAACTAGCGTTACGTTACTAACGAATCGCTACTATCCCGACAAAGGAGCGAGTGTGCCAAGCAGCAGTTCCGCGCCCCGGTGGGCAGCGCCCGGGCCGCGCCCGATCGCCACGGCCGCTGTCCGCACGTGGACCGCGGTTGACGGCAGGAGCGTGGCCGTGCTCGCGCGCTACCCGGTCCCTGACGACGGCGGGCGGCCGCTGCCCGTCATCGTTTTCTGCCATGGCCTGGGGGGCAGCCACCGTTCCTATGCCGCCCTCGGGGCGCACCTGGCATCGCACGGGTACGCGGTCCTGCACCCGCAGTTCCTCGACTCGTTTCCTGTCGCGAGCGCGGCCCTGGGGCTCACCGGCGTCGACGAGCGCACATGGACGCAGGACAAGCGCGCGCGGGACGCGATGCTGACCCTGCTCTTCGACCGGGAGCACTGGTTGTCCCGGGTGGCGCGGGTGCACGGCGTCATCGGCTCGCTCGCCGGCCAGCCGCACCTGCCCGTCCCCCTGCGGGACGGCCAGGTCATCGTGGCCGGGCACTCCTACGGCGCCTTCACGGCGCAGCTCGTGCTCGGCACGCGGCTCCATGACGCTGACGTCGGCACCGGCCGGCTCTCCCACCCGGCCGTCGCCGGCGGCATCCTGCTGTCGCCCCAGGGCAGCGGAGACCGCGGGCTGACGAGCCGCTCCTGGGACGCCGTCACCCGTCCGCTGCTTGTCGTCACGGCCACGCACGACTCCGGCCCCCACGGCGAGGGCCTGGCCTGGCGCCGCGAGCCGTTCGACGCGGCGCCGAGCCGCCTCAAGCACCTGGCGGTCGTCCGCCGTGGGAATCACCTCCTTGGCGGCGTTTCCCTGACCGCCTGCGGTGATGCCAGTCCGGGAGAACAGCACGCCGCGCAAACGCCCGTACGCGACGCGGTGCTTGCGGTCAGCGCCGCCTTCGCGGACCGCGTGCACGGCGACCTCGCGGCCGGCGGCTGGCTCGCGTCCGGCCCCTTTCCCGGGATCCTCGCCCACGCGCACCGGGAGCGGGCGGCATGAGCGGCGCGCTGGCCGGCATCAAGGTGCTCGACGCGGCGACCGTGCTCGCGGGTCCGGTCGCCGCGACGATCCTCAGCGACTTCGGCGCGGAGGTCGTCAAGCTCGAGGATCCGGGGGCCGGGGACTTCACGCGCGCGGGCGGGCGGTCCCCCAGCTGGCTTCAGGAAGGAAGGAACAAGAAGTCAGTCACGCTCAACCTCCGTACCGCGGCCGGCCAACGGCTGCTGCATGACCTGGTACCGCACTTCGATGTGGTGATCACCAACTTCAGGCCGCCCACGCTCCGGCGGTACCGGATGCTTCCGGAAGACCTCCAGCCCCTGAGCCCCCGCGCGGTTCTCTTGTACCTGACGGGGTTCGGACTCGACGGGCCATACCGGGACCGCGGTGCCTTCGACCGGGTCGCCAGCGCGTACAGCGGCCTCACCTATGTCACCGGCGAGCCGGGCACCACCCCGGTGCGGAGCGGGTACGCGGTCATCGACTACATGAGCGCTTACCTGGGGGCCTTCGCGGTGATGGCCGCGCTGTACCACCGCGACGCCGGCCAGGGGGACGGACAGGTCATTGACCTGGCACTCTACGAGGCCGGCCTGCGGGCGAGCGAAGATTCCGTGCCCGCCTTCGGCCTGGAGGGCAGGGTACGCGAGCGCACAGGCAACAGGAACCACGCGATCGTTCCCGCGTCTGACTTCGAAACGGCCGACGGGCGCCGGCTGTCCGTGCATGCCGGCACGGACCGTTTGTTCCGGCTGCTCGCGGACCTCATGGGCAGGCCGGGACTCGCCAGCGACCCGCGCTTCGCGACGCGGGCCGCGCGCATCGGTAACCAGGAGGAGCTGTACGAGATCGTGGGGTCCTGGGTGTCCGGCCAGACGGCGGACGAGGCCGCCGCGGCGCTCAGCGCCGCGGGGATCCCGGTGTCTCCGGTCATGAACGTCGCGGACCTCGTCAACGACCCCCACTGCGCCGCCCGCGGCTCAATCGTCACCGTCCCCGATCCGGAGCTCGGTGACATTCCCATGATCGCGCCGTTGCCGAGGATGAGCGCCACGCCCGGCGCCATCCGCTGGCC
>Ga0134126_10003660_pt1 | contig 19251 bp, 19 predicted proteins | sample KB31752_FD_96881 | JGI IMG/M metagenome (GOLD analysis project Ga0134126, IMG submission 96881) | Terrestrial soil microbial communities with excess Nitrogen fertilizer from Kellogg Biological Station, Michigan, USA - KB3-175-2 | ecosystem: Environmental > Terrestrial > Soil > Unclassified ...
AGGGACGCGCTGCCCGCTCACCGCGGAACGCGCCGTGATCAGGCGCGCAGGATCTCGTCGAGCTCGGCGAGCTGGCGCCGGGCTCCCCCGCACACCTGCTCGCACAGCTCGAAGACCGCCGGGTCGGCGATCGAGTAGCGGGTGCGGGTTCCTTCCTTGATGCGCGCGACCATGCCGGCGGCGTGGAGGATGCTGAGGTGCTTGGAGACGTTCTGCTGGGAGGCGTCGAGCGCCTCCTGCAGCTCGCCGACGGTGGCGTCGCCGTCTCGCAGGCGGTCGAGCAGCCTGATCCGCATCGGCTCGCCGAGCACGCGGAAGCGCTGAGCGATCAGCTCGATGAGCGGGTCAGGGAGGGGGTGGGGGACATCGGTCACGAGCGCGTAGATTACCACAAATACACAGTTGTGTAGTTGACGAGCCGGCAGATCCGCGCTAGGCTCCCATCCACAATCACACAGTTGTGTAGTAGAGGAGATAGCGCGATGCAAGCCACATCCGACGTAGATATCGCTCGAGACAGCGGCCGTGACTCCATCGGGAGCAGCCGGGGGTGCACGCCCCGCGCCTCGGCCTGGCCGCTCGAGCGGGTGCTGTTCGCCCTAGCCGGCACGATGACGCTGCTCTCGGCCGTGCTCGCGGCGACCGTCTCGATCTGGTTCCTGCTCCTCACCGCGTTCGTGGGCGTCAACCAGTGGCTGTACGTGCTCGCGGGCGCGTGCCCCGCCTCGATCGGGCTGCGGCGGATGTTCTCGCTGCCGTCGGTGATCTACCCGGGCCAGAGGGGGGAGGGGGCATGAACGTCACGGCTGCTCCGATCCCGGCGAAGCCGTCGAGCGGGCTCGCCGACCGTGTCCATGTGGGCCCGATCGGCCGCCTCGGCTACTACACGGCAAGCCATTTCCGCCTCGTCGCATCTGCCTGGCTGATCGTCGCCCTGGTCCTCGGGTTCTTCGCCCCGCGCGTCGAGAAGGCGCTCTCGGGCGCCGGCTGGGAAGCGAGCGGCTCACAGTCCGCGCAGGCGCGCAAGCTGCTCGAACGCGATTTCGCGGGCGCCGGCAGCTACGGCCTGATGACGGTCGTCCACTCGCGCGCGTGGACGGCCGGCAGCCCCAGCTTCCGCGCGACGGTCGACCGCGTCGAGCAGACGCTCCGCGCCGACCATGCCGTGCGGTCCGTGATCGCCCCGGCGGCCGGTGCCTCGATCTCACCTGGCGGCCACACGGCCATCGTCCAGGCCGCCGCGGCGCGAGACCCGAACGCGATGGTTGCCGCCGCCGACCGCTTGAAGGGCCGCCTCGCAGCGCTCTCGTCAGGCACGGTGAAGGTCGAGCTCACCGGTGCCCCCGGCATGTGGTCGGACTTCAACGAAGCCAACCGCGCGGCGATGCTCAAGTCCGAGGTCATCTCCTGGCCGGTGACCCTCGGCATCATGCTGCTCGCGTTCGGCTCGCTCGTGGCCGCCGGCCTGCCGCTGATGCTCACGATGGTCGGGCTCCTCGCAGCCGCCGGAACCCTGTACCTGGGCACGCTGCTCGCTCCGATCTCGATCTGGGCGATGAACTTCGCGCTGATGTTCGCCCTCGCGCTCGGGATCGACTACGCCCTGTTCCTCGTCTACCGCTTCCGAGGCGCCAAGTTCGGCTCGGACCTCGACACAAGGGATGCCGTCGCGGTGACCATGGACACCGCCGGCAAGGCGGTCCTGTTCAGCGGCGTGACCGTGCTGATCTCCCTGACCGCCGTGATGCTGGTGCCGAGCCCGGCGTTCCGCAGCATGAGCCTCGGGATCATGCTGGCCGTGATCTTCGTGCTCGCGGCGACGCTCACGCTGCTGCCCGCCGTGCTCGCGAAGCTCGGGGCGAAAGTCAACAGCCTCGCGCTGCCGTGGGAGAAGAGGCAGCCGGCTGCCGTGCACCGCTCGCCGCGCTTCGCGGCCTGGGGTGAGCGCCTCTGGCGTCACCCTCTGCGCTACGGGCTGCCCGCACTCGCTCTCCTGCTCGCGCTCGCGTTCCCCGTCACGCAGCTGCGGACCTCGATGCCGTCGATCAAGGTCGTGCCGCGCGGCGACTCATCCCGCGCGGGCTACGAGCGCGTGCAAGCCGCGTTCGGCCCGGGAGCCACAGGGCCGCTGCAGATCGTGGCGCCGGCGGCCGAGGCGAGCGCGATCGCGCATCTCGCCGCGCAGGACCCGGACGTCGCCCGGGTGCTCCCCGTGCAGCCCGCGCGCGGCGGCCTCGCGGTCGTGACCGCGATTCCCCGCCAGGACCCCTCGAGCCCGTCGGTGGGGGCGGCGATCGAGCGGCTGCGCTCGCACCTGCCGCCCGCGGCGGTTCTCGGCGGCGCCGCCGCCGAGAACCACGACCTGCAACGGGTCCTCGCGGCGAAGACGTGGCTGGTCATCGGCGTCGTGATGGCCCTCGGTTTCCTGCTGCTGCTGATCGCGCTGCAGGCGCCTCTGCTGGCAGCCGCCGGCGTCGCCACCAACCTGCTCGCGACCGGCGCCGCGTTCGGCGTCGCCAAGTGGATCTTCCAGGACGGGGCCCTGCACAACCTGCTCGGCTTCCAGTCGCAGGGCTTCCTCGACGCCTGGGGGCCGGTGTTCTTCTTCGCGATGATCTTCGCGATCTCGATGGACTACACCGTTTTCCTGCTCTCCAGCGCCAAGGAGCACTGGGACCGTACCGGCGAAGCACGGGAGGCGATGATCGGCGGCCTCGCACACTCGGGCCGTGTGATCTTCGCGGCCGCCGCGGTGATGGTCGCGGTGTTCTTCACCTTCGCGCTCTCGGGACCGCTCCCGCCGAAGGAGATGGGGATCATCCTCGGTGTCGCGGTCCTGCTCGACGCCCTGCTCGTGCGGCTGCTGCTGCTGCCGGCCCTGCTGCGGCTGATGGGCAGCCGGGCGTGGTATCTGCCGCGGTGGGCGCGGCGCGTGCTCCCCGATGTCCGCTTCGGGCACTCCTGAGAACCCGCACCGGCGCAAGGACGCACCGGTGCGGACTTCTACGTAGTTTGGCCGCGCGAAACGCGGACGCCTACGGACCCGCGCGAAGCCCGTAACGGCGACGATGGTCTGACCATGACCAGCGACGATGCCAGGAAACGCGCGGAGCACCACGCCGGCGAGGCCGAGCGGCTTCTGAAGGGCAAACTCGGCGTCATCACCAACTTCGTCAAGGCGGGGGTCCACGCGACGCTCGCCGTCTACTACTCGAACCTCGCCCGGGAGTAGGGCCCACCGTGACGAGCGCGACGGCGACGCTCGAGCCCGCAGGCGTGTCAGCCTCGCCGGGCTCGGGCGCGCGGTGGCGCAGCGCGCTCGCAAACCGGTCGCAGGTCCTCGCCGGTGTCGCGTGCGGCGCCCTGATGGCCGGCGGCCTGGCGCATGCGCTCGGCAGCCCGGCGCTCGGCGACGGGATCTGGCGGGCGGCGGTCGTGCTGCTCGCGGCGGAGCTCGCCTTCGAGGTCGTCCGCACGGTCGTCGTCGAGCGGCACATGGGCGTCGACACGATCGCGCTCGTCGCGATGGCTGGCTCGCTCGCGCTGGGGGAAGAGCTCGCCGGCCTGATCGTCGGGATCATGTTCACGGGCGGCGCCACGATCGAGCAACTCGCATCGGCCCGCGCGCGGCGCGAGCTGACCGCTCTGGTCGAGCGAGCGCCGAAGGTGGCACAACGAAAGCGCGACGGCGCGCTCGAAGAGGTGCCGGTCGGCGCCGTGGAGGCCGGGGACGTGCTCGTGGTGCGGACCGGGGAGGTGATCCCGGTCGACGGCGCCGTCCTGGTCGAGGAAGCCGTGATCGACACGAGCACCCTCACCGGAGAGCCGCTGCCGGTGACGATCGCTCCCGGCGGGCCGGTGCTCAGCGGCACCGCGAACGCCGGCGGGCCGTTCGAGCTGCGCGCCGAACGGCCGGCCGCCGAAAGCGCCTATGCGGCGCTCCTACGCCTCGTCGAGCATGCTGAAAAGCAGCGGGCGCCCTTCGTCCGCATGGCAGACCGCTACGCCGGCTTCTTCCTGCCGCTGACGCTGGTCCTCGCGGCGGCGGCGTGGGCGGCGAGCGGCGGTGCCGTCCGCGCGCTCGCCGTCGTGGTCGTCGCCACCCCGTGCCCGCTCATCCTCGCCGCACCGATCGCGCTCGTATCCGGCCTGTCCCGCGCCGCGCGCGCCGGTGTGATCGTCAAGGACACGAGCGCGATCGAGGCGCTCGGCGGAGCGCGAACGGTCCTCTTCGACAAGACCGGAACGCTCACGGTCGGAGTCCCCGAGTTGCGCGAGATCGTGCCGTGCAGCTCCCGCGCCCCCGCGGAGGTGCTTCGTCTCGCTGCGTCCGTCGACCGTCTCTCCGCGCACGTGCTCGGGGAGACACTCGCGCAGGCAGCCGGCGCCGCAGGACTGCGACTCGAGATCCCCGAGCGTGTCCTCGAGGAGCCCGGCCAGGGGATCGCGGGCGACGTCGGATCCCACCGCGTGACGGTCGGCAGCCGCTCGTTCCTGGGCGACCACGGAATACCCGAGGAGGAGATCGCGGATGCGAGCTTGCTCTCGGGCCACGGGTCCGGGGAGGCACGCGTGCTCGTGGGCGTCGACGGGCATCTCGCCGGCGTGATCGTTCTGGCGGACGAGCTGCGCGCCGACGCGACACGAGCTGTGCAGCGCCTCAGGGACGAAGGTGTGAAGCACGTCGCGATGGTCTCAGGCGACCGGCGCTCCGTTGCCGAGCGGGTCGGCCGGGAAGCTGGTGTCGATCGCGTGTACGCCGAGCAGACACCCGCCGAGAAGGTCGAGGTCGTGCGGGCGATCCGCGACGACGCTGAGCTGCTGCCCGTCGTGATGGTCGGCGACGGGGTCAACGACGCGCCCGCGCTGGCCGTCGCCGACGTTGGCGTCGCGATGGGCGCGGCGGGCGCCACCGTCTCCTCCGAGACGGCTGACGTGGTCATCACCGTCGATCGTGTCGACCGGGTCGCAGAGGCCCTCCACGCCGGGCGCCGAGCGCTGTTCATCGCGCGCCAGAGCGTCCTCGCTGGCATGGGCCTGAGCATCGTCGCGATGGTGTTCGCGGCGCTCGGCTACCTGCCGCCGGTCGCCGGCGCCCTGCTGCAGGAGGGGATCGACCTCGCCGTGATCCTCAACGCGCTGCGGGCGCTACGCGGCTGATCGTCGCGGTGGCGCCGCTCAGCGGGCGACCGAGCGGGGACGGTGCGGCCGTCGTCTTCGAGAGGCGCGCGGCGAGCTCTCGCGCGGCGAGCTCTTGGCGCCGTCCTGCGGGCCGGCGAGACCGTGATGCAGGCCCAGGCGCCGAGCCAGCCGCCGCATCTCGTGACGCTCGCCGGCGCCGACGAGTGTCACTCCGACACCACGGTTACCGGCGCGACCGGTGCGCCCGATCCGGTGGATGTAGGTGTGATGGTCCGCCGGGGGATCGAAGTTGATCACGTGCGAGACACCACCGACGTCGATCCCCCGCGCCGCGACGTCGGTGGCAACCAGGGTGTCGACCGCTCCGGACTGGAACCGCGACAGGGCGCGGTCGCGCTGGCGCTGGGACTTGTTGCCGTGGATCGCCTCGGCGCGGAGCCCGCGAGTCTCCAGACGCTTGACGAGACGGTCGGGACCACGCTTGGTGCGAACGAACACGATCGCCCTGTCACGCTCGATGTCGAGCTGCTCGACGAGCGCCTCGAGGCGCTGCTCGTCACGGACGGGGACGAAACGATGCTCGACCAGCGCTTCCGCCCGCTCCCGCGGCACTTGCTGCTCGCGGACGATCGCATTCGAGGTGTAGCGGCTCGCTACGTCGCCCGCGAGGCCGTCGAGCGTCGCGGAGCAGAACAGCGTCTGCCGTGACGCCGGGCATGCCCCGACGATGCGGTCGATCGCCGGGCGGAACCCCATGTCGAGCATGCGATCCGCCTCGTCGAGCACAAGCACCTGCACTCCGGCGAGAGTGAACGTTCCGCGCGCGAGCAGGTCCTCGAGCCGACCCGGGGTGGCCACGAGGATGTGAGCCCGCTTGGCTCTGGCGGCCTGCGCCTGGATTCCCACGCCCCCGTGGACGGCGGCGACGCGCAGGTCCTTCGCGGCTGCAAGGTCGGTCAGCTCGGCCACGATCTGAGCGGCGAGCTCGCGCGTGGGCGCGACCACGAGGCCGGTCGCCGTGCCCGCGCTCGCGTCGAGACGCTCGACGAGGGGGACGCCGAAGGCGAGCGTCTTGCCCGAGCCCGTGGGAGCCTTGACGAGGACGTCCCGGCCGCGGAGCACGTCCTCGATGACGAGCGATTGGACCGGGAAGGGCGCCGTGATCCCACGGCGGGACAGGGCGTCGCGAACGACGCTGGACACGCCGAGATCGGCGAAGGACTGCTTGGACATGTAGTGCTCCTGACGGCGCTCGCAGCGCCTGCGGTTCGGAGGTTACGGCTGACCCGAACCGCTGACTGCGGGACTCAAGCGAGCTGACCTCGCGGCCGAAAGTCTCGACCGCTGCACAGACCGTAACAGACGTCTTCCAGCCCCTCCGGCGCGGACGCGGCCGGATGAGAGTCGGCACACGCCACGGCCCGGTCTCGGAGCCGAAGGCCGCGCCGCGATAAGCTTGTATCAATTCGAACGTACAGGGCGAGGCGACGCTACCCGCGCACGCTCCACTGCCTGTGGCACGAGGTCCAGCCTCTTGCACGCGATGGCTCGCTCAATCAGCGCCAGGGCACGGGAAGTCCCGAACGCGACACCAAGAGCTGGGAGAACAGCGTGCCGACCTCCTACCACCTGCGCCAGCAGGAGCAGCATGAACAGAAGCTCAAGGACATGCGTGAGCAGGTCGCCGCCGGCAAGCTCGTGATCCGGCAGATGACTGCCGAGGAGCGCAAGCGGTTCCCGCCGCGAGAGCCCGCCGCGCGCGGCTCGCGGACGCGGCGGCCGTGATGGCCAGCTTCTTCATACCGGAGGAGCAAGGCGGGGTTCCGGGCACCGAGCGGGCGTACCGAGAGCTTCGCGATCGCGCCGAGGCGCACATGGGAGCGGTATCTCGCGACCGCCGCATCGAGGGCGTCATGTGCCGGCGCAGCGGACGTGACTGCATGCTGCGGGTGGGCGAGCTCGATGCCGGCAACGGCCGGACGGTGGCCGCCATCATCCAGGTGGGACGGGGCACCTTCACCGTCCACCACCTCGGTGTCGAGTCGAGCGTCGCGCTGCCCGTGGTGCTGAGCCAGTCGGACGTCTACGCCGTGACCGACTTCGAGTAGCGCCCGCGTCCGGTCACGATGCGACCCGAAGTGCGGCGCGGCCCGCAGCCGTTGCGGAGGCTGCTGCGAACGCGGCCGGGCGCCGGTACCGCCTCGTCCGGGACGCCGCGCGTGACCCGGACGCACTTCCTGTCGAAGGGATCGCGGCCGGGAGGCACCTCGGCATCCAGGGAGGGCTGGACTTCGGCGCCGAGGGGGAGCATGATGGTGAAGGGGGTTCTGTGTTGCGAGTCGCGCCGGAAACGATCCAAGAGTTGGGAGACGGCTCATGCAAGACGATCAGGTGGCAGCCAACCTCAAAGGGATGGACACCCTCGACTTCACGGGGTGGAACAACGCCGATTGGCATGGCGTGTTCGCTCACCATCACACCGACGACGTGCACGTCGACTGGAAGGGTCAGCCACCCACGGAGGGGATCGAGCAGCACATCGACGCCATGAAGGACTACGTCCAGTCGGCGGGTGGCACGCCGCCGAAGATCATCGCCCACCCGATCGGGTTCGGGTCGGGGGAGTGGACCTGCGTGATCGGGGAATTCGAAGGCGGAGGCCGCATGGTAACCGTCGCGAAGTGGCGCGATGGGGGGATCGCCGAGGAGTACATCTGGTCCTAGCCAGGCACCGCCAAACATCGGGAGCCCGGCTCCGTGGTCGAGGCTCACGAGCCCCTGTCCCGTGTGTGAGGGAGGCGGCTTAGATCAAGCGCTCAGGAGTATCGCGACGCGCTTGATCACGTCCAGTTCTGACGTCGACCAGCGCCGCGACGGGACGCATGAGGCGATCCCGGCGCAGCGAGAATGAGGAGGCGACGATGACGCAGCGACCCGACGTCCGCGTTGGAGTGCTCGGGATCGGCCTCATGGGCACAGCGATGGCTCACCGGCTGCTCGACGAGGGCGTGGCAGTGATCGCGTGGGACCGAACTCCCGCTCATGTGCAGCCGCTTGCCGAACGCGGCGCCGAGATCGCGAGCGCCCCTTCGGAGGTGGTGGCGTCGGCCCCGCAGGCCGTGATCACGATGCTGCCGACGGCCGAGATAGTTCTGTCCGTCGTCGAGCCGTTGCTGGACCGCTGGCCTGCGGAGACGGTCTGGCTGCAGATGAGCAGCGTCGGCGCGAGCGAGGCAGACGAGCTCGCGAAGATTGCCGACGTCCATCACGTGGCCTTGTTCGACGCCCCCGTCTCGGGGAGCACCCGTCCCGCCGAGGAAGGGCACTTGACGATCCTCGCTTCGGGGCCGGGCGGGCGCCGGGGGACGGTCGAACCGGTTTTCGCGGCGCTCGGCTCGCGGGTCCAGTGGGTCGGAGACGCCGGCATGGGATCCCGGCTGAAGCTGGCGGCCAACCACTGGATGATCGCGATGGTTGCCGCGCTCGCGGAGACGATGCAACTCTGCGCACTGATGGGGCTCGACGAGCAGCAGTTCGTCGCGTTGCTCGACGGTGGCCCGCTCGGCTCCTCCTACGGCCTGGAAAAGCTCGGGGAGATGCAGCGCCACGAGTACCCGGCGGGGTTTCCCGTGCGCCTCGCGCTCAAGGATCTCAAGCTCGTAGGAGAGGTCGCGACGCGTGCGGGCGTCGAGCTGCCGCTGCTGGACGCCGTCCTCGAGCGGATGGGTGATGTCGAGAACAGCCACGCCGATGACGACCTGGCCGCGGTCTACGAGCTGAAGCTGCCGCGCCGGTGAGAACGCTGGATCGCCCGGTGCGGGGTCGGGTGCTCAGGTGCGCCGGCTGTCGCTCGGCGCCTTGCCGGCGCGACGCCGTCTTGGCCTCGGCACGCTCGTGACCGCCACGTCGGCCGCCCCGGGAAGTCCCAGGCCGTAATGCAGCCCGGCCAGGCGCATCGAGAAGCACACGATGGCACCGACGATCGGGAAGATGACCGTGCGATCTCCCGCGTGGTAGGCGACGACGACGATGCTCGCCCCCACCAGAGCGGGGATCGCGTAGAGCCCGCCTCGTAGCACTGTGGGGATCTCGCGCACGAGGACGTCGCGCAACATACCGCCACCGATCCCAGTGATCGCGCCGAGGATGATCGCGTCGACGACGCCGAGGCGATGGGCGAGCGCGGTTGCGGCACCGGTTACGCAAAACAGCGCCAACCCCGCGGCGTCGAGCACGTCTATCGGCCGCTGCAGGCGATTGATCGCGGGGTGTGCGAGCGCTGTGACCAGGCCGGCGCCGGCGGCCACGGCGAGATATCGCCAGTCGCGAAACGTGGCCGGAGGAATGCCGATCAGCAGGTCGCGGATCGTGCCTCCGGCGATCCCGACCACTACCGCGAGCACGATCGCGCCGAACAGATCGAGCTGGGTGCGCACCCCCGCCATCCCGCCGCTGAGCCCGAAGACGAATGTCCCGATCAGGTTGAGGACCAGGAGCAGGGTCGGGTCGAACCCGGACAGCAGGGAGGCGCGCGCCATCGCAGCTGCTTAGGCTATTCGGACAGCCAGGCGCAGCTCGCCGCCACAAGCGTTTCCACCCCGGTCTCGAGAGTCGGGTGGATGACCGGAGCGAACTTGGGGTTGTGGTTGGTCGGGAGCTCGTTGAGCTTCCCTTCCCGTTCGGCCTTCGCGTAGGTGTCCGGGTCGACGCCCCCGATGAACCAGAACGCCGCGGGTGCGTGCCACTCGACCCCGAACGAGCCGAAGTCCTCACTCGCAGAGGCGGGACCGGTGCGGGCGACCCGCTCGTTCCCGAAATGGGCACGAAACGCTTCACGGACCCGGTCGGTGGCCGCCTCGTCGTTCCGCACGAGGTCGTAACGGTCAAGCGGCGTGATCTCGGGCGGCTTGGGCGCACCGGACGCCTCCGACTCAGCATTGACGATCCGCTCGATCGCTTCGAGCACCCGCTTCCGAACAGACTCGTCGAACGTCCTCACGTTGAGCTTGATCGTGGCATCGTCGGGGATCACGTTCTCCTTGGTGCCCGCCTGCAGCGCGCCGACGGTCACGACAGCTGCCTCTGACGGCGCCACCTCCCGTGAGACCACCGCCTGCAAACGCAGAACGGTCGAGGCCGCCATCACCACCGGGTCGATGCTCGCCTGCGGCATCGACCCGTGCGCGCCACGGCCAAACAGCCGGATCTCGAAGCTGTCGCCGGCGGAGGTAACCACGCCGGGCCGGCTCTCGATCTGCCCCGCAGACATGGGCATGACGTGCTGGCCCAGGATCACATCAGGCTTCGGGAAACGCTCGAACAGACCGTCGTCGATCATCGCCTGCGCGCCGGCCGCGATCTCCTCTCCAGGCTGGAACAACGCGATCAGCGTTCCCCGCCACGCATCCTTGGACTCGGCGAGCAGCCCGCTCGCGCCGGCCAGCCATGTCACGTGGATGTCGTGCCCGCACGCGTGTGCCACCGGCGTCTCGCTCCCGTCAGTGCCAGTGGCAGTCACGGTGCTGGCATATGACAGCCCCGTGGCCTCTTTGACCGGCAGCGCGTCCATGTCGGCGCGCAGCATCACCACCGGCCCGTCACCGTTCTCCAGCAAACCCACGACCCCCGTGTGCCCGACGCCCTCGGTCACGTCGAACCCGGCAGCCTTCAGCCGCTTCGCGGCCAGGCCGGCGGTGCGCGTCTCCTGCATCGACAGCTCCGGATGGCTGTGGATGTCCTTGTAGAGCGCCTCCAGGTCATCCAGCTTCGCTTGGAGCCCGCGCAGAACTACCCCGCTCGCCGATTCATCGCTCATGAGTGCCTCCCTGAGTAGAAAGACGCCTGCGGCCCCCCGCCCGCCTGGCCGGAACCAACACCTCGTTACCCGATGAGCAGCGTCTGACCCTCGTCACCTCGAACCCACCGAACAGCCGCCGAGCATCGTCGAGGACCGTGAACTGCCCCGCGGAGACGATCAGCAGGCCATCGACCCGGCCGAAGACGAGGTGCCTGATCCAGCCGGCTGGGCTACGGCGCTGCGGAGGGTCCCTGCTCGGTTGGGCCGCTCGAAGCTTGTGGTGCCGCGGACAGCGAGGCTTCCAGCTCGGCTGTCTGCTCCTCCGTGAGCGACCTGCGCACGACCTCGCCGCCGCTCGGCTCGAGCGCCGCGATCATCGCGTCGACGTGCTTTGGTGAGGCGAGCAGAGCCACCGCCGAGCCACCCTTCGGGACGGCGTCGCGCAGCGCGTCGATCAGCGGCTCGGGCTCGTTCTCGGTCTCGCTCGGCTTGCCGGCAATTGCACCGACCGTGCCGCCGAGCACGAACCCGAAGCTGGCACCCGGAAAACCCAGCCCGAACACCGCGCCGATGAGGGTGCCCGTGAGAGCCCCCTGTGCCGCGCCCGTCTCAGAGATGTGATCGGACTCCACGACGTCGACGTAGCGCCCGGCAAAGGTTCCCTTGACGACCACGCGGCCGTGACGGAGATGTTCGACGAACGCGACCTCATCCCGCCACGGCGCGTCGGTGCTATCCGCCGAGAACGCCGAGACAGCCCCGTGCTGGGACTTGAAGACGACGAGGGCAGCGTCGAGGCCCATTCCCCGACAGTCTACGCCGGTCCCGCACCACGAAGTGTGAGACGCTGAGTGAGTGAGCGATCAGCCGGCGGGGTCTTTCCGAACGGCATCCGCGAAAGACCGGATGGTCGTTGTCGGCGTCGACGAATCGGATACCGCGGGGGATGCGCTCGCGCTCGCCCGGTTGCTCGCCGGCCCCCTCGGTGCGACTGTGCTCGGCGTGCACGTCCACCCCTACGGCGAGGCGCAGAGCCTCTTGGACGACGAGAAGCACAGCCTGGTGATGCGCGAACTCGCCGAATCGGTGCGCGGACACATGCTCGCGCTCGGCTTCCCCGTCGAGGACCGGACACTGAGACTCGTCGCCGATCGCTCCCCCGCGGCCGGCCTCCAGCGTACGGCCGAGAGCAGCGAAGTCGTGTTGATCGCCCTTGGGTCCTCTCGACGTTCAGGAGTGGGCCGCGTATTCCCGGGCGGCACGGCCGAGAGCTTGCTGACGGGCGCTCCGTGTCCAGTCGCTGTCGCGCCGCGAGCGTTTTCGGCGCCGGCCGAGGGCGTCAGCGTGATCGGGTGCGCGTTCGACGAGCGGGAGGAGTCGGGCGCCGCGCTCCTGTGGGCAAGCGAGCTCGCGACAGCGACGCAGAGCCAGCTGCGCCTGCTGGCCGTGCACGTCCCGCTGCCCGGCGGGGCGGTTGCGGTGCCCGTAGGCGTACCGCTGGTGTCGGTCAATGCGACGCTCCGGCGGGCGCTTGGCGGCAAGCTCGCCGATACCGAGAACGAGCTCCGGGACGGCGCCATCAGCGTCGAGAGCATGCTGCTGGAAGGAGACGCCGCCGAGGAGCTTCGGCGACAGTCCTCGACGCTCGATCTGCTCGTCGTCGGCTCTCGTGCCTACGGGCCGGCACGAGCGGTGCTCCTCGGCAGCGTCTCGAGCTCGCTCTTGCGCACTGCCGAGTGCCCGGTGATCGTCGTGCCGCGGCCCGGGTAATGGCCATGGATCGCAGACGACACCACCAACGCGGATGCCTTCGACTTCCCCGTGAGTCAAGCGAAGTCCTCGCGACGCGGGAGGACCGGGCTTGAGTGACCAACAGCGAGATCCAGCTCAGGCCCCGCGCCTCGGCCCGTCTCTGGACGAGGTGATCGAAGCATCGTTTCCGGCAAGCGATCCTCCATCGTCGTGGACCTGGGAGCCCGCAGAGCCACCGGCGCCAAAGCCGGAAAGCGGCGGCGGGCGGCCGCGGAGCTCGACGTAGCGCAGGGAGCGTGACGCACCTGCGTCGCGGCCGGCTTCAAGCCGTCTCGAGCAGCCCGGTCTATGCGCATCCGCCAGTAGACTGCTCGCGGTATGGAACGGGTAGTGCTCGTTGCGCCACTGAAGGCCGGCACGCGGGAGCGTGTACTCGAGCTGATCGAGGAGCAGGCCTCGCACGAGCCGATCACGACGCGGACAGGAATCTTTCTCTCGGAGACCGAGGTGGTGTTCTTCTTCGAGGGCGCCGGCGCCGATGAGGCGGTTCGCGAAATCCTGAATGACCCGGTTCGCTCGGCGACGATCGAGCCGTGGCTGACGCTCTTCGACGGGCCGCTCCACCGCGGCTACGAGGCGCTCTTCGTCGCGGACGACGCCGCGGCTTAGGACCGGACCGCGCCCCGGCGAAAACGACCGTCGCACCGGCCCGGCCAGGCGCAGTCCCGGACGATAGTGTCGGCCGGTAATGCCCGGCCCAGACATCGCACAGCCCGGGCTCACCGACGAGGAAGCGAGGCACCGGCTCCAGGCTCGCGGGAAGGCTCCGCGCCGGCACTCGAGCCGCTCCTACGCCAGCATCCTGCGCGCCAACACGCTGACGATCCCCAACGGGATCCTGTTCGTCTTCGGCGTGCTGACGATCGCGTTCGTGTCGTGGCGCGATGCACTCTTCTTGGGGATCTTGGTCTCGAACATCGTGATCGGGTCCTTTCAGGAGATCCGCTCCAAGCGCGCCCTCGACCGCCTTGCCGCTCTCGTCGCCCCGGCCGCGGTGGTCGTCCGAGACGGCGTCGACCGCCGCGTGCCGGTCGAGGAGGTGGTCGCGGGTGACCTGGTGCGACTTTCGGCCGGCGATCAGGTGGTCGCGGACGGGAGACTCGTCTCGGCCGACGGGCTGGCCCTGGATGAGTCCAATCTGACCGGCGAGTCCGAGCTGGCGGTGCGCGGCGTCGGCGAAGAGGTGTGGTCGGGCTCGTTTGCGGCCGAGGGCGCCGCGCTGTTCGAGGCGACAGCGGTCGGTTCCGACAGCCGCGCGGCACGGCTGACCGCTACGGCGCGCGCCTTCCGTCATCCCCGCTCTCCGCTCGAGCGGGCCAACGACCGCCTGCTGCTGTGGCTGATCGCGCTCTCGGTGCCGCTCGTGATCGGGCTCACGGTGTCGGTGCTCGCCCACTCCGAGACCTCCGCTCAGCGCGTCCAGGCCCTCACCGCGGCGATCGTCAACCTCGTCCCCGAGGGGCTGATCCTGTTGATCAGCGTCACCGCGGCTGTGTCGGCCTTCAAGATGGCGCAGCGCGGGGTGCTCGCCCAGCAGCTGAACGCAATCGAGTCGCTCGCCTCGGTCGACGTTCTCTGCACCGACAAGACCGGCACGCTGACCGAGCCGACGCTGAGGGTTGTTGGGCTCGTGCCCGCTGCCGGGCTCGACGAAGCCGTCCTCGCTCGCGAGCTCGCGAGGTATGCGAGCAGCGCCCCGTCTCGCAACCTCACCCTGGAGGCGATCGCGGACGCCGGGCTTGCGAACGTCGCCGGCAAGCGCGTGATCGCCCAGGTGCCGTTCTCTTCCCGGCGCCGTTGGAGCGCGCTCGACCTTGGCGACGAGCGGCTCGTATTCGGAGCACCGGAGCGCTTCGCCCACGCCGACCCAGCGCTTTCTGACCGTGCGCGCGAGGAGGCAGGCGCGGGGCGACGGGTGCTGGAGCTGGCCCGCACCGATGGGCCGCTGCAGGCGGACGGCGAGGACTTCGCGTTCCCCGACGATGTGAAGCCGCTCGGCCTGGTCGTGCTCGCCGAGCGGCTGCGTCCCAACGCGGCCGATACGGTCGCTTTCTTCACCGCCCAGGAAGTCGCCCTGAAGGTGCTCTCGGGCGACGCGCCCGCCACTGTCGGCGCGATCGCGCGGGACGCGGGAGTTCCGGGCTCAGCCGCGGCCCTCGACGGCGAGGCGCTTCCTTCCGATCGGGCGGCGCTGCGCGACGCCGTGCTCTCGGCGCCCGCAGTCGGACGCATCTCACCCGAGGGCAAGCGCGCGGTCGTGAGCTCGCTCTCCCACGACGGCCGTTACGTCGCGATGCTCGGAGACGGGGTCAACGACGTCCCGGCGCTCAAGGAGGCCCGCCTGGCCATCGCGCAAGGGTCCGGGACGCAGATGGCGCGCTCGGTGTCCGACCTGGTGCTGGTCGGCGACGACTTCGGCGTCGTGCCCGGGATGGTCGCCGAGGGCCGACAGATCCTGCGCAACATCCAGCGGGTCGCGCGCCTGTTCATCACAAAGGCGGTCTTCACCGCCGTGGTGGGCGTCGCGGTCGCAGTCCCGTCCGGCACGTTCCCGCTGCTCCCGCGACAGTTCACGATCGCCTCTACGGTCACGATCGGGATCCCCGCCTTCGTGCTCGCGCTCGCGCCCAGCTCCGGACCGTGGCGCCCGGACAGCTTCCTGCGGTCGGTCGCCCGCTTCGCGATCCCCGCCGGGCTCGCGATCGGGATCGGCATCGTGGCCGGCTACGTGCTCGCGCGGTACACGTTCGACCTCAACCTGATCCATTCGCGAACCGTCGCCACGGGGATCGTCGTCGCGTGCGGGCTTGCCCTTGTGTTGCGAGTCGAGACCGAGGGCGGGTGGCGCCGAGTCGCGGTGGCGGCCCTGTGCCTGCTGATGGCTCTGCTGTATGCCCTCGCGTTGATCATCCCTTTCCTGCGCCATTTCTACGAGCTCGCGACCCCCAACGGCGACGCCGTCGCCGCGTGGGCGCTCGGAACGACGATCGGCGTCGGCGCGATGCTCGGCGGCTTGCGGCTGGTCCGGAGTGAGCGCTGAGCGCAGGCACCGCGCGGCGCTCTCACGTCTTCGGACGCCATCGGTCCCGGTTGTAGGGGATCCGTGCCGTCGGTGCGGGATCGGGCACCCGAAGTTCACCGCCGGCCCGCACCGCGCCATCGACTTCTTCGGTCGACAGCCCGGCGAACACCATGATGTCGGTGGCAAGCATCTGGGCCGCGTTGGTGGCTGCAGCCAAGGCCCGATCGGCTTCGGAGTCCTGCTCGGAGAGCTCACGCGCAACATCGAGCGCGCGGTCGGCGGCGTCCTGGCGCGCGCTGCGCTCGCCCGGGTCCCGCGCGAGGTCTCGCAATGCCCCGGTGAGCGTTCTCATGCTCGGGATGAGCTTCGGGCGCAGCGATTGCTGCACCTCGATGGCGGTCCGGTTCAGCATGATGCACGAGCCGCCGAGCAGATCCAGCTGGCCTGCGTTCTCGTTCTCCTGGACGACGGGCGCCCGCCGCGAGCGCCGGACCGGTGCCCGGCGCGCCACGTTGCGGCTCGCGTCGCGTGTGCGGCCGAGCTCGGCGAGCCGGTCGCGCATCGCCCTCAGCTTGGTGCGCGCCTGCTCGGCCAGTTCATCGTCGTCGTCCTCGAGCGCCCGCGTGGTGAGGTCGAGGCTGTCGGCCATCGTCCTCAGCGCCGCCGCCTCCGCGCGTCTCAGCAGTCGTACCGGCTCCGGAGAGAACAGAAGCTGGCTGAAGACGAGCGCGACGCCGGCGCCGATCAGGGCGTCCTCGAGCCGGTGCGTACCGGCTTGCCCGTCTGCGATCGCGACGGTGAGAATCGCGCTCGCGCCCGATTGTGCGAGCACGATCCGCTCGCCGTGGAGGACCGAGGCGGCCAGCAACGCGCTGGCCGTCGCGAGTGCGAGCGTCACATAGCCGTCGCCGAGCACGACGATCCAGACCTCGGCGATGCCGATTCCCAACACGACGCCGAGCAGCAGGCGCACCGCATTCAGCCCGCGCTCGCCCAACCGGGTGTTGAGAGCGACCACAGCCGCTATCGGCGCAAAGAACGGTCGCGGGTCGTCGGCGACGTGGACAGCGATCACCCAGGCGATGGTGGCGGCGGCGGCGCTCTGCAGCACGGGCCACGCTACGCCGCTCATCTCCAGGGCGAGTGCACGCTGAGCTCTTCTCAGGCGGCTCATCCTCGGAGCGTCACGCCGTCCCGGTTGGGCGACGCGCGCCGCTGGCGTCTGCACCCGGGGCCCGAGCGATGGTCACGGTAACCCCGGCCGCGCTCGTGCATCCCCGATCGCCGCCTCGGCGCGGCGCTCGGCGAGATCGGCGACAACCGTGCGGAACACCTTCTCGGTCAGCGGATAGGCGAGCATGACCACCGCTGCAGCGAGGATCACGGCCGCGGGGATCGCGCCTGCCGCGACCCTGATCGACGTCACCGCCGCCCCGCTCTGGGTGTGTCCGCCCGACACGTAGCCGCCCAGGCCGATCGTGAACGCCGCTGCGGCTCCGCCGATGCCCTGGCCCGCCTTGCGCGTGAACGAGAGCACGCTGTAGCTCCCGCCCTCGGCGCGGACGCCGCTGTTCCACTCGCCGTAGTCAACGGTGTCAGCTTGGAGCGCGAAGATCAACGTGTTGATCACCCCCAGGCCAACCCCGAGCACGCCGAAGAACGCGATGCCGATCGCCGGCACCGACCCCGGCGCGATCGCCACGCCGACCCCGCCCACCGCCCCGATCACGCCGGCCACGACATAGGTGCGCTTCTTGCCGACGGCCTCCACCGCCTTCGGGATCATGGCAGCGGCCGCCACCATCCCGACCGTCTGGACGACGGTGAGCACGATGTAGAGACTTGCGTCATGTAGGACGTCGCGCGCGTAGTACACGCCGACCGTCTGGATCGAGAACAAGCCCGTGAGGAACAGCACCGTCGACGCGCAGAGCACCGTCAGCGGCCTGTTGCGGCGAAGCATCCGCAACGTCTCACGCAGGCCGACCTTCCGCTCGTCGCGCTGCACCGTCTCGCGCGCCGTGGCGAAGCACCACAGGTACAGGACGAACCCGATGGCGGCGAATACGAGCGTGATGATCGTCAGCGGGCGCTGCAGGTCGCCGGTGCGCGAGATCCTCGGCGAGACCACGGCCGCGATCATCAGGATCGTCAGGCTGGCGGAGATCACCCTGACGGTCGACAGCTTCGCGCGCTCGTCGGGATCCTGTGTCATGGCGGCGGCCAGCGAGCCGTAAGGGATGTTCACGAAGCTGTAGGCGAGCTGGAAGAGCGCGTAGGAGACGCAGGCCCAAGCGAGCTTGCCGTCTGCGCTCAAGCCGCTCGGGATCGAGAAGAGGGCAACCAGAAGCGCGAGCAGCGGAGGCGATCCAAAGAGCAGGTACGGCCGAAACTTGCCCCACCGGGTCGATGTCTCATCGACCCGGTGGCCGGCGAGAAGATCGCTGATGCCGCCCCAGATCCGGACCAGGAGGAACAGCACGCCTGCCGCCGCCGCGGAGATCCCTGCCACGTCGGTGTAGTAGATCAGCAGGAACGCCGAGACCATCGAGAAGGTCAGATTGTTCGCGACCTCCCCCGCGGCGTAGCCGAGGTACTGGGAGGTAGCCAGCTTCACAGCGTTCGCTCTCAGGAGCGCCAGCGGCGAAGCAGATGACCGACGGCGCTCTTAGGCCGCCGGTCGCGGGTGAACACGCCCTTCTTGTTGCCGTCGACCCGCATCACCCCCGATGAGGTGGCGAAGTCGGCGAAATGCCAGACCTGCTCGCCGACGACGGCGTCAACGCGGTCGAACACGCGGTGTGACATCTGCAGCAGTTCGGTCTGATACTCCTCGGTCCACTGGACTGGCAGGACGCTGTGGACGCCGGCCATCGTGTCGGCTCCGTACTCGGTCATGATGATCGGCTTCCCGTGCTTCTCGGCCCACTCGTGCAGCTCCGCCTCGAGGTCGCGCTCGGCCGCCGCGAGGTCGCCCGGGTCGGCGTACCACCCGTAGTAGCGGTTCAGCATCACGACATCGAAGAGGTCGGTGATGAGGTCCTTGTCCGGTGTGGCTCCCATCACGTTGGCGAAGCCGATCGGGCGGGAGCGATCCAAGCGTCGCGCTTCGGCCGCAAGAGGCTCGAAGTAGGCGCGTGATTCCGGCGTGACCGACTCCGGCTCGTTCGCGATGCTCCAGAGCACGACGCTCGGGTGGTTCTTGTCGCGCGCGATCAGCTCGCGGATCGCCTGCGCATGCACCTCACGGGTGTCGGCGTTGATCGTCTCGTCGGAGAACGTCTTGTGTGGCTTCGCTCCGAAGGCTCCCGCCGCGAGGCCGCTGTTGATGCCCACCCCCGGCGTCTCGTCGATCACCACGATTCCATGCCGGTCGGCATACTCGAGCACATCCTCGGCATAGGGGTAGTGCGAAGTGCGGAATGAGCTCGCACCCAGCCACTCCATCAGCGCGAAGTCGTGAACCATGAACACGTTG
>Ga0134126_10003662_pt1 | contig 19243 bp, 16 predicted proteins | sample KB31752_FD_96881 | JGI IMG/M metagenome (GOLD analysis project Ga0134126, IMG submission 96881) | Terrestrial soil microbial communities with excess Nitrogen fertilizer from Kellogg Biological Station, Michigan, USA - KB3-175-2 | ecosystem: Environmental > Terrestrial > Soil > Unclassified ...
CATGCTGGTCACCGATGCGATGCCGGCCGTCGGATCCGCGGACCCCAGCTTCGTGCTGCAGGGCCGCACCATCCAGGTGGTCGACGGCATCTGCCGCGACGAGAACGGCACGCTGGCGGGCACTGCGCTCGACATGGCGGCGGCGGTCCGCAATGCGGTCTCCCTGCTGGGCCTCGATATCGTCGAGGCGGCGCGCATGGCGAGCGAATATCCGGCCGAGTTTTTGGGATTGGGTCACGAGCTCGGGCGCATCGCGCCGGGCTACCGCGCGAATCTGGTCCTGCTGGACGACGAATTCCGGGTACGAAAGACCTGGATCGAGGGCGCGGCGTCTTTGTAGGTCAAAGCTCGCCGGCAAGGCATCAACCAAACGAGACGCCGGCCTCAATGGCGTGCATCAACTCGCGGCCGTGGCGCACTGCCTGGTCGATCACCATTGAGCGCCAGCGATCGTCGTCCACGTAAAATGCGGCGCGCACTTCGGCGCGCAGCGACTGCGCCATGAGATTCGCCGGCTGGCCGACCCCGTTGAGCCAGGTATCGATGCGCATCGCGCGCAATACCGCGGATAGGCAAAGCGTGCCGAACTCGAGGACGAAGGGGATAAGTCGAGCGTCGCCGGCGCTGTCTTGCAGGGCGCGCATCAACGGCCCATCGACTGGCGGAGCCACTGCGGCGTCATCGAAAATTGGCATGAGCGGTTCTGAGAGGCACGCGCTGAGAGCGCCGAAACCGGGTGTCTTCGCCGTCCCGACAAACATGAGTTCACCGTAGCCGAACCGGCCCAGACCAGAGTGCAGGTCGAGATGGAATATCGCTTTGCGGCCGGCCACAGCAGCGCTCAATATTTGACGCCACGTGACATTGGACCAAACCGGTTCCTTGCCGCCGTAAAACAGGCCATCGGGATGCGTGTATTGGCCGCGTGAGGCCAAGGCGTATACCGACCGCATATCGGTGCGTGCCATCAGGGCCAGAAGTTGCAGCTCCGATTGTAGATGCAACGGACCGTCCCAATCCTCCGGTACCAGCAAGGCATGGAGGCGCTCGTAGTCGCCGTTGGTGGGCGGGTGGGCATGATCGACGAAATTGCGGTTGAGGTCGACGTTGTCCTCGTTCGTGCGTCGCAAGTGAGCGAACCCAAACGGGTTGAGCGCGTGCACCAGCAGGATGGCGCAGGATTTGGAGCCGGCCAGCACGCCGCTTTGCAAAAGCGCGATCTGGCATGCCGACCCGCAGAATCCCTCCACGCCATGCACACCCGAACTGACAATGACAAGCTGTTCGGCGTCCGGGTGGCCGAGCAGGGCAGTATCAGTAAACAGCGCTTCGCCGCAAGGGCCCAGGAGGGGGTGCCGGTATTCGCCCAAAACGGCGTCCGCGCTGTTCGCTGCCGCGAGAAATTTCCGGCGACCTTCGGTGTAATTGTCGGCGAAATGATTCCGCGGGTGGGTCATGCTCGGCGTCAGGATTTGGATTTGGCCGACCCGGCCGGCACCGGGGGTTCAGCGATTGCCCGCAGGCCGGCGGCGTGATAACGCACGAGTAAATCCACTAGCGCCTCCTGCGCCTTCTTGCCGGTAGGCAGGGAAGACTCACCGGTCAGCATCTCGTAGGCCGGATCGGATACGGAGTTGAGGACATCGCGGACCAGTGCACGGTAGCCCCGGACGAGATCGTGATCGAGCAGGCGGGGCAATGCGGCTTTGATCGCGGTTCTGAACGGTGCCGTGGCCTCGAGCACCAGCACCAGAATCCGGTCACTCTGCAGTTCGCGGGCATCGTACATTCTCGCCTGTAGGCGCAGATAGGCGAGCCCGGCCGGGCTGCCCGCCAGCTTCAGCACAGGAACGATGAAGGCCTGCAGTACGGCTTCGAGGGTCGGCGGCCCCGCTCGCTCGTAGAGTGTGTGCAATCGCTGCAGCCGCTCGGCGGAAAGCTGGTTGAACACATGTTCGCCGGCTGCCTCGAACAGGGCTTCTTTGGACCCGAAGTGATAATGCAGCGCGCTCAGCTGGACGTTGGATCGCGCGCTGATTTCGCGAAGCGAGGCGCCATAGAGTCCCGACTCCGCGAAGTGGAATAGCGCCGCTTCGAGGATACGCTCGCGGGTAGTTGGCGCCCCGGTTGCACCGGCGCTCGTTGGAGCGACGGCCGAAGTGACGCGCGCTCTTTTCGCCCTCGTTGAACCCTGATGCGGGCGCCGGCTCAAAACACGTGCCTCGCATCGGTCGCACGCAGACGTGAGCCCGCGAAAAAAGCCCTTTCAAAGGAGGGACGAGACTTCATGCGACCATACCAATCGGCCACCTCCGGCAGAGAATCCCACATCCAGCCCAAACCCAGATCTTCCAGACGGGCAAGAGTAGGCAGATACACGATATCCACGAGGGAGAATAGCTCGCCGAGCAGCCAAGGGCCGCTTTGAAGCGCACGCCCGGCGCGTTCGAGGGACGATGTCAATTGTTCCATCGAGTGCTCGACCTCGCGTTTATCGAATCCCTGATCGCCAATGCGTTCATAAAGGTGCTTGCGCAGCGGAGCGCGGCGTTTGACGTCGTCCCAAGCAGCGCCGAGTTCGCGCAGGACCGGCAGGAATATCGCGTTGATCGACGGGATGCGAATCGCCGTGGTCGGAACCTCTTCCAGGTAACGCAGCCACGCTCGCATCGCGGCGCGACCGAGGGCGGTTTCGGGCGACAGCGCGGGAACCGGAAAGACCTCGTCCAGGTACTCGCAGATCACCGAGGAGTCAATGACCGGAACGCCGTCATGGAGCAGCGTTGGCACCACGCCGTTTGGATTGACCGCTAGATATTCCGGGGAAAGATGCTCATGGCGCCGGATCTCCAAAACGCGGCTCTGATAGGCCAGGCCTTTTTCCGCCAGGCACAGTCGGACCTTCTGGCTGCAGGTGGAATGGGCGGCGTGAAACAAGACCAGATCGCCGACAATGCGCCCGGCCGCTGCTGCCGTCGCCGCCAGGACTGGCACCGGCCCATCCGCCGGTCGTTGCCTGTCCGCTGTGAGCTCCATTGTGAACTTACTCCAAAATTTGGTCGGACAAGCGTCCGAACTATTGACATTGTCTATCCTAAATAATGCGCTTGCAAGCCAATTTGACAAATATTAGCCATTCTGGTTAAGTGCAATTAGGACGGTCGTCCGAACATAATTATCGGGAGGGATGTACGTGCTGACTCATAGGGCTTTCAGAATGTTGCTGCCGATCGCCACCGCGCTTGCTGTCGTCTCCGCGCTGCTCGCGGCCGGCGAGGCTGTCGGCCAACAGGCGCCGCGCGCCGATGGCGATTCGAGGGATCATGGGGCGGATACCACGCTGCAGGACGTGGTCGTCACCGCCACACGGCGCGCAACCCTTCTTCAGGACACCCCTGTCGCGATCAGCGCCATCAGTGGTGAGGTCCTTCAGAATTTGTCCGCCACGGATCTATTCGGTGCCGGCCCCTACCTTCCCGGCGTAAGCATCAACGGTACCGCCGGATATGGAAACTATCCGGTGGGGATCCGCGGCATCGCCTCCAGCACGTCGCTCATCGGCTCGGACGATCCTGTGGGCGTCTATATCGACGGTGTCTATGTCGGTAAGCCGTCGGCGGCGTTGGCGAATCTGTTGGATGTCGATCACCTCGAAGTTCTGCGAGGGCCCCAGGGCACGCTTTACGGCCGCAACGCATCGGCAGGAGCCATCTTGGTGATCCACAAGGACCCGGCCTTCACGCCGGAATTATCCGTTGATACGAGTTATGGAAGTTTCGGTCGTTGGGGGGTGGACGGGCGCATAGCCGGTCCGATCGCGGGAGACACTTTGTCGGGAAGTCTCGCAGTGAGCCATACGGACATGAGCGGCTGGGGCGTCAACACCGTCAACGACTCCAAAGCCGTAGCCCGCGAAGCCACATCGCTGGTCGGTGCGCTCGCCCTGCACGCCGGCGACTTCAAGGCCGTGCTGAGGACGGACTATGTGGACGAAACCGTCCGGGATGGACTGCAGAGACTCAATGCGATTCCGTACAACACCGCCAATCCAGTCGCGGCCGACAGCAGCCTGCGCGGTGATCCCGACGTCTACGCCTTCGATTTCCCGACCGTTTACCAGAGAACCGACGGTGGCGTGTCGTTGAATGCCGAATTGCCGCTGAACGGCGCGACGGTGCTGCATTCCATCACCGGCTATCGCTACGACCGGCTGGATGGGTCCATCGATACGGATGGCACCGCGGCGAACATCAACACCAACACCACCGATGAGCATCTGAACCAGATCTCAGAGACGATTTATGCAACCGGCAAGTCCTCCTGGGGCTCCTGGACCGCGGGGGCCGATTTTTACAATGGCCGCACCCAGATCGACCAACTCGTCGGCGCGCCGGTCATTGCATCATCTCTCGACGTCTTGGCGACGAATGATGCAACCAGTTACGCGGCCTTCGGCGAAATTACCCGGGAATTCACCGATGCGATCAGCCTGACGGCGGGCGGACGCGTGAGCACGGAGAGCAAGCGCTTCGAGTACCGCACGGTTGGAACGGGGTTTCTGCCGACGATTCCCGATACGCCGCTGGACAAGTCTTGGACCTCCTTCACCCCGTCGGTCCGGCTCAGCTATGAGCCGACGCGGGAATTACTGTCCTACCTATCGGTTTCGACCGGCTTCAAGAGCGGCGGCTTCACCGCCCTTCAGCCCACGCCGTTTCAACCTGAAAAGGTGACGACCTACGAGGCCGGCATCAAGTCGACCGTGTTTGACCGCTTCACCCTGGACGGTGATGTTTATTACAGCGACTACAGAGACCTCCAGGTCCGCATCCCGGTCAGTGTCGGCGTGATCCAGACATTGAACGCCGCGGCCGCGACGATCAAGGGTGTTGAATTGGAGGGGAGTTGGCAGGCCACCGAGCGCCTGACGCTCAGCGCTTTCAGCAACTACACGGACGCGCGGTATGACAATTATATCGGGCCGGGCAATATCCAAAACCGAGGGCAGTTCCTGAACCGGGCGCCGACGTGGCAGGGTGGGGCCACTATTAGGGGCATACAGCCGATTGGCCGCGGGCACTTGAATGCCGAGCTGACGTATTCGTATCGGACTCGAATCTTTTTTTCCGCACCCAACCTGGACGGCCTCAGTTCTGAAGGCTATCAGCAGCTGGATGCGCGTATCGCCTATGAGACCGCTGACAACCACTGGACGCTGGCCGTGCTCGGCAAGAATCTCACTGACGATCGCCACATCAACAATGTCGTCGTGTTCGCATCAAACCTCGTCGGGAGTTTCAACGAGCCGGCGAGTTATGAAGTCAAGATCAGCTATAGATACTGACCTTCCGCCGCCGTCACTGCAGCCCCTTGCCGAAGCCCCAAAGAGTCGCCATTCATGTCCTATCGCGTCGTTGTCACCGGACACACCTCTGAAGGTCAATCGACCTTCCTGCAGGATCGCAGGGCGCCGGAGACGCCTGGCTGGATGTTCAATTTCTGGGGCACCCCCACTACTCCTGCGGATAACGGCCGCGCTTCCGACGATGCGTCGCCGGGACTGGAGTTGTCACCGCCGCTGAGCGGTTCGCTGTTTCGCATTTTCCACATTCTTCCCGATCGCCAGCTGGCGACCAAGACCAAAGCGGAGCTCGAGCAGATCTCGCGCGAGATCGGTATTCCGGGCGCCCCGAACCCCGGCGAGCGAATTTGGCATCGAACCGATACGCTCGACTACGTCGTGATTCTGAGCGGCAACGTGACCCTGCACTTGGATACGGGCGATGTTCATCTTGGCCCCCAGGACGTGGTCGTGCAGAGGGGCACCCATCACGCATGGAGCAATCACGGCGAGACGGTCGCGGTCGCCGTTTGCATCATGGTGGGGGCCAAACCTTTGGGAATCGTCAGCCCCAAAGCCGGACCTGACCGGCTGGCGCTGGGGACCTGAGGCGTGCGGCTGGTAACCTTCAGCCGCCAGGACGAAGTGGCGCGGGTTGGGGCGATCCTGCCGGGGGACACTCGGCGGATCGTCGATCTCACCCACGCTTGGCGATTGAAATGCGCCGCGGAGCCACCCCTCTTATCGCTCCAGGCGTTGATTGAAGCGGGGCCGCGTGCGTGGGATGTAGTGCGGACGTTGCTTTTGTCGCCCCCGATCGAAGCGATCGAGATCATGGCGGATGTTCGCTTACTGGCGCCTCTACCCAGACCCGTGAGAATGAGAGATTTCAGCGTCTTCGAGAGCCACGCCTCACTTCACGGCAAGCTTCAATTGCCGGCCGTGTGGTACGAATGGCCGGTCTATTACAAGTGCAATACCCTTGCTGTCATAGGGCCCGAGGCAACGGTCACGTGGCCTGCAGGCTCGAACCAAATCGATTATGAGCTGGAGTTCGCGGCGGTGATCGGCAAAGGCGGCAAGGCGATATCCAGGGCACGCGCCGCTGAGCACATCTTTGGGTTCACCGTCTTCAATGATCTGAGCGCGCGGGACTGGCAACTCAAGGAGATGACCGCGGGGCTGGGTCCATCGCGCGGCAAAGATTTCGATGGATCCAACGTCTTGGGGCCGATGATCGTCACGACCGACGAAGTCGCCGATCCCTATGCCCTGACGATGATCGCACGCGTGAACGGGGAAGAGTGGAGTCGCGGCTCGACGTCGGCGATGCGGCATCGCTTCGATGCCATGATTGAATTCATTTCTGAAGGCGAGACGCTGTACGCGGGAGAGATTCTCGGGTCTGGTACTGTGGGCGGCGGCTCGGGCCTGGAACTCGGCCGATACCTTAACCGGGGGGATATGATCGAGCTCGAGGTCGAGGAGATCGGTGTGCTGCGAACGCGGATCGCGTAGATGGCCAATCAAGTCGGAGGTGAATTCGTTCGGGGCTGGCCCGAGTTGATCGCCGCGATGATTGGCGTCGGGATTGGCGTCTCCTCGCTGCCTTTCTACACGGCGGGCCTGTTCATCGGCCCGTTGCAGAGCGCATTCGGGTGGAGCCTTGGGGCCGCATCCAGTGGCAATCTGGCGCTCTCACTGGGGCTCGGACTGGCTGCGCCGCTCGTCGGGCGATTGGTTGATCGGGTCGGCGCGCGCGCCGTGGTGATACCGGGGCTTTTGCTGGAGGCATTCTCCTTCGTCCTTCTCGCGACCATGGGGGGTTCCTTCTTTCTGTATGTCGGCATCGTTTTCGCCATGGGGTTGCTCTGCGCCGGCGCCTCGCCCTTATCGCTGACGAAAGTGATCAACGCCCGCTTCGTTCGGGCACGCGGATTGGCGCTGGGGTTCTGCCTGATGGGTACGGGCTTGACGGCGGCCGTGGCGCCCCCGATTCTGTCGCGCGTGATCGCGGCTTATGGCTGGCGTGCGGGTTATCTTGCCCTTGCCTGCGCAGTGCTCGCTCTGACGCCGTCGGCTCTGTTGATTCGGGCAATGCCGACATCCCTCACTGTCGAAGAGACGAACTGCGTGCGTGCGGATTTTCGATTGTCCGATGGGCGATTTTGGATCCTGATCGTCGCCTCCGTACTGGCCGCCGCGAGCCTTGCGGGCCTCGTGATCCATCTGACGCCGATGTTGATCGACCTGGGCGCCACACCGGTCGGTGCGGCCAGCCGCGTGGGTGCGATCGGTATCGCGGTTCTCAGCGCCCGGCTTTTGGTTGGCGCGGCCCTCGATCGCCTGCCGGCGCCTTGGGTCGGTGCGGTTCTGATGGCCGCCGCCGCTGCCGGCGCGCTCATTTTGCGTTATGCAGGTTTGGAAGGGGCGCTGATCGCTGCACTCTCGTTCGGCTTGGGCGTGGGCGCCGAGGTCGATCTGATCGCCTACATGTGCGCGCGTTACTTCGGACTGCGGGCGTATGGTCGCGCTTATGGTCTGCTGTACGGAGCGACGCTATTGGCGGCCGGTCTCGGCCCACTCGCTTTCGGACTGATCGCGGATCGGCCGGGAGGGTATGGCGTCGTTTTGCTTCTCGCCGCTGCATTCTTGGCGGGTGCGGCGGTTCTTTTTATGTCGCTGGGGAGCGGCACGTACTATTTCAAAGCAAACTCCCCCCTCAACTAAGACGCACGACCTCCTGGAACCTGCACTAGTATCTTTTAGATACTCTTGAATCCCACCCGTAACCAGTCCAGGCTATGTTGACTGGACGACAATCTAAGGCCACACGAAGCCGCATCAGCTGCACGTTCCGCATGAGCGCAAACCCGACATCACCGGACGATCCACCGAACAATGCCAGCTTCGTGTCGGAGATGCGCCCGGCGCTGGTGAAGTACTTCAAACGCAAGACCGGCAATTCCGTCGAAGCCGAGGACCTGGCGCAGGACGTGCTGCTGCGCGCCCTGACGCATCCCAATTGGAAAACCCACGAACAGGCCAAGGGATATATTTTTCGCACCGCGGTCAATCGCTGGCGCGATGCCCTTCGTCGTCGTCGGATTCGCGGGATCCCCGTCACTTGGGATGAAGGGTGTTCCGGGCATGGCGACGAAAATATACGGGGTGAAAATCTCCCCGAGCGCGTCTTAATAGCTGGGGAGGAACTCCACCAGGTGGTGCGGGCACTCGAGGGAATGAACGTGCGCACCAGGACCGTGCTGATGCTCATTAAGCTCGAACAGATGAGAGTCGCGACCGTCGCAGAGATGCTTGGCATTTCGGCGAGTGCTGTGGCGAAGCATTTGGCTAAAGGGATCGCGCAGCTCGCCGCGCTGCGCAAGCAGCAGGAACGCCTATGAACACCCGCAAGGACAACCGGCTCACCGTCGAGGAGGAGGCGTCCGAGGACTTTGTGCAACGGCTGTACGGCGAATGGGCGGCTCACGATCAAGCGGCTTTCGAGGCACGCTTGGAGCGCGATTCCACCTACGCTGACGCCTATCGCCGGGCGCAGGAGTCGTGGGGTGCGCTCGACGCGCATGCCGAGAGCGCCGAGGTCATGCGCTACCGCGAAGAGGCCATTGCCTACGCTCGCCGCAGCAACGCGCATCGGTGGTTGAAGGCTAATACCTATGCTCGCAACGGCTGGCGCGTCGCTGCAGCGATCAGCGGCGTCGCGGTACTGCTTGGACTCGCCTGGCAACTCTCGTCCCATGGTTACACGCCGGGTCAGTACCACACTGGGATCGGCGAACAGCGGGCCATCGACCTCGAAGACCACTCGCGCATCATGCTCGACGCCGCCACGCGCCTACGGGTGCGATTCACTCCGGACGCGCGCATCGTTGAATTGCAGGATGGTCAGGCGCAGTTCTTCGTTGCCAAGGATCCCACCCGGCCGTTTAAGGTGTATGCCGGAGGCCGTACGATTGTCGCCGTCGGCACGGTGTTCACTGTTGAATATATCGACAGCCAAGTTCATGTCGCCATGATGGAAGGCAAGGTCGCTGTAGTGCCCACCACTGTTGCCGCGACCGCATCCGCAGACGCGGGAGGCGGCGAGGGCATCTCCCTGGTCGCCGGTGAAGAGTTGCGCGTCTCCCGCGATGGCCGCAGCACCGTCACACCGAAAGCCGACATGGAAGCAGCCACCGCATGGCGCGAAGGCAAAGTCGTCATTCGTACCGAACCGTTGAGCGAAGCGGTACAACGCATGAATCGGTATTCACGGTTGCAGATCAAGATCGATGACGCGGCACTCGCCGCGAAACAAATCAGCGGCGTGTTTGAAGCGGGGGACACGCGAGGGTTTGTGAGCGCCATTGAGCGGTACCTACCGGTCGCGACCGACTATGCGGACTCTCACACCGTCAAGCTTCGCATGAAACAATAGCGCGGCGGTACACTCGCCCTTGCCGCGCCACTCTGCCGCCGCAAACTTCCTTCCCCTCCATCTCTCGGTATCATTGCTTATATCCTCCGCCGTTCAGCGTTTTCGCACTGCCCCTATCATGAACGTCAAACAGGCGATGGCAGTCGTCAGGCTGCCGTCGCCTCGCGTTTAGATCAAATTGGAATTGACTGATGCATATTTCGGGACCTCGTGCGTGTTGATAAATATGCGAACTGAGTTCGCACCATAAAAATGGGGATACCCTCGATGCGCACTTGGACAATTGTGGAGAAGGTCAGGCGATGTGGCGTTCTTCTGACTGCGTTGAGTACGACTCTATTGCTTGGAACGGCGGTCGCAGCACCGCCGGCTCAATCGCGCACCGTGACGTACGATCTCGATATTCCCGCGCAGAGCCTGAACGATGCGCTGCAAGCGCTCGCACTCGTCTCCAAGCACAAATTGCTGTACTCCTCTGAGTTGGTGGACGGAAAGAGGAGTCCGGCAGTGAAAGGGCGATTCACCACTGAGCAGGCCGTCAAGGCATTGCTCTTCGGCAGCCATCTAAGCTTCGAAGTCACATCAGACGGGTTGGTGCTGATCCGCGCCGCGGACCCGCCTCCTGGCACGAATACCGCCGCGCCGATCACGATCGGCAGCACCGATCGGTCAAATCAAATCGCGCAAACAAATTCCACGGCGACTGTCACCAACACGCCGGTGACATCGGCAAATTCGGGAGTTCCAAGCCGGGACTCGGCTTCGGTCTATTCTAGCTCCCAAAGGTCAGACCTTAACGAAATTGTCGTCACCGCACAGAAGAAGACCGAGCGTCTCCAGGATGTACCGGTGCCGGTGACAGTGATCAGTGCTGGTTCGCTCGTTGATAGCGACCAGCTGCGAATTCAGGACTACTACACTAGAATACCCGGCTTGACCATCAACTACGATGGCATCCGTGGTGGCCTGCCTACGTTGACAATTCGCGGCATTAGGGCCTCCGCCGCCGGCAATCCGACCGTCGGCATAGTGGTCGACGAATTGTCATACGGCTCTTCTACCGCTATTGGGGGAGGCGGCTGGGTGCCTGATATCGACCCCGGTGACTTGGAACGAGTGGAGGTATTGCGAGGGCCGCAGGGGACGCTTTACGGTGCCAGCAGCATGGGCGGGCTCCTGAAGTTTGTGACGATAGATCCCTCAACTGAGAGCATCAGTGGACGCGTGCAAGTTGGCGTCAGCAGCGTTCAAAACGATGACGGGCCGGGGCATAGCTTGCGCGGGAGCGTCAACGTGCCACTCAGCGATACCTTGGCAGTTCGTGTCAGCGGATTCACCCGACGTGATCCCGGCTATATCGACGATCCAACACTCGGCCTTGACGGCGTCAACCGGACGGAAGTCGACGGCGGTCGGCTGTCGGCACTTTGGCAGCCTTCGGAGGACCTCTCCGTCAAGGTCGGCGCATTGATTCAGAACGTTGCGGCGGACGGATCACCCTATGTTTACCCGGGTTTGGGCGATTTGCGGCAAAGCGCGGCGCGCGGAACCGGCTGGCTAAATCGGCAATTCCAAGTCTATGACGCGACCTTGAAGGGAAAACTGGGTCGGGTCGATTTGACGGCCATCAGCGGATATAGCGTCAACCGAATGACGGACTCCGTGGATCTCAGCCCATTTTACGGCACAGCCGTCTCGATCGACGAGAATAACAAAACTAAGAAGTACACCCAGGAGGTTCGGCTTTCCCTTCCCATCGGGCGCAAACTCGAATGGTTGTTTGGAGCATTTTACGCGAACGAAGACTCTCAGTTGCTGCAACCGACCTTGGCGCTGGATACCGACAGCGGTGCCCGGACAGGTTTTTTGGGCAGCACTGCCTCTCTGACGACTTTCGAGGAACTTGCGGCGTTCACCAACGCCACCTGGAATGTTACGGACCGGCTCGACGTCCAGGTTGGCGGCCGCTACGCCGCAGACCGGATAGCCGCCACGCAAATTTCGACAAACGCGACAGGCATTGAGACTCCATCGAATTTGGGGTCGAATGAGGATACCTTCACCTATCTGGTGACTCCCAGATTTAGGGTATCGCCGAATCTCATGACCTATATGAGGCTGGCATCGGGTTACCGAGCAGGCGGAGTCAATCTACAAAGCACATTGCCGGCCAACGCTGATTTGCCGCGCAGCTATCGACCGGACAAGACGCAGAACTATGAGGTGGGTATAAAAGCCGACGTCCTCGATCACGCTCTCTCGGTCGATGCGTCGCTTTATTACATTGATTGGCAGAACATTCAACTCGCCTTGGTCGCTCCGGGCAGGACGGCGGGTTTCATGGATAACGGCGGTCGGGCCAAGAGCCAGGGCGTGGAGCTCTCAGTGGAGTCAAGGCCACTGCCAGGGCTGACAATTGCAGCGTGGGGCGCGTGGAGTGATGCAGTACTGACTGACAATTTTCCGCTCACGAGCACGGTCCGAGGCTTCGAGGGCGACCGGCTGCCTTTCAGCAGCCCCTGGTCAGGGAATATCTCGATCGATCAGGCTTTTCCTCTTTCGAGCAATGTCACGGGCTTCGCTGGGGCAGCGGTGAGCTACGTGGGCGACCGGCTGGGCGTCTTTACAGGGCCGGGGCAGGGTAGTCCTCTTCCGTCCAATCCAAGACAGGATTTGCCCGCTTATACCAAGGTCGATCTGCGCGCTGGAGCGAGGTACAGTTCCTGGACAGTCGATATCTTCGTCAACAATGTTGCCGACAAACGCGGCGTCCTCTCCGGCGGCCTGGGGAATCTCTTCCCTACTGCGTTCAGCTACATCCAGCCGCGCACGGCGGGACTCTCTCTTACCAAGACATTCTGAGTGCGACGCGAAACGAAGCTGATGTTCCTCTTTCTTGAAGACCATCTTCTTCGCCGCCGCATTGATGATGAGGGTAGGCCCCTCGAGTTCGGTGTGCAGACGCAGGACTCAAACCGCCCGGTGCTGCTGTGGTTCAAAAGATCATGGTGGTGAGCAACTTGGGAAAAGGCGCAGCCGAAGAGGGCGTCAGGTAAGTGTCGAGAAGGTGAACGAAAGTGAACCGGACCGAAGACGCATCGTGAATTTGCGAGAGCCTGTCAAAACCGCGGAGGTTAGAAGTCTGCGGGATCAGTCTGGGGGATATCTGCTTACTGCCCAGAGCTTCAGGCGGTGTAAAGGCGGCACGAGCTCGACACAGGCATCGATGGGGAACGCGGGAAATCTGAGCGGTGATGCGAAGGGAAATGACAAGTGGATAAAACCATGAGGAAGAATACCAATGCACCGCTCAGTGGAGGAGCCGCTGGTGGTAGTGATGAAGGTCCTGTAATGGGGCTGGAGCGAAGCAGCGGCGTCGTCCCGACCGGACGAGTGAGTCAACCCGGCAACGGGGAGGAACTCGCACGATCGGTCAAACCGTTTGGTGTGCCCAAGCGGGTGGTGTGGGATGCGTACAAGCATGTGAAGGCCAACCAGGGCGTCGAGGGCATTGATCGGCAGACGATCGAGATGTTCGAAGCGAACCTAAAAGACAATCTCTACGTAATCTGGAATCGGATGTGCTCCGGCTCCTATTTCCCGCCGCCCGTGCGGCTGGTGGAGATACCGAAGAAGAATGGCGGCGTGCGGACGTTGGGAATCCCGACAGTGGCGGATCGGATAGCTCAGACGGTTGTGAAGAAGACCATCGAGCCGGGCCTGGAGCAGTTGTTTCATCCGGACTCTTACGGCTATCGCCCCAACAAGTCTGCGTTGCAGGCGGTTGAGGTGACCCGCGAGCGGTGCTGGGACTATGCCTGGGCTGTGGAGTTTGATATCCAGAAAGCGTTCGATGAGCTCGATCACGATCTTTTACTGAGAGCGGTGCGCAAGCACGTCAAGGAACGATGGGCGGTGCTGTACATCGAGCGGTGGCTGACTGCACCTTTTGTGAAGCCGGACGGGACCACCGTCGAGCGACGCAGAGGGGTGCCGCAAGGCTCAGTGGTTGGCCCTGTGTTGATGAACCTGTTCATGCATTTTGCCTTTGATCGATGGATGCAAACGGAGCAATACAACTGTCCGTTCGAAAGATACGCTGACGATGCGGTTGTGCATTGTCAGTCCAAGCCGCAAGCCGTGTTCATGCTGGATGCGATTGGAATCAGGTTCGGGCAGTGTGGGTTGAAGTTGCATCCGGACAAATCACGGGTGGTGTATTGCAGGCGCACAGGACGCCGCCACAAGCGCAACGCGATCCGGCAGTTTACCTTCTTGGGCTTCACCTTCCGACCACGTGTGGCGAAGAGTCGCAATGGGAGATTGTTCCATGGCTTCTTCCCTGCGGTGAGTCGCGAAGCCTGCACGAAGATGCTGCAAACGATCCGAAGCTGGAAGCTGACGCGGCAAACCCAGGCCAGCATTACGGAGCTGGCCGCCCGATACAACCCAATTTTACGCGGATGGTGGAACTACTATGGTCAACAAGGCAAGACAGTGCTGCGCAAGTTCGTCTTCGATCAGTTCGATGCGGCCTTGGCGCGCTGGGTTCGTCGTAAATACAAAGGCTTTAAGCGGCATATCGGCCGCAGCTTCGAGTGGATACAGCGAGTTGCCCAGAAGTTGCCCGGACTGTTCACCCATTGGCGCGTCTATGGTTACGCCGGCGGTCGGGCGATGGGAGCCGTATGACGGGAGACTGTCACGTACGGTTCTGCGAGAGGCTGGGGGTGCAACTCCCCCGGCCTACTGACCCTCACATGTCATCGCTAATTGTCGGAGCGACGATTATAGACGGCGTCGCGCAAAATCCGATCGCCGGACAGTCGATTTGGATCGAAGGCGGACGAATCAAGGCCATCGGCAAACGCGATGAGTTCGGCTGCTTGCCACAGGCCGAGCTCATAGACGCGGCCGGCAAATTTGTCATTCCCGGCCTGATGAATGCCAATGTTCATCTGCTATGCGATGTGCGCCTGGAAAACCTCGCGCGCTATACGGGCCGGTATGAGGAGCTGATTGCGGAAGCGGCGCAGGTAGCATTGAGAAATGGCCTCACCACCGTCTTCGATACGTGGGGACCGCGTCGCTTCTTGATGGCGGTGCGGGATCGGATCAATGCGGGCGAAACACCAGGCAGTCGCATTTTCTGCGCCGGCAACATCATCGGTTTCGACGGACCGTTTTCAGCGGACTTCTTCCACAAGGCGGCGGAGGTGGCCAGTCCCGCCTTTGTGAAAAGAATCAACGCGATCTGGGCCGAGAATGTCGGGCGGCACATGATGTGGCTCTCACCGGACCAGGCCGCGCGTGAAGTGCGCACCTATATCGGCAAGGGTATCGACTTCATCAAACTGGCCTCCAATGAACACTTCGGCACTTCTGCGGGCGCCTTTCTTGCGTTTTCGCCTCGAGTGCAGGCCGCCATGGTCGAAGAAGCGCATCGCGCCGGCATCACCGCGCAGGCGCACACGATGTCGAGTGAAGGACTGCACGTCGCCATTGAGGCCGGCTGCGACCTCATTCAACACGCGAACAATACCGGCCCGGCGCCCATGTCCGAAACGATGCTGGAGTTCCTGGCTACACGGCAGACCGGTGCGGTGGTCTTTCCCTTTACGCAACGGCGATTGGAATGGCTGATGAAGAATGACTATCTGAAGGGGCCTACGATGTTGCAGGCCGCCGATACCAACGTGCGCAATCTCATCCGCTGCGGTGCGATGCTTTTGCTGGCCAATGATGGTTCGCTATTTGCGCCCGAGTGGGCGGGAGATCCATTGGTTGGAAAATCCTGGGCAGCGCCCGGTGAAGATAGCCTGATGGACCTCGGAAGCGGTCACTTCGCCTGGCTAAAGGCGATGGAAGAGAAAGGCATGATGCCGCGCGAAATGCTCAAGGCTGCCACCAGCAACATCGCCGCGGCTTACGGCAAAGACAAGGACCTCGGCACGCTCGAGCCGGGCAAGATCGCCGACCTGCTCATACTCCGCAAAAATCCCTTGGAGGCAGCCGAGAACTATCGCAGCATCGACTTGATCGTCAAGGAGGGGGTTATTGTCGACCGGGACGCCCTTCCTCTCAACCCGCTCTTGACCAGGCCCATGGACCCTCCAGCACCGGAAGAGACGTCCTACGTCGTCGTGAGCCACGGCACGTTTCCTATGTGCCCGATGTGCGTACGCCATTGAGTGGAATTGCCGACGCTGCCAGGAGATGCTTGGGAGCTGGCAATGCTGACGGTATTTGACTCCGTCTACAAACGCTATGCGCTGGCAGCGCTGACCGCGGTATATACGCTAAACCTCCTCGACCGCGGACTGATCATGTTGTTGTTGCAGCCGATCAAGGAGGATCTGAAGTTAAGTGATACGCAACTTGGGTTCTTGACGGGAATTGCGTTTGGACTATTTTATGCGACCTTAGGGGTCCCCATCGCTCGCTGGGCGGACCGGGGCAATCGTGTCACGATCACCTCCCTCGCCATCGGCCTGTGGGGCGCCACGGTCATGGGATGCCTGTTCGTGACCAATTTTCCACAGCTGGCGCTCGCGCGGGTTGCCGCGGCAGTTGGAGAGTCAGGCTGCAAACCGCCAACGTATGCGCTCGTGGGTGATTATTTTCCCGAGCCGGCGCAGCGCACCCGTTCGATGGCCATCTATTGGCTCGGAAGCCCCCTGGCAGCGCTCATTAGTTTCATCCTGGGCGGCCGGTTGAATGAGCTTTATGGCTGGCGCTTCACATTTTTCCTGGCGGGCATTCCAGGCTTGATGCTGGCTGTCCTCATCAAGTTGACGATCGTGGAGCCACGGATACAGGCGAGCGGCGCGCGGGACCAACAGCGATCATTGCCGCCCATGAGCGCGGTGCTAGCCACCTTGTGGCGGCAACGATCCCTCCGGCATTTGAGTATCGCACTCGTCTTGCTTTACGGGATGGGCTTTGGAATGGGCCCATGGTATGCGGCCTTTATGATGCGCAGTCACGGCATGGGCACCGCGGAGTTGGGTGTGTGGCTGGGAATGATTTTCGGCCTCAGCGGGATCGTGGGCATCTTGGCCGGCGGTTACGTTACCGCCCGCTGGTTTGCCGGCGAGGAACGGTGCCAAATGCGAATGAGTGCCGTAACGGTGGCGACAATTGTTCCGTGCTTTGTGGCATTCCTGACGCTGTCACAGAAATACGAGGCGCTGATCGCGTTGGTGCCGCTGATGATCGTATTCAATTTCTTTCTCGCGCCGACCTATGCATTGATGCAGAGATTGGTGGTCAATGAGATGCGCGCGACGACGTTGGCGGTGGTAATGCTCTTCGCCAACCTAATCGGCATGGGGATCGGTCCTCAACTCGTGGGAAATCTCAGCGACCGTCTGATGCCTGCCTTTGGCAAGGACTCGCTGCGCTACGCGCTGCTAGCTTTGTCGCTGGTCGCATTGTGGTCGGCCTACCATTTCTGGCGGGCCGCGAGCACCGTGAGAGACGACCTCGCCGCGGTCAAATGATCTTCCACCAAGGCGCGGCAAGCACGCCTTCCGATATCCAAAAAGTGCGCTCGCCGTTGTAGAGCAGCACGCCGCCAAGCACGTCGTCGCCGTATTCCTGCAAGAAGGTTCGCAGGCCTTTGGCGTCGTTGTAACCTGGATTGCTCGTCGCCTTGACCTCGATAGCCAGCAGTTTGCCCTGGCTTTCGATGGCAAAAAAGCCTTCAGGATTCAAAGCCTTATATATGCCCACAAGGTGAGCAAATAATGCCCATTCGGTGGGCATATTCCAAGAACCATCGGTTCATATCTCGCGACGAGACCAGGGCGGCCGCGGCGTTACCGCAGGCTCACCTACCGCCACCGGCAGGGCGTGCCATCTTGAGTGACTTCAGCGTGTCGAACAAGGTGTCGCCGGGACGCTTGGCGCACTCCGCCAGCAAGGTCGCTTCGAACGCTTTTCGCGCACTCGCGTCGAACAAATGGCTGCCGGAGCGCGCCACGGCGAATCCGAACAGCCACATCATGATGGTGTCCGCGCTCTCCGGATCGGAGCTCGCGAACTGGGCGTGCCGCGACGCAAAGGCCGAACATTCGAGAGCAGAGAGGTCCATCGGAGTCTTGGATTCGGGCTTCACGGCGGCCAGGGCATCAAGCATGGTCTCCGTCGGGTTGCTCTTGCACTCGTTGTCGAGGCCAAAACCGAACGGCGACAGCGCTTCGGGGTACATGTCATGGCCGCCGGATTTCGCGACCGAAAACCCCAACAGCCACATCACCGTATTGATCGAATCCGCATCCGGATTCGAGGCTGCGTCCGGCAGCACCTGGTCTTCGTACTGCGCGCAGGTCAGCGTGGCGAGATCGAGCACGGCGGCGCGGCCCAAGCAGGGGATCAGGCAGAAGATCAGGCAGCGGGCCAAGAGGGCGATCAGGGCGGGAAATTTCATGGTTGGCTCTATGACAGCGTATCCCGGCGCCGGGTTCAGGGCAGAACGCCTGATGACCTGGGATTTTTGCCCGCGCGGGGCGATACTTTGCAGTCGGCGCAAGTTATACCCCAAAGGAAGTCCAGCAATGATCAAAGTAAGCGTGATGTACCCGAACACTCCCGGACATCGATTTGACCATATCTATTACCGCGACAAGCACATGCCCATGGTGCAGGCCAAGATGGGAAAGGCTTGCAAGCGCTACACCGTGGACAAGGGTCTCGGCGGCGGCGCGCCCGGAACGCCCGCGACCTACGTCGGCATGTGCCACATTTTTTGCGACTCGGTCGAGTCCTTTCAAGCGGGATTCGGCCCCCACGCGCAGGAGATCATGGCGGACATCCCGAACTACACCGACCTGTCGCCCGTGATTCAAATCAGCGAGGTGGTGGTCGGTTAGGATGTCGCGGGGCGCGCAAGCAGCTTGCCGCCGAGCTCGGCTGTCCGGCAGACGACACTAAATTAGCATTTAGGTTGACCGACGAGTTTGTGCTGATTGCGCTCGATCGAAGCGATTAGGCCGGTTTGAATATCCTCACGCCGGCTTTGGTCGCGGCGCGCCGCAAGTCCTCATCAAGGGTTGCGATCGGGGATCCGTCACGTAAGGCCAGCTCCAAATAGGAGGCATCGTAGGAAGACAATCGATAACGACGAGCGATCTGCAAGGTGTCGGCAAGGGCGTGCTCGAAGGTGGCGGCATCAGCATCGATCGATATCCCTTCGAGCAATGCGATGAAGGATTCGCTTTGTGCCTCCGTGATCTGGCTCTTTGCTTCGCAGCGGGCGATGACGTTGGCAATTTCCAAACCCCAAATCGTCGGGACATCTGCGACCGTATCGGCCGCGCGTAAAGCGTCCAGCACAGAGTCCGCGTAGGCTTCGTCTCGCGCAGGGCCGTTTCGCAACAGCCAAGACAAGGTCACCGACGCGTCGAGAACGAAGTTCACTCGCGGCCGCCCCGGATCAATGCCTTGATATCGATCTTTTC
>Ga0134126_10003664_pt1 | contig 19234 bp, 12 predicted proteins | sample KB31752_FD_96881 | JGI IMG/M metagenome (GOLD analysis project Ga0134126, IMG submission 96881) | Terrestrial soil microbial communities with excess Nitrogen fertilizer from Kellogg Biological Station, Michigan, USA - KB3-175-2 | ecosystem: Environmental > Terrestrial > Soil > Unclassified ...
GACGATTTCCACGGGACAATCGAATGGGAGACCTTTGTCGCAAGCATGAAGCGAGTTTTTCCCGACCGCCCGATTGTCGATCTGCCCGACAGCGATCCGATATTTCACACTGTCTACGATCTGGACGATCGCTACCAGGTCCCCGGCGAGCAGTATGTCTACACTCATCGCAGATTTGAGAAGGACGGCTATGAAGCGCGATGGCGCGGAATCTACGATGACAAGGGCCGTGTAATTGTGGCCATTTGCCACAACATGGATCTGGGCGATTCCTGGGAGCACGCGGACAACCCGCGGTACCCCGAGCAGTTCTCCGCGCTGGGATTTCGTATCGGCATCGATTATCTGGTTTATGCGATGACCCATTAGGAGCGGGTGAAAGTAGTGTTCGAGTTTTTGTTCAAATATCCGGCCAGCGTATTTTCAAAGGGCACCTTTCTGCTCCTGGGCTCCTGGCCGAAATGGGCGCTGTTCGCCGCCATCGCCGCAGCCGCGGGAATTCTCGGATGGATGCTCTGGCGCAGGCGGGCGCAATTTGCACACTCGCTTCGTGGCCTACGGATTGCGGCCATCTGGGGACTCGAGGCGCTAACCCTGACGTTGCTGCTGATTGTGCTTTGGCAGCCCGCTATCAGCGTCACTTCTTTGCGGCCGCAACAAAATATCATCGCGGTGATAGTGGATGATAGCCGCAGCATGAGCATTGCCGATACGGGCAAACCGCGCGAGCAAGTGGCCTTGGATGTTCTCAACGACGGTCTGCTCAAGCGGCTAGGAACCCGCTTTCAAGTGCGCCTGTACAAACTTGGCGCCGGCCTGGACCGGATTCAGAACACAACCGGCTTACGCGCGAGCCAGCCCGCGACTCGCATCGGCAAGGCCCTGCATCAAATTGCGGACGAATCCGCAACGTTACCGATCGGTGCGGTCGTCCTGCTAAGCGATGGGTCGGACAATACCGGCGGTATTGATTTGGACACTATGACAGCCCTGGAGCAGCACAGGCTTCCTGTGAGCACTATCGGCATCGGAAACCCGGAGCTGACCAAAGATGTTGAACTGGAAGGCTTCAGCGTGCCATCCAGAGCTCTGCCGGGTTCGCGGCTTCAGGCAAGAGTAAGTGTCCGGCAGAACGGGTTTGAAGGCAAGCGCGCAAGGCTGGTGATCAGCGGCGGGGGAGCCATTCTGGCGCAGCGCGATGTCACGCTTCGCGGCTCGCCCGAACAGGTGGAATCGATTGAATTTAACGCAGGAAAGAACGGCGTGCAGGAACTTGAAGCGCGGCTTGATCCGCTGCCTGGGGAAACCAACACGGCGAATAACGAACTCCGGCAGGTCCTCTCAATCGACACTTCAAAAAAGCGCATCCTCTACGTAGAAGGAGAGCCTCGTTGGGAATACAAGTTTCTGCGGCGCGCGGTTGAAGATGATCCGGCGCTTCAGATCGTTTCCATGCTCAGGACCACTCAAAATAAGATTTATCGTCAGGGTATCGCGAATCAGAATGAGCTTGCCGATGGGTTTCCGAGCAAGCCGGAGGACCTGTTTGAATATCAAGGGCTGATTCTGGGAAGCGTCGAGTCCGCTTTTTTTACACCCCAGCAGCAGCAAGCGATCAAGGATTTTGTCGATCGCCGCGGGGGAGGACTGCTATTTCTGGGCGGCCGGTGGGCCCTAAGCGACGGCGGATACAACGTTCCGCCGTTCACTGAATTACTTCCGGTGAACCTGCCGCGGCGAAAGAATACCTTTCAGCGCAGCTTTGTGGCGGCGGAACTCACCCCGGCGGGCCGAGACAGCTTGATCTGCCGGATTGAAAACGATCCGGAGAAGAGCGCGGAACATTGGGAGGTTCTTCCGTATCTGGCCAATTATCAGGATCCCGGAACTCCGAAGCCCGGCGCGGTCGTACTTGCGCGAGTGGACGCAGGCGGCACCCGAGTGCCGCTGCTGATTACCGAAAATTACGGGCGTGGCCGCACGGCAGTATTCGCAACGGCCGGAAGCTGGCGCTGGCAGATGCAGCAGCCGGTCAGCGACATGAGCCAGGAGACCTTTTGGCGTCAATTGCTTCGTTGGGAGGCCGGCGCAACACCGGGCCGGGTAGTTGCCTCAACTCCCAACGCCCGCCTGGAGGATGACGGACGCGTTCAACTACGGGCCGAGGTTCGGAGCAAGAGCTACCTGCCGGTAAGCGATGCGGAAGTACAAGCGAACATTATTGAACCTGACGGGACTTCTGAATCGATTCCCCTGAGGCCGGATGCCCTGGCGCAAGGTGTTTATTCCGCAATCTGGGAGGCGCCCCGAGACGGATCGTACGTGGCGGAAATCAAGGCAAAAAACGGAACGCAGGCGCTCGGTAGCGACGTGCTGACATTCCGGCGTGAAGACGGAGTGGCGGAGAATTTTCATCGCGAACAGAACCGCGAATTGCTGCGGAACCTGGCCAGCGAAACAGGCGGCCGCTACTACACATCTCGAACCGCTCACCGGCTCCCGGACGAAATCTCATACTCGCAGGCCGGCATTACGGCTCGGGAAATTAAAGATCTTTGGGATATGCCCGCCATCTTTCTTGTGATTCTCATGCTTCGGTCGGGCGAATGGCTCTTGCGGAGAAGGTGGGGAACGGTATGAAGCTGCTGTTCCTGCTGGCCGCCACTGCCGTTTCCGCCTGCGGCGCGAATTACTTCGTAACAATCGCAGGGCTGGGTGGAACACCGGAATATGAGACCCAATTCGAAAAATGGGCTGCCGATCTGGACCACGATTTGAAAACGAATGGCCCCGACGCCCATGTAACAACTCTGAGCGGACCTTCCGCCACGCGACAGCATATACTCGCGACGCTGAATGCGATCGCGACGGAAGTAAAGCCGGAGGATTCCTTCACTCTTTTGCTGATCGGGCACGGGAGCTTCGATGGCGTCGATTACAAATTCAACGTGCCGGGGCCGGATCTTACGGCTGGCGAAATTGCGCATCTGTTGAACGATATTCCGGCAAAACGCCAGCTCGTCGTCAATATGACAAGCTGCAGCGGCGCGTCGCTTCCGGCGCTAGCGAAGAAGGATCGCATCGTAATCACCGCGACAAAGTCCGGCAATGAAAAAAATGCAACTGTGTTTGCGCGCTACTGGGTGGACGCATTGAAGGATCCGGCGGCAGATGCGGATAAAAACGGAACCGTTTCCGCCCTGGAAGCATTTCATTACGCGGAGGCAAAGACGACCGGTTATTTCGAATCGGAAAAGCTGCTTGCCACCGAGCACGCCATGATCTCGGATTCCGGTTCTACCAATGGGGTTCGCGATCCGAAGCCGGAAAACGGGCAAGGACTTATCGCAGCGGCCTTTCCCGTCATGCGGCCCGAAACAGGAATGGCGAAGAATCTCGGGCCTGAGAAACGAAAGCTGGTGACCAGGAAAGAGGATTTGGAAGCGAAAATCGACAGGTTGAAATACCGGAAAGCGGCGATGCCCACCGAAGAGTATAAGCAGCAGCTCACCAGTCTCTTGCTGGAACTTGCGAAAACCCAGGCGGAGATTGACCGTTGAAACCAGCGATCTGCGCCTTAGCTCTGATTTGTTTCGCTGGGCAGGGCGCCTGGTCTGCGGCCGGCCAACCTGACCAATGTCGAAGTCTCCGGCATCATGGTCAGATCCCTCAAGCACAAGCTTGTTTCCAAACTCTTTCCCGCAATCAGGATCCGTTCCTGAGCGCCGAAGGGTTCTTTGGCCTTGAACTCTACGACGAAGCGAATGACCAGTTCCGGCTTGCAGTTGAGGAGCAACCGAAATCGGCGCAAGTTCGGACCGAGTGGGGCCGTTTATACCTGGAGCATTACCAGCCGGGCGATGCGGCAAAGCTTTTCGAGGAGGCGCTTGAAATCGATCCGAACGATGCAGAAGCGTATTTGGGTCTGGCCCGCGTCGCGGCGCAGCGATTCGACAGTAAGGCGACTAGTTTGGCGCAGGAAGCCCTAAAACACAATCCGAAGTTATTTGAAGCTCACGAACTCCTGGCCTATCTCGCCCTGGAAGATGGCGATACGAAGCTCGCAGCCGAAGAGTCGCAAAAGGCCTTAGACATTACGGCCGAAGCATTAGACGGCATGGCCGTATTGGCCTCCATCGACTGGCTCAACGGCAAGCCGCAATCGGAGTGGATGGATCGAATTCTAAAGATCAACCCCGTTTACGGCGAAGCCTACGCAACCGGAGCGCATTTTTTTGAAATCAATCGCCGGTACGATGAGGCCATCCAGTATTACCGCAAGGCGGTTGCGCTCAATAGTAAGTTGTGGCCCGCGCGATCGCAACTCGGAGTCAATCTCATGCGGTTGGGTCACGAGGACGAGGCGAAACAGGAACTGGAGCGCTGCTACCAGGCACATTATCGCGACCCCGAGACTGTGAACTCGCTGCGCCTGCTGGACACGCTGGGCGATTACGAAACGTTTCGAAACGGCTCAACTGAGCTGCTGCTGCAGAAAAAGGAGGCCTCCCTACTCAGGCCGTACATCGAACCGGAACTGCAACGGGCGCTCGCAACCTATGAGCGCAAGTACAAAATGAAGCTGCCGGGTCCAGTTCGTTTGGAAGTTTATCCGAATCATGAAGATTTCGTCGTCCGAACGCTTGGTCTGCCCGGACAGGGAGGTTTGCTGGGTGTCACGTTTGGCCTGGTGGTCACAATGGACAGCCCGTCTGCCCGGCCCCCCGGCGAGTTTAACTGGGCCAGCACGATGTGGCATGAAATGAGCCACGTATATGTACTTACTGCCACAAATCACCTGGTCCCCCGCTGGTTTACGGAGGGCCTGGCCGTGCACGAGGAAGGCGCCGCGCGTCTGGACTGGGGCGACCGCCTGACGCCAGAGATCATTTCAGCCCTGCAAAAAAAGCAGCTCCTGCCTGTTCTGCAACTCGATCGTGGATTCGTACGTCCACAGTACGCAAGTCAGGTACTGGTGTCCTACTACCAAGCCGGGAAAATTTGCGATTACATCGTGGAAAAGTGGGGTGACGACGCCATTCTGGGCATGATTCATTCCTACGCGGCGCACAAAACGACGGCGGAAGCGATTCAGGACAATTTGCACGAAAGCGCTTCCTCATTCGACAAAAACTTTTGCGCCTGGCTCGACCAGAAAACCGGCAATACGATCCGTCATTTTGACGAGTGGAAGCGCAGCATGAAAGCGGCTTACGCGGACCTTCAAAGCGGCAAAAAAGATGACGCCCTGCGTGAGGGACTGGCGGCTCGCGATCTCTATCCGGATTACGTAGCAAACGGTAGCGCGTATGAGCTGATCGCCACCGGGCTCTTGGCAAAGAACGACAAGCCCGGAGCAATTCAGAACCTGGAACGCTATCGCGATGCCGGAGGAACGAATGTTGAGATGCTCAAAAAGCTGGCAACGCTTGAGCACGATGCCGGTTCAAACAGGCAAGCTGAGCGCACGCTGACCACCTTGAATTACATCTATCCCGAGGATGAGGCGATCCACCGCACCTTCGGCGAAATCCTTCTGGCGAACGGAGATCCGAATGCCGCGGTTCGCGAAGATCAGGCTGTTCTTGCTCTTCATCCGGCCGATCAGGCGGGCTCCCATTATCAATTAGCCATGGCATTACGCGCGGCGCGTCGCCTGAATGAGGCGAAGGACCAGGTAGTTCTCGCGCTCGAAGCAGCGCCGGATTTTAAGCCCGCGCAACAACTCCTCCTTCAATTGAGCCAATAACTATGTCAACTCTCACGAGTGCATCTGCCGCCGAATCCGATGTTCGCGCCCGCGTAGCGCGATTTCAGGATGCCCAGAACGCCATAAAGCGCGAAGTTCAAAAAGTCATTGTGGGTCAGGAAGAGGTGATTGAGCATGTCCTCATCTCTCTGTTCGTCGGCGGCCATTGTCTGCTGACGGGCTTACCGGGTACAGCAAAGACTTTGCTGGTGCGGACGATGGCGCGCACGCTGGGTCTCAAATTTAACCGGATTCAGTTCACTCCCGACCTGATGCCGTCCGACATTACCGGTACCGACATCATCGAGGAAGACTCGACTACAGGCCGCAGAACCTGGACCTTTGTTCCAGGACCGATCTTTTCGAACATTCTGCTGGCCGACGAAATCAACCGGACGCCCCCAAAAACCCAATCGGCATTGCTGGAGGCGATGCAGGAGTTGTCGTGCACGGTGCGCGGGCATCACTACGGAATCGATGCGCCGTTTTTCGTGCTGGCGACCCAGAACCCGATAGAACTGGAAGGCACGTACCCGCTGCCCGAGGCGCAGCTTGACCGATTCCTGTTCAACACGGTTCTCGATTATCTTTCAGCCGAAGATGAAATGAAGGTGATTGACCTTACCACGACCACCCTGCTGCCGCAGGCCGAAGTGATTACGAGTGGCGAAGAGATCCTTGATTTTCAGCAGCTAGTACGCATGACACCGGTGGCGGAATCCGTTTCGCGGTATGCCGTAGACCTGGTTCGCGCCACGCGGCCAGTTGCGGACGGGGGAGGCCCCGAGTTTATCCGTAAATACGTCAACTTTGGCGCCAGCGTACGTGCCGCGCAGTTTCTGGTGCTTGGGGGCAAAGCCCGCGCGCTGATGCACGGGCGGTTCCATGTCTCCTACGATGACGTTCGCGCACTGGCTCTCCCGATATTGCGGCATAGAGTGCTGCTGAACTTCCACGCGGAATCCGATCGAGTGAACTCGGATGAGATCGTGCGACGCCTGCTAGAGGCCATGCCTGCGCCCCGCGGTTGACGGTTCAGAGTTAAAAGGAGATGAACGTGCAGCTCGAAGCCACCAATCGCTTCCTCGATCCTGCGGTTCTGGCCGGCATCTCCAGCCTGGACCTGGTCGCGAAGACGGTTGTGGATGGTTTTCTCGCGGGCTTGCACCGGTCACCCGATTTCGGCTTCAGCCAGGAATTTGCGGAGTACCGCGCTTACTCTCCGGGCGACGATCTTCGGCAAGTGGATTGGAATGTATTCGCTCGCACCGAAAGGCCCTACCTGAAGCGCTACCGGGGCGAAACGAACACCGCCGTGATGGTGCTGCTGGATGCCAGCGCAAGCATGGGATTCGGCTCGACTGCGGTGAAGAAATTCGACTATGCCCGATATTTGGCTGCGGCCCTGGTTTATATGGCCCATCTGCAGCGTGACAGCACTGGTCTGATTGTTTTTCACGACGATGTCGCCAAGGTGCTGCAACCCTCTGCACGACAGGGGCAACTGATGCGGCTGCTGCATGGTATCAATGAGGCGCAACTGGGAAAGCGTACGGATTTCAAGCGGCCGTTCTTCGATCTCCAGCGCATTCTGAAACGCCGCGGCATCACTGTTCTCATTTCAGATTTTTTCGAAGCGCCCGAAACGATTGTAAAAACAGTGGAGCCGCTCCGGTTCCGCGGCAACGAGCTTATTCTGTTTCATATTCTGGATCCGGCCGAACTGGCGCCGAAGCTTTCCTCGCCCGCGCTCTTCGTCGATATGGAAACGGACGATGCCATCGAAACGTCGCCCGATTATGTAGGCGGTGATTACCGGCACAAGATAGAGGCGCACATTGAGGACCTGCGATCGAAAGCCGAGGCAGCAGGCATCGACTATTTCTTTTTGAGAACGGATCGGCCCTTGGATGAGGGCCTCCGCGAATACTTCACCATCCGGCGGGGGAGGCTTTAGTGGGGTTTCTCTCTCCCTGGTTTCTGGCTGGAATCGCGGCGGTGGGCATTCCCCTCTGGCTCCACCTGCTGCGCCAATACAAACGCACCCCGCAGCCGTTTAGTTCGCTCATGTTCTTTGAGCGCCGGGTGCAGAGTTCAGTCCGGCACCGCCGGCTGAAATACCTGCTCTTGCTTGCTCTGCGTTGCACCTTGCTCGCGCTGCTGGCGCTTGCGTTCGCCAATCCGTTTGTTAATCGAACATCCACCTCGGCGCCGCGGCGTAAGCTGACCATTATTGCAGTAGACCGGTCATTCAGCATGCGATACGGCGACCACATGCAGAAGGCGAAATTGCGCGCCCAGGAGGTTGCTTCCGGTCTGAAAAGCCGGGACATGGCCCAGGTTTTCGCGGTTGATTCCCACGTGGAAGCACTGACTCCACCGGAATTCAACAAAGGCGTCATCGAAGCCGCGATTGAGGCAATTCAACCCGGCGACCAGGCTAGTTCGTTTGGCGAATTCGTGCGTGCGCTTCGGGTAATGGACCAGGAGAACAATACCCGGTTCGACGTTCACTTCATTAGCGACATGCAGCAGAGTTCCATGCCGCCCGGTTTTCGCGATTTGCAAATGGGGCCGCACACTGCTTTAACGCTTTATCCAGTGGCTTCATCCAACGCGCCAAACTGGGCAGTCGAGAGCGTCAACACTTCCGCGCATGTTTACGATCCGAATCGAACCCGCCTGACCGCCACCATCGCGGGCTGGCAAACAGAAGCTGCTACGCGCAAGGTCTCGCTAATGCTGGACAGCAAAGCGGTCGCCAGCAAAGACGTTACGATTCCGGCAAATGGGCGTGCTCAGGTCGAGTTTCTTTCGTTCGAAGTTCCGTATGGAGCGCACCGGGGCGAGATTCGACTCGAACCGCCGGATCAACTGCCCAATGATGACATCTTCCGATTTTCGGTTGAGCGCTCCGACCCGAAAAAGGTCCTCTTCCTTTACTCCGCCGGACGTGCTCAAGAGTCCTTCTATTACAAAGCCGCAATGGAATCCAGTTCTGACACGGGGTTACTGGTTCAGCCCGCCCCAATCGAGCAGGCAACGACAATAGACCTGACTAAGTTCGCGTTCGTCGTTCTGGACGATCCTGGCGAAATGGATTCCGCGGCGGCTCAGGCGGTCTGCAATTACATCAGCCGCGGCGGCGCAGCGCTAATCGCATTGGGGCGGGATAGCGGCCGCCTCGGAAAAGTGCCATTAGCGGGAGATCGTGTGGCCGGCAAGCTGGAGGCGCAAGGCGCGGCGAGATTCGATCTCGGAGAACCCGCGCTGCGCGGGGCCGGACAGTTTGACAACGTGCAATTCTCCCAGGCAGTGAGCGTTTTACCGAAGTCCGGCGTCAGAGTGATCGCGAGATTGGCAGACGGATCACCTTTACTCCTGGAGGAACACATGGGCGAGGGACGCGTGCTGATCTTCACGTCGGCCCTGGACACATCGACCAGCGATTTCCCGCTACACTCCTCGTTCGTTCCGTTCGTTGTGCAAACGGGACACTATCTGGCAGGCTTCGAAGAGAATCCCCCCAGCGTAGTTACTGGTACGACAATCGCATTACGGCGCGCGCGGGATCAGGGCACGGCCGCGGATGTCATCGGGCCCGACGGGCGGCACGAGCTTGCGTTGAATGAGGCCAGTAAGGCGATGAATTTCGCCCTCCTGCGCGACGGCTTTTATGAGGTCCAGCGCGCAGACCGGCGTCGGCTCCTGGTAGCGGCGCACGCAGACCGGCGCGAATCGGACTTACGTACAGTGCCGCCGGAAACCCTCGTGTTATGGCGCAATACTGGAAATGAGTCGGCTGCCGCGGAGAGCGTGGGCGAGCAGAAACAAACCAGGCCGCGGAGCTTGTGGCGATACGTGATGTTACTGGTTCTGGCCGCGGCAATCGCGGAATCGTTGTTTGCGAGGCGATATCTGAAGGAAGAGAGGCAAACGGCATGACGGCGCTGAATCAACTGAATGACTATTTGCGGCGTCTGGAACTGCGGGTCCGGTTGTTCGCGGCGGCGCGCGGAACGGCGGTGATCGCCGCCGCAGCTCTTATTCTGACGCTTGTCCTCATCTGGGTCGGCAATCGCTACGAATTTGCACAGCAAGTGGTTTTTCCGTTACGCATTCTGCTATTTGTTTGTCTCGCCGCGGCCGTTTCGTTTGCGCTCGCATTACCGCTACTGAAACTGAACCGGCGACGTATTACCCGGCTCGCGGAACGGCGCTTTCCCGGCTTCGGGGAGCGGCTGCTGACCGTGGCGGAGCGCCCCGATCCGGCAAATCCGTTTACCGAGCTGCTAGCCGAAGATGCTTTGCAGATAGCTCGCCAACATCCACCTGAGGACCTGCGTTCCGGACGCTTGCTAGCCGTCTGCCTGGGTTCGGGAGTAACGGCAGCGACTATTCTGATCTGGCTCATCGCGTCCGGCCCCGGGTATTGGGGCTATGGCGCCGGGCTGCTGTGGACCGGCAGTGCAAATCCGGGCAAGCGCCCGTTGTACGAGGTAACTGTTCAACCGGGGGATAAGACAGTGCGCCGGAAATCGGACCAGGTCATCAGCGCCCAGCTCCTGAATTTTTCCGCCGACCAGGTCATCTTGCATGCCCGGTACCGTGGCGCAAGCAAATGGGAATCGACGCCCATGCAGCCGAAGCACAATGGAGCCGCATACCAGTTCCTATTTGCCGGATTATCGGATTCCGTGGAGTACTTTGTTCAGGCGGATGCCGCGAAGTCCAAGCATTTTACGCTAACAGTGAAGGACCTGCCCGGCGTGAAGCGCGTTCGCGTAGCCTTGCATTTTCCTCCCGGCTTGCATCTACGCGATGTAATGCAGGATCCTGGCGGGGACATCCGGGCGGTAGCTGGAAGTGAGGCCGACATATCGGTACTGACCGATCGTCCGCTGCAGCGCGGCGTTCTGGTTCTGGAGGATGGATCGAAAATTGATCTGAAAGCGGCCGAGGGCAATTGGCTGACTGCTCCGCTCCCCATCACCAAAGATGGCTCGTACCACGTGGCAGCGCTGGATAGCGGCGATACGGTTCGCCTCAGTGATGACTACTTTATTGAAGCGAAGAAGGACGAGCCGCCTTCGGTTCGAATCCTCCGCCCTGGACACGATCCCCATGTAAGCCCGATTGAGGAAGTCCCCGTTACACTGGACGCCTCCGATGATTTCGGCGTGGAGGGACTCGAACTGCATTATTCGGTCAATGGGGGCGCCGAGCAGGTCGTACCGCTTTTGAAGAACAAGGACAGCAAAGAGGCGCAACGGACCACGACTCTTTACCTCGAAAAATTCAAGCTGCAGCCCGGCGACTTGATCAGCCTGTATGGAACCGCTCGCGATGCCAACGCCGTATCGCGCACCGAAATGATCTTCGCGCAAGCGGAGCCATTCGATTTCAAGTTCAGCCAATCCCAGCAGGCGGGCGGGATGGGCGGCATGGGTATGGGCGGGCAGGATGGTGATATCTCAGAGCGTCAGAAGCAGATCATCGCGGCTACCTGGAATGAATTGAAGGACGGGAATAAAACGCGGGCAGCCCTCCAGGAGGATGCGCGTTTCCTTTCGGATCTGCAAGGCAAGCTTGGCCAGCAAGCCAAGACGCTCGCCGAGCGGATGGGCAGCCGTGAGCTGTCTTCTCCCGGCTCGGAATTTGAAAACTTCTCGAAGATGATGACCCAGGCTTCAAGCGAAATGGACAACGCAGTAGGCCAGCTCAAGCCCGGCAAATGGCACGATGCTTTGTCGCCGGAGCAGCGAGCCTTACAATCGCTGCTGCGCGCCGAAGCAATCTTCCGGAACATTCAGGTTGCCTTTGGACAGAGCGGCGGCGGGACAGGAGGCAGCGGGGCGCAGCGCGATCTGGCCCGGATGTTCGATCTCGAACTCGACACCTCAAAGAACCAGTACGAAACCCAGCAGAGCGCTTCGCAATCGCAAGGCGATCAGCAGAAGGCCATTGATGACGCTTTCGAGCGCTTGCAAATGCTGGCTCGCAGGCAGCAGGAACTTGCTGCTCGGAACAACCAGCAGCAAGCTTTTGAGCAGCGCTGGCAAGAAGAGCAGTTGCGGCGTGAAGCCGAGGAATTGCGGCGTCAAATGGAGCAACTCTCAAGGAATTCGCAGGGACAGCAGCAATCGAAGTCATCGCAGCGGGGGCAGCAGAGCGCCTCGGCGGGCAGCCGCGGAGAAGCATCATCCAAACCCAACCAGGATTTAGCGCGCGCCATGCAGCAGTCACTCGATTCGCTTCGAAACGCCGAGAATGAAATGCGCAAGGCAGTTAGCCAGCACGATGCTTCCGCCCAGGAACGGGCAGCATCCCAACTGGCCGAAGCGCAACAGCTTCTGAATCGCGCGCTTCATCGGCAAGCGGGAACATCGGTTGCCGACATGGCCAATAAGGCCCAGCAGATTGCGGACGCGCAGCGCGATCTAGCAAATAAGCTCAAGCAAATGTATGGGCAATCCGGATTTAGAAGCAGGCCCGGCGAGGGGCAATCGACGTTGCCAGGCAGTGGCGAAATGCCGGAGATGAATGACCCGGACAACCCGCGATTTTATGGTTACCGGCGCAGGTTCTGGCAGCAGGAATTGGAGCCGAGGCGTCCCGCGACCGCTCAAGAGCGCGAACTGGCAGGTGAAAAGGAGAAGCTGGCGCAGCAATTGGATCAATTACAGCGGCAAATGCAACAGCAGGGACAGAATCTTGCTGGTACGCAGCCGGATGCTTCTTCGAAAATGCGCAAGGCGCTTTCGGACGCAGAAGAAAAGGAACTGGCTTTGCGGATGCAGAAAAACGCCGAGTGGATGCGGCAAGGTTATGGAGATCGCAACCTGGGGATGGAAGATAACGTGACCGCGGGCCTTGACCAGCTTGCGCGCGAATTACGCGATACGCAAGCGGCGCTGAACGCTGGGCCTCCTGGCCAGGGCAAGGCCGATCAGAGAACAGAAGAAGCTTTATCACAGGTGCGTGGCCTGCGGCAAATGCTGGAGCAGGCCCAACGACAAGGGCAGCAGGGGCAACCAGGACAGCAGAACGGCCAGCAGCAATCGCAAGCGGACGGTCAGCAGGGCCAACAAGGGCAATACAACCCTCGGGGCGGAGGCAATCCCCGCATCGACCGGCCCGGGCTGAATGACGCGATCAGCCAGCTCTACGGGTACCGGCGGCAAATTGATCCCCGGGATCGTACGCTGTACAACTACATCGACGGCACTCTGGGGTATTTACGAGACCTGAACGCCAGTCCCGGCGTGCTTGACTCCGCGATCAGCCAGGATGCCGTCTCCAGCCTTGAGCGTCTGGAAATGGAATTGAGCCGCCGGGTTGGCCAACCAGCAGCCGAAGGCGCGCGCCTTGCGGCGCCGGAACCCTCCCCCGAAAAATACCGCGAGGCAGTTGCGGAATACTTCAAGAAACTCAGTCAGCCGAAATGAACGCTTAAAGGGCGATGGCGCGCAGTTAGCTACAGCTTTTGCGTTCCCTCGACCTTTGCCAGGCTCCGGTCAAATGTGCCGAGCGGAAGGTGCCCGGCTTTCCTGGCTAGTTGCAGCATAAGGCAGCCGGAAAAGCTAGGTTGCCTGGCGGGATCGTCTCGAGTAATCAAGCGAATCAGAATGTTGCTATCAACGGCGCGCATACCGTTCTCTAGCACGGTGCCGGATGCCGTGGTTCATTTCATAACCGTAAGCCCTCCAAGCCCGAACGAACTATTCGAAGCCGTTTTGCCGCATGAACTTGCGGAGTGCTTCGTACTGATCGGTCGCAATGAAATTCACGCCCGCATCCAGCGCTGCTTTCCAGCGCAGCTTAACCGCCTCAAGAGAGCCGAAATTGTAATCGGCGCCCCATCCCCGGTCATGCGCCGGAGCAAAGCCGTCCAGCGTGTAGAAGCGAATCCAGTACCCAAGCTGGTGCGCATGGTCCACCAGAGAACGCAAACGCGCATCGTCCGCGGCAGTCCAGGCTCCGGCCCGCGGTTCCCCGCCTTCTTCAACCACGTACCAGGAATTGTTCCACCAGCGCCGGTAATTTGTCGGCCGTTCACCAATCAGCTTTTCCGGCGGAAGGGTTGCGAGGAGATGATTCCTTTCTGCCTGGTTGTTCGCCGCAACAGGGTTGCTGTGGGCCGATCCGAAAAGACGCAGGCGCGATCCTAGGGGCACATCCGTAAAAAATACCTGCTCCTGCGCGTCTGAATCTTCGGTAATCACCAGCAGCGGCTTGCGATCAAAGGGTTGAAGATCGTGCGGATCCGCTGCTTTTTGAGCGGTGGTGATCCAGGATTCGTATTCGCCAAGCAGTCCCCAGACCGCGTGCAATAGCGGTGGGTGGTTATCTTTGAAGTCGAAGTGCAAAACAATCAGGGGCCACTTGTCGCGAGCGTTATCTTTGAGCGCTTTCTCGACAATCGGCCGGACCCGCTCGAAAAAATAATCGCGCAGCGTAGGTTCTGCGCCCGTCGGGTGCGGTGTGTGGCTGACGACGACGCGCCCTTTTCCCGAGGCCGGATCGATGTACCAGGCCAGATCCTGCTCGATCGAGACAGGGAAACCCGTCCCCAGAGCGCGGTTTATGCGATCGGCCCAACGGCCCTCGTACGGATAGCAATTATGCGCGTCGAGCACCGGGCGATTGCGGTTCAGGAAATCCAGAGCCTGCTGGGCCCATATTGCATTCGCCGAGAATACGCAAACCAACAACAGTTGAATTGTTTTTGACACCATGAAGAGAGTTATTTTATCGTTCGATGGCAACCTCCATCAAAGACATCGCTCGGATTGCAGGCGTTTCGCACTCTACGGTCTCGCGCGCACTCCGGAAAAGTCCACTCATTCCGGCCGAAACAGCCAGGCGAATTCAAACCATTGCCGATGAACTGGGATACAGGGCCAGCGCCGTCGCGCGTAGTCTCGTTACTCGCAAAACAGAAGCCGTTGGCGTCGTGGTGACCAGCATTGCCGATCCATTCAATGGCGAGGTGGTCGCCGGAATCGAGGAGGTCGCGAACCAGCACGGATATTCAGTTATTCTCGCCACCTCTCAAACGGACCCGCAGCGTGAAATGGCCGTGGTCCGCTCATTTCAAGAAAGGCGAGTGGATGGAATCGTGGTCGCCTCCTCCCGGGTCGGCGCGCTCTATTTGCCAACGCTTTCGGAAATGCAGATTCCTATTGTGCTGTTGAACAACCAGCACCCCAGCGAATTCGTCCACTCGGTCAGCATCGACAATGTTGACGGCGCGCGACAGGCTGTGAATCACCTCATCGGGCTGGGTCACACTAGGATTGCGTACATCGGTGACGAAACCGGTCTCGAGTCGGATACGGAGAGGCTAAAGGGCTTTGAGGACGCGATGTCAGAAGCGCGGCTGAAAATCCTGCCGGAACTCGTGGTGCGAGGCGATGGAAAATCCGAGGCCGCAGCGCGCGAGGCATTCCATCTGCTCACGATGGAGGAACGGCCAACCGCGATCTTCTGCTACAACGATATGTCCGCGCTAGGAGTGCTGAATGCCGCTGCTCAGTCAGGCGTTCGCGTGCCGGACGAACTGTCGATCATCGGATTTGACGATTTGTTCTTCGCCGCACTGATGCAGCCTGCGCTCACCACCATCCATCAACCCAAAAAGGAGCTGGGGCATAGTGCAATGCAGCTGCTGGTTCACCTGTTGAACGGCGGAGCATCAGAGAAAATGCAAATTGTTAAAGGCGAGCTGGTGGTTCGGAGCTCGACCGCGGCGCCCCTTACCAATCGATCTGATCCGGGAAGAACTCGCTTACCAGATCCTCATAAAAGGGCTTGATCTCTTTCCAGTTCGGTCGTTCGCGGCCTTTCGAATATAAGTCATACGGATTGAATGCACGGACCCACTCGAACATCCGTTCGTCATGTTCGGTCATCAGATACCGGTACGCCCCATGGCGGTGAGCCGGATAAAAGGAGTGATACCGCAGCATGTACTGGGCGGGTTCCGGCAGATATTTTCGCGTGACCGTATAGATATACTCGTCGTGGCCCCACGAAAGATGCACGTTATCCAGGCCGCAATTGGGTTTGTAAATTCCGTACTTGGTCTGGTATTCAGGAACTTTGCTATCGGGGTTCGCCGCGAAGAACTCAGGAAACACGATTTGATCGGAGTACGCGCATCCAACCGGGAACGTATCGCCAACCACAGCCCACTGCGGTTCGCCATAGAGGCACAATACCTTTCCAAGATCATGCACAAGCCCGGCAAGAACGAACCAGCGCGGGTGCCCATCTTTGCGAATCGCCTCTGAGGTTTGCAACAAATGTTCAATCTGCGTTAGGTCCGTATCGGGGTCGCTGTCATCCACCAGCGTGTTCAGATATTCGGCCATTTCCCAGATGCTCTTCTTGCCTCGCGTTAGGCCACAGTATTCAGCCTTCTTGCTCAATACGAAGTCAACGGTCTGGAAAGCGTGGTTCTGCCGGTAAAATTCCGTAACCGTCGGATTTGCATCCGCCGCATAGTTGCGGAATTCATCCTCTGTTTTGCCAGGCTGGTAGCGTGCGGCGACGAAATCATCCCATTCGTCCAGCTCCTTCAAGGGAGCGTTGTTCAATACTGCTTCCATAAGACGATCCTTCACTTCGATTATGCACACGTGTGCAGCAAGATGCAAATCCGATTTTTCCGACTGTGAGAAGCCCCAGTATTGACAGCGGGTCGATGCGGTGCTAATTTCTTAGCAGCATGCTGCTTTCCCAGCAACCTCTCAGCCGCCGCGAACGGGAGATGATGGATATTCTTTACCGGCGCGGCCAGGCCACAGCGGCTGAAATTCATGCCGCGATGCAAGATGCCCCAAGCTATTCGGCGGTGCGGGCGCTGCTGCGTGTGCTCGAAGAAAAGGGACACGTGCGGCACAGAGAAAAGAACCTGCGATATGTTTATCTGCCTGTTGTGCCGAGGGAGAAAGCCAGCCGCTCGGCTGTTACGCACCTTTTGGATACGTTTTTCGACGGATCGGCCGAGCAAGCGGTAGCGGCGCTGCTCGACGTTTCCGCCCAGAAGTTATCGGATGAAGACTTTGAGCGGCTTTCCGCCCTTATCGAGAAGGCTCGTAAGGAAGGGCGCTAATGAGCTGGATCGGCTTAGGAGAGCTATTCATGCGCTCTGCGCTGCTGCTCGCGGCGGTTGAGGGAGTCCGGCAGTTGTTAAGGCCGCTCAGTGCAAAATATCGCCGCGCTGTCGTTCTGGCGGGCTTCGTACTGCTTGCGGCCTTTCCTGTTTTATCGGTCCTGCTTCCGCCGCTTCACTTTCCTTTGTTTACAGGACCAATCCGGGCGACCGTTACAGTAACGACGGGTGTGGCGACGGCTTATGCGACGCCCCATGGAGGCGCTCGCTTGAGCCCCATGGATTGGCCGCTGTTGATTTGGCTGGCCGGGCTGTTGCTTGCCTTGTTTCCCGTGCTTACGGGCCGGCTTTTGGTATTCCGCACGATCAGGCAAGCTGCGCCTCTGCGCGACGAGCGCTGGGCCACGCTGCTGAAGGAGTTGGCCGATACTGTTGGCCTTCGCAGAAGGCCGCGGCTAATGGTTCTGTCCGGCGCAGCGACGCCGCTCGCCTTTGGTCTGCTCCGTCCCGCGATTCTGCTGCCTGCGGAATCACTTGACTGGACGGACGCGTGCAAACGTGTCGTGCTTCTGCACGAATTGAATCACGTCCGGCGCAGAGATGGTGCGTGGCAGCTCTTTGCAAGCCTAATGGCCGCCGCGTGGTGGTTTCAGCCGCTCGTCTGGATGACCCGCCGGCGATTGCGGCAGGAAAGCGAGCATGCCTGCGACGAGCAGGTGCTTGCCACCGGAGTACTTCCGTCCGAGTACGCCACGCAATTGATGGAGATCGCCAGGAACAACTCCAGTTGCCTGCCATCGCATGCAGCAACTTGCATGGCCCGCCGGAGCGAACTGGAGCCCAGGCTCGTTCGAATTCTCGAGCCGCGATCGGACGCCCGCAGGATCAAGCGGCTGATCGCCGCCGTAGTTTTGATTTCAGTCGTTGCGGTAACCGCTCCGGCCATTACATTTCGTAAAACCAGGTTCAGTCAAGGAGGTTCTCTTATGAAACGAGCGTTAGTTTCCAGCCTGCTGGCGTCAGCGACGCTATCGGCGGCTACCATTTCAGGCTCACTGTTCGATCCCACTGGCGTTGCCATACCCGACGCGAAAATCGTGCTGCACAGCGCGGAAACTTCCGCGGATCTCGATGCGACATCCGGCTCCGACGGAAAGTTCTCGTTCAGCGATCTTGGCGCGGGGCAGTATATTTTGCGAGTTGAAAAGCCGGGATTCGCCGATCTGCTTCGCGAGTTCACCGTGAAGCAGGATTCCGATATCGAGCGCGGCCTTCAAATGCAAATCGGTGAAAGGCAGGAACAGAAAGCCGTCAATGGAAACGCCCCTTCGCGGATGGCACAACCCTTCGCGCCGGACCGGATCCGGGTCAGAGGCGAAGTCGCCCAGGCAAATCTCATTCGTAAAGTCCAGCCGGTTTACCCAGCAGCGGCCAAAGCTGCCAGAGTTCAAGGAACCGTTCTGCTGCAGGTCGTCATCCTGAAGGACGGAACAATGGGCGAGATCACGGTAGCCGAGTCCCCCAGCAGCGATCTTTCGCAGGCCTCGCTCGAAGCTGTCCGCCAGTGGCGTTATCGCCCAACCTTACTCAACGGCCAGCCCATTGAAGTGTTGACCTACGTGATCATCAATTTCACCTTGTCGAACTAGGATCAACCAGTTGATTTTTGCTTGAATTGGTACCTGTGCTTACCGGTTTAAACTTACAACGCTATCCGCCACGGGAGCGTGTTCCGATTCATGGATTTTCGCCAGCAAAATCGTCTGATCGTCGTCCTGACGCCCATGCCCAGCCGCCGCGTTCATGATAATGTCCGCAATTTCGGCAAGCGGGCGAGCGGCGTTTTCCGACAGCAGTTGTTCGACCCGCCCCAGCCCGAATTCCTCGTCCTGTGTATTCGCGACTTCAATAATCCCGTCCGTCAACATGACAAAAATGTCACCATAACCGCATTCGGCCGTCGCGGCCCGATATTCGGCTGCCGGAAACATGCCGATAGGAAACTGTTCGATCACCAGACGCTCTGTACTGCGAGTGTTGTGCCGGTAATGCAGAATCGGCAGATGCCCTGCGGTCGAATACTCCGCAATATTTGGCTCGGTAAACCGCAGGCCTGCCACTGTGACATACGCATTCGGCTCTTTGACACTAGGCAGGACTTCGTGAAGCGATCGCAGAGCGCCATCGAACCTTTCGCCGCGCGTCAGAGCCATGCGCACGGCCACCTTTACCATCCCCATGAGAACCCCAGCCGCGATTCCGTGGCCCGAAACATCGGCAACGTAACAGGTCACGGAATTATCCGCGACCAGAGCATCCGCAAGATCGCCCCCCATTTCGCTGCTGGGTATCGAACGCGCTTCCAC
>Ga0134126_10003665_pt1 | contig 19233 bp, 11 predicted proteins | sample KB31752_FD_96881 | JGI IMG/M metagenome (GOLD analysis project Ga0134126, IMG submission 96881) | Terrestrial soil microbial communities with excess Nitrogen fertilizer from Kellogg Biological Station, Michigan, USA - KB3-175-2 | ecosystem: Environmental > Terrestrial > Soil > Unclassified ...
AGGATGCCCTCGTCGCAGGAGTATCCGTTATCGCGCAAAACGATCGCTTGGGCTGCAATCTGAATGCGATCTGAGGACCAGGGCGCGGGCGTGCCGTCCACGTCTCTCGGCCGACCACGCTTGTAATCGACCGGGCGGACGGTCTTTCCATCACTGCTCTTGCCATCGCTTTCGATGAGATCGATCTTCGCCGTAAGGCCAACGCGCTCGCTCGTGAGCGTCACCGAGCGCGAATGGATCTTTTCGCCATTCACGTCTTCCGCCTCAGGCATCGCGGTAGGGCCGGAGTCGACGCGCGTATGCTTTCCTTGCCCATCGAGCGTGTCCGCACTCGATTCGAAGACCCCTTCGACCCATTCGTAATAGAAGAGGCGGGGGCAATACACAAACTCGTTCAGCATCCGCGCCGGCAGAAGGTCTGGCACCTTGAGTTTGAGATGGTGAACCAAGTCCTCATCGACGCGAGCGGGCAGGACAGGAAGAGCCTCAGCAGACATGAGAGAACTCCTTTCGGCAACGACCTGATTCAAACAACGATGCAAGGGCTGTCGATATTCGTATACGGCTTGCCAAGTGCGGTAATCACCCGGTCGCCCCGCCCTTCGGCGGGTCCAAGGTTCACAAAAAGAACCTGATCCTCATCATGGTGGATGACTTTGCGCAATTCTTCGCGGCAGCGGACCAGGTCTGAGGCGGTGAACTGGCACTCGAAGACAGAAAACTGCAGATGATCGCCGAAGCCGCGCATCAGTTTGAAGACCTTGCGCAACCGCTTGTCATCCGAGATGTCGTAACAGACCAGATACGAACTGCGCATGACACTTCCCCAAAGGCTTAGTTTGCGTAGAGCATGTTAACATGGTTTCTTTCATTTATACGCCCTATGTGGAACGGAGTGATTGACTGCAGCGCTGTAAAACCCCTCGTCGATTCGCCTTAGCTGCGACGTTATACTGCCCTGTATTCCAATTCTCTTACCGCTTCTGCATTGGCTCAGCACGATGGACTATCAGACACTTTTCGCCGAGGCGACTCGATTGCCTGTTCCTTTTAGCTATCAATCCCGCCTGGCTGAACAGACATGGCCAGATTTGCTTGGCGTGCCTACCGGGATGGGCAAAACTGCGGCGGTTACGCTCGCATGGCTATGGAAGCGCGGCTGGCGTCAGGGCAATCGCACGGAAGTCGCCGATGCTGCGACGCCACGCCGATTGGTTTGGTGCCTGCCCATGCGCGTTCTGGTTGAACAAACTGAGGAGAACATCCGCTCCTGGCTGAATACCCTGGGCGTCCTGGGCACAACAGGCGAAGGCAAGGTGTCTGTACATGTATTAATGGGCGGAGCCGACGACACTGGATGGGCCAATTTCCCCGAGGAAGACATGATCCTGATTGGCACGCAGGACATGCTGCTCTCGCGCGCGCTGATGCGTGGCTATGGAATGAGCCGCTACCAGTGGCCGGTTCACTTTGCACTGCTGCATAACGACTGTCTGTGGGTGTTCGATGAGGTGCAATTGATGGGCGCGGGCCTTGCTACATCTGCGCAACTGGAAGCTTTTCGCCGGAGCTGTCCGATGTCGAAAAACAGCCGCTCGCTGTGGGTATCCGCCACGCTGAACCGAAGCTGGCTGGATACCGTCGATTTGAAGCCGCATCTGGACAGCCTGAAAACCCTGGGCCTCGACACTGTCGACCGGCAGCATGCGGGCGATAGGCTTAGTTCCGTCAAAATTGTGACAAAACTTCCAATTGCACTCGGAAAGGATGCCGGCAATAAAAAAGGTTTGGATATCTACCTTCAGGTGTTGTGCGAAGAAGTGCTGAAAGCTCACGCGACAGACAGCCAGACCATCGTGATTCTGAACCGTGTCGATCGCGCGCAAGGCTTGTTCCACTTGCTGCGAAAGGCGCGGCCTGAGAAGGCAGACATCTTGATCCACGCACGCTTTCGCGCGGCGGAACGCAGGGAGAAGAACCAGCTTTTGCGTGACGGCAATATCGCCGACCGCATCGTGGTCGCAACACAGGCCATTGAAGCCGGAGTGGATATTTCCTCCCGGGTGCTCATCACCGAACTTGCTCCGTGGTCTTCGCTGGTGCAGCGTTTCGGACGCTGCAATCGCTATGGCGAGCATAATGCGGGGGGAGCAAAGATTTTCTGGATAGAAATTGACGATGACAAAGAGGCGCTGAAGCCCTATGACCGCAGCCAGGTAGCTGAAGCCCACGGGCACATGGCGAATCTGACCAGCGCCAGCCCGCAGGATCTTCCCGCAAGCGGCGAGGCCAGACCGCTTACGGCAATACTGCGCCGTAAGGACCTGTCGGACCTATTTAATACCGATCCTGATCTTTCCGGCTTCGATGTGGATGTGTCGGATTACATCCGAGACAGTGGCCAGCCGGGCATGCAGGTCTTCTGGCGCGAGTTCAAGGACAATCCCAATCAGCCGCAAGTGCAACCCGGTCCTGTCCGTGATGAGCTGTGCCCCATTTCCATAGGACAGGCCAAAGACATCCACAAGCGCGGCGCTTGGCTCTGGGACACGCTGGATGACCGATGGGTCAGGCTGGATCGCCAGCCACGTCCCGGCACGATGCTGTTATTGAAAGCTTCCGATGGAGGTTACGACACGGAGATAGGCTTCGATGCCAGCCTGACAAAAACGCCCGTGCCGCTGGTCAATACTGCGGAAGCCGAGCTCGACGCTTACAGTGGGGATGATCTCTCCAAGCAGAAGCATCCAGTCGCGTTGGTCGATCATCTAGGCCATGCCGCCGGTCACATCACGCAATTGTGCAGTGCCCTTGACGAAACCAAGCACGCCGATGCATTGCAGAGTGCGGCACTCTGGCACGATGTGGGCAAGGCACATCCTTTATTTCAGGCTACAATGCACGTCTGCGACAAAGCTCCCGCAGGCTTTCTCGCCAAGTCACCCTGCAACGGAAAGCACGCACGTAAGTTCTTCCGCCACGAACTGGCTTCCGCACTTGCCTGGCTGGCGCAGTACAAGGGCGAGCCGAACGCAGACCTCGTCGCCTATATCATCGCCGCACACCACGGCAAAGTGCGTATGAGCCTACGCGCCATGCCAACGGAAGACCCAACGCCAGATGGTAGACGCTTTGCGCGCGGCGTATGGGAAGGCGATGAACTTCCGTCCCTGGACTTTCACGGCGAGCACAGTAACAAAACCACCCTCAGCCTTGCTTTGATGGAACTAGGCGAAGGGGAACAGGGTCCGTCATGGGCGGCGCGCACATTAAATTTGCTGGAACAACACGGCCCCTTCCAACTCGCATGGCTGGAAACGCTGGTGCGTCTGGCTGACTGGCGGGCTTCCGGTGAAGAACAATCCCCGGAAGCGCAGGAGCGCTCATGAACAACATCACTCTTGGCGGTTGCTCGCCGGCGCCGCTAGCCAGCTATCTTAAGGGGCTTGGAATATTGCGCCTACTCTCCGCGCGGTACGCCGAAACCAGGGCGGCATGGAGAAACGAATCGCTGCTGCTGCAAACACCGCTAACGCGCGAGGATGTTGAGCAATTCTTCCTACGCGATTACTGTCCGACGCCGGTCATTGCTCCATGGAATGGCGGCAGCGGGTTCTACTTCCAAGAGCGCAAGTCAAACGAGAGAGACCCAACTACTGGCAAGAAGCTAAAACTCGGCACTAGAGATCAACCAACAACGGCGACAAAAGCGGTTGATTCCATCCTTGCAAGCACAAACACTCGTTTCGTGAGCTATAGGGAAGCTCTGGCTCTGGGAAGAACCCTTATTAAGCAATATGGTCTCGTTGAAGCCCCTGACAACGGCAACCCTAAAGATGATTTGGTGCGTTCACTACGTGGAATCCTTCCAGATAATTGCTTGGAATGGCTAGACGCAGCCCTTCTTGTTACTGGGGAATCGACTCAGTTTCCACCTTTACTCGGAACTGGTGGAAATGATGGGAACCTGGATTTCACCAGCAATTTCATGCAGCGCTTGATCGATGTGATTGGCACAACGGAGGAACCGTTACCCGTGCAGTCAGCGGACTGGCTTCGCATGTCACTGTTCGGAAAGCCCACTCCCGGTTTGATAGACAGCAATATCGGCCAGTTCTCTCCAGGACAAGCCGGTGGCCCCAACGCCACGACTGGTTTCGACGCAAATGCGGTCATCAATCCATGGGATTTCGTGTTATTGATCGAAGGAGCCCTGCTCTTCGCCACTGCCGCAGTTCGCCGCAATGCGGATGATCCTTATGGGGTGCTGAGCTATCCATTTACGGTGAGAACCGTAGGCGCGGGCTCTGGCAGCCTGGGTGCGGGCGACGCGTCCAACGCACGTTCTCGTCACGAACTTTGGATGCCTCTATGGGAGCAGTTAGCGAGCTATCCGGAAATTCGCGCGCTGCTTTCAGAAGGCCGCGTGGCGCTTGGTAGGAAACCGGCGCGCGACGCACTCGACTTTGTTCGCGCAGTCCACCAATTAGGGGGTTATCGCGGTATTCGCAGCTTCGAGCGTTATGGTTTGCTGATGCGGTCGGGCAAGGCGTATCTGGCTACGCCGCTGGAGCGCATCGAAGTGACGAACAAGCCGCGCACGAATTTGTTAGGTGAACTCGATCAGGGGTGGCTGGAGAAATTTCGCCGGTTTGCGCAAAGCGAAAGTGCCGCTAATCACTTCCAGGTCTTGCGCCACCGCCTGGAGAATGCCTTCTTCGATTTCTCAGGCAAGGAACTCTCACCCGAAGAAACACAAGCCCTCATCGCTCTGCTTGGAGAAATTCAATCCGCACTGGTCGGCAGCAGCAAAGCGAGAAAAGATGTCGATCCGCTGCCGAGGCTTTCTGAACAATGGGCGCAACATGCGAATGACAACACACCGGCTTTCCATATTGCCCGCGCTCTGGCTGGCCTGCGCGGTGGCGATAAATTTCCATTACCTCTGTGCGCCCAGCTTTTCCCGGTCCATCCCCGCTATCCCAACAAATGGATAGACAACGCAAACAACGCCGGTAACGATCCAGCCAGCCGCATCCGCATCTGCACTGGTGCCGTCGGGAGCCTTCCTCACATCCTGCGAAACTTGCTTAGCCGAAGACTCTTGCTGTTTGAGAAATTCGATATGAAAGATAAGCCGCTGCAAAGCCCAGCAGGCGTCGCGCTCGATGAGATTGCGGCCTTTCTGCAGAACGACAAAATGGACCAGCGCATCGCCTCGTTGCTTCCCGGCCTGAGCTTGTGCAACATCCCCAGAGATGACGATCATGCCGCTGGGCACGGCTCGGTACCGGCCGCCTTTGCCCTGCTCAAGCTGTGCCTGACTCCGGATTCCATTCTGCACAAACTGGGTACGCATGGACAAGATGAGCACCTTCCTGTGCCACCAGGGATGCTCGCGCAGCTTGCATCTGGGCACAAGCCCGAACGCGCCGTGCTCACGGCATGGCGGCGGCTCCATGCTTCGGGCCTGAAGCCGGTCTTCAGCCATAACGCGTTGCCCACACTTGATGGCGTCCCGGCGCAGCGTGCGGCGGCGGCCCTGCTCGTTCCGTTGCGTTATGGCGCGTACGGCAGGCTTGCGCGCAACGTATTGAAAACAAGTGAGGAAGCTGGCAGTCCCGCGGTATAACATCTTTGAAATGTTTCTGAAAGGAAGCTCTCTATGAGTCTCAATCTTTCCGCTCTAAGCAACGCTCCGCGCCTGCTCATCCAGGCGAGGCTCAAACCTCTGCAAGGCACGCGTTTCCAGCCGACGGGCTTCCCGGAAATCGGCGCGGCGCAATACGAAGGGCCGGACGGCGAAAACATGCTCCTGGTGGAGTCCTCCCAGAGCCTCGCCAACCGGATGGAAAAAGTCTGCTGGGACATGGTCGCCAACGACTGGGTCCAGCCGCTGCGAGGTCTGTCCGTCATCAAGGTCAATGATAAGGAAGGTAAACCCCTCACCAACTCAGTGCTGGAAGCTCATCGTATCAATTCGCCTTACATCCTCGAAGGCAAAGACAAAACGGTCTTCGACCGTCTGAAGAACGAATTGGCGAGCATGGAAGAAGGTTTTGTAGATCTGCGTAAGCTGGCATCTGTCCTTTTGAAGCTCGACATCAATGCCTTGCTGCACGGTGTTTTCCTGGCGAAGAAAGATCTCGCCGGAGGTCGCCTGCGGCTGCCGCGTGCACTCTCCGGCTTCATCGAAGCGAGCAAAGTCAACACAGCCGCCAGCGGTGGCGTGAAAAACGACGGGGTGAACCCTTCCGGCGATACATCAAAGGGGTTTGGCAACGTCCCGTTTGCGCGTGACGAGTTCGTCTCACCCGAAATCGAAGCCTTCTTCAACCTCGATCTAGCGCAACTGCGCGGTTATGGATTCCCTCAACCTATATATGAGTTGCTGGTGGCATTGGCAATCTTCAAAATTCGCGGCTTCCTCGAAGAAGGACTACGCCTGCGCGCGGCCTGCGATCTTGACTGCATGTCGATTGAGGTTGAGCGCCCATCCGACTTTCAGCTCCCATCATGGGATGAACTCAAGGCTGCGCTTCCCGGCCTGATAGAAAATGCCAAGACCGCCGCGAGTTTCGAGCTTACAACCATCACGTACACCAAATAAGGGAATAAGCCATGCTGGCGCTCGCATTCACTTTTCCTGCCGGACGTTACCATGCAACACCGTGGGACCGGCACGTAAACGAAGGCGCCGTCGTCTGGCCGCCGGAGCCGTGGCGTGTGTTACGAGCCCTCATCGCTACCTGGCACCATAAGGTCAAGCCTCTCGGCAGGCATGAAGAATCCACGCTGCGCGGCCTGATCGAAGCGCTTTCTCGGTCTCTCCCTGAATATAAGCTGCCCCCTGCTAGCCACAACCACACGCGCCACTACATGCCGCAACGGGAGCCAGGCAAAACGTCACTGGTTTTTGACGCCTTCGCCGCCGTCTCGCGCAAAGAGCCGCTGGTTATGGTATGGCCGGAGTTGGATCTGCCCCAAGAACAGCTTGCTCTTTTGGACGATCTGCTCGCCGTCATGGGATACCTGGGGCGTGCCGAGTCCTGGGTCGAAGCCACACGCTTTGATGGTACATTCCGACCTAACTGTCGTCCCGGATGCGAGCTGTCCACAAGTGATCTATCCACCGGCGAGTCGCAGGAAGAGATCGTCGCGTTGCTCGCTCCGCTGACGCCGGACGCCTATGACAGCTTTCGTAACAGTTTTCTGACCGATAAAAGAGCAGCGAAGAAGCTCGCCGGAACGCTGCCGGAGAGTCTGTTGGATGCTTTATCGGTAGAAATCTCCGGTCTGCGCGCTCTCGGCTGGAGTCAGCCGCCGGCCTCGCGCAAAGAACTCTATCGTCGCCCCGCCGAGGCGCTTCGCCCACGGCGTAATCCTCAACCGGCAACACCGCTTACCGCCACTACGGCCCGCTATATCTTGGTCGGCAAGCCCTTGCCCCGCGTCGAAGACACCGTCCGCATCGGCGAACTATTTCGGCGCGCTGTAATGAGCGAAGCAAAAAAGCTGTTTGGAGAAGACGCAATTCCCGCAGTCATCTCAGGGCATGGATTGCCAAAGGAGAATCGTCACCGCCATGCCTTTTATCTGTCATGGGATTCTCCAATTTCCGGCCACACAGACGGTGATGGACGCATCGACCGACTCATCTTCCATCTTCCTGATGGCATGGATCAGGACACACGGCAAATCGCCGAAAGGCTCAATCGCATCTGGAGCGGTGATAGCGGCGAGTGGCAACTCGTGCTCGAAAACATCGGGGAGGCGGAAGCCGGGGGAGACTTGCTGGCCAAAGTGAGCGAGTGGGAGTCGGTTACGCCGTATCTGCATCCGTGGCACATGAAACACGCCTTCGGTGTCGAGGCACAGATCAAGCGCGAGTGTGCCATCCGAGGCATACCCGAACCAGTTGAACTCACGCCGCTTCCTGCCGTAAAGGTCGGCCGGCAATTGCGACAGCCACTTCACTTCTGTCGTTTTCGAGAGAAACGCGATCTCGAACAACCGGACCGCCGAGGCAGCTTCTGGCGCATCCGCTTCGCTCAACCGGTAGATGGTCCCATGTCGCTCGGCTTTGGTTGCCACTTCGGCCTGGGACTGTTCCGGCACGCCGACGTGAGTTGACCATGTGATCGACACAAAGGAAAGACGTGAGTCTTCTGGATCGATCCAGCACCCTCGACAAGCGTGGACCAGCTCGCCAGTTAAATTCCAGATCTGCCGGGACGTGCTCCAAATAGGCTCTCACGCATCTCCAGTGACGGACACTTATGAACTTATGACTTGGGTCGCAAGTTTGAATTCCTAGTTGCCGAGGTGGGAATACTCTCGCGATTCTGCGAACCGACCATCGTGCGGCGCCAGATTGAGAGGCTGAAGTCCCTCCTCGATCTGCCGACGATCAAGCTCGGAATCATCCCGAATGATGCGCGGTTGCCGAGGGCACCGCAGCCCCGCGATGTGATATTCGGTGCCTCAATCCTCAATCGCGCTTTTGGAAAGCTTCACTGGAGAAGTGCCGATCATGTACAAAAATGATATCGCTGTATTGGATGGAGTGTTTGCCGAATTTGCGCGAGTAGGACTCTATGGAGGTGAAGCGGCGCGGTTTCTCGATGGATGTATCGAACAATTGGCGCGACTTGAGTGATACGTGACTATTAGGGTGCGAACTGAGATTTACAGTCCGCTACCTATGACGTGCGCCCCGAAGAACTTGAAGCGCCTGCGCGTTCTTGGGATCTCTCGTAATAACCTGCTTCGCTACCGCCAGAGCCTCAGCAGTCCTTCCTGTTTTGCTGTAAGAAAACGCGAGCTGCGCGCGCGCATCGTTATCACTTGGGTCAATCTTGCAGGCTGCTTCGAGGGGCTCGATTGCTTCGCGATACTTGCCGAGCTGATTGAGAGCGTCTCCCTTGTTGTACAGCGCATCCTCGAAGCTTGCGTTCACGCGAAGCGCTTGGTTGAATGCGAACAGAGCTGCTGGAAGATCCGCTTTGGCGGATTCTGCCTGACGATTGTTGGATTTTGCCTCTACCTCGATGGCGTCTCCTAAATTGTTCCATGCATATGCGTCGTTAGGGTCCTCTTGCACCAACGTTTCGTACGTATTGCGGGCTAGTTGAATATCTCCGAGTGCTTTGTAGATCGTGGCCCGGTTCAACAAGCCATCTCTGAATTTGGGCGCCAACCGGAGGGCGTGATTCACATCATCAAGAGCTTTCAATTCCTCTGCCCTTTTCTGAGCCTTCCACTCCTCTGCCTTTTTGGGCTCAGCGGGTTTCTGTTTGTTTGATTGTGCGCGCCTATGCACCGCCACCGCCCGGTTGCCCCAAAGCTGCGGGACATCCGCGTTGAAGCGAATGCCTTGATCGAAACTGGCGATGGCGGCATCAAACTGCTTCAACGAGACCAAGACTCCGCCCATAGCGTTATAGGCGGCGGGATTTTTGCTGTCAGCCTTAATCGCTCCTTCACATGAAATGCGTGCATCTTCCAGATAGTTTGGGCGTGTAACAAGGTTTCGCAGGCACGCACATTGTATTACGAGGGCAGGAGAGAACCGTGGGCGTAAAACCAATGAGAGATTAACTTCATCGAGTGCAGCACCATATCTGCTGAGATCGTCCCCAGCTGAAGCCCACAGCGCCCGGGCCTTATAGAAATGAGCATCCGCTAACTCCGTTGTCAAAGGCCCCATCCCTCTATCGAACAGGCGAATTGCTTTTTGATAATCCTTGAGCGCCAGCGCGCCTTGTGCTTGAATTAGGTCGTTGCCCCTTGACATCTCAATGCCTTGAGCGATGAGGGTATTACCTTCCGTGACAGTCAGCGGAGGGTCCATTACATCTGCGTTCTCGCTCTTCACTTTGGTAAAGTCGTCTTCCGAAACTCGCGGTTCCGGGGACATGAATACCGTGATCAGCACCATGAAAGCGGTGCATCCGGAGGCAATTAACTTCTTCCAGTTTGTCTTCGTTCGTGTATGCCTTCTGACCTCAATGAAGATTGTGAGAAGCAAGAGAAGGGCGTATGTCGCCATGAAGAACTGCTTCAACACGAAGAGGATGAACTCGTGGCGTTGGGTCCAGAAGTACGTAACATAGCGGGCTAGGAGAACGACGCAAATCGCCAGCAAGCCAATACCGATACCTATCCATGGCAGGCTATTTGCAATGCGCGTTGGCGCGTCACGTTCTTGTTCTTGTGGAGCTTCGATCTTCGGCTCAGAGTCGTCTGATGCGGTGACAGGTGGTGAAGCCATTTTCCTGGTCCTCTGTTGCCTGCGTCGATCCGTTATGGTAGGGTTTGGATGGTGCTCGACGGTCGTCCTGTTATGTGTTGCGTGTAAATCTAGGCGCACCTCGCCATCATTTCTCCCTGCCGTTACGCGGCTATACAGCAGTGCCTCGAAAGATTGGGGTTCTGCTTCTATGGCCGTGATAGTGGAGGGAGTATAACGATGGAGCGCCCGGAATGCAATCAGGAAAAGAAACAGAACAAGCCGAGAGCGGAAGATGAGTCTGACGACTGGCTCTTCGTCTGCTTAGCGATGCTCCTCGCCTTGCTTATGTGTGGTCGATGAATGACAGCGAGCGAATCGTTTGAGGGCCCTCATTTCTTGCTTTGAGGGCCTTTTTACTTTCACGGGATAGCGCGATGTGGCTAATCGTAGTTTGTTTTTGCGGTACTCTCCGAAGGCGGTGCTGTGCTGGACGTGGAAATACCCTCGTGAATCTACAACCGGGAAATTAGAACGCGGGGACAGCTACGAAATCGTCTACATCTGGCTGGGCTAAGAGTTCTGAGTGTGGATGTATATTATTGATTCTTAATGGTCGGGGAGAGAGGATTTGAACCTCCGACCCCCTGGTCCCGAACCAGGTGCTCTACCAGGCTGAGCCACTCCCCGACATCAGTTGCAGAATGCGCCCGGGACCTCGCCTGGTGCTTTTCAGTCCATCGGATGCGCTCGTCCAGTGTAACAGAATTGCGTGCCTTTACCTGGCCCGCGAGACCGCTTTAGCAGGGGAATGCCCGGCACGCGGTCAGCAACGAATCGCGAGCTAGACTGTCCGCTCCGGTTCCGCATCTGAGTGAAGGAATCACCATCGGCCCGCCCCACGCGCATTATTTGCGTGATGGGTCTTGTGCCCCGGGCCCGCGAAAGGACAACTGCATGGCGAAACAACCGGAGAGCCGCAACATTGATTTTCCCAACAGCTCGTTGCACGGCGGAGGCCGGCAAGAGGATATTGCCAGGACCAATGCTCTCGACCACCTGGAGAAGGTCACCGGCGGCGCGGAGCAGCCCACGACCCGGCGAAGCGACATGGCGCGCGAGGTGGCACGCCTTAATGCCGAAACCGATGAGGAGGTGGATGCGCTGCGGGTCAACCTGGCGCAGGACGATGACAGCATGCAAAACACGCGGTATGGGACCGGCAAGATCGTCGATGATATGGCGAAGGACCGCATTGCCGGGATGACCGAGGTGGGCCGGGATCTGGATGACAAGGGCGTCAACAGTGTCGTCCCCGGGCGGGACAATACCAGTTCCGTGTTGCGCAGCCGTCATCTCAATACGGGGATCGCGAGGGCGCAGAACGTGGGGGAAGGGAACCTGGACGAGCCTCGCGACGAAAGCAAACTCGACCGAAAGGTGGACGAAGGCACCGCAGCGTAAAGAACCGGAAGGCCCGACGGTACTGGAATGGGCTGGGGACAAGCCTCTTGAGATCCTGGCGGGGATCAAGAAAGAGCTCGAGTTTTGATGGAGTCCACAACAATTTGTCTTCGGTCAAATTCTACGGAACGCCAATTAGATGTTAACATATTTGTTACGTTAATGTTACGTCGATTTGAACCAAAAATTGTGCAATGATGGTGGGGGGTAGTACCCCCCCCCTTAAATGGCGAACTCCCGGATTTTCTCCGGGAGTATAGGTACTGTAGCATTGCGGCGGCCGGCAGTTTGTGATGGCTGTCACGGGTGTGAGCGGGCAGGGAATCCTGGATCGGGGTCAGGTTTCGGTGGGCGGAAGGGATCGCGTTCGCTCATGCCATGAAGAGGGAAGCCGTTGCTGCCCAGGGTAAAGACTGTCCAAGCGTTTGTCACAGCGCCGCTACCAGGGTTTGTGGAACTTCTCACATGACCTATCCAGGACTGACGGCCTGGGCTTCCGGGACGCTTGTGGGCAGGCGCACTCATTTCATGGCAGATCCTTCGGCTGCGCTGGGCTCCGATGAGTCTGGACAGGTCTAGCGGAAGATTCGGTATGCAACGCCGACGTGAAAGCCATTGGGAGTGAGTTTGTGGTCCGGCTCGTTGTTGTAGCCAGGCGAACCCTGCCACATCTGGTATTCGTATTCCGCATGCAGCATCCAGCGACGGCTCACGCGATATTCCGTGCCCGCTCCAGGCGCGAGTGCGAGGTAGCTTGCATCGCCGATTGCGAACGGGTAATGGATGTGTGCGAGTCCCACGAGGAATTTGCCATAAGGCCTGAATCTCCCACGGGCAAAAATGAAGGCCTTCGGTCCTGCGAGATAGCTTGTCTCCGTTGAGCCATCGAAGCCGCCTCGAGTCAAGAAGTTCGCCTCGGCGGCGAGGCTCAACCGGTAATTCACATGAAAATCGGCAACCACTCCTACGCCCTGGATGCGGCGGCCGCTCTGGTAGGGAAACGATGCGCTGACATCGGACAACTGCGCGCCGACCCAGAGCGAGTGTCCCGGGCCAAACGCCGAGGGAACTGCCTGCGCCTGAACATGCATCGCCGAAAGCGCGGCGAAGAACGCGGTTAGCAATGCGAAGCGGCAGGACCTTCTCAACAAATGCATGCGAGGCCTTAGAACAGAGATTTCACGGTAAGGTTGACAACAGCCGAATGCGTGAGAGGCGTAGCGGTTCCCGTGGTGGACGCTGTCACCGAGATCTGATACGTGCCGGCCGGAGTGCCGCCGGTAAGTGAGGGATCTCCTCCGCATCCGCCGATGCCGAAGGCAACGCCAACTGCCAGCAGCACGGCACAGAGCGAAGCGAGGAAGTTACGGCGGCGCCGTCTGAGCCCCGGGAACAGGAGTAGCACGAGGGCTCCGAGCGCGGACGCCACAACGGTTTTGTGCGGAGCTGCTGTCTGGATGACCAGCTTGGCCGCGCCCTGGCCGTTGGGCAGGGTGGAAGGAGTAAAGGCGCAGGTCGCATTTGCCGGAAGGCCGGAACAACTCAGCGCGAGCGGCTGATTGAAGCCATTCAGTGAGGCGACACTCACCTGAACCGTGGCCGCTTCGCCGGTATACATACTGGTGCTTTTCGGCGTTGTGGTGATGGAGAAATCGCCCGGAATGATGGTTTCGTTCAGCACCGCCGAGGTGCTCGGAGAGAAGTCCACGGTGCCACTGTAGGTAGCGGTGAGCTTGTGCGTTCCGAGCGTGGTGAAGGCGGCGGTAAGGGTGGCCGTGCCGTCTGCCGCAAGCGCGGATGAGCCCAGCGAGGCCGAGCCGTCGTAGAACGTGACACTCCCGGATCCGACGGGCGTGGATTGCGAAGATACCTTTGCGGTGAGCGTGACCGACTGATTGAGGTCACCGGGATTCGGCGTGCCGTTCAAGGTGGTAGAGGTGGGATCCGCGGTGATGACCTCTGTTAGCGAGGCGGAACTGGCGAGAAGGTTGTTGGTGGCCGCGAAAGTGGCAGCGACGGGGTAGCTGCCAGCGTCGAGCGTCCCCATGGCATAAGTGGCTGAACCGGCAGCGTCCGTGGTGAGGCTGATTACCTGCCCGTTGATGCCGAGGCGAATGATGTTACCCAAGCCGGCGGATTGTCCGCTGACTGTGAGGCGGACCGTGAAAGTTACAGGACTGAGATATGACGCAGGGTTATTGCTGGAACTGATAGTTAGGGCAGTGGGCGCTACATTGATCACGAGCGGGAGGGTATTGCAGTTGCTTGCCGCATAGATGGAGCTTCCGCCATACGCACAGGTGAGATGATGGCTTCCACCGGACAATGAGCTTGTCACCAGGCTCGAAACTCCGCCGGCGAGCGTTGCTGTACCGATGGCAGTAGCGCCGTCATAGAAAGTGACAGTGCCACCAGGAATGCTGGGACCCGGAGGCGTGACCGGCGCAACCGTTGCGGTGAGTGTGACAGGGAAGCCGTAGGTGGATGAAGGCGGTGCAACGGCGAGAGTAGAGGTTGTGGGAAGGGGATTGACCACTTCCGCGCATGTGCCTGAACTCCCGGCGAACGAACCCGTCGGCCTGTAGGTGGCGGTGATGGTGTGGGTTTCAGCGATGGAGCCGGTGTAGGTGAGACTTGCCTTACCGGCAGTAAGGCCGATGGTTCCCAGCGGAACTCCGTCATCGGCGAAGGCGACCGAGCCTTCAGGCGTTCCGAAACTGGAGGTCACCGTAGCGGTGAACTGAGCGGTGTTGGAGATGTCGATGGGATTGGGCGTGCATGTCAAGGCGGTGCCAGTGGTCTCCCCGTCGATCACCTGGGTAAGTGAAGCCGTGGTGGCGTTGAAGTCTCCCGTGGGGCGATAGTTGGCGGTAATTACGTGACTGCCAACCGTGAGTGAACCGGTACTGTAACTGGCGGCACCGCTGCCGGAGACAGTCTGCGTCGAGAGCAGGTTTGCGCCGTCGAGAAAATCGATGCTGCCGGTCGGTGTGCCTGAGCCGGCGGTCAGATGAGCCGTAAACGTGACGTTCTGACCGGCCATGGCCGGATTCAGCGAGCTGGTTAAAGTCTCAGAGGTTCCGCAAAGGCTTCGTGTCCCATGGACTTCGTAAGCACCGATGTCGATGATGCAGCCCTTGCCGGTGGCATCCTGAACGCGAGCGTTCCCACCGAAATCTTTTGAGAGAGCGACGCCAGTCATGTTCGAGTAAGTCTGCAGCGCGGTATTGTCGCCGCTATCGATGGCCGGCGATGTGCTCTTGAGGTGGTAGTCGCCCGTGGCGGGATTCACAAACTGCGGATCGGCGGCAATGTTGTTGTATTTGTCCGACACATCGATACAGAACGATCCGAAGAAGGGGCCTCCTGCGTTGTAGAGGATGTTGTTTTTGAAGGTGGGCTGATTAGCTTCGCTGGGTGGATCGAACCATGAGCAGTTAACGGCTGGATAGGAGGTCGAACCACTGATGATGTTATTGATGATGACGGAGCCAGGACTGCTCGATCCGTAGCTATAGCCCCCCGGGTATATCTGGGCAATATAGGTGCAATTCGACGCGGCAGTGAGGGTCTGGGTCATCACGTTGTCGACGATCGTGTTGTTGGCAATGAAAAGGGGTTCTTCGAATTGAATCGCTCCACCACAACCGGAGGTATTTTTGTAGATCAGGTTTTGCGCAATAACCGTGCCTACGCTATTTGCCTCGGTAAACGCGCTTCCCGTATCGGGGGACGTGTTTTCGCGAATGATGTTGTTCATGATGAGCACATAGTCTGCGGCCCACATGCTAATCGCCGATCCAGTGAGGTTGTTTTCGATGGTGTTGCCGACTACAACATTCCCCTGACCATTTGTGATGTTGCCCACCCCGCCCAGAAAAATCGCGCTTCCGAAAGTGCAGTAGCTTTCATCGGTCCCACTTCCCTGGTTATCCTGCAGGACACCCGAAATCTCGTTGTTGAGGATTGTCGCTACGCCAAATTCCACGTCGATGTTATGGCAATAATTCGCAGTAATGATATTGCCCTTGATTATGGGCGAGGCCTCGCCGACGTAGATGCCGCCGTTGCTCCTACCGGAGTATATGGTGTTGCCCCCGCCGCGAATAGTGAAGCCTGAAATCACGCTGGCACTCGTCTCCGCGTTGACGAAAAGAACCGTTGCCACTCCAGGCTTGTTGCCACCATCAATGGATGTGACGGAGGCTCCGCCGGAACTGGTCACGGTGATGGCTTTGCCTTTGAAGTCGATGTGCTCGTTGTACGTTCCCGGATCAACGAGGACTGTGTCTCCGGTGGCGGCCGCGTCGATGCCGGCTTGGATGGTTGTGAAGGGCTGGTTCGAACCGACGTGAATCGTCGACTGCGCCAATAATGCGGTGGGCAGCAGCGAGAAAGTGCACAGAAATGCGGTGCGCAAACCGGAGCGCAGGATGGAGAACATTTTTGGACCTTAGAAAGGGTGATCGAATTGTACCTCAGGGCCGAGTTTTCCGCTGTGAATCGTTACCGTTGCTTCCAGTGAGCGGAATATGACAGGACCACATTGGAGCAGAAAAGCTTCGCGATCTGCGGCCGCGGGCATGTTAATCTATCGGGCGACTTAGAATAAAGCGATTTATGGGCGCGTAGCGTCCTGATCGCAACCGCCAACGTCACCTGCAATAACCAGTGCCACGCCGGCGCGAACTGGCTCCCATACCGATCTGGAGAAGAAGATGAAGACTCACGTGACGCGAATTGTCGAATGCCTTGTTGCCTTTGCGGCAGTGCTTGTGTGTGGCTCGGGGGTTCGGCAAGCGGCCGCCCAGCAGGGTGAGAATCCGCCCTACCTGAATCCGCAGCTTGCACCCGAGCAGCGGGCCGCCGATCTGGTGCACCGCATGACGCTGGCTGAGAAGGCGACGCAGATGCAGAACAACTCCGCGGCCATTGCGCGGCTCAGGGTGCCCGCGTATCAGTGGTGGAGCGAAGCGCTGCACGGGGTGATCAACGAGGGTGTGACGGAGTATCCCGAGCCGATGGGATTGGCGGCGACATTCGACGCGCCGGGAATTCACACGATGGCTGCGCAGATTGGGATCGAAGGCCGCATCAAGCACGTTCAGAACCTGCGCGAAGGGCATACGGGGATCATGGGCGGCCTTGATTTCTGGTCGCCGAATCTGAATATTTTCCGCGATCCGCGCTGGGGGCGCGGCCAGGAGACCTACGGCGAAGATCCGTTCCTGACCGGCCGCATGGGCGTTGCGTACGTGACCGGCCTGCAGGGCGACAACCCGAAATACTACCTGGCTATCGCCACGCCGAAGCACTACGCCGTGCACAGCGGACCGGAGCCGACTCGTCACTTTGCCGACGTGGATGTGAGCAAGCACGACGAGGTGGACACCTATGAGCCGGCGTTTCGCGCCGCCATTGTCGAGGGCAAGGCGGGATCGGTGATGTGCGCGTACAACGCGATCAACGGCGAGCCGGCATGCGCCAACCGGTACCTGCTGCAGGATCAGTTACGCGGGAAGTGGGGGTTTCAGGGTTACGTGGTTTCCGACTGCGACGCGGTGAGGGATGTCGCGGCCAATCATCGCTATCGCGTGACGCAGGCGCAAGGGGCGGCGATTTCGGTGATTCGCGGCATGGACAACGAATGCGTCACCTTTACTTCACGGTTTGGCGAGCCGGTGGACAAAGCCTATATCGATGCGGTGCAGCAGGGATACCTGCCGGAGAATGATCTCGACACCGCGCTGATTCGCCTGTTCACGGCGCGCATCAAGCTGGGCATGTTCGATCCTCCGGACATGGTTCCTTACACAAAGATCGATGAGAAGGAACTGGACAGCAAGGAACATCGCGAGCATGCGCTGAAGCTTGCGAACGAGTCGATGGTGCTGCTGAAGAACGATGGCCTGCTTCCTTTGAAGCCCGGAGTGAAGAAGATCGCAGTGATCGGGCCGCTGGCCGACCAGACCCGGCCGCTGATCGGGAACTACGCCGGGCAGCCGACGCATATCGTCTCGATTATGGAGGGGCTGAAAGCTGAGTTCCCCAACGCGGCCATCACGTTCGTTCCGGGGACGCAGTTTCTGCGCGCCGACGGGAACCCTGTGCCTGACGCAGTGCTGAGCACGCCCGACGGCAAGCCGGGTCTCAAGGCCGACTACAACGAAGGCATGCGTCGTGGGCCGGGGGCCGATGCGTCGAAGACTCCGCCGCTTGCGAGCCGCACGGAGCCGAACGTGAAGCTGACTGCAAGCAGTCTGCCGGCAGAGCTGAGTGGGAAGAAGACGTTCGGCGTGCAGTGGACGGGTTTTCTCACGCCGACGGAGACGGGCGATTTCCAGATGGGAATTCGCTGCGAGGGATTCGGAAGGCTGACCGTGGATGGCAAGGAAGTGGCGATGGCCTTCGGCGGCGGCACGCGCGGACTGGGAGCAGGCGTAGGCCGTGTGCATCTCGAAAAGGGACACAAGGTCGCGATCGAGGTTTCCTACGGAATGAGGAACGGCGAGCCGCATGCGGAACTGATCTGGGCCAAGGCGAATAACGGGCCTTCGGCTGAAGCCATTGCCGCCGCGAAGAACGCGGATGTGGTGATTGCGGTGGTGGGAATTACCAGCCAGCTTGAGGGCGAAGAGATGCCGGTGAGTGAACCCGGCTTTCTGGGTGGAGATCGCACCAGCATCGACCTGCCTCAGCCGGAAGAAGACCTGGTGGAAGCTGTTGCCGCGACCGGCAAGCCCCTGGCTGTGGTTCTTATGAATGGCAGCGCGCTGGCGGTGAACTGGATCAACCAGCATGCCAATGCCATTGTCGAGGCGTGGTATCCGGGCGAGGAAGGCGGCGCGGCCGTGGCTGAGACCCTGAGCGGGAAGAACAATCCCGCGGGCCGCCTGCCCGTGACTTTCTACACGGGCGTGAACCAGTTGCCCAACTTCGAAGACTACGGAATGGCGAACCGTACTTACCGGTACTTCACGGGCAAGCCGCTCTATCCGTTTGGATACGGGCTGAGTTATACGAAGTTCAGCTACAGCGATCTGAGCGTGGCGGAGCAGACCGTAGTTGCGGGGCAGCCTGTGGGGGCCGATGCGACCGTGACCAACGAAGGCAAGCTCGCGGGAGACGAGGTGGTGCAACTCTATCTCAAGTTTCCAGAGGTGAAGGGCGCGCCGCGCGTTGCTCTGCGTGGGTTCGAACGCATTCATCTGGAACCAGGCGCAAGCCAGAAGGTTCATTTCGAGTTGAAGCCACGCGACCTGGGTATGGTCACGGAAGACGGCGATCCGATCATTGCGCAAGGGGACTACACGATCAGCATCGGCGGAGGCCAGCCTGATACTGCGGCACCGACGGTGAGCGGTCATTTCCACGTTGATGGGCGGTACGCGTTACCCGAGTAGGGTGCGACACACATGCCGCGTTGCAGGTCGTATGCAAGGGAGAAGCACTCCTGTGTGCTTCTTCAAAGCGCGGTATTCTCCCTCGCCGCGAGGCGCTGCTGCATTCCGCTGCGGCAGACATAAGCATGATCGGGG
>Ga0134126_10003666_pt1 | contig 19232 bp, 15 predicted proteins | sample KB31752_FD_96881 | JGI IMG/M metagenome (GOLD analysis project Ga0134126, IMG submission 96881) | Terrestrial soil microbial communities with excess Nitrogen fertilizer from Kellogg Biological Station, Michigan, USA - KB3-175-2 | ecosystem: Environmental > Terrestrial > Soil > Unclassified ...
AGGACGAAAATCATCTCTCTTGCGCCTTGTGCAAATGCGCCTTCAATGGTCTGCGGTACGTGAATTTCGTGGGACCACTGTTCGGCGCCGATTGAGTAACCATGCAGCGCGTAGACGACCGGATATCGCTCCTGCTGGTCTTTGCTATAGCTAGGCGGAAGAAAGACGAGGACGTCGCGATCGACCGCATCTCCCTCCAGATTGCCTTCGAGCGCCGCACCGTGAACTTTTATATGTTCAACCGTGACCGGCTTCGCACCTGGGACAGCGGCCGGCACTTCGGTTTGCACTTGTGCACCAAGCTCAGCGCTAAGAACAGAGGCCAGGGTCAGAGCTAATAAATACAGCAATCGTTTTCTTGGCATCGACTCTCCTTTGGGGCCGCACCAATGTCCGTTGAGTTATTCAAGAAATTTTAGGCAGCGCAACGAAGTTTATTACGAAAGGCGGCAAACGAAAAGATGAGCTTCCTTGCCGAGACAAATTCCTGAAGTGCTGAAGTCACCTAAGGTCTTTTAAATCGCAAAGCGTGCCTGTCTGAGCGTAGCCGAAGCGGTCGCACGTGAGGGTGTGATGTCGGCGTGAAAGTGATCTGCCAGGCGACTCTGGTTCTATACTCTTGCCGCAAAGTTGAGGCTGACACTGGCGACGAGTTTCCGACACCTAGTAAGCTACCGTAATGAATATTAGGCGGGTGCAGGGACCTGAACGTCAGTGGGTTCAAGTTGTCTATGGACGGGTAGTCTTGCATGGCCCCGCTCTGGTCGTGGCTGTCGTCACGATTCTTTTATCGCGACGGCTCTTTCGACTGATTTCGCGATACTCCGTAAACATTTTCTTCAGCGATCAGTGGGGCTTCAACGAGGCAACAGTTTTTGAAAAGCATTCTCTCTGGCAGATGTTTCGATGGCAGCACGGGCCGCATAGGCAAGGTGCAGGCGCTCTCGTCTCGTATCTTCTGGAGCCTCATTTCCAGTGGAACAGCCGGACGGAATCGTTTTGGATCGGCGGACTGATTGTCGTTTCCGCCATCTGTGCCTTGTGGCTCAAAATGCGTCTGTTTAAGACTATAGAGCTTTGGGATGTATGCATTCCTCTTATCCTGCTAACTCCTCTTCAGTACGGTCAAGTCTTCGTCGTGGCTAACTGGGCCCACGGCCCATTGCCGTTATTTTTGACCATCCTGTACTGCCTGGCATGGACAATTGCCAACTTGCCTTGGCGGTATGCACTGGTCTTAACGCTCAATTTTGTGACTATCTATACAGGCTTTGGTCTTTTTCTAGGATTGTTAACTCCGCTGGCAATATTGGCAGACTATTTCGTGAATCTAAAAGGGAAGCCCCGCGCGACGATCTATGTCTCCGGTGCGCTGCTAATCTCAGCGATTTCGTTTTGTTCTTTCTTTCTCGGATATGTTTTCAACCCAGCAGTGGGATGCCGCCCGAACCTCTTCCAATCTCCGGGGGCTTACGTGAAATTCGTGTTTCTAATGTTCGCAAACGTGATTGCGGCCAAAGGAATCGGATTCCTACCTGCACTGGCCGGAGGCATACTGTTCGCCTGCATGTTAGGTGCACTGGTCATGAATTGTCGTAAGCTGCGCCAAGAGCCAGCCGCATTCCGACCGAATTTAGTCGCCGCGACACTGATCCTGGGCTCAATTGTGTTCTGCGGGGTCGCGGCATACGGAAGGTCATGTCTCGGGCTACGGGAGGCGCAGGTTTCGCGATACGTGATGTATTTGGAAATGGGACTTCTCGGGCTTTATCTTTCGGCTCTCACGATTCGTACAAAATACTTGCGGGTTTCTGCGGTGCTTTTGCTGGTGCTTACTTTCATCAATACGGTCAGGATTCCACGAAATGACCGATTCACAATGGAATATTACCGCAAACTTAAAATTGACTGGAAAGCCTGCTACCTCCATTATTCGGAAATTTCGGTTTGCGATCAGCAAACTGGGCATTGGCTATACAAAGATGGACTTGATGAGACTATTGAAGGCAAGCTGGATTACCTTCGGAAGACCAAACAGAACTTGTACTCTGATGTTAAATAATGTGCGCGCGAGGCGGGCAAGTCGGATTTTCTTGCATCGAGACAACTGATACAACACCCTCGATGCTAATCGCGAGTACACGCGTCCGCATCCACTAGCGCCATTGCTATCGCGACACCGCGCTCTCCAGGTCATCGGCCGCTTTGTTGATGCCGGCGGCAGCGTTCTCGATGACGTGAGCGACTCCTGGAATTTGGGCGTCGGCTTCTTTCCATTTTTTCTCGTCCATGTATTCGCGTACGGCGGCGATAGGCTTGGCGCCGTATCCCGTGTAGGCGCCGGGCGCATAGATTTGATTCTTGAACCAGGGGCGTTCGGGAAGACCTTTCTCATTCAAAAATAATCTGGAAATTTGCATCACATCAGCGTTGATTGAGTCTAGTTTTTCAGTCGGCAGTTGCGGCGAACCACTGTCTCGCCACTTGGATAAAGCCTTTGAATACCGTTCAGAGCTCTTCTTAAGCTGATCGATGGCATTCTTCATCGGCGCAAAATTCATATATGGCGGGACAGCTTCGGCTGGAGGGGGCAGGGTTGGCCGGCGAGGATCATTTGTGGCCTTGAAGACGCCTTCCTGCAATTCGAGATTGCGTTCGGTGAATTCGTCTTGTTTGTCTTTCAGTAGCTTCTCCAATTCGCTTTCATATTTAGAAATGGCTTCGGCCTGCGGAGAATAATCGACCGGGATCAGGTCGGCATCGGCGAGCCGCATCATTGCCGTACCAATGGTTTGCGCGAGGGCGCGGCCGTAGACGAAGTCGGTGTCCACGAAGTGCATGAACCAGTAGAAATCGTCGTAGATGGAATGATATTGCGTGCCATCGTCCTCGCCGCCATACTCAACATTCAGCGTAGAAATGCCGGCGAAATCCTGAAAGGCGGTGAAGTCTGATCCGTCTCCGAGTGCATCGACTACCAGGTTATTGCTGCTCCGACGTTCTTTGCGTTCGTCCGGATTCTTGGCGCTCCCGATGCTCTGCAGGTGAGCGCGTTCGAATGCGGTCATTTTGGTTTCAGGATCCTGAATATCACGCGCGACATTGCTGATAAAACTTGCCAGATCTTGAGTCCCGCCGGCATCGATAAAGCCGCGATCACTGCTATCGGAGTTGATGTAGGCAATAGCGTGTTTCTTCAATTCACCGACGTGAGTTTCGACCCACTCAACCGAACCCAGTAGACCCGGCTCTTCTCCATCCCACGCGCAATAAATAATGGTGCGTTTCGGGACCCAGCCCTGACGGTGCAACTCGCCCAGCATGCGGGCCTCTTCCAGCAATGCTGATTGGCCGGAGATTGGATCTTCAGCGCCATTGACCCAGGCGTCGAAATGATTGCCGCGTACCACCCATTGGGCGTCGTCTGAACCGTGCAATGTGGCGATCACGTCATAGAGAGGCTTCATGTCCCAGTTGGAGGAAACTTTCAAATGCACTTTTGCTGGCCCTGGGCCGACGTGATAAGTGATGGGCAAGCCACCGCGCCAATTTTCAGGCGCAACGGGTCCTTTGAGCGCTGAGAGTAACGGTGTGGCGTCCGAATAGGAAATCGGAAGCACGGGAATTTTAGTGATGGTTTTGGCTTCTTTAATGGATAGCCGCTTAGCATCGGGAGTTGCGCCAACACCGGGCGTCAGCGGATCGCCGGGATAATCGGTGTCCATGACGCTTCCGCGCTGTACGCCAAAGCGAGGGCGCCAGCCGCCATTGGGATAATCATCGCCGTTATAGTAGCCGTCACCTTTGGGATCGGAATAGATAATGCAGCCGATGGCTCCATGCTCGCCGGCAACTTTGGGCTTTATGCCGCGCCAGCCGCTGCCATAGCGTGCAATCACAATGGCGCCTTTGACTGAAATTCCGAGGCGATCAAGTTCCTCGTAGTCTTCACGGTTGCCATAATTCACATACACGAGCGGCGCGGTAACATCGCCGTCGATGGAATAAGCGTTATATGTCGGTAGCTGTTCAGCAGTCTGGTTTGAAGTGGGATCGACCGCCAATGCGGGCTCCTGCAGTTTCGCGGTGAATTTGGTTGGCTCCAGCAGTTCGACTACGCGTTCTTTTGGAGTCGGGAACAGAACGCTGAAGGTTTCGATATGCGCGTCGAATCCATATTCTTTGAATTTCGACAGGATCCACTCGGCATTATCTTTGTCGTAAGGTGAACCGACGTGATGCGGCCGCGCGCTTAATCGCCGCATATTTTCGCGAATGTTGTCAGGGACTATGCCGTCACGAAACTTTTTTTCCCAATCCTTCTGCTGCTGCGAGGTTTGGGCGCTGTAGCCCAGCAAGTGGGAATCTTCCGCGGTCTTTTTTTCTGATTCAGATTGAGCACTTAACAGTTGAGTTATGACAAGGGCGAAACAGACAATCCAGCCGAGCTTCATGAATGCTCCTGACAATTAAAAGTGGTCACAATGACGGGAGACGCAGTGCGATGAATCGGATAATACTTTATCTGATTTTTGGGTTGGCGGAATAGTTGAATCAGGTCGTGCCAGCGGGAATTCTGGGCTTCCTCCGTGAGACACTGTGATCTCTGTGAATTCGCACCGAATCATCAGTCCCTTAGTTTAGAATTTTGCATTCGGATTCCCGATGACACAAGTTCTGCAACTCGATCCTCGCGACAATGTTCTCATCGCCCTGACTGATCTGAAGCAAGGCGATGCGGTGGAGTTCGGCGGCGAGAGCTTTGCTCTATCTTCGCGGGTTCCCGCAAAACACAAATTTGCGACGCAGGATTTACCTCTTGGCGGCGCGATCACTATGTATGGCGTGTTGGTTGGAAAAGCTTCGCAGCCGATACGCAAAGGCGAGTTGCTCACACTTTCGAATATCCATCACGAAGCTGCCCCGTACGCCGCGAAACAGTCGCAATATCAATGGACGCCCCCGGATGTGTCGCCATGGAAAGAATGCAGCTTCCTGGGCTATCGCCGCAGCGATGGACAAGTCGGGACCCGCAATTACTGGCTGGTTGTTCCGTTGGTTTTTTGCGAAAACCGCAACATCTTGAATTTGAAGCAGGCCTTTGAAGAAGAACTTGGCTTTGCTCCGCCGCAAATTTATCGTCGGCAGGTCGCCGAACTGGCCAAGCTTTATCGCGAAGGAAAGGTCGAAGATCTCAAGACTTCTGCAGAGCCGCGGCATGGCGGTGTGTCCGAATCCAGCAAGCTATTTCCGAATATCGACGGCGTGAAGTTTCTTTTGCACGAAGGCGGTTGCGGTGGCACACGTGAAGATTCCACGAATCTGTGCGGACTAATTGCCGGATATATCAACCATCCGAATGTTGCCGGCGCTACCGTGCTCAGCCTGGGGTGCCAGCACGCGCAGGTGGATATTCTGCGAGATCAGATCCAACGCCGAAACCCGAATTTCGATAAGCATCTCGTAATTCTCGAACAGCAAAAAAGCGGCCCTGAGTTCGCCATGCTTTCCAGTGCAATTGGTCAGACGTTCCAGGGTCTGGCTGAAGCAAACAAGATTACTCGCGCGCCTGCCGATCTTTCGCACTTGTGCGTCGGACTGAAGTGCGGCGGGTCGGATGGATTCTCCGGCCTCTCGGCCAATCCTGCGATCGGACACACTTCTGATTTGCTGGCGGCCTTAGGTGCGCGAACGATTTTGGCGGAGTTTCCCGAGTTGTGCGGGGTTGAGCAGGAATTGATCGACAGGTCGGTGAACCGCGAGATCGGCGACCGCTTTATCCAACTGATGCAGGAGTACGCAAGTCGCGCCCGCGCGGTGCGCGCCAGCTTTGACATGAATCCTTCGCCGGGGAATATGCGGGATGGTTTGCTGACCGACGCCATGAAATCCGCCGGAGCTGCGAAGAAGGGTGGAACTTCGCCCGTCACTGCGGTACTAGATTATCCGGAATATTCGCATGAACGTGGATTGAATCTGTTGTGCACTCCCGGAAACGACGTGGAGTGCGTGACCGCGCAGGTGGCTGCAGGCTGCAGCGTGGTGCTGTTCACGACCGGCTTGGGCACACCAACCGGCAACCCCATCGCGCCCGTGGTTAAACTCTCAACCAACAGTTCGCTGGCAAAACGCATGCCCGACATCATTGATGTAGATACGGGGGCGATCATTTCCGGTGACTCGACTATTGAACAAATGGGAGAGCAGGTCCTCGATTACGTGATTCGAGTGGCCAGCGGAGAAGTTCGCACCAAAGCTGAGCAAAAGAACCAGGAAGATTTCATTCCCTGGAAACGAGGAGTTTCGCTCTGATCAATAAAGACCGAAACAGCAGCGAGTTTCGCCTCGACGGGAAGTCCGCAATCGTCACTGGCGGAGGAAGTGGGATTGGCCGAGCGATTGCACACAAGTTCGCAGCCAACGGCGCCGCCATGCATATCCTCGATATCAGCCCCAAGGACGCTGAAGCGGTTGCGGCCGAGATCTCCAGCGCAGGCGGAACTGCATCAGCCCACTCCTGCGACGTTGGAAACCAATCCGAAGTGGTCGCCCGATTTTCTGAAATTTTTCAACATGATCGCATCAGCATTTTGGTAAACAATGCCGGCGTCTCTCACATCGGCAATGCTGAGAACACGCCTGAAGCCGATTTTGATCGCGTGCTGCGGGTGAATGTAAAAGGCTTTTATAACTGCATTCATGTTGCCGTCGGGCACATGAAAACGAATGGCGGGGGCGTCATCCTGAACATGGCTTCGGTGGCGGGTTCAGCGGGATTACAGGACCGGTTCGCCTATTCAACCAGCAAAGGCGCAGTGATTGCGATGACTTATTCGGTCGCGCGCGATTACCTGCCGTTTAATATCCGATGCAACTGCATTTCTCCGGGGCGCGTGCATACCCCATTTGTGGATGGGTATCTCCGAAAAAATTATCCCGGCCGCGAGCAGGAGATGTACGACAAGCTGGCCAAGACCCAGCCGATCGGGAGAATGGCCGAACCCGAGGAGGTTGCGACGCTTGCGTTATTCCTGTGCTCGGATTCCTCTGCATACATGACTGGCGCTGATTATTTGATCGATGGCGGCTTCGCGAACTTGCACGGGTAGCGGAACTCACTGTGGATCTCGAACTCAAAAACAAAGTTGTTCTGGTGACCGGCGGAGCTAAAGGAATTGGCGCGGCTATCGTTAAAGCTGCCGCGGCAGAAGGTGCCATTGCGATAATCGTGGACCGCGACATTGAAGCAGGCAACGAGTTACACAGCCGACTTCCCACCACTGATCTGGTTATTGCTGAACTCTCCCAGCCAGCGGCTTGCTATTCCACGCTGCAAAAGGTTGTTGAAAAGCACGGACGCCTTGACGCGCTCGTCAACAACGCCGGGATTAACGACAAGGTCGGACTTGAGCACGGTAGCCCTGAGCAGTACGTCGCATCGCTCGAGCGCAATCTGCTGCATTACTACAACATGGCGCATTACGCGCTCCCTCATCTGAAAGAGTCGCGCGGCTGCATCGTCAATATAAGCTCAAAGACCGCGGTCACCGGTCAAGGCGGCACTTCGGGGTACGCCTCTGCGAAAGGCGCCATTTTGGCATTGACTCGCGAATGGGCAGCGGAGTTGCTTGGCTACGGCATTCGCGTAAATGCGGTTCTTCCAGCGGAGGTAATGACTCCGCTCTATCGTCAGTGGCTCGACACTTTTGCGAATCCGGAGGAAAAGCTCAAAACTATTCTGGCTAAAATTCCGTTGCAATCAAGAATGACGATGCCAGAGGAAATCGCAGCGATGGTAGTATTTCTGGTCTCTGCTCGAGCTGGGCACATGACCGGCCAGCATATTTTTGTGGACGGCGGCTATGTCCATCTGGACCGGGCGCTGACCTAACATGGCAACCTCCGCACCCCCTGCCGACCGGCCTCTTACTGAGAAACGATACGTTGCGCCATTCATTCTCATCACCAGCCTGTTCTTTCTCTGGGCCTTTGGGGTCAACCTTAACGACATCCTGATTCCGCGATTCAAGAACGCATTCCAGTTGAGCGATTTCCAGTCATCGTTCATTCAGGTGGCGTTCTTTAGCGGTTATTGCCTCGCCGCACTTCCGGCGGGTCGACTGATGGAAAAAATCGGCTACAAGCGCGGTATCCTGGCCGGTTTGGCTTTGTGCGCAACCGGCGCATTGCTGTTTGTGCCAGCATCAGCGGCTGGCACTTATGCGTTTTTTCTGGTTGCGTTATTTGTGATGGCTTGCGGCCAAAGTTTTCTTGAAGTCGCAGCAAATCCATATGTCACGATTCTGGGTCCCCCGGATAGCTCGGAACGGCGCTTAAACCTCGCCCAATCCTTTAATGCCGTGGGCGCTGTGTGCGCGATGTTGCTGGGATTGTTCATTTTGAGCGGTCACGAATACACGACGCAACAGCGGGCGGTTTTCTCGGCAGCGCAGGAGCATGCTTACCGCACCGCACAGGCGGGCAGCGTGCGAGTTCCCTATGTACTGATCGCGTGCATTTTTGTCGTGGTCGCGGTGCTGATCGTTATCATGCATCTTCCAGAAGTTAGCGAAAGGAGTACGCGAACCGGGACGGAAGGGAATGCGTCATGGACGAAGGTGCTACAGCAAGGACATCTGATGAAGGGGGTGCTCGCCCAATTCCTTTATGTCGGCGCACAAGTTGGAGTAGGAAGTTTCGTCATTCGCTTCGCGCAACACAGTCTTCCCGGACTAGGCGCGCGCAGCGCCTGGTATTACCTGCTGGGACATTGGATAGGATTCATGTTGGGGCGCTTCGGCGGCTCTGCACTGATGAAAACTATCCCTGCGCCGCGTCTGCTCTCGATCTTCGGCGCTGGGTCACTGATTTCGATCATTGTGGCTCTCTCAGCAGGTGGATCTGCATCAGTTTGGGCTGTAGTGCTGATCGGGTTCTTCCACTCAATCATGTTTCCCACCATTTTTGCGCTTAGTATTAAGAATCTTGGGCCTCTGACCAAGCGCGGCTCTTCTCTCCAGGTCATGGCCATTCTCGGCGGTGCGGTTCTCCCCGCTATCATGGGGCGAATCTCAGATGCCACGAGCATCCGCACCGCGTTTGTCGTTCCATTAATCTGCTACATCTACGTCCTTTATTTCGCGATGGATGGCTACAAGCCAAGCAAGGCGGGCACCCAAGAGATGGCTCCCGTGGCTGGCGTCACACAGGAATCATGAATCACCGGTTTTGTTTCACTCTCGACCTGAAAGATGATCCCACGCTGATTGCCGAGTACCGCAAATATCACGAAAAAATCTGGCCGGAGATCACGGAAAGCATCAAGAATTCCGGCATCATCGATATGGAAATTTACCTGCTCGGCACCCGCATGTTCATGATCATGGAAGTGAATGAGAGCTTTTCATTTCAGCAGAAGGCGACGGCCGATCAAAGAAACCCGAAGGTGCAAGAGTGGGAGCAGCTGATGTGGAAATTCCAGCAAGCGCTTCCGCGGGCCAAATCCGGGGAGAAGTGGCTCCTGATGGAGCGAATCTACAAACTAGAAACCTGAGTCGAGGCTCTAAGGATCATTGCGACGAGTTGTCGCTCGCCATCGAGGAAGTTGGTCGTTTGTGCGCGCTCGAAGGATTGAAATACATGGAAAACGTGAACCGCGGCAGTTTGATGGCTACGCTGTAATCGGCTTCCAGGTAGATGTTGGCGTTTTTTCCGTATCCATCGCGCATCACGACTACCTGGTCGGGCGCAAGAGCAATATTGTACTTTTCTGCTTTTCGTAAAACCATTACGCGAAGATCGTCGTCACTGGCAACATCACTAGCCCCTATGCGCACTCCCAGCTGCGTTGACATGTCCTGCAGATCATCTTTCAGTTCGATGTTGGCCAGCTCACAGGCGCCAACCTGCCAAGCCGCGTTGAACAGGAAGTAGAAGGCGGCCAGCCCCACGATTATTTTGATTGTTTTCATGGCACGTCTACGTAAATGTGCTTCGCCGCTGGATCCGTTAGAAGTTAACCCGGAATCCCTGCACGATCCCATAATAGGTGTAGAGAGAGGTCGATCAAAGTTACCACCGTACCCGGTCAAGAGGTTGCCCCTCTGTGTCACGTGTGAAGACCGCTGTTTTTAACCTTTGATTGGCGCTGGTAAGCGACAGGAGAAAAAATTTTGGATTAGCGGTGGGCTACCAGCCGATTAATGGTCGCCAGGAGTTCCGGTACTTCGGTGGGTTTTTGCAGTCCGGCATCAGCCCCTTCGGCTTCCCATGAACTGAGCAGGTCGGGGAAACCGCTGATCACCAGCGTTGCCGGCTTCTGGCGTTGCTCCTGCGCAGCATGGACCAAGTCATAGCCGGCAGTCGGGGTTTCCACGCTCAGGTCGGTCAAGATCAGATCAAAAGGAGATTCAGCGAGCACCGCCTTAGCAGCGCGGACAGTCGAGGCGGTCTGCACCTCGAAACCCTCAGATTTCAAAACAAGCCCTAGCGTTATTAGAATATTCGGCTCGTCGTCAACTACTAAAGCCTTCAATGCCATTGTTTGTTCCAGGTGCACATTCTAGCACCGGATGTGAGGACTGACAGTGCCGCAAACGACGATCCAGAGCTGGATCCACCGGTTGGCGCCGTCCAAAGATTTCTAATGAACCCGTTCGCGGCAGCGAGCCTGACCAAGGGTACTTTTTCAATGATTCAGGCATGGAAGTTGCGGGCTGCCCGGTACCGCGATTCTTATTCGCGGATCACACCTGCGCGACTGCCTGCGCAAACAGAATCACGCCTATGCACAGTAAGCCGGAGTAAACGTATTTAAGAAACCCCTCGCCGCTCAGCCGACGATTAATAACTCGTCCAAGCAGCAGCGCTACTAGCGTCACCGGGAGCGAAATCAAGTAATAGCGCGTCACGGTTCTCGTCCACAGACCCGCGATTAAATATCCGCTCATGCCGACCAGGCTTGCCGGAAGAAAATAGGCCTGCAGCGTGGCTCGAAAATGTTGCGCCGACCAGCGCCGCATGGAGCCATAAATTGCCAGTGGCGGACCATTCATTCCAAACGCTCCGCCGAGAATTCCGGCGCACAATCCGCAAACCAGCAGCCACACGCGGTTGTCACTCTGCAATTCGAACGGTGTGCGCCCAATGAGGGAGTAAGCGGCAAACAACACAATGATCACGCCCAGAGCGGCTTTTATTAGCACCTGATGTCGGCTGGTCAAGAGAAGCAGACCAAGCGGAATTCCCGGAAGCGTGGACAAGACCAACCAGCCGGCGCTGCGAAAATGGATGTTTCGCCAGTCCTGCGCCACTACAATTCCGGCCACGGTGATCGAGACCAGCACAGCCAGCGGAGCGGCCACTTGCAACGGAATTACAAACGCGAGGAGAGGAACGGCAATGAGGGCCTCGCCGAAACCAAATGCGGAGCGAATCACCGTCGCGACGAAGACTACTAACAGGACCTGGAGCGTAACGATTTCGATTGCGATCTCCGGAAGCTTACTTCTCCATCCCTCGTTGCGCAATACCGATATTGTCGCGGGTCGAGTTCTTGACCATGTACATCATTTCGTCGGCTTGGCGGATTACATCATGCGGAGTCTTAGCATCGTGCGGATAAGTGGCGAGTCCCATGGAGGCGCGCACGTTGAGGTTCAGGGATTCTTCTTTGCAGAATGCACTGGCCCGCAAACTGTCACGCAGGCGGCGTGCCACGACTAAAGCCGCGTCTTTGCTGGTCTGCGGCAGCAGTACGACAAACTCATCTCCACCGTAACGAAAAGCAAAATCGATCAAGCGAAGCTGGGCTTTGATCAAGTATCCAATCTCCGCCAGCAGCTTGCTGCCGATGAGATGGCCGTGGGTGTCATTCACTTGCTTGAAGTGATCGAGGTCGATAAATAGAACCGAGAATTCATATCCAAAACGCGATGAGCGGTAGACCTCAGACTCGAGCGTCTTATAAAGATGGCGCGCGTTGTATAGGCCGGTGCAATCGTCGGTGATGGTCAGTTCCTGAATGCGCTCCACCGATCGCGCATTCTCGATGGCGATGGCTGCGTAGTCACAGAGCGATTGCAGAAAGAACGATTCCGCTTCGGTGAAATGGTTCATGTTCACATTCACCAACTGAATCACGCCCAGCACGCGCAGCTTGGATTTAAGCGGAACGCAAATAATGGATTGCGTTTCCATTTGCGTGACTTTGTCGATTCGCTTGGCAAAGCGCTTGTCCGAGCGGACATCGGGAACGATTAATTTCTCGCCGTACTTGGCAACGTGGCCGGCAATGCCTTCGCCCACTTTCAGCCGAACGTTTTTCAGCGCCTCAGAAGCCGAGCCCACCGCAATGGCAAAATAAAGTTCGCTCTTTTGCTCATCCACCATCAACAGGGACCAGGTATCAGGACGGAAATATTCCGCCATCTTTTCCATAATGGTTTGCAGGATGGAATCCAGGTCCAGAGACGAAGTCAGGGCCTTGGCCACGTCATGAAAAATGCGCAATTCCTGAGATTGACGGGCAGTCTCGGTTCCGGCCGCGTTCGACATCAAAGGGTCCTTTGCAGCTTTGAAGTTTTCAAATTATAGGCACCAGGGGAACCATGAGCAATGAACCATGGTAACTGAGTGGTAGCAAGGTTAAGACCAGACAAACGAAAGACTCCATTCGGGTTATCTCTTTCCCCGCCTGCGCTGCTGCTTTCCCCTTCCACTGTACGGAGGTACAGTTGAGCCAAAATTCGTTGCGCCTGCCGGGGTTCTTTGGTAGCTTTCTTGTAGGCTGCAAGGTGTTCATTTAATTGCCTTCTGTTCTCATATTGGGTTCCGAAGCGCGGCCCAGACCTCCCCTGAGTCGAAGGGCCCTGGTTCAAGATGGCGTAGAGTGCATCCACTTCCGCGTCGATCCGGAAAACAGGAACGGAGATGGAAAGCCGCACCGCACCTTGACCGCGTTTGAAGGAGAAAACTAAATTGCCATCCCGCAACCCGTACCTCTTTACCTCTGAGTCGGTAACCGAAGGACATCCGGACAAAATCGCCGATCAGGTCTCTGATTCCGTACTTGACGCCTGTCTGGCCGAAGACCCGATGAGCCGCGTTGCCTGCGAAACTTTGACCGCTACCGGCCTGGTGGTGATCGCCGGCGAAATTACCACCAAAGCTTATGTAGATTTCCAGGCGCTGGTGCGTGGCGTTATCGCATCGATCGGTTACAACAATGCGCTCTACGGATTCGATTCCAACACCTGCGCCGTGATCTCCAGCATCAACAAGCAATCAGGCGACATCGCCATGGGCGTAGACACCGGCGGCGCCGGCGACCAGGGGATGATGTTTGGCTATGCTTGCAATGAAAATCCTGAGCTGATGCCAACGCCCATTTTACTGGCGCATAAGTTGACGCAGAAACTCTCGCACGTGCGCAAGAGCGGTAAGCTGCCCTACCTTCGTCCCGATGGGAAATCCCAAGTTACAGTTGAATACGATGCCAAGAACCGGCCCGTCCGGGTGGACGCGGTCGTCATCTCTACGCAACACGCGGAGACAGTCACGAACGACGAGCTTCGTGCCGATATTCTTAAGCATGTCATTCAGTCGACGGTCCCTGCGGAATTGCTGGATGAAGACACCAAATATCACATCAATCCTACGGGACGTTTTGTGATCGGCGGACCTATGGGCGATACCGGGTTAACCGGACGCAAGATTATTGTCGACAGCTACGGCGGAATGGGTCGGCACGGCGGCGGGGCGTTCAGCGGAAAAGATCCAACCAAGGTGGACCGTTCGGCGGCCTATGTGGCGCGTTACATCGCCAAGAACATTGTGGCCGCTGGATTGGCGGAGCGCTGCGAAGTGCAGTTGGCTTACGCCATCGGCATCGCTGAACCAGTGAGTGTGCTGGTTGAGACTTTCGGGACCGCGAAAGTGGATCCGGAGATTATTCCTGATCTGGTACGGTCGCATTTCAAACTTACGCCGAAGGGAATCATTGATTCGCTTAAGCTGCGCCGGCCAATTTATTGCAAGACGGCTGCTTACGGGCACTTCGGGCGCAATGATCCGGACTTCACCTGGGAAGCAACCGACAAGGCTGCGCAATTGGCCAGCGACGCGGGATTACGCGAGCCGGTAGCGGCGGGAGTCCGGAAATAAAGTTTCACCACGAAGACGCGGAGAAAAGAATTAACCGCCGAGTACGCCGAGATCGCAGAGAAAACATTAAAACGAAAAAACAAGATTGAATTTTCTCGGCGAACTCTGCGTTCTCTGCGGTTAAAGGTTTAGATTTTCAAAAGCCAGCCACTAAATAATTCAGGAGAAGCATGTCAACCACTTCGGCGCAGTTGCAGAGCGATATCAAGAGCATAGATTTTGCCGATCTTGGCAAAAAACGGATCGAATGGGCCAATCAATCGATGAAGGTCCTGCAGATCATCCGCAAGGAATTCATCAAGAACCAGCCGCTGAAAGGCATCCGTATTGCGGCTTGCCTGCACGTCACTGCTGAGACGGCAAATCTGGCCATTTGCCTTCGCGATGGCGGCGCAGACGTCGTGCTCTGCGCTTCCAACCCGCTTTCAACCCAGGATGATGTCGCGGCCAGCATGGTCCGCGATCACGGCATTGGCGTTTTCGCGATCAAGGGTGAGGACAACGACACTTACTACAACCACATTCTGGCCGCGCTCGACCACAAGCCGCACATCACCATGGACGATGGCGCTGACCTGGTGAGCATTCTTCACACCAAGCGGAAAGATGCGCTCGAAGGCGTGATCGGCGGCACGGAAGAGACAACTACTGGCGTCATTCGCTTGCGCGCGATGGCGACAGAAGGCGTGCTGCAATATCCCATCGTCGCGGTCAACGACGCCGACACCAAGCACTTGTTTGACAACCGCTACGGAACCGGGCAGTCGACGATTGACGGCATCATCCGCGCGACTAACTTTTTGCTTGCAGGTTCGAAGTTCGTGGTTGCCGGCTATGGCTGGTGCGGACGCGGGCTTGCCAGCCGGGCGCGGGGCGCCGGCGCCGAGGTCATCATCACTGAAGTCGATCCGACCAAAGCGCTTGAAGCTGCAATGGACGGCTTCCGCGTCATGACCATGGCCGAAGCTGCCAAACTCGGCGATGTGTTCTGCACGGTAACAGGAAACAAGAGCGTCCTCACCAAAGACCACATCGAAGTGATGAAGAACGGCGCGATCATTTCGAACTCCGGACATTTCAATGTTGAAATCGACATTCCGGCGCTCGAAAAAATGTCGTCTTCGAAGCGCACCACGCGCGAGTTTGTTGAAGAGTACTCGCTGAAAGACGGCCGCAAGATCAATCTGCTGGGTGAAGGCAGACTTATAAACCTGGCTGCGGCAGAGGGGCATCCGGCATCGGTTATGGACATGAGCTTCGCCGACCAGTCGCTCTCAGTGGAATACATGGTAAAGAACCACTCAACGCTCGAGAAGAAGGTCTACCGCGTGCCCGAGGAACTCGACAAGCGGGTTGCGAAACTGAAGCTGGAGTCGATGGGGATTAAGATCGACAAGCTTACGCCGGAGCAGGAAGAGTATCTGGCGGGGTGGTCGGAAGGAACGTAGGAAAACAGCAGTCAGCACTCAGCAGTCAGCAAAAACATGGGCGGCGCGAGCTGCCCTTTTTTGCGCTTATAGCATGGGTGAAATCAGGCATGCCTTGCTTGACAAAAGCAACCCCGCAGCTCATGTGTGCTCAGGCAGTTCCGGCGCTGTCGGCTTTCAATCGCTCGGCTTGATAATGCGTGATCAGCGCGTCGATCAGCGGCTGTAGCTTGCCATCCATTACTTCAGGAAGCTGATGGATGGTTACGCCGATGCGGTGGTCAGTCACGCGGTTCTGCGGGAAGTTATAGGTTCGGATCTTTTCACTGCGGTCGCCGGAACCCACCATCGACTTGCGCTCTTTGGCGAGAGCGTCCTGCTGCTTTTGCATTTCCATTTCGTAAAGCCGGGAGCGAAGAACACGAAGAGCTTTTTCGCGGTTTTTAATCTGCGACTTTTCATCTTGACAACTGACCACGGTGTTGGTCGGGATGTGAGTCATACGGACTGCAGAATAAGTCGTGTTCACGGACTGGCCGCCCGGACCCGACGAGCAGAACGTGTCGATGCGAAGATCTTTGGCTTCGATCTTGATGTCAACTTCTTCGGCTTCGGGCAACACAGCAACTGTCACAGCTGACGTATGAACGCGACCCTGCTGCTCGGTCTCAGGTACACGCTGCACTCGATGCACACCGCTTTCGTACTTCAGCTGCGAAAACACGCGATCGCCTTCGATCATGGCGATGACTTCTTTCATTCCGTGAACGCCGGATTCCGATGTCGAAAGCACTTCGACCTTCCAGCGTTTGGACTCGGCATACCGGTCATACATGCGGAAGAGTTCGGCGGCAAACAGAGAAGCTTCGTCACCGCCAGTACCGGCGCGAATTTCCAGAATGATGTTCTTTTCGTCGTTAGGATCTTTAGGTAGCAGCAAAAACTTGAGCTCTTCTTCGACGCTTCCCATCCGCGCCTCGAGCTGATTGAGTTCTTCTTGGGCGTAAGCGCGCATATCGGGATCTTTTTCATCCACCAGCAGCGCCTTACTTTCGGCGATACCTTTTCTGAGATCTTTGAACTCGCGATACTTTTCTGCAATGGGCGCGACTTCGCTGTGTGCCTTCGCAGTCTTCTGGTATTTCGCCGAATCGGTGACGATTTCGGGCGAAGCGAGCGCAGCCGTCAGCTCGTCGTACCGGGCTTCGATTCGATCAAGTCTTTCAAACATAGCCGTCAGTGGCCAGGTGCAAGTGGCCAGCCTCTTTCATAGATTTTGCTGCAAGCGAAATGAAATTGCGAAGGAATTTATGCGGTGGGAACCGCTAAGCGATTACCAACTCGCCGCCATGCTCTTTTTCGAGGCTCATGGAGTGCTCGAGGGCGGAGATGGCGCACACGGCCTGGTCATCGGATGGCGGTTGCGTCGTGACGCGCTGCAGCCATAGGCCCGGGGCGGTCATAATTGCGAAAAGTGATTTGCGGCGCTTGGAGGCGAAGCGAATGATCTCGTACGCGACCCCGGTGATTACCGGCAGCAAAGCGATACGCAGTGCGAAACGCGCCCAAAACGTGGTCACCGGAAAGAGCATATAAACAAAGATCGAGATGATCATCACCGTCATGAGAAAGCTGGTTCCGCAACGGGGATGGAATGTCGGATATTTCTGAACTTCATTTGTTTGCAGCGCATCGCCGTTTTCAAAGGCGAAGACCGTCTTGTGCTCGGCTCCGTGATATTCGTAAACCCGTCGAATATCTTTAAGCAGCGAAGTTGCCCAGATGAAGAGAAGGAATAGCGCGAGGCGAATCAAGCCGTCGATCAAATTAAAAGAGATCTGGCCATTCAGGGACGGATGGGCCTTCTTGATCTCAGTCGTAGCCAGCAGCGGCAAGTACTTATACATAAAAATGAAGAAACCGACGGAGATAATAATGTTCACCGTCGCGATCCAACCGCTGATTTCGAATTTCTTTTCCGGCGGGTTGCCGGCGTCATCCTTCTGAAGCTCATCCAATTGCATGTTGGCAGAGAACTTGAGCGCGCGGAAGCCGAGGGTCATGGCGTGGCCGAGTGTCATGACTCCGCGAACCACGGGCCATGCCATCCATTTATGCTTTTCTGAGAGGCGCTGCAGGGGTTCGCCATGCGTCGTAAGCTCGCCATTCGGCTTGCGGCAGGTGATGGCCCAGGCATGCGGGGTGCGCATCATCACGCCTTCGAGCACAGCCTGGCCGCCGACGAGGGTTTCTTCGCCGCCTTCGAGAGCCGGCAACAGCTGGATGGCCACCAGAAAACGCCATAATGTCCGGAAAAACTGCATAAAGATTGGATGATCCGAGGGTGAAGTTAGTTCCACTTAAGGGTAACACAGGGGGATTTCAGAGGTTAGATTTCAGATTGAAGAGTTCAGAATGAAGAATGCAGAAGTCAGAATGTAGAACCAGGCCCTAACTCTGGGATCACGAGTCTAAAATCTAAAATCTTCAATCTGACATCTGCACTCAAACTGACCGATGCGAACTTTTGCCGAGACTGCCGAGAAGATCGCTGCCACTACCAAGAAGCTGGAGAAGACCGCTCTTCTGTCGGAGTACCTGAAGTCGGTTCCGGTGGGGGAAGCGGCCGTCGCCGCGGTCTTCTTCTCGGGACGGGCATTTCCAGCATGGGAAGAGACCACGTTGCAGGTGGGCGGGACGCTGCTCTGGCGGATCGTTCAGGAACTCTCAGGAAAAAATGACCACGATCTGACCGCGGCATACCGCAAGCTAGGAGACTTGGGCGCGGTGGCAGGAGCGGTGCTATCCCAACCATGCAGCGACGGGCGTCCACGCCCGTCCGACGTCCAGACGATCTTCCGCGAAATTGCCGCGGCGCGTGGTCCCGCGGCAAAGGGAATTCTCGTCGGCAAACTGCTGAGTGAAGTCTCGCCGCTCGAAGCCAAGTACATCGTGAAGATCATGACCGGCGATTTGCGCATCGGCCTGAAGGAAAACCTGGTGGAAGAAGCGGTTGCGAAGGCGTTCGGCGCAACCTTGAAAGAAGTTCAGCGGGCGAACATGCTGCTGGGGGATATCGGCGAGACCTTACGGCTGGCATCCGAGAATAGGCTCGTTGAGGCGAAAATGCGCCTGTTCCATCCGATTGGCTTCATGCTCGCAAGCCCGGCGGAATCGGCGGAAGACGCGCTGAGCTATTTTCAGAATGCTTGGGTAGATGATAAGTATGACGGCATCCGCGCGCAAGCGCACTGCTCAGGTGATACGGTTCGGTTCTTCTCGCGCACTCGCGATGAGATCACGGAATCGTTTCCGGAGCTGCCCGACGCACTGGTCGGATTGGCCCAAGATGTGATTCTCGATGGTGAGATTCTGGCGTGGAGCTATCTCTCGGATGATCAGCTTCCCCATAGTTCGGGCCGCGCTTTGCCTTTTAGCGCGCTTCAACAGCGACTGGGCCGCAAGAAGGTCAGCGAGAAGCTCATGCGCGAAGTTCCGGTGGCCTACCTCGTATTCGATGTGCTGTATGCCGACGGCAAGCTGGTGATTGATCGCCCTCTAAAAGAGAGGGCCGTGATACTGGATGAGCTTCTAAAAGCAAAAGCGATTAACCACCAAGGACACGAGGGTACACGAAGGAAG
>Ga0134126_10003668_pt1 | contig 19230 bp, 20 predicted proteins | sample KB31752_FD_96881 | JGI IMG/M metagenome (GOLD analysis project Ga0134126, IMG submission 96881) | Terrestrial soil microbial communities with excess Nitrogen fertilizer from Kellogg Biological Station, Michigan, USA - KB3-175-2 | ecosystem: Environmental > Terrestrial > Soil > Unclassified ...
CCGAAGAGTCGGCCTGATGCCGGGCAATCGCCGGGGCTGGATGCCCGTCGTGTTGCCTGCCAGCCCTGTCTTTGAATTATTTGCCGGCTGAGGGATTTGAACCCCCGACCAACGGTTTACAAAACCGCTGCTCTACCACTGAGCTAAGCCGGCAGAGTTGCTTGAAGGCATCGGCGCGCCTGGCAGCGCTTCAGCGCGGCAGATTCTATCAGCCGCCTGCTGCCGGAGTCGGGCAGTCGCTGAAGGCCACCATCGGGGTCACCGCGGCAGCCCCACCGGGCAGCTCCTGGAGCAATTGAGCCAGCGGCGGAGTGGGTTCGTTGGGCTCGAGCTGCAGATCCAGCCAGTGCGTGGTGACCGAGCTCTGATGGATGTCGAGCGCCGGCTTGAAGCCAAGCTGACGGATCTGCTCCGCACGGCGCACCGCGCGAGCTTGGTCGGCAAACAATCCGAGGGAAATACGCGGCTCCTGCTGCGGCCCGGTGATCGCGTGCACGTCCGTTATCCCGGCGCGTGCGAGGCGGGCCAGGGTGCGGCGCTGCGCGCCGGCATCGTCGGCGGGTTCGCTGAGATAAACCGTATATCCATCGTTGATGCTGATGTCGACGCTGCGATCGATCGGCGCGAGGCCGCGCTCCTTCAGCCGTGCGGCCATCTGAGCCGCCAGTGAGGTACTCGTGAACGGTCCGAGGCTGCGGCATCGCACGCTGGCCCTCGCCACCGTGGCACCCGCGGCGGCCGCATTCGCGGACGCGGGCTTACCGGAGGCCGGCGTGTCGGGTGTCTTGTTGGTGGGCGCAGCCGCAGTGGCGGGCTGAGCAGCTGCTAGCGCTGCCGTACCGGGCCGAGCTTGGGCGCTGCCGGTCCCGCCGTTGGGTACCAGTGCGAGCGTAGGCAATGCGCGCGCCGGCGCCGGCGGCGCCGGTCCGGGCGCTGCCGGAGCGTCGATCCAATGTGCCCAGCCAAAGAACGCCACATTCAACAGCAGCAGGGCGTAGAAGGCGGCTCTCATAGTGGGAATTCTACGCGATCGAACGTTCCGCTCGCGCCAGGGCTAGCAAGCCGTGCAGCACGAGATCCTCGTCGCGCCGATAGGTGATTGCCAGTAACGGCGCAATGGCATCGGCAGCGCCCCCCCAGAGCACCACCTGCACAGGGCTGCCCACACGCTGGCGCGCCTGCTGCGCTGCGCGCTCGATCAGTGCGGCGCAGGCGTGGCGCGCGCCGGCGAGCAAAGCTTCGCGCGTCGCGCCAGCGAACAGGGCAGCGCGCACCTGGCGCGACATGCCGCCGATGCGGGTTGGAGGGGTGAGTGCGCGTGCAATCGCCGCGCCGTTGCCGAGCTGCGCACGCCTGCGGATGCCGGCCGTCTCGCGCAGCAATGACTCGATCATCATCTGCGGACCGGGAGCGATGCAGCCGCCCAAGTGGCGGCCACGGGGTGCCAGCAGATCGATAGTCAGCGCGGAGCCGATTCCGACCAGGCAGAGCGCGCGGCGCGGCCAGGCCGCATGCGCGCCGATGAGTGCCACCCAACGATCGGCGCCCAATCGCCAGGGCTCCGCGTAGGCATTGCGAACTCCGGCGGCACGTGCGGTGGTACGCACGAACGTCGGTCGCGGCAGGCGCGCGTGTAGTGCGCAGGCCCGCACGCGCGCCTCGATCCGGGCACCCGCGACATTGCAGGTGAGGATGGCCGTACCGGGCGGCACCGACGCGAACAGCGCCCGCAGCGGCGCATCCGAGCGCGAGAGCGCATCGCGCGCCAGCACGCCGCGCCGCTCGAGCCGTCGCGTGTCAGCGCGTGTCCGCGCCCGCTCGCTCCACAGGGCCCATTTGAGGCGGGAATTGCCGATGTCGAGCAGCAGCCGCGGTATGTCCGCCGCCGCGCCCGCGCGGCGAGCTCGCGCCTCATTGGCACCGCCCGATGCGCGGCGGCGCTTCAAGCTGCCGCCCGCACGGACACCTCGCCCGTCACAAACCGCTGCAGCCCGTCGCGTGTCTGCACGCACAAGGCGCCGTCCATATCGATGCCGCGTGCATGGCCGGCGACGGCAGCGCCCTGCCCGCTGATGAGCACCTCCTTACCGGCCAGCGCATCGGCCGCGCGCCATTCCCCCATGAACGAGCGGAAGCCGTCCTGCTCGAATTGCGCCAGTCCGGACACACACGCCGCCAGCAACGCCGCGGCCAGCTCATTGCGGTCGCAGGGATCACCGCCCAGCGCGCTCAGGTCGGTGGCCTGCGTACCGCTGGCGCGCACCGCTGCCGAGATCTGCGCTCCGAGCGCAAGATTCAGACCGATGCCGATCACGACCAGCGCCGGGCCGCTGCCCTCGGCGCGCAGCTCGATGAGGATGCCGCCGAGCTTGCGCCCGTCGAGCATGATGTCGTTGGGCCACTTCAGTGCGCAACCGCTGCGCCCGATACTGTGCAGCGCGCGCAGCACACAGACACCGATCGCGAGGCTGAGCGCTGCGACGTGCGCCGGCAGACAGGCAAAGCTCCAGCTCAAGGACAGACACAGCGCCCCACCCGGCGGCGCAAACCAGCGACGCGTGTGCCGGCCGCGGCCGGCGGATTGGTATTCGGCGGTGCGGAAATCGAACTGCCCCGGTGACGGACCGGCCTGCTGCAGCAGATCCGCATTGGTCGAGCCCGTGATCCAGACACAGCTGCCCTCGTGAAGCCGGCCCCGCTGCGCAGCGGGCAGCAGCGCGCGGATGCGAGCGGCCTCGAGCAGCGCACCAGCCGCTCGGATGCGATAGCCGCGATTGGGCACGGCATCGATCACCACGCCGAGAGTGCGCAAGCGCGACACCGCCTTCCAGATAGCGCTGCGACTGACGCAGCAGCGCTGCGCCAGTGCAGTTCCGGAGTGAAACTGCGCATCCGACAGCAGCGCATAGAGTGCGCGCGTCAGCGGCATCTCACTCATGCGCTGAAGACCTCGGCCAGCATGCAGCGCACGCTGCCGCCGCCGACCTGCTCGATGCTGCCGACATCGACGGCGACGACTTCATCGACGCAGCCGCGCAGTGCGGCCCAGGCGCCGGGCTGCGCCTGCAGCGCGGCCGCGGCGCTCGCCGACATCGCCAGTACGTGCCGATGGCAGCTCAGCGCGCTGGCGCCCCTGCCCGCCGCGCCGCCGGCGCGCACTTCCAGCACATTGGCGGCGAACTGCTGCATCGCTTCGGCGGAGACATCAATAAGAGTGCGCCCCGAGGCGCTCAGGCTGCCGAGCACGCGCTCGCGGTCAGCGGCCACGATCGCCGCCGCGCACACGATCGCCCAGCGCGTGCCGATCGCCAGCATGACGTTGGTGTGGTAGGGAACGCTGCCGTCGGCCGCGCGCGCGTCGAAGATGCATGGTGTGTAGCGCAGCAGCCGCCCCCACTCCGCCAGCAGCCCCTCGTCCGTACGCGCGGAGCGGCAGGCGTAGACGATGCCGTAAGCATGGTCCAGCACGAGACTGCCGGTCCCCTCGAGATAGCGTCCTTCGAGCTCCCGACCCGACAGATCGATGCACCGCTGGCGGCGAAACCCCGACTGCTGCTCCACGGCAGCGACCAGCTCGGCCCGCCGCTCGGCACGGCGGCTGGCGGGCTGCATGGGATACAGCACGACCGTGCCATCTTGATGCCAGCTGACCCAGTTGTTGGGAAAAACCGCATCGGGTTTGGCCGGCACCAGGCTGTCCTCGGCGATCACCGTGCGTACCCCCGCCGCCTCGAGCGCCGCACAGAGCGCATCGAACTCGGCCAGGGCGCGTCGTTGCAGCGCCTGCGGCTGCGCGTCAACGGGACGCTGAAAATGATTGGTCATCGCGGTATCCGGGTTGTAGCCGAAGGCCGCGGGACGCACGAGCACAACGCACGCAGCGCTCTGGGCGCGCAGGGGAGCCTGGGAGGAAGAGGAAGCACTCACGAATTGGATAGGAACTCGCCCGCAACGCGCCGCGGCGATCATACTGCAGGCGCGACGACGCCGCGGGCGGAACGGCGCGGTTGCAATCCGACCATGAGGGGCATACGGTTCCACTATGCGCAAGTCCATATGGTGGGTGGTCGGAGTACTGATTCTGGCCAGCGCCGCCGTGCTTATCTACTCTTGGCGCGCCAGCCATTTGGCGCCTCACCCTCCGGCGGTCCAGGCCAAGGCACCCAAGCCCGCCACGCCGGCCCCCGCCGTACAAAATCCCGTGCCCGCGCCGAGCGTCTCGCAGACCCAATCGCTGCCCTCGCTGGCCGATAGCGACAACCCGGTACGCAACGCCTTGAACATGCTGATCGGCGAGGCGGCCACGGCGCACCTGGTCAAGCCCGACATGATCGTGCGTCACCTCGTGGTGACGGTCGACAATCTGTCGCGCAAACGCGCCGCCCTGGAACTGCGGCCGGTGCGTCCCGTACCGGGCCAGTTCATGGTGAAGGGCGATGATCAGCACGCAGTCATCGATCCGGCCAACTATCAGCGCTACACACCCTACGTCCAGGCCCTGCAGGCCATCGATGTCAGGACGCTGGTGCAGGTGTATTTTCATTTCTACCCGCTGTTCCAGCAGGCCTACCAGAACCTCGGCTACCCCAACGGTTACTTCAACGACCGCCTCGTCGAGACCATCGACAACCTGCTCGAGACGCCGGACGTCAGTGGCGACATCGCCCTGGTGCGCCCCAACGTGATGTACCAGTACGCCGATCCGATGCTCGAGAATCTCTCGGCGGGGCAGAAAATGCTGGTGCGCATGGGCCCGCAGAACGAAGCCGCCGTCAAGGCCAAGCTCAAGGAGCTGCGCGCGGCGGTCGCGGACCGCAGTCGTGGCGGAGACAGCGGTCGCACGCGCGACAGCGCCGGCGGCTGAGCCGCCCGCCAGATCCGTTCAGGGTGGCAGCCCGTTCAGCAGGTTCGCCGGCGAATACTGATCGGTGAGCACGCGTGCGTGCGGATCCCAATCCACGGTCGTACTGAACAGTCCGAGCACCTCCTGGGAGGACACCCCGAAGGCGCGAAACGGCTGCGCAAAGGCCGCGGCGTTGCGGTCAACGAGCGGCAGTGCGGGCAGCGGCCCATTGGCAGCCAGGATGACGCGGTTGCTGCTCTTGAGGTTGTAGAACGGACCGAACACGGCCCGATAGGTCACCGATTCGTTCTGATACAACCTGCTCGAGGAGAAGGTATTGGCCGCGACGATGCCGCCGGGCGTCAGCAGCCCACGCACCTCCTGCAGGAACTCGCGCGTCAGCATGTGCTCGGGGATGTACTGGCGCTCGTAGGCATCCAGCATGATGAGGTCGTAGCGCTTGCTGCCGCGAAGCGCCTGGCGCGCGTAGGCACGACCGTCCTGCACGATGATGTGCACGCGCGCATCGCCCTGGAAGCCGAAGTAGTCGCGCGCCACGCGCACGATGGCCGGATCGATCTCCACCACGTCGATCTGAGCATCCGGCAGCAACTTCTCGAGCGTGCGCGGCAGGGTGCCGCCGCCGAGCCCGATGATCAACACGTTGTGCGGCTTCGGATCCAGGTACAGGGCGCCCAGCATCATCCGCGTGTACTCGAACACCAGCCGATTCGGGCTGACGAGGTCCAGGCACGATTGACGGCCGATGTCGCAGTAGCGCGTGAAGCACAGACAGCGCGTGTGCTCCTCATCGTCCTGATACACGAGCACGTCACGATACAGCGAGCGCTCGGAATGGATCAGCCGCGGATCATCCGCCGCCGCCGTGGCGTGCGGCAACCATGCGCCGGCCGCCACCCCTACCGCCACGCCCACGGCCAGCAGCAACAGCGAGCGCCATCGGCGTGGCGCGAGCGAGGGCGACTGTCTCATGCTGCGACGGTCTCCGCGATCGGCAGGAAGGCCAACGCGCTGACCAGCGCTGAGACGGCCAGCATCAGCTCGATGATCTGATTGATTTCCAGATACAGCACCAGGTAGAACGAGGTCAGCAGCGTGCCAGCCGCGCTGCCGAAGGTCGATACGAAGTACAGGCGCCCGACGCGATCACCGGCGCCGCGCAGGTCCGCAACCAGCAGGCGCACGGCATAGGGAGACACCATACCGGAGATCACCGTGGGGACGAAGAACAGCAGCATCGCCGCGGATAGCGAACCGAAACGCGGATCACGCACTGCCACCGACAGCCGATCGAGCAGCGCATCGCCATACAGCAAAATCGGGGCGGTGGTGAGCGCCGCGGCCAGCAGAATGAGCGCCAGGCGCCTGAGGCTCGGCGCATGCAACGAGGCGCGACCGCCGGCCAGGTAGCCGATCGACAGCGCCAGCATGAAGACCGTGATAATGGCGCCCCACACGTAGATGCTGCTGCCGAAGTACGGCGCCAGCAGACGTCCCCCCAGCAGTTCCACGCCCATGACGAAGTAGCCGGACCAACCAGCGATCAAGTAGAGCAGCGTACGATGCACGCGGTGAGTGTACTGGTTTGACAGCCCCGCGGCCCAGCCATACTGTCCTGCCAAAATGCGCCATTACCTGTTATTGAGGATCGCTCAGCGCCGGCTGGCACGCCCGACGCCGGCACGCTCCGCGCCGGCGCGCCCGGCATCGGCACGCTTGCCGTCGACGCTGCTGGCTTTGGCGGCCGTAGCGGCTTTGGCGGGCTGCGCCAGTACGCCCGGAACGGCCGATCCGCAGCTGCAGGGCCACTGGCGTGTGGACAGTGCCGCCAGCGACGATGCCACGGCGCGTATCACCAACGCCATCGGCTCCGCCCAAAAGCGTGAGGCTGCGCGTCGTATGAGAGGAGCGGCGGAATTCAGCCCGAGACCCGGTGCTAGCAGCGAGGGTGGCGCCGGCGAGGCTGGCGCGGGTGACGATGATGAGGCCGCAAACAACTTTGATCTGGGTGCCCGCATCGGTCCGAACTTTCAGCAGCTGCGCCAGCGGCTGCTGCAGACGCTGGCGTCCCCCACCACGCTGACATTCACGGTGCTATCCGATGAGGTACAGATCGAGCGGGATGGTCTGCCTGGCCGGGATTACCAGCCCGGGGACACCATCACCCGCTTCGAGGAATACGGAACGGCACAGTTGAGATCCGCCTGGAAGGACCATGCGTTCGTGCTGACCGAGCGCTATACCAGTGGTGCGCGACTCGAGGAGCGCTATGCGCTCGATGCGCACGGGGCGCTCGTGTACACACGCTCGCTGCGCGATCCCACGATCGGACGCATCGAGATCCGCAGCGTCTATCGACGTATCGGCTGAGCGGGGCGATGCCTGCGCGGCGAGCGCGCCGGGCGCTACGCAGCCGGCTACAGCGCGCTGTTGTCCGTTTCGCCGGTGCGGATGCGGATCACGCGCTGCAGTTCCGTCACGAAAATCTTGCCGTCCCCGACCTTGCCGGTCTTCGCGGTCTTGAGGATCGCCTCGATGACCTGCTCGAGCAGCTCGGCACGCACGGCAATCTCGATGCGCGTCTTGGGGACGAAATCCACGACATACTCGGCGCCGCGATAGAGCTCGGTGTGGCCGCGCTGGCGGCCAAAGCCCTTGACCTCGGCGACCGTCATGCCCGAGACGCCGAGCTCGGAGAGCGCGGAGCGCACCTCATCGAGCTTGAACGGTTTGATGATGGCCGTGACCAGCTTCATGCCCCTGCTCCTTGTAACGAGGATCCTATCGCGCACCCGGACCGTGCATGGACGCCCTCACTCTCCCTTCTCGACGAGCTCGAGCATCTGCGCTTGCGTATAGCGTTCCAAACCGATGCGCGCGATCAGGTCCTGCTGCGTCTCGAGCCAGTCGATGTGCTCCTCCTCGGACTCGAGGATGGCCGTCAGCAGCCGCCGCGAAACGTAGTCGCCCACGCGCTCGCAGTGCGCCAGCGCGGCCCGCAGGTCCGCGCGTGCGGCGTTTTCCAGGCGCAGGTCGCAATCGAGCATTTCAGGCACGGTCTCGCCGATGAGCAGCTTACCGAGGTCCTGCAGATTGGGAAGGCCTTCCAGGAACAGGATGCGCTCGATGAGACGGTCGGCGTGCTTCATCTCGTCGATCGACTCGTGGTACTCGTGCTCCTGCAGGCGATTCAGGCCCCAATTGCGGAACATGCGCGAGTGCAGGAAATACTGGTTGACCGCCGTTAGCTCGTTCTTTAGGACAGTATTGAGATGCCTGATTGTCTCGGCATCACCTTGCATAGCGCCGCTCCTGTCGCTCCGGCGTATGTGTGCTGCAACGCCCGACTGCCGGCAGTATTGGTATATGCACAGTCAGGCGCAAGCCTCGCGCGGACGGGCCGTCAGCGCGGCGCGTGGGCGATGAGCTCAGATCAGGGTGGACGGAACCGCGGCAGAGAGCCCCGCTGCCTGGCTGCGCTCCCGAATGATGTCGCGGGCCATGGGCGCGCAGCGACCGCAACAGGCAGCGACAGCCAGCTGGCGCCGTACCTGTGAGAGCGATGCCGCACCCTCATCGACGGCACGGCGAATCTGACTGTCGGTTACTCCGCGGCAGATGCAGACGTACATGGACGAGGTGCTCCGGCTCCGGCTGACGTGATAGACCGTAATGCAAATGCGAATGATTGTCAATCGCGGCCAGTCGGCCATCCGAGCCCAAGGCTCTTTTGCAGCGCCACGTAGTACTGCGTCACCTGCGCCAGTCCCTGTTCATAGCTGAGCTCGGCTTGGATGCGGCGGGTGTCTGCATCCAGCACATCGCTGGTGTCCGCAGTCCCGCCGCGCAGGCGCAGCTCGGTCATCGTGTAGACGCGCTCGGCGGAATCGCGCGCGCGCGCCAGATCGAGTGCCGCGTTGCGCGCTTGCCCGTATCGCGCCAGCGACGACTCGGCGTCCTGCAGCGCTGCCAGAACTGCGGCGCGGTACTGCGCCTCCGCCTCGTCGCGGCCGGCACGCGCCTGTGCAATGCGTGCGCGGTTGCGGCCGAAGTCCCACGGACTCCACTGCAGGATAGGTGCGACGATGTACGAAAAATTGTTGCCGTTGAAGAGCGTCCCCGGACTCAGCGAGGCAAAGCCCACCTCCCCGAGCAGGCGCACCTGGGGAAACTGCGCGGCTACGGCCTGGCCGATCGCGGCGGTCTGCTGCGCCAGGCGCCGCTCCGCCACGACAATATCCGGTCGCCGGCGCAGCATCGCCACCGGATCGCCGATCGCCACCCGCGCGGGTGGCGCCGGTGGCGCGCCACTGGCCGCGCGCTGCAGCTCCCCGTCCAGCGCGCCCGGAGGCCGACCTGACAGCACTGCGAGTCGATCGAGCTGCACCTGCACCTCGGCCCGCAAGGGCGCCAGCGTCGCGCGCGTGGTGTCGACCTGGTTGGTGATGCGCTCCACATCCAAATCCGAGGCCGTACCGGCGCGGCGGCGCAGGTCGTAGAGATCCACGAGGCGCGATTCGGCATCCAGATCACGCTGTGTGAGCGCCAGGCGCTGCTGAGCATCGCGCAGCGCCACGTAGGCCTGGGCAACTTCCGCCGACAGGCTCACGAGTACGCCGGCGAGGCTGGCCTGCGAGCCCTGGGCGGCCGCGATCGCCCCTTCGATCGCACGTCGCTGGGCGCCGAAGATATCCGCCTCCCAGCTGGCGTCCAGCCCCAGCGCATAGAGATTGGTGCCGCCCCCCGCTCCGCCGCTGCTGCCGCCGAGCAGAGCGCCGAGATTGCGGGTACGCAGGTAGGCGCCCGACAGCCCGGTGGTCGGAAACAAGCCAGCGGTCTGCTGCGCGAGCACGGCCCGCGAGCTGCGCAGCCGCGCCTCGGCTTGCTGCACGTCGGGGCTGTCGGCGAGGGCCAGGTCGATGAGATGGTCGAGCTCCGGATCCTGAAGGGTCGTCCACCAGCGTGCCACCGGCGGCGCGGCACGCAGCGGCACCGCGCCGGCGCGCACGTATCCCTGCGCGCTCGCACCGGCCACGGGCGGCGGCCCGCGGTATTTCGGCCCGACCGTACAACCGGCGAGCAGCAGCACTGCAGCGGCGAGCGCCATGCCGGGCGCAGCGTTGGAAAAGGCGGCGGCGCTGGCAGCTTGCACGAGGCGCTCCGGGTTGCTCAGTGCGCGGCCGCGATCGGCGCGCGTGTGGCAGAGGGTGCGCCCGACCGCACGTGCCCCTCTACCGGGCGCGGCGGTGCGCGCAGCAGCAGTACCAGCGGCAGCATCAGCGCCAGACACACTCCCAGCAGCCAGAAGCAGTCCGAGTAGGTCATGACCATCGCCTGCTGATGAATCTGCACCGCGAGCTGCCCGAGCGCCTGTTGATGGGCATGGGCGGCATCGCCCCCGCCCTGCGCAAAAGCTGCGGCCTGCGCGGCGATACGCTGCTGCACGAGCTGGGAGTTTGCATCGACGCTCGCGCGGACCGCATCGGCGTGCAGCTCGGTGCGCCGATCGATGAACACGCCGAGCAGCGCCAGGCCGATCGAGCCGCCAAGGTTACGAGCCATGTTGAACAGCCCCGCCGCATCGGGGGTGTCCGCGCGGCTGACCGCGCCGACCGAGGCCTGATTGAGGGGCATGAACGAGAGGATCTGGCCCACGCCGCGCAGCAGTTGCGACATGACGAAATCCCCGCCGGATGACTGCGCCGTCAGGTGAATGTCGATGAAACAGCTGGCCGCAAAACACAACAGTCCGCAGAACACGACCATGCGCAGGTTCATGCGTCCGATGATCCGCGGCAGGATCGGCATCATGGCGAAGGCCGGAAGCCCGGACAGAGCCAGCACCCAGCCGGACTGCTCGGCGTTGTGGCCGGCGATGATGTTGAGGAACTGCGGCAGCACGTACAGGATGTCGTAGAGCACCATGCCCACCGACATGATGATGAGGATCACGCTCGCATAGGAGCGATTCTTCAGCAGTCGCAGCTTGATGACCGGACGCCGCGCCGTGAACTGCGAGATGCCCATGATCGCGATGCCGATGATCGCCGTCACCGTCAGCCAGACGATCAACTGGGACTGGAACCACTGATCACGCTGGCCATCCTCGAGCACCACCGTCAGCGACGACAGTCCGAGCGACAAGCCGAAGATGCCCAGCCAGTCCGCATTGACGACCTCGTGCAGATCGGCCTTCTCGTGCGGCAGACCGATGAGCAGCAGCGTCACGAGCGTGATCGCGACCGGCAGGTTGATGAAGAAACACCACTGCCAGCTCACGTTTTCGGTCAGCCAGCCGCCCACCACCGGGCCGAGCAGCGGACCGAGTAGCACGATCAGGCCGAAGATCGTCATGCCCACCGGCATCTGCTGCCAGGGCAGGCGCGTGCGCACGATGGTCTGTGCCGTCGGGATCAGCGCACCGCCGAAGAAGCCCTGGCCCACGCGACCGACGATCATCATGGCGAGGTTGTGGCTGAGGCCGCAGACGACGGAAAACAGCGTGAACAGAATCGAGAAGCTCAGCAGCAGCGTGCGCAGGCCGAGCACGCGGCTGAACCAGGCCGACAGCGGGATCATGACCACCTCGCTGACGAGGTAGCCAGTGGAGATCCACGTGCCCTCGGTGCCCGTCGCGCCGATCTCTCCCTGGATCTGCGGCAGCGCCGAGTTGACGATGGAGATGTCCAGCGAGGCAATCAGCGCGCCGAGCGCGCCGGCGCACACGGCAATCCAGTCCTGGGCGCTGGCGCGCGGCTCGGCATGCAACGCGGCCATCGCGACGGGGCCACTCACGGGGCGCGACTCGATTCCTGCCGCGTGTCCACCGACACCGTGACCGACAACCCGGGCAGCAGCCGCTCGGCCAGATCTGCCGGGGGCAGCAGATGCAGCCGCACCGGCACGCGCTGCACGATCTTGATGAAGTTGCCGGTGGCATTCTCCGGTGGCAGCAGCGCGAACTGCGCGCCCGTGCCGGGGGAGAAGCTCTCGACGCGTGCATCGATCAGACGATCTCCCAGCGCATCCACGCGCACCGTGGCGCTCTGACCGATGCGCATGCGACGGATCTGCGTCTCCTTGAAGTTGGCCACCGCGTAGACGTCACGGACGGGCACGATGGACATCAGGCGCGTGCCCGGCGCCACGTACTCGCCGAGCCGCGCCGTATCATCGCCGACGCGCCCGGCGACGCTGGCGCGTAGCAGCGTGTCGCTCAGATTGAGCTGCGCGGTGTTGACCTGCGCCTGTGCGGATGCGAGCTGCGCCCGGCTCTGCGATAGCGCGCTTTGCATCGTGGCCAACTGCCGCTCGGCGACGCTTACCGCGGCGCGCGCCGCCTGCAACGACGCCTGCGCCTGGTTCTTCTGGTTGAGTGCCTGCTCGTAGCGCTCTTCGGTCTCCACGCCTTCATCGCGCAGCATGCGGTAACGCTGCTCTTCGTCATCGGCGAAGCGCGCGTTCGCCGCGGCGCCGGCCAGCTGCGCGCGGTTCTGCGTGACCAGCGCCTGCTGTTGTCGGATCTGGTTTTGCGCCAACGTGATCCCGGCGCGACGCGCGTCCAGATCGGCCGACTGCTGCGAGAGCGCCGCCTGGTAGTTGCGCACGTCGATGCGCAGCAGCGGCTGCCCGGCGGCAACCTGCTGGTCGTCCTGCACGTACAGGGCCTGCACATAGCCCGCGACTCGGGGCGCAACCGTCACGACGTCGGCGCGCAGGTAGGCATCGTCCGTGCTCTCGATGAAGCGTCCGGCGAACCACCAGCGCAGAGCGACGATGAGCGCCACCGCCAGCGCCAGCGCCCCGAGCACCGACAACCCCAGACGCACGCGGGGATTGCGCAACCCGCGCGGCGCGACGGCGGCAGAGCCGGCGGCTCCTGCAGGCGCGGCCGGATTGGCGGGAGCGGCAGACTGGGCGGAAGCATCGGCCATGGACAGACCCGGCGCGCGGCAGCGTAAAGCCCGCAATGTTGTCCAGCTGGAAACTATGTGTCAAGTGGAATACATTTACGCGGATGGGCACGTCACGGGCACTCACTGCAAGCCACGCCGGCATGCACGCAGCGCCGCGGCGTCATCCGCGCGAGGGCGGCTATGCACGCGGCGAGCAGACGCGCGCGCGCATCATCGCCACGGCGCTGCAGATATTCGGCGACCAGGGTTACGATCAGGCCTCCACGCGCCAGATCGCCGCGAATGCGGGCGTGAATCCACCGGCGCTGCAGTACTATTTCGATAGCAAGGAAGGTCTGTACCGCGCCTGCGTGCAGACCATCATCGATCGGGTCCTGGAGGTGCTCGCACCGGCCATGCAGCGCGCGCAGGCGAGCATTCGCTCACGCACTCGGCCCGCGGCGCTCGAAGCGCTGCTCGGCCTGCTGGATGCGCTGGCCGACGCGCTGGTTGCCGCGGGCGCCGAGGCCTGGAGCCGCTTCATCGCGCGCGGCAAGGCCGACGGCTCCGAGCCGGCCATGACGATGATGCGCGAGCGCGTCAGTACGCCGCTGCGACTCGCGGTCTGCGAGCTGATCGGCCTGATACTGCGCGAGGACCCCGACGCCGAGCAGACACGCCTGCGCGCCCTCACGATCATGGGACAGGTGAGCATGTGCCACGCCAATCGACAGGGAACCCTCGCCGCGCTCGGCTGGCAGCAGTTCGATGCACGTGGAATCGCAGCAATGAAGGCCGTGGTGCGCGCGCATACCCGCGCGGCGCTCGTCACGCCGGCGCGAGCCGCTCGCGCGACAGGCCGGCGCGCCGGCCCCAGCAATCCACGCCGCTAACTGAGGCGTGGCCAGCCATCGCCCCGCTGGCAATGCGGCTCTGGCGCCACCGACAGTCTGATGCTGCTTAGCAGCACACGGCTGTCGGTGGGCTTGACGGTCGATTAACCTGTCGCCTTGGCCATTCGTTCGTCATGGTAACTTCAGCCTCACATTAACCGGAGTTAATCCAAGCGAGTGCTCGTCGATCGCGACGGTGCACCTTCCAAATATGTAAAGGGATCTTTACATGGCGCCTGCCGCGTCACGGCGCGACGCGGTGCTATGATTCCGCCCCCTGCGGGGGGCTCCCAACATGATCAGAATGTTGAGTGCTCAAAGATGGCACTGCGTATAGCCAGATAGCTGGTCTCTCGGCCATCGCTGGGCCCCTGAACCGCTCGGGTTGGCAGTGGTAGAGCAGCCAGCGGTGGTGTTATTGTCCACGGTTGAGCGAATGTTGGACGCGCATCTCACTTGGGATGGCGCAATCAGAATAGGCGATAGGCGAGAGCAAATTCAGGAGAGGGGCATGACGAGATTCAAAGCTGTATGTGCCGGCGCATTGCTGGCTGGAGTGCTGGGTGCGGCGGCTAGCGTGCCGGCGCAGGCGCATCACTCCTTTCCGGCCACCTACATGGTCGACCAGACGGTCACGATCCAGGGCACGGTGGTGCAGTTCCTGTTCCGCAATCCGCACTCCTTTGTGCACGTGATGGCGCAGGATCCGAAGACCCACCAGAACGTGGTGTGGGCGGTCGAGTGGGGCGCGGGCGGTGCACTGGGTGCCGACAACGTCAAGCACGACACACTGCGTCCCGGTGACAAAGTCGTTGTCACGGGGAATCCGGCGCGCGATGCGACCTCACATCGTCTGCGCATGCGGGCCATCACCCGTCCGTCAGACGGTTGGAAGTGGGCCGGCACGTTCGGTTGATTTGAGCTGAGTTGAAAGACGGAGGGGTCCTTGGACCCCTCCGTCCAGCCCATCAGGCGCGCGGATCCGCCCCAGGCTTTCCAAGTCTGAGGCCCTGGGGAACATTGCGCCGGCAGCGACATCGACGGCCCGATGTCCATGGGCTAGAGGCCATGAAGGCGCGGCGGGCCGACTCTAAAGATTAGCGAGGACGGGATGGATCATCTGCTGCTGGCGGTGCAGAACAGCCACTTTGCCTACTGGCTGGCGCAAGGGGCCTTCCCGCCAATCATCACCGTCCATTCGGCCGGTATGGCGCTGCTCGTGGGTCTGCAGGGCATGATCAACCTGCGCGTGCTCGGCATTGGCCGCGGCGGCCTGCCCATCGCGGCGATGCGCCGCTTCATGAAAGTCGTGTGGATCGGCTTCTGGATGAACCTGTGCTCGGGGATCCTGCTGTTCTCCATCTACCCCGACAAGTACGTCCACAACACGCTGTTTCGCTTCAAGATCGGATTCATCATCGCCGGACTGGTGCTCGGCGCAGTGTTGAACGTTTCGCTGCTTAGTGTCGGGGACGAATTCGCGGCCGCCGGCACGCGCGCGCCCGGCCGCGCCAAGGCGCTGGCCTTCCTGTCGCTGGCATGCTGGGTCAGCGCGATCGTGGCCGGCCGCTATTTGGCGTACAGCACCTTTGCAGACATCGGCGCCGGTGGCGCGGGCTGAAGCGCAGCGGGCTACTTTTGCCCGGATGCAATTGAAGTTTGTTAGCGGAGTTTCCCGTCCATGATGCACATCGTTCTGGCAGCGGCCACCTCGGTGGCGGGGGGCGTGGCCGCCGCTGGCCAGGCCACCGGTCATGTCATCAGCGCAGCCGCTGGAGGCGTAGCCGCTTCCGGTCACGCCGTGGCTTCCTCGGCCTCTGCGACCGCTGCGGCAGCCTCGTCCAACAGTGCCGCCAGCCTGGCTGCGCTCAATGCGCAGATGAACGCTCAATACGCCGCTGCCCAGGCTGCCAAGGAAGCGGCCTACCCGATCTTTCGCTTCATGAAATACACCCCCATCGGTGCGTGGGTGCGTAACAGCGCGTGGGCTTTCCCGTTCCTTCAGTCCTGGCACTTCATCGGCATGACGATGCTGCTCGGGGTCGTCGGAGCGATCGACCTGCGAGTGCTTGGCGTGGCACGAGCCGTCCCGCTTGCGCCACTGCACCGCTTCCTGCCGTTGGCATTCATCGGCTTCGGCATCAACCTCATCACGGGCATCTGCTTTTTCTGCCACGACCCGTGGGTGTACGCCTTCAACATCAGCTTCCGCATCAAGATGCTGCTGATCGTCATCGCGGGCTTGAACGCGCTGTGGTTCCGGCTCGGGGTCTTCCTGGATCTGGAGCGCTGGGGGCCGGGCATCGAGGCCTCGCGCCTCGCCAAGGTCATCTCGGGACTGTCGATCGTGATCTGGTTGGCCGTGATCACGGCCGGCCGCTATATTGCCTTTACCTGAAGGCGCCTGCACCCGAAAGCCGCGCGCGCGTCGCCGGTCCCGCCGCGCGCCGCTGAGCAAGCTAGCGTCAGAGAATTTCGAACAGGCTGTATAGCGCGCCGTGCGCGTTGCGATGGCCCACACCGACCGCGACGATGCGATTGAGCCAGTCGTATTGTGGCGCCGCGGTCTCGAAGAACGGACAGATGCGCATGTAGTACTGCGCGGGATCGACGACTTCACCAGCGTCGATGCGCGCCAGCACATCGGCAGGGCCGTGGCGAAAACCTCGATATTGCATGGCGATGAGCGCCTCATCGCGCGTCTTGAGCACCGCCCGCACGTCGATGGTCGTCGCCCCATCGGGTCGCACCCGCTGCCAGTCGCTGCCGCCTTCCAGCACCTCTCCGCGGAGGCGCTCGCCTTCAAATGAGCCGCGGGCGATGACGCCGACCCGGCGATAGCCATCGGGCGATGTGCCCACGATCTGCGGCTTGTGCACCTGGAGGAACAGGCTGCAGAGCGGCCGCGTGCGCAGCTGCTTGAGAAAATCCGGCAGCTGCAGCGATGCATCGTCCATCAGGCTTCACCCGCCGCGAGCGACGGATAGTCGATATAGCCCCTGGGGCCACCCGTGTAGAACGTCTTCGCGTCCCAGGGTGCCAGCGGTGCGCCGACGCGGAATCGGTACGGCAGATCCGGGTTCGAGATGAATGGCTTGCCGAAGACGATCAGGTCGGCGCCTCCTGCGGCGAGCATCTGATTGCCCGACTCGCGCGTAAAGCCGCCCACGGCGGCAAACGTCCCTTGGTACTGGGGGCGCAGAATTTCAAAAATATTGGGTAGCGGATCGGACCTCAGTACGTGCAGGAATGCGAGCTGCAGCGGCGAGACGGCGCGCACCAGCGCCGAGTACGTCGCCACCGGATCATCGTCCTGTATATCGTTGAACGGCATCGCCGGACTGATCTTCAGGCTGATGCGGGCCGCCGATCCTGCCGCCTCGATCATCGCTTCCAATGTCTCCATGACGAATCTGAGCCGATTCGCAACGCTCCCGCCGTAGCCGTCCTGGCGATGGTTCGAGCCGCTCGACAGAAATTGCATCGGCAGATAGCCGGAGGCGGCGTGCAGCTGCACGCCGTCGAAGCCTGCCGTCAGGCCCTGTCGGGTCGCCTGCGCGTACTCGGCGATCACTCCGGCAATCTCCGCCGTCTCGAGCGCCCGCGGCATGGAGAAGTCTTGCATGCCCGCGTCGGTCACGATCTGACCCGACACGCGTATCGCCGAGGGTGCGACCGGCGGCTCCTGCAGCACTCGATTGGCAATGTGACTGACGCGGCCGACGTGCATGAGCTGCAAATAAATTCTGCCACCCTGGGCGTGCACCGCCTCGACGATGCTCTTCCAGGCGCTGACCTGCTCGGGCGTCTCGATGGCCGGCGTGCGCACATAGCCGAGCCCGCCCGCCGAGGGTGAGGTCCCCTCGGTGATGATCAGACCGGCGGACGCGCGCTGCCGGTAGTACTCGACCATCATCGGCGTCGGTACAGCTTCAAAGGTGGCGCGGTTGCGCGTCATGGGGGCCATGAGGATGCAACTGGGGATCGCGAGCTCGCCGACCTGGCCGGGACTGAACAAATCAATGCCGGGCATGACTGTGGCGCTCCCCGCAGCTGCAGCGCATGCGGCGCTGTCTACCAGCTGACCGAGACGTATTGAGTGTCCAGATACTCGAGCAATCCCTCGTGGCCGCCTTCGCGTCCGAGGCCGCTCTGCTTGACACCACCGAAGGGCGCGGCGGGATCGGAAACCATGCCGCGATTCAAGCCCACCATTCCCGCCTCGAGCCTCTCGGCAATGCCCAGGCCGCGCTTCAGATCCGCCGTGTACACGTAGGAGGCCAGGCCGAACTCACTGGCATTGGCGCGGCTGAGCATATCCTCCTCGTCCGAGAAGGTTTGAATGGCCGCCACCGGTCCAAAGATCTCTTCGTGCACCAGATCGGCATCCGGCGGCACCTGCGTGAGCACGGTCGCCGGATAGAAGTAGCCCTTGCCCTTGCCGGGCTCACCGCCGGTGACCACACGGGCGCCTCTGGCCTTGGCCTGCTCGACCAGCGCGTGCACCTTGTCGCGCGTCTGCGCATTGACGAGCGGACCGACGCTCACGCCTTCCTCCAGCCCGTTGCCCATCTTCAGCGCCGACATCTTGGTCGCGAGCTTGCTGGAGAATTCCTCGGCCACCGCCTCGTGGACATAGAAGCGGTTGGCGGCGGTGCAGGCCTCACCGATGTTGCGCATCTTGGCGATGACTGCACCTTCCACGGCCTCATCGACGTTCGCATCCTCGCAGACGATGAACGGCGCATTGCCACCGAGCTCCATCGCCGGACGCACGATGTTGTCGGCGGCCTCCTTGAGAAGGGTACGCCCGACCTCGGTCGACCCGGTGAAGGAGATCACGCGCACGCGGCCATCCTTGAGCATGGCCGAGACCACCTTGCCCGAGGCACGCGAGGGCACCAGGTTCACCACGCCGGCCGGCACACCGGCCTCCTGCAGCAGCGGCATCAGCGCCAGCATTGTCAGCGGGGTCGCGGAGGCGGGTTTGATCACCACGGTGCAGCCGGCGGCCAGCGCCGGGCCGATCTTGCGGGTGGCCATCGCCGCGGGAAAGTTCCATGGCGTGACCAGCAGCGCGATACCGGCGGGCTTGTGATTGACCAGAATGCGCGCGCCGGAGCTCGGCGCCCTGGAAGACTGACCGATGATGCGCACGGCCTCTTCGGCGTTCCAGCGGAAGAACTCCGCGGCGTAGGCAATCTCGCCACGCGAGTCGGCCAGGCCCTTGCCATTCTCGAGCGTGACGATGCGCGCGAGCCGCTCGGCATCGCGCATGATGAGCTCGAAGGCGCGGCGCAGGATTTCCCCGCGCGCCCGCGGGGACTTCGTCGACCAGGCGGCAAATGCCGCCTGCGCGGCATCGAGCGCCGAGATGCAGTCCTCGACCGTGGCGCTTGCGACCGAGGCGACGGCACGCTCGGTCGCCGGATCCTCCACGTCGAAGCGCGCGCCATCGGCAGCGGGCCGCCATTGGCCCCCGATCCACAGGTCGGTGGGCACACCCGCGAGCAGTCGCTCGGGGGAGTTCGCAGTCGCGATGGGCTGGGCGGTGGCGTTCATGCGGATAGGGAGCGTC
>Ga0134126_10003669_pt1 | contig 19226 bp, 15 predicted proteins | sample KB31752_FD_96881 | JGI IMG/M metagenome (GOLD analysis project Ga0134126, IMG submission 96881) | Terrestrial soil microbial communities with excess Nitrogen fertilizer from Kellogg Biological Station, Michigan, USA - KB3-175-2 | ecosystem: Environmental > Terrestrial > Soil > Unclassified ...
CAATTTGGCCCTCGGGCTTGGTGATGACGCCCTGAATTCTAAAGCGCGTGGTCTGTGGTTTGTCGGAGACGGCGGCGATCTTCTGACCGACAAGTTGATTCAGGAGCGTCGACTTGCCTGCGTTGGGTCTGCCGATGAAGGCGACGTAGCCGCTGCGATGGGATTCCATTTCACTTCGCGGCATGGAATCGTTCTTTTATGAGGCGCCAGCGCTCACGGACTGCTGCCTTTTCTGCGTCTGCTGCCGGGTCTAGCTGTCGTTGGTGGGTCGTTGCGATCATCGTGCGCAGCTGTGGGAAACGCACTTCCGGTCGAGTGGTGCGAATCTCTTCAGCTATGAAATCATTTACAAGCTGCCGCTGTTTGTACTGAAGGGCTTCGTCTTTGGTCATTCGGCGCTCCGTCTGCGTCTATTCTAGCATCACGCAACTTATTCGTCGCTTCGCACGCGGGTCTGTGCTAACACTACTTACCCTTCTCGGCGAAGATCTGCACGAGGTTGATCAGCGTCTCGGTAGTTTTCTCTAGTCCGCGACGAGAGTTGAATTCCAGTTTGCCGTGAAAGTTTGTGCCGCCGGTAAATAAGTTAGGCGTTGGCAGATCCTGGAATGTCAGCGTTGCGCCATCAGTGCCACCGCGAATTGGTTTGAGATACGCTTTGATTCCGGCGCGACGTGAGGCCTCAATCGCGTTGTCAGTCAATTCCGGAAAGTTCTTTAAAACCTCTTTCATGTTCTTGTAGTCTTCCTTGACGTCGATTGCAATCTTCACGTCGGGAAACTTCGCCTGCGTTTGCGCCACCATGTCGCGCAAGGTCTTCTCTTTGGCGTTCAGGCCGCTCAAATCAAAATCACGCAGCAGAATTTTAAGGCTGGATTCCTCCACGTCGATCACTCCGGCGTAAGGATGAACAAAGCCAACGCGATCTGCGGTCGTCTCCGGCAACATGTCTTTGGGAAAGCGCGCCAGGTAGTCAGCCGCCGCATACATTGCATTCACCATTATTCCCTTGGCAGTTCCAGGATGCGTGCTCTTGCCTTTGAAGGTGACGGTGGCCGTGCGGGCGCTCCAGGTTTCATTGCTAATCTCGCCGAGTGATTCACCGTCAACCGTGTAAGCGAACTTAGCTCCAAACCCCTTAATGTCAAACTTCTCAATGCCGCCGCCGACTTCTTCGTCCGGCGTGAAGGCAATGGCGAGCGTGCCGTGTTTGATTTGCGGGTTTTGCATCAGCGTGTCGATCATCGTCATGATCTCCGCGCAGCCCGACTTGTCGTCGGAACCAAGCAGCGTTGTGCCATCAGCGGTGATGATGTCGTCGCCAATCAGCTCTTTAAGGACAGGACTCTGCGCCACGGTGATTACCTGGGTTGGATCTTTAGGCAACACGATGTCGCCACCCTGGTAGTTCTTGTGAATGATCGCGTCAACGTTTTCACCGGAGACTGCCGGTGAGGTGTCCATGTGGGCAATGAAGCCGATGACCGGCACTTTTGAGTTGTCAGCCAGATTGCCCGGGACCGTCGCGTAGACAATGCCAAACTCACTGACGCGAACATTCTGAGCGCCAATGTCTTTCAGTTCCTGGGCGAGCAGGTTCGCCAGGTTCAACTGTTTCTTAGTGCTGGGAACGGTTGTCTGTTCCTCGGCTGACTGCGTATCGATTTTTACGTAACGCAGGAAGCGATCGATCGCCGCTTCTTTCGGCGGCTTTAGAGCTTGTGCCTGGGCTGAGACAGCGATAAGTAAACTAACTATAAATGCAAACCCGTATTTCATTTTGTACTCCTTGGATTGAACGGGGAAAGTATGAAGAGAGAGTAACTAAGGATGCACGCAAAGCAAAACGCGCTGCCTCGGGACCTACTTATCGCCTAGCCCACTCAACACCACGACGCTCGAGCTGGTCGAGCACTCCCTGCAGTTCATCACGTTTCGCCGCTAGCTCATTCTCATCCGCGTTTGCATCAACAAAAATCGGAGGTGCAATGGAGACGCGCGCGCGTGTGAATGGATAAGGCGCCTGGGCCCGGTCCCAGCTTCCTTTCGCCTCCCAGTAACGCCGGGCGGTAATTGTAAATGGCAGGATCGGCTGGCCAGTCCTCTTTGCCAGAAGGACGCCACCCATCTTGGCTACGTATCGCGGCCCCTTTGGCCCATCGATGGTGAACGCCGCCGGATAACCGAGGCGCAAGAGCCGCTCCATCTCGGCCAGGGCCGTTGTTGCGCCGCGCGTGCTCGATCCTCGCGCCGCACCCGCGCCAAATCTTTGGATGAATCTGGCGATGTACTCACCGTCGAAACTGCGCGAAGTCATCACCACAATGTTGCGCTTCTGCCAAAAATAGATCGAAAGAAATACGCGATTATGCCAGAAGGTAAAGATTGGTTGACGTTGATTCAGCGTGGCCGCTTCAAAGTTTTCCCAGCCCTCAACTTCGTAACGAATCGTGCTGCCAACCAATCTGATGATTGTATAAAATGCGATATCAGCCAGCCTGATTAAGAATCTTTTCTTGAACGGATAGGAAGAAAGATCGGCAAACCTAAAGGCGCGCGCAATGGTTTCCTCGTCAGCAGGCTTACGCGTGAAACGATCTGGCTCGGAGGCTTGCATAGGACGAGGAGTATAGCTGAGGAGGACTAGGAGGCAGAAAACAGAAGGCGGTAGGCAGAAAGCGGAAGGCAGAAAGCAGTAAGCAGAAGGCAGAGAGGAGGCCAAGCTCTTTTTTCTGCCGGCTGCCTTCTGCTTACTGCCTTCCGCCTTCCGCTTTCCGCCTTCTATTCTTACTGTCTACTCATAAACGTCCGGCTCGCCCGGGGGACGCGTCTTCCAGCGTTTATGAATCCAGAGCCACTGGTCCGGATAAAGGCGCACCATTCGCTCAACCGCGGCGGCAAAGCGCGCCGTGTTCACCTCGATGTCCTTGTCGTGGTCGCCGGTTCGAATTAGTTCGACTGGTGGGTCGCCGTGGAAGAAATAACGTTTTCGCTCCTTGTTCCAAACTGCGCAAGTGGGAATCACAACCGCATCCGTCTTCAACGCCAGCGTGGCAATTCCGGCAGTGGTGCACGCAAGCTTGCCAAAGAACGGAACAAAAACTCCTTCGCGTGTTTGTGTGTTGAGATCAGACAGGATGCCGAGCGTGCCGCCTTCGCGCAAGACCCGCAGAGACTGCCGGGCAGCACTTTGTTTATCTATCGCCCGATTTCCAAACCGCGTCCTGATCGCCTCGATCATTTCTTCGATGCGCGGATTGTCGAGTGGGCGCACCAGGAAGCTCAGCGGATACTCGAGTGCGGACCAACCAAAACTATGCAACTCCCAAACGCCCAGGTGGCCCGTAAGAAAAATCACCCCGCGCTTGTTTTTCTCCGCCTCGCGCAAATGGGCCAGGCCCACCTCGTCGTACTCGATGATCTGGCGCAGGCTTTCCGGGGTCGCGCGCGGCAGCTGACTAAACTCGCCAAGCAGTCGGCCCAGGCTTGCGAAACAGCCGCGTAGCAATTGTCTTCGTTCATCCTCAGGCATCTCCGGAAACGCTATTTCAAGATTGCGCTGGCCCGTGCGACGGAGGTTGCCGGGTAATAAATAGGCCAACCGTCCAATGGTTAAGCCCAGCGCAACTGCCAGAGAACGCGGCAGGATTCCGAGCCCGGAAAGAATAATCCGTGCCAGCATGTACTCGAGCGACGTCTGAAGTTTGCCTGGTTTGGCCATCGGTAAGGAGGCGTAGTGTAGCACGGGAGAAACAAGTGGTCAGTGGCCGGTGGCCAGTGAGTTCTGAGGCCGACTACTGACCACTGGCCACTGACCACCGGCCACTGCTCACTTCGATTTTGGACTTTGGACGTTGGACATTGGACTTAGTATTGATATATTTCGAACGCAGCAGCCCGAGATATCGTAAAGTCATTTGGAAGCGGCGGCAGGCGGGTGCTTCCATTCTCTCCTCGGACTATTCACTGAAAGATTGGAGCGGGATGCAGAAACGTAGAATTCTCATCGTCGACAATAACGATGAGCTGCGTGCAATACTCGAAAACGCCCTCGGCGGCCTGGGCCACGAGGCTGTCGTGACGGGTGACCGCGACGAGGCCCTCAGCCGCAAAGACCTCGACCAGTTTGATCTGATCATCAGCGACCTTACCGAGGACGCTTCTCCAGGTGATAAACCAGAACATTTGAATGGCAACCCGCCGCCTGACGAGCACCGGCGACACTTGCTGACACGAGTTGTTCCCAACGACGCTGAGCCAACAATTGTGAAGGCCTTTAAGATGGTCGCGGCAAACTACCTAAGGTTCCCTTACAACAAGGATGAGCTGCGCGAGATTGTCGAAAAAACTCTGTCTTACAAATTGCGGTACGTTGATGATCCGACCGTACTCTCGCATACTCACGAGAAAATCGAGTTTGAGCTGCCCAGCGATCTCACCCTGATGAATGGCGTGTTGCAATACCTGCTCGAGCGCGTGGCGAAGCTGGGAGTGATCGCTCCGGAGAAATCGAACCTGTTCATTGCGCTCGATGAGGCTTTCGTGAATGCCGTCAAGCATGGCAACAAAAATGATCCCACCAAGCTCGTGCGCGTGGGCGCTGAACTCTCTCCAAAGGAAGCCTGTTTTACCGTCGAAGATGAAGGTGAAGGCTTCGACGTGCAGACCATTCCCGACCCTTGCGATCCCGCAAATCTGTTCAAGTCGTCAGGCCGTGGCGTCCTGCTGATCTACAACATCATGGACGAAGTTGAATACAACGCGCAGGGTAATCGCGTAAAGATGGTGAAGCGGCCGGAACCCGAGGTTGAAACCGGAACCCGTTGAACCAGGCACACCCAACCACAAACACGCCCGCAACGTCTGAAAAAACTTTCAAACGCCAATCAAACGCGGCGACGCAAACGGTCAATCCGACGCTCCCTTTCTGGCAAGCTTGGCCCTGGTGGTGTTTACCAGCTGTTGTCGGTCTTATCCTGGTTCTTATTTTTGTCGATCCCTTTATTGGCGATTGGGACGGCATGGACTACACAATACTCTCGCTGGCGGGTTACCCGTCTTCGATGGCGCTCGGCCGCAATCTTTTCATCTTCGGAAACCATGCGCTCTACCAAATAGCCCACGCGGTTTTCAACGTTCAGCCGGAACACGCTTATCTCATTTTCAAATATGCCGTGGTGGCCCAGGCGCCGTTGGCAGTGGTTGCTTGTTGGGTTCTGGCGCGAGACTTCTCGAAGTCTCTTCATGCGGCGACCCTGGCCGCATTGTTCCTTGTTCTCTCACCAGTGTTTGTGCTCTATGGCGGACAAGTGATGACGGATGTTCCGTCAGTTCTGCTGCTATCGGTTGCGTTGCTCGTGCATTATCGCGGAGTTCAGCAGCAGCGCGTCTGGCTCGTGATCGCCGGGGCGGCGCTGCTGGGCCTGGGTGTCAATCTTCGTGAGACGATGGGTTTTTATGGGCCATGGTTGGTTGTGGCGCCGTTTGTCTGCGGTTGGAAGTTTCAGCGGCGACAGATTCTCGTAGTCGCAATGTCTTGTCTGATATTTTTTCTTTGCGCTACGGCCTGGTTTGCATTTTGGTTTATTACAGACGCCCACTATCGCTGGATCTGGTTTGGCTGGCGCGAATCAATGTTGCAGGAAAACGCGCGCCATCCGGTTACCCTGCATAGTCTGCGGCCGTACCTTGGGTATTTCTTCATCAGTGCGCCGATCGTGCTGCTGTCGCTACCCTTCGCCTTATGGAACGAGTGGCAGGAGCGAAAGCTTTCGCCTTTGTTTTTGCTGGCCGCGATGGGCCTGCTATGCGATCTGCTGTTGTATTTCAACTACGGAACGGCGGTTAACTGGCGCTACTTCCTGACTGGGTTGCCAGCGATCGCGCCCCTTTGCGCGAACTTCCTGATCCGAACTTTGTCGCGCCGTCTCGGCAGCATTCGAATCGCCTTCGTAACTTGCGTGACGGTCGCGGTGGTAATCGCCGGCGTCTTCGCGTTATTGAGTCGACGCACCGGCCGGCAATTCAGCGAACGGCGAGCGATGAGCAAGGAGTATCGCCGCCAGCTGGCTAATGTTCCTCGAGATGCCGTAATGATTTCAGGTTCGCAAACAATTGCCGTCATTTACTGGAAGGCGATTGGCGCCGGCGATTGGAAGACGATTGGCACAGGCGGCGGCTGGCCGGGCGACAACCTGGTGCCCTTGATTGAGAATTATCTGGCGGACAATCGACGTGTGTTCGTGGATAGTGATCTCCGTTGGTGGGTGCCGTGTGGTTGGCAGCGGGATGAAATTCCGGCAATCGTCAGTCTTCAGGAGCGCTTTAGCTTTCGACGCGTGACGGATACGATTTACGAACTGAGACCACGCGGTGAAGCAGGCGCGACTGACTCCCCAAACCTGGAGAGATTGTTGCCGGCTAACCGGCCAGAAGATGTGAAGAAGTGTCCGCAGCTGAGTTCGTGAGATCTCAAATTACAGATTTCAGATTTCAAACAAGAAATGCCCTACGAAATCTTCCTCGCTCTTCGTCACTTGCGTTCGCGTCAGCGGCGCCGGATGGCGCGAGCCACTTCGCTGATCGCGATAGTCGGAATTACCGTGGGCGTGGCCGCACTGATAGTGGCACTCGCGCTCGCAAACGGCTTCCGCGATGAGATGCGCGACAAAATACTGCGCGGCACAGCGCACCTCACCGTCATGCGCAGTGACGGTCAGCCGATTTCAGACTACAAAGACATAGCTGCTCGGATCGCCGCCATGCCTGGCGTGGTCTCAGCGACGGGAACCACCTACGACGGCGCCGTAGTCGCCGGTAAGCGAGCTTCAGCGTATGCGGTGCTGCGCGGGATCGACGGTTCTTCCAGAAGTGGGCCAGCCGGTATTGATCGCGCAACTTCGCCACCGCAGACAGAAATCGGCGGGACGGTAATAGAAGGATCGGCGGCGGAACTATTTGATGAGGCGGCTGTCCCCAATGACTTTGCCCCGGTCGTGGTGGGGTCAGAACTGGCAGCGCGCACGGGACTAAAAGTTGGCGATGTAGCACAGTTAGTGGGAACGCGCACCGGTTTTTCGTCGACCACTGAAAGCAAACGAAATGTTCACGTCGTCGGGATTTTTCGCCTGGGACTCTTTGAATACGATTCGACCTGGATCTATCTACCGCTGGAAACTGCCTCCACCATTTCCGGCGAGGCCCACGCTGCCGCTGTTGTTGGCGTTCAAGTGGGAAACATCTATGACGTTAAATCGACAGCAGCCCAGGTAAAGCAACTACTCGGGAGTTCCTACACGACCGTTGATTGGCAGGAAGCGAATCGTCCGCTGTTTACGGCCCTCGCGCTTGAGCGCCGCATCGGCGTGGTGATTATCGGGCTAATAATTTTCATCGCCGCTCTGAACATAACTACCACGCTGATCCTGGTTGTCGTCGAACGGCGACGCGACATTGCCATCCTTAACACGATGGGCGCGACCACCAGAAGCATCATGAGTATTTTCGTGATCGAGGGAGCGATAGTGGGCCTGCTCGGTGCTGTGGGCGGGGTGTTTCTTGGAGCGATTTCGGTTTTGGTTGCGAATCAGTACAAACTGATCAGTTTACCGGCAGATGTCTACTCAATCAGCAATGTTCCCCTAAGTCTGAATGTTCGCGACCTAAGCCTGGCTGCGCTCGTGGCGTTTGTCCTCAGTGTCCTGGCGACAGTTTATCCGGCACGCGCGGCCGCGCGCATTCGACCCGCGGAGATGCTTCGCGACAGCAATTAGTCCAATGTCCAAAGTACAAAGTCCAAAGTCCGCCACCTGCGACGCTCGATTGCCGTTTGAGTCTCTGCAGGATAAATCCGCGGACTTTGGACTTTCCGTCAGCGATCTTCGGAAAAGTTTTCTCTCGGCGGCTGGCGAACGGATCGAGGTTCTTCGTGGCGCTTCTTTTTCCGCCAGGGCCGGTGAGGCGTTGGCGATCATGGGAGCCTCGGGCGCCGGGAAGTCAACGCTCTTGCATCTGCTGGGCGGCCTAGAAGCAACCGATCATGGAACAATCCTAGCCGGCGAATTCGCAATTGATCGCGCCAGACCTGCGGAGCTGGCCCACTTTCGAAATGAACGCGTTGGTTTCGTTTTTCAGTTTCATCATCTGCTGCCTGATCTGACCGCTGCAGAAAACGTTAGTTTGCCGCTAAGGATTGCGCGCACAAGTCATCGTGAAGCAATGGGTAAAGCTGTGCAGTTATTAGACGAGGTGGGGCTGAACAGGCGCGTCGCGGACTCATTGGTGGGACACCTTTCCGGTGGCGAACAACAGCGCGTGGCTGTTTGCCGGGCCTTGATAACCCAGCCGGCCCTGGTTCTGGCTGATGAACCGACCGGGAATCTGGACACTGCAACGGGCGACGAGATAGCGCGTGCAATCGTGTCCTACGCCCGCAACCACCGCGCTCTCGTAGTAATCGCCACACATAATCTCTCCCTGGCGGAAATTTGTGACCGCACCCTCGTTTTGAGCAATGGGCGTCTTCGTCAGAGCTAAGTTCGTGGCTGAAATAGTCGCTCAGTTACGACTTTTCTTACTGGTATCCAATATCGGCCACAATTGAAGCCTTTTGACGCTCACGTTGATAGGTTATAATGCGCCCAGTGCCGGGCGAGCCAGTTCTTAGCCCGGCATGGTAATCATAAGACCTGATTCGTAAACTCTGGATAATGTTTGAACGCTACACAGAAAAAGCGCGCCGTGTAATCTTCTTCGCTCGCTACGAAGCGTCGCAGTTTGGTGCCCCGGCCATCGAGCCGGAACATCTGCTGCTGGGACTGATGCGCGAGGACAAGACCTTGACCGGACGCTTTTTTCCGCGCGCCCAGGTTTCGATCGAGTCAATTCGCAAGGAAATCGAGGGTCGCACCCTGCTGCGTGAAAAGATTTCCACCTCGGTCGAGCTACCGCTGGCGCCGGAAACAAAACGAGTGCTCGCCTACGCTCACGAAGAAAGCGATCGCCTCCAACACCGCCACATTGGCACTGAACATCTGCTACTCGGTTTGCTTCGCGAAGATCGTTCTATGGCCGCCGAGATTCTTTACGAACGCGGACTGCGACTTAACGCGGTGCGCGACGAGATTGCGCGACAGTCCGGTGCGGATTCGCGCAGCTCACAGAAAAAGGACACGCCACACCTGGTCGAGTTCTCTCGCGATTTAACAGAGGATGCGGCCAACGACAAACTCGATCCGCTAATTGGCCGTGAAGCGGAGATTGAAAGAGTTGTACAGATACTTTGCCGGCGCACGAAGAATAATCCGGTGCTGATTGGCGAACCCGGCGTCGGTAAGACCGCGATCGTCGAAGGGCTCGCGCAAAGAATAGTTCGCGGTGAAGTGCCTTCATTCCTCGAGAACAAACGCATCCTGTCGCTCGATCTATCATTAATAGTTGCGGGAACCAAATACCGCGGACAATTCGAAGAGCGTCTGAAACAGATCATGCGTGAACTGGTTGAGAACCCGCAGTACATAGTCTTCATCGACGAACTTCACACGTTGGTCGGCGCCGGTTCGGCTGAGGGTTCACTTGACGCCGCAAATATTCTGAAGCCGGCACTATCGCGCGGAGAGCTTCAATGTATTGGCGCCACCACGCCGGGCGAGTTTCGCAAGTCGATTGAGAAAGATCGCTCGCTTGAGCGACGTTTCCAGGCGGTAAAAGTGCCGCCACCGACAGAAGAAGAAGCCGTAGAGATTCTTGACGGAGTGCGCGAGCGTTACGAGAGTTTCCATCAGGTGCGCTACACCGACGAAGCGTTAGAAGCGGCGGTTTACCAGTCGCATCGCTACATTCCCGACCGATTTTTACCGGACAAAGCGATCGATGTAATCGACGAAGCAGGAGCGCGAGTGAAGCTGCGCGTTCGGCGTGAACAGGGCAACCTTTCAGACTGGAGCCAGATCAGCGAGTGGTCGCAAGAGCCTGGCCTCAGCGCTGGTTTAGGTTCCGGTATTGACGAGCGAGATGATGACGCGCTCGTCTCAGCCGAAGTTACCTGCGATGACATTGAAGAAGTAATTGCCCGCTGGACCGGTATCCCCGTTACTTCTCTGAAAGAAGGCGAGACGCAGAAACTTCTGCGCATCGAGCTTGAGCTTCATGAACGCGTAGTTTCCCAGCGACCCGCCATCTCGGCGCTGGCGCGAGCCATTCGCCGATCACGCGCCGGTTTGAAGAATCCGCTGCGGCCAGTTGGCTCGTTCCTTTTCCTCGGGCCAACCGGCGTAGGTAAAACCGAAGTCGCGCGCTCGTTGGCTCAGGTTCTGTTTGGCAGTGAGCGTTCCATGATTCGCTTCGATATGTCGGAGTTCATGGAGAAACATTCAGTGTCCAAGTTGATTGGCTCTCCGCCGGGGTACGTGGGCCATGAAGAGGGCGGCCAGTTGACCGAACGTATCAAACGCTCGCCTTACTCAGTTTTGCTGTTCGATGAAATCGAAAAGGCACACCCCGATATCTTCAATGTGCTGCTTCAGGTTTTTGAAGACGGGATTTTGACGGACGCTATCGGCAATACGGTCGATTTCAAAAACGCGATCATCATCATGACTTCCAACATCGGCGCGCGCTTTATTCAAAAGAAAGCCACGATGGGATTTCAGGGAACGAACGATGCTTCGCGAGAGAAAATGGAAGAGATGGTCATGTCGGCAGTGCGACAGACTTTCAATCCCGAATTCATTAACCGTCTTGATGAGATAATTATTTTTGACGAACTGCTCAACCACGAACTGCTGGACGTTATTCAGCTTCAGGTTGATCAGATTAACAAGACGATGTTACGGCACGGTTTTGAAGTCAGGCTCACTGACGAAGCAAAGAAGTGGATTGTGCAGAAGACTTGTGCCGATCGTTCTTATGGGGCTCGACCGCTGCGTCGGGCGCTGCAAAAGTATGTTGAGGATCCCCTTTCCGAGGCACTCATTCAGGGACACCTGGGCGATGCATCTCTAATTGAAATGTTTCTTGACGGAGACGATCTCAACTACCGCACGATTGGCATTGAAGCACCCGACGACGCAATTCTGATACATTAAGGCATCCATTTGCCACGCCTGGGTCTTGAAACCAGGTGGAGAAAACAAGGGCAGAGACGAGAACCGGGCGGTCATCCTATTGGCCTCGTTAGTTGTTCAGGCAACTGGCGGGGCCTTTTGTTTCCAAGACTTAGCTTAAGAAACGAGACCATCGCGTCTCACTAATACTCATTGGGATTGACCGACTTGGGTTGCTCCTCCAGAATGGCGGCTGCCAACCGTTTGGCGGTTCCGAGTGTCAATGGTTGATGCGGTTCAAAAATCTGACTGAGGATACACACAGAGTTAGGACATTGTCGTTTCCCTTTGCCTTTTTACTTTTGACGCGTCCGTTCGGTATAATGCGCGACTTTGCTGGATAAGGTTTGTGGGGTCTTGGCAACGAGAACCTCGCCCTTCGGAATCAAAGCGTTCCAAAGTTGTTAAGTTCGCGGGAAAGCTCAACCAGTAGTTGGTTTTACCTTTATTTTCGAAAAGATAAATTTATACCCGTTTTTCGCTCCCCTGAAGTGTAAGAGATCCGGTCAGAACCTCTGAGGGAAAAGGCGCTTATGCACTTATATCGCGGGCTTTTGCTCATATTTGTGAGCGGATTAGTCCTGCTGCATTCCATCTCTGCACCGCGAACAGCCGACGCGCAACAGCAGGGTCAACGTCTGGTTGAATCAGTAGACGTTTTGAACAATCGCCGTCTGAGAAAAGACGACATTCTTTACTATGTTCAGACCCGGCCCGGCGATCCCTTCAATCAACAACAAGTCGAGCGGGACCTACAGGCAATCCTTGCGCTGGGATTCTTTGATAAGACCGCCACGCGCGTTTATACGGAAGAAGGGGCCCGCGGTGGCGTGAACGTCGTATTCGAGGTCAAAGAGCTGCCGATCATTCGTGACCTGCAGTTTGAGGGTCTCAAGAGCGTTCCCGAATCCGATGTGCTCAAGACCTTTCGCGAAAGGCGCGTCGGTGTTTCCAAAGAGAGCATTTACGATCCCGTCAAAGCCCGCAACGCGATCCGCGTTCTGAAGGAACTACTTGCCGCGAAGGGCCATCCAAACGCGACCATAACCCAAAGGACTGACGAAGTTTCCGCCACCTCGACGGCGCTTACCTTTCTGATTAACGAAGGCGAGCGAGTACGCGTGGTAGAGATTCAATTTGAGGGCAACCAGATCTTCAGTGATGGCAAACTTCGCAGCCAGATGAAATATGTAAAAGAAGCCGGACTAATCACCCGCTTCAAGGGCCTGGACATCCTGGATCGTGAAAAGTTGGAGTTTGACCTGCGTAAAGTCGATAACTACATGCGCTCGAAGGGTTACCTTCAGGCGCGTCACGGAGAGCCGAGAGTTGCGAGCGTAGGTCCTCGTCGAACGGGACTTCCAATTCTGCCACTACCGTTTCTCTCCTCAGTTGATGAGGGCCTCCGGGTAACAGTCCCGATCATCGAAGGCCGCGTCTACCGTATCGGGGAGATGAAGATCGAGGGGAATTCAATCTTTTCCGAGGACACGGTTAAAGCCGTCATTGGCTTGAACAAAGGCGACGTCGCAAACGGCGAGAAGATTGGCAAAGCCTTGTTTGAGAATCTGAAGAAATATTACGGCCAGCAGGGTTTCATCGAATACACGGCTGAACCAACGCCTACCTTCAAAGACAATCCACAAAAACCTGACGAAGGCATTGTCGATTTCGTGATCACCATCGAGGAAGGCAAGCAGTTTTCGCTGCGTCGACTGGAGTTCATCGGTAACACGTTTACACGCGATAACGTCCTGCGCCGTGAAGTGTTGCTGAATGAAGGAGACATCTATAACCAGTCTGCCTGGGAATACTCGATCATCAAGCTCAATCAGCTTGGTTACTTCGAACCCATCGACAAAGACAAAGATGCTGACTTCAGGACGAATGAAGAAGAAGCCACCGTTGATCTGAATTTGAAAGTGTCGGAACGCGGGCGGCAACAGATTTCATTCAACGGCGGTCTTTCCGGCATCGGTGGCTCATTCTTCGGACTTGAGTATTCGACGAATAATCTTTTGGGTCGTGGTGAAATCCTCTCGCTTAACATGTCGGCAGGTAATCGTCAGAAATACGTTCAGTTCTCCTTTACCGAGCCTTATCTGAAGAACCGTCCGATTACAGCGGGCTTTTCACTATTTGGCTATACCCAGAAGTTTTTTGGTGAAGGAACCTTCCTTTCTCAGAATCTCGATGCGCGGCAGGGCCTTTCCGGCTCGCAGATCGACTTCTTGAATGTTAGCGAGGAGAACCTCTTCACGCGTACGTCATACGGCGGCTCTATTTTCGCAAGCGCGCCGCTCTCCGAGTTTTATCGCAAGCGACGCTTCACCCAGTTTTCCCGAGTCGGCGCTTCGTATCAATTTTCAACTTCGAGCGTTAAGGATCCAGCAGTCAACCAGGGAAGCACTTGCGGCACCGGAGGCAGCACTTCGGTTTCGGAGAATCCCCAATTCATTCCGGTTATTTACTGCCAGCCAAACATTATCACCAGCCGGGGAACGTTGAGTTTTGCTTACGACACTCGTAATGCGAGCGTAGATCCGACTTCAGGCCGAGAGATTTCAGTGCAGATCGCGCTAGCCGGCCTGGGTGGTGATGTTCGCACTTATCAGCCGACGATTTCTTACACGCAGTTTCGTCCGATGCGCCGCAAGAAATCGGAACACCCAGAGGTCTTTGGTTTCCGCATCATCGCCGGCACGGTTGGGAGTTTTGCGACCACAGCCAAAGTAAACAGTTCAAATTCTCTGGCTTTTGTAGATGGCATCCCCATCTTCGAGCGTTTCTTCCTCGGCGACGAGTTTACTATCCGCGGCTACAACGTTCGCTCGATCACGCCGCTGGCTCCCCTGGATACATTTATCACCACCAAAGATGTGGTCGTTGCCGCGAATCCGCAGGGAACTCCCGAAGTGATTACCGGATTGACGGAGAACACAGCCGCTTTAGGCACGTTTACCGGCTTAGGCGGCTCGAATTCAGTAAGGATCGCAAATTCGTTTACACCCATTGGCGCCGATACGCAGGTACTCGGAAATTTTGAGTATCGAATCCCGGTCGTGGGAAACACCGTGCAGCTGGCAGGTTTTGCAGATATTGGCACCGCGTTCAATCTGCGAAGTAAGAGTGATCAGTTCTTCCAGAGCAATTTTCTGGATGATCAGCCTTTCCTTGCTACTGTCGGATCCATTCCGTGCCCAAGATCGCCACTCGGGGTTGCCGCCGCAAATCTTTCTGCGATAGCAGGCTGTAATTCAGATACAAGTCTGGCCATGGTCGGTATTACCACCTTAAATCCGGGCCTGGTGATGCGGGCTAATCGATTGGCCACAACTGCGGAAGTCGATAACGCTATTAACCTAACCGGATTCGATCCCTTTACCAGCCTGCCTTTTGGTTTTCAGGAGGTATTTCTGCGCGGACAGGCACAAACGAACACTGCTGTTCGCTTATCGCAGAGCCTATTCTCGAAGTTTGGAGATTATCGGGCGAGCCTGGGGATGGAAGTCAGAGTGCAGGTACCGGTCATCAACGTGCCTTTTCGCCTGATCCTTGCGTATAATCCTAAAGCTAGGAAAGATCAGTTTATCAATGGATTTCCTTTCATCTTTAATGAGAAAAAGAGAGTCTTTCGTTTCAGCGTCGGGCGCACCTTTTGATCACTTAGAGCCAACCACTGTGGTGGTCTGAACAACTAACTGAGTTGACCAGCCGCCACCTTATTTTGAAGGAGCAATACAAGAAGCTATGAAGATAGATCGTTTAATAATCGCCTTTGCCTTTGTTCTGGCCGTGGCCGTTTCTCCTGTGTTGGCACAGCAAAAGCCGGCAGCGGCTGCCCCTGCGCAGGGACCGGTTAACGTGCCGGCAAGTAAGATCGCCCTGATCTACTCAGACGCATTTCTCGATGCCAAGACCGGCATCGCACGGTTCGGCGTGGTGGTGACCAATTTGAATCGCGAATTCCAGCCTCGTCAGACGGAATTGCAGGGGCTGCAACAGAAAATTCAGGCTCTTAGTGATGACATCACCAAGACCGCCTCGGTGGCCGATCCGCGAACGCTGCAAACGAAACAAGATCAACTGGATCAGATGAAGAAGGACTTCCAGCGCAAAGGTGAAGACGCTCAGGTCGCTTACGATCGACGCCGCAAGGAAATGTTCACGCCATTGCAGGATGACATCGGCAAGGCGTTGGAAATTTACGCCAAGGCGAACAACATAAACGTGATCATCGATGGTAGTCAGGTGCCGCTGGTTTACGCAGCGGACACCCTCGATATCACGCGTGCTTTCATCAACGACTTCAACAGCAAGAACCCGGCGACTGCGGCAGTGACGACCCCGGCACCGTAACTTCCAGCTGGAGAATTTCTCAGTCAAAAGACGCGGGTGTGCGGCAAGTCTATGCTGCTTCCCGCGTCTCTTTATTCCACATGGAAACTATTCTCGATTCCCAGGCAATCCAGGAGCTTCTGCCGCACCGTTTTCCTTTTCTGCTCGTGGATCGAATCATCGAGCTGGTACCGCGCGAACGAATCGTCGGCATCAAACAGGTCAGCATCAACGAGCCTTTTTTTCAGGGTCACTTTCCCGGCGCGCCGGTTATGCCCGGTGTGCTTGTAGTCGAAGCGCTGGCGCAGGTGGGAGCAGTGCTGGCCCTGCGGGAAATTGAAGACCGCGATTCGAAACTGGTCCTGTTTACCGGCATCCGGGAAGCACGCTTTCGCAAACCGGTCGTGCCTGGTGACACGCTGACGCTGGAGGTCACTGCGTTGCGCATCGGATCGCGTGTGCAGCGGATGCGTGGGGAAGCTAAAGTTGACGGCCAGCTGGTTGCGGATGCCGACATCATGAGCATCATCGCAGATCGCGGATCAGCGGTATGAAAAAGAAGAGGTCAAATATCAGATGTCAGAAAGAACCAATTAGCCTGTCCTACTCACCTCTGACCTCTGACTCCTGACCTCTGTTTGTTCTTATGTCTGTAGCCATCACACCTACTAACGTTCATCCTACTGCTGTCGTCAGCCCGAAGGCCCGGATTGGGAGTGGCTGTCAGGTGGGACCGTTCTCAATTGTCGGCGACGAGGTTGAGTTGAAAGAGGGCGTGCGGCTGGAGTCACACGTGGTGATTGCTGGCCGTACTGTGATTGGCGAGGAAACGCGTGTGTTTCCGTTCGTTTCCATCGGGTTGCCGCCGCAGGATCTGAAGTACGCGGGCGAGCCTTCTGAAACGCGCATAGGCCGAAGAAATCACATCAGAGAGTTTGTGACCATCCATCGCGGCACCGCCGGCGGGGGGATGCTGACGCAGATTGGCGACGACTGTTTGCTGATGGCCCAAGCCCACGTCGCGCACGATTGCATACTGGGAAATGGCGTAATCATGGCCAACGCCGCTACGCTGGCCGGCCACGTGATCATCGAAGATAACGCAAACGTCGGGGCCTATTCAGGCGTGCATCAGTTCTGTCGCGTCGGCAGAGAAGCATACATCGGCGGCTACTCGGTGGTAGTGAAAGACGCGCTGCCATTTGCGCTAACCGTAGGTAATCATGCGAGCTGCTATGGATTGAACACCACCGGCATGAAGCGTCGCGGTTACTCGACTGCGGTAATTCATTCGCTCCATCGAGCTTTCCATCTGCTGCTCTCGTCCAAACTGAATACCTCCCAGGCGCTGGAAAAGATCGCGGAAGAAATCAAAGACTCTGCAGAAGTCGAACGACTGGTCGAGTTTATCCGGTCCTCAAGCCGGGGCGTGACAAAGTAAGGATGAAGGATGAGGGATGAAGGATGAAAGCCAGTCACGATAGTTGTTTGTTCTATATCGAGCAGGCTGCTTGTGCGGGCAATTTACTCTTCTCCATTTATTCAGTTTTTTCTCCTTCAACCTTCATCCTTCATCCTTCATCCTTCGAATCATGCGCTACGGTCTAATCGCAGGCAACGGTCGCTTTCCCTTCATGGTGGTAGCAGGGGCCCGGCGCGCGGGCGTCGCGCTTTCTGTCGCGGCCATTCGTGAAGAAACGGATCCTGGCATCGAGGATGAAGTTGAACGTCTAACCTGGGTTGGCATTGGCCAGCTGGGCAAGATGATTAACTTCTTCAAGGGCGAAGGGGTCGAGAAGGCAATCATGGCCGGCCAGGTAAAGCATGTGCAGATATTTAGTCGAGCTGTGCCTGATGCGCGAATGTTGAGAATGTTGCTCCGGCTTCCGCGCCGCAACACTAATTCATTGATTGGGGCAGTGGCGGCGGAACTTGCCAGCGAAGGCATCGATTTGATCGACTCAACCTATTTTCTTCAGGACTACCTACCCAGTCCTGGAAATCTGACGAATCGCAAGCCCAACGCCGCCGAGCGTGCTGACGTTGAATATGGCCTGGAGATCGCGCGTGAAATGGCCACCCTTGATCTGGGACAAACGATTGTTGTGCGCGGCAAGGCTTGCGTGGCGATTGAGGCGATGGAAGGCACTGACGAAACAATCCGCCGGGCCGGGGAACTGCTGAGTGGAGGACGCCGAAAGCGCTTGCGACTGAGCAGCGGTGCCCTGACCGTGTTGAAGCTGTCAAAGCCGGATCAGGATATGAGATTTGATGTGCCGGTCATCGGCGTACCCACAATCGAAACTATGATTGCTGCCGGAGCGACCTGCTTGTGCATTAGTGCGGGAAAGACCCTGATGTTTGACCGGGACGAGATGATAGCCCTGGCCAACAAGAACAAGCTGGCAATCCTGGCGGTGTAAACCTCTCGTGGCCCGCGGTTCAGAGCACCTTGCTCATCAAAAACGAATCCGCAGATTTCACAGATCCAAAGCAGGAATACATAGTTGGAAAGGAAGGCGAAACCAACACTCCTTCCCATTTCTTATGGCCAATCTGGGTAATCTGTGAAATCTGCGGATAGTGATGGCCAGTCTAAGTATCAAGAACTTAAGCCCGGCTGTTCTTCATCATCTTCGCCGTAATTCTCGTCGGGAACAGGTTTCCCCGGCACGCGATATTCCTCGCTAACCCACTTGCCCAGATCGAGCAGCTTGCAGCGCTCCGAACAAAACGGGCGAAAAGGGTTGTCTTGCCAGTCGACCTTTCGATTGCAGGTTGGACACTTTCTCATCGAACTAAAGACTTAGCTGGTTAGGGTGACTTCAGTAATCGTGTGCAACAGCCCTTCCGGGCGCTTCACCAGAATCCGTCGATTAACAAACTCGATCGTACCTTCACGCCGCATCGCGTTCAAACGCACAGTGACGCTCTCGCGCGTGGAGCCTACGATGGAGGCGATTTCCCGGTGCGGTAAGGGGATATCGATCAGGACGCCCGCTGATTCACGCACGCCATAGCGGTCGGAAAAATCCGCGAGCAGTCTATCGAGCCGGGCCGGAATCGCGTTAAGAGCAAAATCAGCGAGGCGTTGTTCAGCATGCTCGAGCCGCTGGCCGATAAGCTGAAAGGTGTATTCGTGAAGCAATGGTTCCGCAGCCATACCGATCCTGAACTGGTCAGAAGGAATCTTGAGCAGTGTGCAACTTTCATAGGCGACCGCGCAGTTTTGGCGGCGGCCGGCCTTGGAGTAAAGCGCGGATTCGCCGAAGAGGGCACCCTCGGGAAGAATATCAATGACCGCTTCGCGATCAGTTTGCGGCTCGAGGCGGCACAGCTTGATGCGCCCGCGCACGATGGCATACAAGGCGTCAGCCTGGTCGCCAGCGCGGTAGACAAAACGGCGGCGGCGCACATCCAACACCGCTGAGCTTTCGGCAAATTGGGAAACAGTTTGGTCGCTGAGGCTCGCACCGAACTCGAGTTGTCGCACAATCGCGGCTCGGTCGGTGGCGGTCAAGTCCTGGGCGCGGCGCGCGGCTTTGGGTTTGTTATCGGTGTCACTCATGGGGGGTTCTCTTTGGTCAGCGAAGGTTGAACTAAATACGGTCAGATTAAAGGATGTGTGGGTATTACTTCCCTCCTGGCTGCAACGAACGCGTTAAGTGTCTGGAAATGTAAGGAAACCTTGATGACGGCCCGAGGCCGGAAACTTCTTCAGTTCTTGTTCAGCTTCGACTAATAGGCGAGTTTACTGGGTAAGCGGACAATTACTGAATGGCGAAC
>Ga0134126_10003670_pt1 | contig 19224 bp, 18 predicted proteins | sample KB31752_FD_96881 | JGI IMG/M metagenome (GOLD analysis project Ga0134126, IMG submission 96881) | Terrestrial soil microbial communities with excess Nitrogen fertilizer from Kellogg Biological Station, Michigan, USA - KB3-175-2 | ecosystem: Environmental > Terrestrial > Soil > Unclassified ...
AAATTGTTACATAGCTGTAATTATAGCTATGTTTTATAAAAAAAGCAAGTATTTTTTACTTGCAAGCTCTTAAAAATCAAGCTATTAGGATAAACCTAGCTACAAAATTCGCCGGAATTTAGGTTGACAAGTTCCACATCAATCAGGTATAATGCATAGTGTATTAATTCACTAATACACTAAACAAAAAGGAGCAAACTAATGATCACATTACAGAACATTGAATTTACATACAGTGGTCTCCCATTATTTAGAGATTTAAGTTTAGCGATAAAACCGGGTTGCATTTATGGTTTACTCGGTAAAAATGGTGCTGGAAAATCTACGCTGTTAAATTTAATCAGTGGAACTATCTTCCCACAAAATGGTACGGTTCAATTATTTCAGCATGACGCCACAAGTCGCGATAAGGCAATGTTGCAAGATGTGTTCTTACTCGGCGAAGATAATGTTGATTATTCAATTCGTGCCAGCGAGTATCTTAAAATTTATTCCACATTTTATCCGCATTTTAATCTTGATAAATTTTATGCTATTGCTAATGAATGGCAGATTCGCCATCAAGATAAGCTTGCTAATCTTTCTCATGGTGAGCGTAAGAAGTTTTTAATTGCTTTTGCATTGGCAACTAACTGTCGTTTAATTCTTCTGGATGAACCAACTAACGGCTTAGATATTCCGGCTAAAAGTACCTTTCGTAGTTTAATTGCCAGTGCAGTTGGCAGTGAAACTAGTCTAATTATCTCAAGCCATCAAGTCCGTGATTTAGAAGGATTGATTAATCCAGTTATAGTTTTGGAAAATGGCAAGATTGTATTAAATGAAAGTATTGAACGTATAGAGGAGAAGTTATACTTTGGTTTATCTGGGACGGCTCCAACTCATGAGCATTTACTTTTTTCAATGCCAATTCCAGCGGGTTTTGCATATGTCGCATTGCGTGAGGATGGTGCAGATTATGGTGCCAAAGCCGATTTAGAATTATTATTCAATACTGTAATGAATCAACCAAACGCCATAACTCAATTATTTGGGTAACTACTTAACTGTTATACTGCCAGCATATGCTTTCAGAACAAGGAATAGCTAGAACAAAGCAAGCGGAGTGTACATTTAGTACATGAGCATTGCGTCTTCTAGCGTATGACGTAATTATGGAAGATGGAGACTGAGCAGTAAATTATTTGGAGCTTAAGATGAATATTTATACTATATACATGCTAATTAAACGCGAATTATACGAAAGACGTCAGAATCTAATATGGATAACTATATTTAGTATTTTAATCTTATTTTTTATCTTGCAAAAACGCTTATATTCAGGGGATATGCAAGACTCCGGTGGCTTTATCAGATTTTTATTCGTTAGTATTGGCGCTTATCTTTCTGGTTCTGCTTTTTGGGAATTTAGTTCTGCGGCAAAAACACGCAACTATTTATTAATTCCAGCTGGCAACCTTGAAAAAATTGCTGCAAAAATCTTATTCTACGTGTTTGGTTGGTGGGTATTGTTCGTCCTGTCATGGTTGATTGCTGGGATTGCCGCGAATATTATATTTAGCGCATTTATGGGTTATCCATTCACGCTTTCAAATATGTTTAGTGCACTACTTAGTATGGTTGCAATTTTATTACCTTCCTTACCTGTAATTTTTTTACTGCAGGGTTTAGGTGTGTTTGCCAGCTGCTACTTTAAAAAATCTGCGATACTTAAATTAACGGTTGCCATATTGCTAATTTCATTACTAATTGCAACCTTAACTGTTGCTGAAATTTCAATACTAATTAAGTATATTGGCTTGGGAAATATTGGTAATATCGTGCTAAAAGATTCCGTTTTTGTCCACATGTTTAGCGATATTGCAAATCCGATCTATCTCATTATTGGAATTGCAGCATGTGTTCTTAGTGGTTTACGTTTAAGAGAAACCGAGGCGCGTTAAATGGATTTTAACACCCAAAAACCAATTTTTTTACAGATATATGATTTGGTTTTGGAACAAATCTTAAACAATGAACTAGCTGAAGGTGCGCGCATTGCTTCTGTCCGTGAGATGGCAACCAATATGTTGGTTAATCCAAACACAGTTCAGCGCGCATATACAGAACTACAAATTAAAGGTATTCTAACCCAACAACGAGGAATTGGCTATTTTATCGCTCCAAAAGCTAAGTCCTTGGCTCTAAGCGTTCGCAAAGATGAATTCATGCGCATTCAATTGCCGCTATTATTGCGTCAAATGAAAACTCTAGGAATTAGCTGGGAAGAACTCCAAAACACATCTCATTCCAGCTAACAATGTTATTCCCGAGGACACATGCATGTGGCGAGCGGGAAGCCTCCGTCATTGCGAACGTTAGCCATAGAGTCATTGCGAGCGCAGCGTGGCAATCTTCTGCTCATTCCCATGAATGCGTGAATATATACTAATTGTCATTCCCGTGCAGACGGGAATCCATTATTAAAATTACTTTTTTAAGGATTTATTTATGAAAAAATACACTAACAAAACACTGGCTGCACTGATTATTATAATAGTTTTAGTAGCTTTAAGCGTGCCACTACTAACCTGGCTATTTAAAGGGTCGCTATTTACTGTCCGGTCAAATCAGAATCCTACGCAAATAAGCACAGAATATTTGAATTATAAGGGATTTAATGCTATTGATGTGCAAGGTGTATGGAATGTGCAAATTATTCCTGGAGATTTTGCAATTGAACTGGGTAATAAACAAAATGCGCAATATATTGGTTTAAGTGGGCAGAGTTTAAAGTTAGATAATACACTTTCTTCACAAAATCAGGAAACTGCAGAAATAATTATTCATTTACCAGATATAACCAGGCTTAGCATGTCTGGAGCAAGTAAAGTGTCTATGACTAATTTTAAGCAGCAAACGCCAGTGCTGCTAAATTTGGAATTATCTGGAGCCACCAAATTAATTGTTGATAAGTCTATCTATAAGAAAATCCATATCACTATGTCAGGAGCTTCGAATGTTAGCTTTAAATCTTCTGAATTGGAGCAAGTAGCGCTTGATGCAAGCGGTGTTTCCAAACTTGAACTAAATACCTTTATAAACGGTAAATTAAGCGGTAGTGCATCTGGAGCAACCAATATTAGTTACAGCGGAACACTTACTGAAAATACGATTCAATCTTCTGGTGCAGTTAATATCCACCAAAGCAAGTAAAATTTTTATGTACTTAGTAAGTGGGAAAGTATGTCTCAATTAATTGCTTATGCAACCAATTAGCACTATGGTGTATAATATTGTATAGTATTAAGAACACAACTAATGGAGTTAGGAAGATGGGAATAGCATTAAATTTGTATGAAAATGATTTTTTTGCCTGGACACAAGAACAGGCAAAATTAATCAAAGCTAAAGCTTTTGACAAGCTTGATATGATACATTTATTTGAAGAGGTTGAGAGTATGGGCGCTAGTGAAGTAAGGGGGTTGGAAAATAGATTAGAAATTTTATTAATACACTTACTTAAATGGGAACATCAACCAGGGTTTAGAGGTAAAAGTTGGCAACTAACAATAAAGGAACAAAGAAATAGGATAAAGAGAAGATTAAAAAAAATGCCAGCGTTAAAGTCTCAGCTAAATGAAGCATTCATTGATTCATATGCAGATGCAATCTATGGAGCAGCTAAAGAAACTGGACTGGATGAAACATCTTTTCCACAATCTTGTGCATGGTCTGTGGAGCAAGTTTTGGATGATAGTTTTCTGCCAAATTAAATCTTTAAACATGGATTCCCAATCAAGTTGGGAATGACAGCCTGAACCGTTATTATTTATGTTATAATAATGCATCGTTACATCATCTTTCTCTATATTTTTAGGTATACAAACTAAAATGAACAAATAAGCAGCACCAGCTGCACCTCAATTGTAATTATCTTTGCCATTGCAAATGACGCTCGCGTCAGCACTGCAATCGAAGTTAAATTATAGCCTTATTTAGATTACTATTCATTCACTCAATTTTATTATTATATACAAGAGGTACTTATGCAGAGCATATCTCATTTACCGATTCATTTAACTGATTTATCAATTAGTTATGGTCAAAAACAATGCATTAATGATTTTAATACGACTATTTATTATGGCAGTAAGATTGGTATTATTGGTAGGAATGGCAGTGGCAAGAGCAGCCTGATAAAAATACTATCTGGAGTTATACAACCTGCAGATGGCAGTATTGATTTAGATGGTGTAATTAGTGCCTATGTTCCTCAACTCATCGATAATGATAATACATTAAGCGGTGGACAACGATTTAATCAGGCTCTCAGTCAGGCATTAGCTAAGCAGCCAAATTTGTTGCTTTTAGATGAGCCAACTAATCATCTGGATGTACACAATCGCAAAGCTTTGATGGGCATGTTAAAGCGTTATACTGGCACGCTAATTGTCGTAACGCATGATACAGAGCTGTTAAATAATTGTACTGATATTATTTGGCATGTGGCTAATGGCAATGTAACTGTATTTAATGGCACTTATGATGATTATTTACGTGAAGATCAGCAAAAATGGTCTAAACTAACCGATTCAGTAGATCAGTTAAATAAAGAGCAGAAAAAGATTCATCAAAAATTAATGCAGGAGCAAGCGCGGGCAAAAAATTCAAAGCTAGCTGGCGAAAAACATATTAAACAGCGTAAATGGCCAACAATAACATCAACAGCTAAGGCCGGTCGTGCCGAAACTACTAGTGGTAAGAATAAAAAATCAATTGACAGGGACAAGCAGATTGTAGTTGGGGAGCTTAAGGCAATATTTATACCAGAGGTTATTATTCCTAAATTTAATCTAAGTGCCAGAGTATCCGGAGTGGCTAAAATGGTTGTAAATATAAGTAATGGCAGCTGTGCTTATGCTGAGACCACCATACTTACTAATATTAATTTAACTGTAAATGGGGCAGATAAAATAGTTATTCATGGCGCTAATGCCAGTGGTAAATCCACATTAATAAAAGCAATCTTAAATGATGCAGAAGTAATTAAATCTGGTAGCTGGGAATGCCCTGATTCTTCAGATATTGGCCATTTAGACCAGCATTATTCGCAATTAAATCCAGATAAAACAGCTATAGAATTAGTTAAAGAGTTGGTGCCAGATTGGACACATGCCGAAATTCGAGATCACTTAAATAGTTTTTTGCTTAGAAAAAATGAAGAGGTAAATATACCCAGTAAATATTTATCAGGTGGAGAAAAAGTTAGGCTTAGTTTAGCTTTAATTGCAGCGCAGATACCCAGGTTATTACTGTTGGATGAAATCACTAATAATATTGATTTGGAAACAAAAGAGCATGTAATTCAGGTATTAAAAGATTATCCTGGAGCATTTATTCTAATTTGTCATGACATGAAATTTATAGAGAAATTACATATTGACATGCATTATCAGATAAAAAACGGTTCATTTGAGCTTGCTGGTAATAATCATTAGTTTTTGCTTTCGAATGTGTATTATGAGATGATATTCGCATATGTCAGATGGCGTTAGTTAATTTATAGACTCAACTAATGCCATATGACAATTACAATAGAAGCATTAATCTTACACAATGAAGCTTTTCAATAATGACACATAATGCTGTGCGGCTTTTTCTTGTGCCGCAAGAATAGATGTGTAAAATTGTGGAGAATCTGATGCGTACTCAAAATATTGGTCAAGCAAAGCGAATTCTACGTTTCCGTTTTTATGAACAATTATGGAATAACGCCACTTCAGGTCTTCAGGAGCCGCATAAACTCCATCAATATCTTGATGTTTGTGCCATTCGAGTGGTTTAATTTGATACATTGCGGGCCCTTTCTTTATAAAATCATGCAATCATCTTCGTGAAGGCTTTTTTTACCACTAAAATAATGGCATTCAATAAAATACTTAAGAAAATATTTTATTAGAAGTCATAAGCCCTCACGAACACAATTGCTCGTATGAAAATATAAAAAGGTCACTGCTCAGGTAGTTATTAGACCATAGTTGCAAAAGAAATAAAAGTCCTAAATTTGGAGGCGAAGTTGCATTTGTAATAGAGGTACAAAATATAAAAATCTATAAATATGATTCTGAAGCAAGCACTTATATGATAAAATTATCCTAAAAAGAGTTGATGAAGCGAGAATATGGAATTAATTGTAAAAGAAGATAAAAGTTTTTTAAAGCAAATCCCAAATAGACCTGGAGTTTACCGCTTTTATGCTTCAAATGATAAAGATGGAGAGCTTTTGTATGTAGGCAAGGCAATTAATCTATTCAAGCGAGTAAAGTCATACTTTCAGAAAACTGTGCAGCAATCGCCTAGAATAAGCCTGATGATAGCGCAAATTGTTCGGATTGAAATAACGATTACGGAGAATGAGGCATCGGCACTTATTCTGGAAAATAATCTGATTAAAAGCCTTAAGCCCAAATACAATATACTTTTTCGTGATGATAAAAGTTATCCTCTAATTAGGATTAGCAGTCATCAATTTCCAAAGATTGATGTTTATCGCGGCAAAACCAATCAAAAAATGAACCAGTATTTTGGCCCATACCCAAATGTGCATGCAGTAACCCACGCAATAAACCTAATCCAGAAATTATTTAAACTTAGAACTTGTGCGGACAATGTTTTTGCTAATCGAAGCCGACCATGTATTTTATATCAGATTAAGCTGTGCACTGCGCCGTGTGTTGGTTATGTAAATAATGAACAGTATCAATCGCAGGTTGATTTAGCGATTCAATTTTTAAAAGGCAATTATACGCAGATAGTTACCGATTTAACCATGCAAATGAATGAAAAGGCTGAGCATTTGGAATTTGAAGCTGCAGCTGCTATCAGGGATAGGATAACATTGCTCTCTGGCATTAGTGGAAGTCAAATAATAAATAATCATAATCAACCCATAACTGCGGATGTAGTTGTGGCAAAAAGCCATTCCAATAAAGTATTTATATATCTGATTAGTCTACAAAATGGGATTTATTCTGGTGATAAACATTTTATTATTAATGATCCAGATGCTAATATTATGGTGGTTTTAGAGGTGTTTATTCAAGGTTATTATCTGGAACATCAGCATACAAAATTAGTTTATTTACAAATTGATGAGAAGATAAATGCAGGATTGGATAATGAATTTTTGCAGATGTTCTATGCGGCAACAAAAATTAGAATAATTTCTGCGAGGTCAGCGATGCTTAGAAAAATCTCCAAAATGGCCGAGGTGAATTTGGAGCGAATTATTAAAAACAGTAATGGGGATAATGAACTAAAAATAGCCGCGGCTAAATTAGCTAGCTTGCTTGGGATTGAATCTGTCAATCGAATTGAATGCGTTGATATCAGTCATCATCAAGGAGCTAATGCTGTGGCTAGCTGTGTAGTATATCAGGATGGAAAAATAGATAACAGCCTATATCGACGGTATAATTTACCAGATTCAGTCGGTGGGGATGATTTAGCTGGTATGAAATTAATGCTGGAACGTAGATTTAAGGCTGTAGATTTGCCGATACCACAGGTTATTTTGATTGATGGTGGAATAACTCAATTTAAAATGTTAAAAAACCTAATCCAAACTAGTGAGTTATGTGGTAAAATAAGGGCAGTTTCTATTTTTAAAGGTGAAAACCGTAACCCACAATACGACCGAGTTATTCTAAATGATCTTTTGGTGGTGGGGTATAGGGACGACCCGGGGCTATTTAAATTGCTGCAAGGCTTGCGTGATGAGGCGCATCGATTTGCAATTACCGGGCATCGTAAAGCTCAGATAAAGACAATGACTGTATCCGGACTCGAAAAAATTCCCAATGTTGGAGCAATGAAGCGTAAGAGCTTATTAACCCATTTTGGTGGAATAAAGGGTGTAATGCAGGCAAGTGTTGATGAATTGCAGCAAGTAACGGGCGTAGGTTTAGTACTTGCAGAACAAATATTTGCATACTTTCATAATGAGTAATCAAAACATGGCAAAGAAAATGTCGCTCCCTACAATGCTCACCTGGACTAGAATAATTTTAGTACCGTTTTTCGTTTCGGTATATTATTTGCCAGATTCGCTATTAAGCATGCCCAGCAAAAATTTTATAGGCGCATTTATTTTTACTTTGGCGGCTCTTACCGATTATTTTGATGGGTATCTGGCGCGCAAACTAAAGCAAGAGAGCTCTTTTGGTGCTTTTTTGGATCCAGTGGCGGATAAGGCTATAGTTGCGGCGAGTCTTGTGGTTTTGGTTAATTTGGGGCGGACATTTGTTTTTGCTGCAATAATTATTATTGTCAGGGAAATAGCTATCTCAGCTCTACGTGAGTGGATGGCACAAGTTGGCAAGACACAAAATGTTGCAGTTGCATATATTGGAAAACTTAAAACTGCCTGCCAATTAATTGCAATTGGGTTACTATTATACGATAATCATACCAATTTTATTGGTAATGTATTTATGTTATTAGCAGTAATATTTACTGTTGTTTCTATGTTCTATTATTTGGATCAGGCAAAAAAACATTTTAATTAGGTTTTAAACAATGACAAAATCTCAAGTGAAAAAAACAATAGCACCTAAAAAAACATCTAAGGTAGTGCAAGCAAAGCATGCTACTAAGAAAGGGGTATCTAAGAAAGTTATTCCTGTGAAAGTAGCTCCGAAGAAGGCAGCGCCTAAAAAAGTTGTAACTCATAAAGTAGCTCCGAAGAAGGCAGCACCTAAGAAAGTGGTAGCTCATAAAGTAGCTCCGAAGAAGGTAGCGCCTAAGAAGGTTGTAGTTCATAAAGCAGCTCCGAAAAAGGCAGTGCCTAAAAAAGTTGTAGCTCATAAAGTAGCTCCGAAAAAGGCAGCGCCTAAAAAAGTTGCAGCTCATAAAGTAGCTGCGAAGAAGGTAGCGCCTAAAAAAGTTGTAGCTCATAAAGTAGCTCCGAAAAAGGCAGTGCCTAAAAAAGTTGTAGCTCATAAAGTAGCTCCGAAAAAGGCAGCGCCTAAAAAAGTTGCAGCTCATAAAGTAGCTGCGAAGAAGGTAGCGCCTAAGAAGGTTGTGACCCAGAAAGTCGCTCCGAAGAAGACAGCATCAAATGTGACACAGAAGAAAGTAGCTCCTAAGAAAGCACAAACGCCTCAGGTTCCCACCAAGCAGGTAACGACTAAACAAACTGCTCCCGGGAAAGCGATTTCTAAGAAAATAGATAAGATGACGTCAATTACAGAAAAAACCACACCAACCCGTGAAAATGATCGACATGATACGGATGAAAGATATACAGGCGGTGATGTATTAGAGCGTGGTAAACCACGTCGTTCAAAAAGCCGTAGGGTAATAAAAGAAGATGCCGGAACTGAAGTTAATAGATTAATGCGTTTAGTAAGTAACGGTGCAGAAAATCTATCGGGTGAGGAACAGGTTAAGCTTGAAGAACAAAAGAAGAAATTGCGATTTTTATTAGGCATTGGTAAAGACCGTGGTTATGTAACTAATGTTGAAATTAACGATAATTTACCTGATCATATTACGGATCCGGAAATTATTGACCAAATTATTATGATGATTGAAACGATTGGGATAAAGGTATTTGAATATGAGCCTAGTCGTGAAGAATTACTATTAAGCGGAACATCTTCAGCTACGGTAGACGATGACGATTTTGCTGTAGAAGAAGCAGAAAAAATCCTTGCTAGTACTACGTCTGCCAATGAGTTTGGTAGAACGACAGATCCTGTGCGTATGTATATGCGTGAAATTGGTACTTACGATTTACTAGATAAAACAGATGAAGCTGAAATTGCACGTAAGCTTGAAAACAGTGTTAAGCTGATGATTTCAGTTATTGCTAATTGTCCTAAAATTGTAAATGAAATTTCCAAAGTTCATAAAGATGTATTTGAAGGTCGCGTTAAAATTGAGAACTTCATTGATGAGTTTGTGGACGATACACCTGATATCACGGGTGAAGAAGAAATACCTATGTCAACTGGGCATCCAGTTGGCCTGGAGGACGAAACTGATGATGAGCAATTATCACGTGAGCAATTGGAACGGTTAATCAAAAAAACTACTGAGTTTTTTGAAATATTTGACAGGCTATTAGACAAGCAAACTAAAATCATTAAAAAATATTCTACTGAATCTGAGCAATATAAAGCTGTTTTGCTTGAGTTTACAACACACTTAGAAAAAGTACGTTTTACCAATAAGCAAATAGAAATTTTTTGTGATACATTGCGTAATGGTCATAAGGTCATTAAAGAGTTAGAGAATGAAATCTTTCATATAGCGTGCGATATTATCAAAATTCCCGAAGATAAGTTCAGAAAAGAGTTTGTTGGTTTTGAAACATCTTGGGTTGAAACCCATGTGGCAAATAAAAAATACGCAGACGTATTTGATAAATTAAAATGTGATATTATAGAAAAGCAGCATAAAATTCAAGATGTAGAAAGTGATTTAGGGATAAAAGTCACTGTAATCAAGCTGTTATTTAAACAATTACAAAAGGCTGAGCGAGAACAGAAAAAAGCGCGTACCGAGATGGTAGAGTCAAATTTGCGTTTAGTTATTTCAATTGCTAAAAAATATACTAATCGTGGCTTACACTTCTTGGATCTAATTCAAGAGGGAAATATTGGTTTGATTAAAGCGATTGATAAATTTCAGTATCGCAAAGGATATAAATTTTCTACATATGCTACGTGGTGGATTCGTCAGGCAATTACCCGAGCTATTGCAGATCAGGGACGTACGATTCGGATACCGGTACATATGATTGAAACAATTAACCGGATGAGTAAAGAGCATCGTAAATTGTTACAGGAAAAGTCCGGTGAGCCACTGACTAAAGAGTTGGCTGCAAGGATGGAGATTACCGAAGAAAAAGTGCGGAAGATTTATCAGGTAGCGCATGATTCAATTTCTATGGATGCGCCAATTGGAGATGAAGATGATACAAGTTTTGGTGACTTTATTGAAGATAAGACCAGTGTTATTCCATCAGACCATGGTATTGATTATAGCTTGAAAAAAACTGTGCGTGAAGTATTAGATACTTTATCTCCACGTGAGGCTAAGGTTCTATGTATGCGTTTTGGTATTGATACAATTACTGATCATACTTTGGAAGAAGTAGGGCGTCAGTTTGATGTTACTCGTGAGAGAATTCGTCAGATTGAGGCTAAAGCAATCAGAAAATTACGTCAGCCCAATCGTGCAGATAAGCTAAAAAGTTTCTTAGATAGTTTTGCCCAAATTGAGGGTATTGATCAGGAAATTTTAAAAGAGCTATATGATATGGAAGATGATGAAGATGATGAGGCCGTAAAGCCTTAATGATGTCATTCCCCCCGCGCAGGCGGGAATCTCCTACAGGCGTGTCCATTGCGGAGCGCCCCCACACCATGTCATTGCGAGCGAAGCGTGGCAATCTTAGACAGCAAGAGTTTTTTTGATTAACGGAATTGTAATATTACGCTTTTCAAGAACAGCCGTATCGGCAATATTACGCATGGCAATTACTAATTGACCAACATTTCGGTTGTAGTGATTGATTAAGAACTTGAGCCCATCATCTGTAATACCAATACCTTCAGTGCTTGCAATATGATTCAATGTCTGCAAAATCTCATCATCATCCAGTGCTTTCAAGTTAAGATCCAGTCCAGCTTTTAATCGAGTAACTAAATCAGGTCGTAGATTCAGTTTATCAAGCGCTACACATGAACTGGTCAACAGCATATTGGGTAATGAGTTTTGTTTAATTTTATTATATAAATCAAACAGTGATATTTGCTGACGATTTGTTAATTTATCAATATTATCTATTGCAATATAATCATATTGAAGCAGGCGGCTTGGGCTAACGCTTGTTTTGGCAACTTGCATATCAATATATGTAGCAGAAAATTTGTTGCTTTTAGCCAGATGCACCCATGCTTTTAACAAATGCGTTTTACCGCTATTATTGGTTCCGGCAATATGGGTAAACTGGCGTGAGAAATTAGACAGACTGTGTACCAGTAATTCATTTTTAAGTTCAACGAAGTTACTAAATAGGGGCTGTGGGTCGAATAGGTCAAGTAATTGAATTTGCATTTAACTAATTTCATTATAATATTTTGATTTTGTATAATATGCACTGGCATATTTGAGTAAAACAACGGTAATAGTTGAAAGTGGAAGAGCTAATAAAACGCCGACAAAGCCAAATAGCTTACCAAAAATCATTAATGATAGAATAATCATTACCGGGTTAAGTCCAATTTTACCACCAACTAAAAAAGGTGTTACAAAACCTCCCTCGAGTATGTGGCCTACAACAAATACGCCTAAAACAGCAAAGACTGGGTGCATACCATGAAAGTTAGAAAAAGTTACAGCCAGTGAAATAAAAAGTCCGGTAAGTATGCCAAGATATGGGATAAATACCATTATCCCAGTAATAAAGCCAATGATAAACCCTGATGTTATGCCAACAAGATGCAATGCTGTGCCATAGTATATTGCCATAATTAGCATTACACTAAACTGTCCGCGCAGGTAAGCAGAGAGCATTTTATCTATATCTTTTACAATATCGTGAACTGCTTTTACGTAACTACGTGGGATTAATTGGTCAAAAAATTTAACTATAATGTGCCAATCACAAATTGAATAAAATAATATAAATGGTATAAGTATGATATAGACCACAATTTGTATTAGAATTACACCATTTCGGGCTAAAGGCGAAAATACATTTATTCGGCTGTAAACATTAGAAACATTACTTAGTAATTCTGCGCGTAAATTGGCTAAATCCAGGATAAAATGTGTGCCGTATTTTTGGTTGATAGTAAATAATAATGTATTATTTATACGATTTACCAAATCTGGTATCTTGCTAATAATTGTTTGTATTTCAGTTACCATGCTTGGAATCACATATAATGGAATGGCAATGAATAGCAAAAATACTAAAATTGATATCAGCAAACTGATGACGCTGCGATTTATTTTACACCGATGATTGATTTTTTCTACAACTGGGTTTAGGATATAAGTTAAAATCAGGGCTACAATGAATGGTATAAGAATTTTGCCAATAAAAATGATCATGACAAATACGATTGCCACAAATAGCAAAATGCTAATAATTGGCTTAAGGTTAAAGTTTTGTTGCTGCATAATTCAAATACCCAAGAATAGATAAGCATTATTATACACTAAGAACCAGTTTAACAGGCATGAAGTTTTTACAGCGGCCTACACGAATAACGAATAAATATACACGAAGGAACAAAGTACATGAAGATGCAAAATACAATTACATATAAAGACGCTGGCGTTGACATTGATGCTGGTGATGAATTAGTCGAAAGAATACTTCCTTTTGCCAAACGAACTATGCGCCCGGAAGTTCTTGCCGGTATTGGTGGATTTGGCGCCATGTTTGATATTGGTCAGAGGTATAAACACCCAATCTTAGTTTCCGGGACTGATGGAGTTGGAACTAAGCTAAAACTGGCATTTGAATTAAACCGTCATGATACGATAGGTATTGACTTAGTTGCAATGTCAGTTAATGATATTTTAGTTCAGGGGGCAGAGCCGTTATTTTTTCTGGATTATTTTGCCTGTGGTAGCTTAAATGTAGCAACTGCTTCTGAAGTGATTAAAGGGGTGGCTTTTGGTTGTGAGAAGTCTGGGTGTAGCTTGATTGGTGGTGAGACTGCGGAAATGCCTGGGATGTATGCTAATGGTGAGTATGATTTAGCTGGTTTTGCGGTTGGTGTAGTAGAAAAGGATGAGATCATTGATGGCAGTAAGATAGCGGTTGGTGATGTAGTCTTAGGTTTGAGTAGCAGTGGTTTTCATTCTAATGGATATTCTCTGGTGCGTAAAGTTATTCAAAGTTCAGGCTTAGATCTTGGCAGTAAGTATGAGGGCAAATTATCCTGGGCGGATGCGTTATTGGCGCCAACTACACTTTATGTTAAGCCAGTATTAGAGCTAATGAAGCAAATATCAGTGCATGGAATGAGTCATATTACAGGTGGTGGTATAACGGGTAATTTGCCACGGATATTTCCAAAACATTTGGCAGCGAGGATAAAATTATCAGCATTACCTAAAACCAAATTATTTAGCTGGATGCAGGAATCCGCACATCTAAATGACAAGCAGATGTTAGAAACCTTTAATTGCGGAATTGGCTATTGCCTGATAGTAAAAGCAGAAGATGAAGCTAAAGTCCGTATGGCTATGGCTAAATATGATATATCAGTGTATAATTTAGGAGATATGATTGCACGGGCTAATGATATGGTAGAGTACTTTTAGCGTGATCACGGTAGCTCATTACCAAGAGTAATGAGCTACCGTTTGTATTTTTACTTAATTTTAGTCATTATACAGTGTCTTAAATAAACGGCACTAGTATATGTATCGGCTCCAATTGTTTTTGATAACGTAAGCTCCCACTCAACAATTTCTTGCGGGCCTTCTTTTTCTACCAACTTGCTGAAAGGAGGTAAGTTCTGTCGTTCTAGAGTATAATTTACGTTATATGTTAGATCGTCTTTAAGAATAGTATATCTTTCAGAACTTAGAATATTTTTAGGAGTCTTGAAAGTACCTGTTGCACTTATCAGAACATCTTTATCTATCACTGGTTTCATATCAGGGTTACCAAAGATTGACGTTACTTGGCTGCCTGTGCCAGCCTTCTTATAAGTAAAAGCTATTGGTATCATTGTTGGCGACACAGAATCTGTTGATTTAATAAAATCGCTTTCAAACATAGGAACATCCTTAGCAACATTCATGGGGTCGCATTGATATATTTCAGCAGCTAATGCGCTATTCATACAGAAAATAGATGCAAGAAAAGTGCCAAATAAATAGCCATTTAATTTATGTTTGTTCATTTTTTATTCCCTTTAAAATTTATAATTAGTTTTTACGGATAGTTGGATTAATACTACCATACATGGTTTTGCAGCGAATCATGGCGTTGCTCGCAATGTTGCCCATTTCTCTATCACCAGCATTGAAATAGCATTGAGATGCTTTTTCATCTTCTTCAGAAGCTGTACGCGTTTGCTTTGAGGTATCGCCAGAGTGACATAGGATGACACCTGGGCACTCTGAAACACTTGTAGTTGAAACAGTAGCAATTGTGTTTTGGCTAAATCCAATGGTTAGACAAATAATTTGAATAATTCTTTTTTGCATAGTATAGAGATTTTATCATATGTAGTAGTTTTTGTTATAAACTATTTATTGCGCTGTGTGGCAGCGCGCCCCAGTCACCTTTTGCTCCCAACCAAAAGGTAACCGAAAAGTTCAAGCTCCACAAGATTTTACAAAATCGCACAATCAGGGCATTTAGATTTTTTACCATTAAGAGGTGTATTGGGGCCAACATTTTTTGAATCATCTATGTCAATAGTAAGTGTTTGCACACAGTCTTCAAGGTTAATTGTTTCAGTTAGCCAGGTAGGGACACTAGAATATCCATCATGGCCCCATCCACTAAATGTGATTTGCCACTGTGATTTGAAGTTGATAAGATAGCTTACCGCAGGATCACCTGCTAATTCGGCTGTTATACTTGTTAGTTTTCTATCATTTACGCCCAGTGCAATTCCTTGAATTTTTGTATTTTTTGTGCTGAGACTGCTTACTGCATAGTGGGTCGAAGCTGTAGGAGTAATAAGACTAAACTTAACTTTTACACGTGTTTCTTTTAACTTTTTGGCATACAAAGCTGGAACAGTAATATCATTGCATGTCCAAGATTCATCTGCCGTAGCTGTACCTGCGCATAAAAACAAGACAAAAGACATGCTAAATAAATAACCGTTAAATTTACGTGTTTTCATTTTTTATTTCCTTAAAAAGTATTACTATTCATCTGGTCATTATGATTATCTCTCAATACCAGTTTGAACGGTTTTGTGAGGTAAGCATATCAACCCGACGAGATATTATGCCATAGATTAAAAACACTTGTAATGCCATATTGTGCTGCACTGCACATGGAAAACCATGTAATTTTCGGTCATATTTTTATGCAAGTTATCTTACCATTGCAGCAAGAGTAAAAATATGCTAATATAACGCTAATAAATTAACACTACTTGAATAGACAGGAAACATATGAACATACATCGCATAACCAAGATAAGCATAATTAGCCTATTATCACTAGTTGGGTTAATTATTATAGGTGCTGTTGCTCTGGTTACATTCGTTAATCCTAATACCTTTAAGCCATTGATTATCAAAGCAGTCTATGAAAGCACTGATCGCAAACTGGCGATTGATGGGGATATAAGCTGGAAACTGTGGCCTAATATAGGATTGCAGATTGAAAAATTAAGCTTATCCAATCCCGAAGGTTATACGCCAGCAAATATGCTGGATGTCTCCAAAGCTATGGTATCCGTGGAGCTAATGCCATTGCTTGCACGTAATGTGATTATTGATAATATTATAATTGATGGCTTGAATGTTGGGTTGATTAAAAAAGGTGGTTCAAATAACTGGACATTTAAGCAGTCCGTTACGCCTACGTCGTCTTCCAATAATAAAGATACTACTGCGGCAAATAAACCTATGCAGCTTGAGCTAAGTAAGTTTATCCTAACACATACAACCTTTTCCTACAATGATATGGATAAAAATAAACAATATAGTATAAAAGACTTTGCGTTTAATTTGGAAAAAGAGTATGGTGGGCAAATTAGTGTTGCCTCTGAAAAGCAAAAAATAACCTTAAATAAAATTAAATTTGATTTTGATAGTATTATTAATGGGCGCCTAAGTTTTGTCGCTAATAACTTTGATAAGCTGACATATCAGGGCGATATGGATATTGACAAATTTTCTGTTGCCAAACTTACAAATAAGCTAAATCAACCAATTGCCGCACTTAAGGATAAAGACTTATTTAATCAGGTGGCGATAAAGACAATATTTAAAGGTGATTTAAATTCTATAGTATTGGATGGATTCAATTTTAATCTATCTGATATAGTTAAAGGATTATTAAACATAAAGGTAGATAATTTTAGTAATCCGACATATAGTGGTGATGTAAAATTAGATGAATTACAGGCGAATTTGGCATTGGATCAGATGAATATTGCAGTTGCTGCCAGAAAAGATAAGCCTTTATTGAATAAAGTTGTACTTAACTCCAAGTTTGCAGGTAATGCTGATAGTGTGAATTTACAGCAGTTAAATTTTAATTTCCCAGGTGTCCTGCAAGGTCTGGCGAATGTGAAAGTGCAAAATTTTTCCGCCCCAGCATATACTGGGGATGTAAAGTTAAATGAGTTCTCAGCTAACTCGGTACTAGATAAACTGAACATTGCTGTTGCTGCCAGAAAAGATAATCAACTACTGAATAAAGTTGCGCTTAGTACGAATTTTGCGGGTAATGCCGATAGTGTAAATTTACAGCAGTTAAATTTTAATTTTCCGGGTGTATTGCAAGGCTTGACCAATGTAAAAGTGCAAAAATTTTCTAGTCCTACGTATAGCGGAGATGTAAAATTAAATGAATTTTCGGCTAATTCGGTATTGGATAAAATGAATGTCGCAGTTGCTGCCAGAAAAGATAATCAATTACTGAATAAAGTAGTGGCCTTTAGCACAAATTTTGCAGGTAGTGCTGATAGCGTAAATTTACAGCAGCTAAACTTTAATTTCCCGGGAATACTGCAAGGATTGCTTAATCTGAAAGTGCAGAATTTTGCCAAGCCGTCATATACGGGTAATATAGATTTACCAACATTTTCACTAAATCAGCTAATGGCAAAATTGGCAATGGCACCAATTGATATTCCAAATAAACAATTATTAAATAAAGTTAGTTTAAAAACTAATTTCTCCGCGACAAGTAATAGTGTTAATCTGACTAATTTATCAAGTCAAATTTCTGATTCTACATTAAGTGGTTCAGTAAATATTCCTTCAATTAAACCATTGAGTATATCTGAAAATATTCGTATTAGTAAGCTTAATGCAGAAGATTTGACTGATACTAATGGTTATAAAGTACCGCTATCTGGTATTGCGGCAAATGGCAGCCTAAGTAATAGTGGTGCAGATTTTAAAAATATGGCTGGAGTTAATGCCAATCAAAATATTATGGTGGATAACGTTACAGTTTTAGGTATTAACCTTAATAGTATGTTTGCCCAATTTGATAGCGCCTTAAGTAATACGGGTAAAGCCGTTGAATTAGGTAACCTTCAATCTATAGCACATACTACCCAAGCAATCCAGGCCGTAAAAAATATGCAAGATATTGCATCCAGAGCCAAAGCGAGCGGAGCAAAGAATTATAATGAGAAAACAAATTTTGGCACGCTTCAATCAAATGTGGTGATGCATAATGGTGTTGCAAATCCAAGCTCGTTTAAAATTAGTGGTCCAACTATTAAAGGTGATGGCAAAGGTAGTGTTAATATGGTTGACAAATCATTAAATTATAATATTGCTGTGCAAATAGTTACGCCTCAAAAAAATCAAATATTAAACAAACTTATTTTCCCATATCAGGTGCATGGTAAATTTAATAATCTTGAAGGTGGCGTGGATTGGATATCAATTCAAAAACAACTGATCCCGCTTTTAGTTAGCGAAGCTGTGTCCCAGACTAAAGCTATAGCGACGGATCAAGTAAATAAACAAATTGATACATTAACAAAAAGTGCACCGCCACAAGTCCAACAAAACGTTGATACTATTAAGAAAGGCGCAGCTAATCTAATTAATAATATCTTCAAATAAAAAGTTTTGCGAATTCTCGCAAAACTTTTTTCTAAAAATCTGTATAATTCGCCATATCATTAATTTTAAAGTAGAAAATGATGTGGCGATTACTATTTCTTTTAAACTATATTATCATTTATTCATATGCTCAAAATAGCGTACCGCTTGCGACTCAAAACTTACTTGTAACTAAGTTTGATTTGATCGTAGATGAAGACGTAAATAATGATGATCCACGGATTAAATCAATTGTTTATAGCGCTAAGAGTTATAAACAAGGCTGGGTTACAATTTATTATGTTAATCCAAATGCCGAAATTTTACCCATCTTTACCATTTTTACATATAAATCATTGATTTTTTGGCATACAGCAAGCACTATCCATCTGATATAGTTATATATTTTTTTCCAAATTGAAATGTGGTACCATGAAAACACATCAA
>Ga0134126_10003671_pt1 | contig 19222 bp, 14 predicted proteins | sample KB31752_FD_96881 | JGI IMG/M metagenome (GOLD analysis project Ga0134126, IMG submission 96881) | Terrestrial soil microbial communities with excess Nitrogen fertilizer from Kellogg Biological Station, Michigan, USA - KB3-175-2 | ecosystem: Environmental > Terrestrial > Soil > Unclassified ...
CCTTCCGGCTGGAACTGGACCGACACCACATTGCCAACGGGCGCCGAGCCAATGATGCGCACCGGGCTCGAGACCGCCCCGGCAGGAATCACCAACGTGTGCTTGCCCATCGTGATCACACCGCCGGCCGGACCGATCACCTCGGTGTCCGCCGCAAACGGCTGCGGCGTGCATTGAAAGAGAGTGCCAACCAAATTGCTCGTCACGCCGAGGATTGGCGACAAGAGCGATTCGTTGGTCTTCGGGACGTCGGGTGTGGAGATCCCCGTCGGTCCCATGTCGGAGAAGCAACTGGCGCTCGTCGCAATAAGCACCGCCGACAGGACAAGCGTGCGCATTCTGGTTCGCAGCATAGGGTCTCCGGATCACTTGCTGTAGGTGATTTTTTTTCAGGCCGACCAGCATCGCCGGCGCGGCGAACCCCGTTGGGATCGCGGCCGCCACTAGGGCAACAGCCGTACCGGAAAGTCAGAATGACCGATTTGGCCGATGCGACACGCTCGATTACACCGAGGGAAATCGCTTTGAACACAGCAGTTGCGCGAGTCGACCCGAAAAGTGGTGTCGAGATAATGGACACCGGAGTTACGGAACGCTCCGCGGACGGCTGGTCCCGTTAGCCACTGCTAACTGCCAGGGTGGGGCCCTTTTGCGACAGCAGGTGCCGCGCAGGAGAAACGGAAGGCGCTTGGCTACGTGGTCGCCAAAGGCGCGGGTCGCGCCGAGTCCGCGGTCGCGATCGCGGGCAGTGACAGCGTGAAAACGCTGCCCCCGCCGGTGCGCGGCTCATACCGCAAGTCGCCTCCCTGCGCCTGCGCGAGCCCTCGGGCGATCGCGAGGCCCAGCCCCGCACCACCGGTTCGCGCACCTGCCCGCGCGGCAGGCTGATAGAAGGGATGAAAGATTCGCTGCTCTTCGGACGGCGGAACACCAGGACCGCGATCCGACACCGAGAACCAGATTGCGTCGTCGTGGCGCCGCACCTCCAGGTCGATGGTGGTCCCAGGCGGCGCGTATCGATCCGCATTCTCGATCAGGTTGGCCAGAATACGCATCGACTGGACGAAGTCGAACCGGGCGAGCAGTGCAGGCTGGTCCAGATTGAGCGGCGGCGTTTGTAGCCGGCCATCGAGCGGCTGGCCGAGCTGGCGCAGTACGGCGCCAATGAGGTCTTCGGCGGTGTTCACCTCGACGCGCACCGGGAACGGACCGGCTTTCATCCGCGAGAGATCGAGCAGGTCGCCGACCATGCGACCGAGTCGATCGGCCTGCTCCTCGATCACGAGGCCGCTCGGCTCGCCGCGGCCGGCGGCATCGTGGGCGAGGGCTTTGATCGCCGTGAGCGGGGTGCGCAGATCGTGCGAGACGGATGCGAGCACGAAGTCCTTCATCCGATCGGCTTCGCGCAGCGCGCCCGCGTGATCGGCTTCGGTTTCCAGGCGCAGCCGCTCTACGCCTAACGCAGCGTAGTATGCCAGCGCCGCCAGGAATCGCCGCCGCGCGACCCCGCGCGCAATCGGCTCGGCGGCCGACACGTGCAGCACGCCCACGGTGCGCGCATTCACGCGCAGCGGAAGCACGACGACCAGGGCATCGTCGGCATTTAGTCCTAACGCATCGTCGGCGACTGCCGCGACACCGCGGACGACTTGCCCGTCGCGTCGCACGGCCGCGGCGAAGCCGCGGTCGCCGACCCAGTTCGTGATCTCGCGGTCGCGCGTAATGAGTTCCCCGTCGGTCTGCCCCGAGCAAGCGATGGGCTCCGAGCCCAAGCGTCCATCGTTCCAGGCGAAGATGGCACACGCGGTCGCGTTGAGCGTGCGATGCACGATATCCGCTATGGCGTGCAATGCTTCGGCGGCGCGACCCGCGTTGAGCGCTTCGGCTCCGAGTCGTGAGAGCGACTCGACTTCACTTGCGCGCTGACGGGCGCGGCTCGCCGCCTCTTGCGCGCGAACCAACAGTTGCGTGGCGACGGCTGCAACGACGAGAAACGAGATCAGCGCTACCCAGTCGAGCGGCTTGCTGACGTACCACTGATCGTACGGCGGTTGAAAATAGTAGTCGATGAGGAGGAAGCCGGAGCACGCGAGCGCCAAACCGAGTGCGCGTCCACCGCTCACGCTGCCGCCCAACACGATGAGCATGTAGGCGAGCGCGACGTGCCCTTCGTTGATATCGTAGCGCACGTAATACATGGCTACGGTCGCGGCCGTTAGGATGACGCCCCAGACAACCCACGGTCGGATCGCCGGCCACACGCGCGAGACATGTGCGCGCGCCTCCGCGTGAATGGGTTGGAAATCGTTCGTCATCGAAGAGACGGCATCGAATCGATCCGGTGCATGCGCCAACCTCTCCCCGCGTCTGAATGTACATCGAGCGGCCGCGTTCGCCGAGCACGGCGCCCGTGTCCGTATTACACCGGAGTGAGCTTCGCGAAGAGGTTGTTCAGGGATTCGGCGAGCGTTGGGTGGGCGAAGACGGCATCGCGCAGCGCTGTGTACGTGAGGCCGCCCATCATGGCGAGCTGAAGCATGCCCATGATCTCCCCGCCTTCGACGCCGAGCACGGCGCAGCCGAGAATCGTGTGGCTCTCGCGATCGACGATGGCCTTCATGAGCCCGCGGGGTTCCGCGGTCTCCAGGGCTCGCGCGACCCGCGACATCGGCATCGTCGCGATCGCGATGCTGCGTCCTTGCGCACGCGCCTCTCGTTCCGTGAGACCGATGCCGCCTAACTGCGGATCGATGAAGACGGTGTACGGCACGAGACGGCCCGCGATCGTGGCCGACCCTCCCTCGAGCAGGTTGGCGCGCAGGATGCGGAAATCATCGTACGAGATATGGGTGAAGGCGGGACCGCCCTTCACGTCGCCGATCGCGAACACGCCTTCGGCCGTCGTCGCCAACCGGTCGTCCACTTTCACGTAGCCGTGCTCGTCGAGCGCGATGCCCGCGGCATTCGCCGCGAGTGTGTCGGTATTGGGCACGCGTCCGGTGGCCACGAGCAGGTGCGTCGCGGCGATGCGCCGCTCGCCGCTGGGCGCGTCGACCGTGAGGGAAATTCCGTTAGGCGTCGGCGCCGCCGCGGTCGCGGTCGCCTCGAGCAGGATGTCGATGCCATCCTGTCGGAGAATCGAGGCCACCGCTGCGGCGACATCCTCGTCCTCGTGCCCGAGCAGTTGCGCACCGTTGCTGACAATGGTCACGCGACTTCCGAATCGGCGAAACATCTGCGCGAACTCGACTCCCACGTATCCGCCGCCCAACACCAGTAGGTGCTGCGGTACGTCGTCCAACTCCATGATCGATGTCGAGTCGAGCGAGGGCACCTGCTCGAGCCCCGGAAGCGGCGGACGCGACGGGCGCGCTCCGGTATTGATGATGATGGTCTGTGCGATCAGCGTGCGCGTCGTTCCGTCGGACGCATGCACCGCCACGCGACGGTCGCCGCTGAATCGCGCATCGCCGAACAGCACCTCGACGCCCGCATCGGCGAGCGCGCGCTCGCTGCTGTTCCTGAAATCCGATACGATGGCGCGCTTGCGCGCGACGACTGACGACATGTCGACAGAAACATCGCCGCAGCGAATTCCGAAGTCTGCGGCGCGCTTCGCCAAATACCCGACGCGAGCACTGGCGATCATCGTTTTAGACGGCGTGCATCCTTCGTTGATACACGTGCCGCCAATGTGACTGCGCTCGATCAAGACCGTGCGTCGGCCCGCGCGCGCGAGTGCGCCGGCCAGCGGACCACCGCCCTGTCCCGATCCGATTACGAGTGCGTCGACGTGCAGATCGGTCATTCGCGGTGCTCCGTTGAAGGAGGCGTGGGTTTGCCGTGTAACGCTGGCTGGGCGCGGCCGAGGTAATCAAGACGCGGGTTTTCGGACCCGAAAGCCACAATCGAGAACGCGAATTGCTTGTCAGGAGCGTCCGCCCTCGGGTCGGCCGACTGTGGCTTGCCATCGGGCTGGTGACTGGTATCTACTTCGATTCGGGCACCGAAGCGCGGCTCCCGATTTGCCGCGCGAGTCGCGGCCGTCCCTCCAGCCGCTCGACCGATGACCCGTACTCATGTGGATGCAGCCGCACCAGCGGCCGATCGAATCGCTGCCATGCTCGAGGAGGCGCGTGATCGCACATTGTTGCTCATCGCGCCACTGAGCGAGCAGGATCTGCACCGACAGCACGATCCGTTGATGAGTCCCGTGATCTGGGACTTGGGGCACATCGCGCATTTCGAAGAGTTGTGGTTGACGCGCAATCTCGATGGACCGGTGGAGTTCGTCGAGATGCCCGGCATGTACAATCCCTTCGAGAACCCCCGGCCTGTGCGCGGCGGGCTGGCACTTCCGAGCTCGAACGAGTGCGGCGTGGAGATGGAGAAGATTCGCGCCCGCGTGCTCGAGCGACTCCGCAGCGCGGATCTGGAAGACGGCAGCGACCTGCTGCGCGATGGGTACGTGTACGCGATGGTCGCGCAACACGAGTACCAGCACGACGAGACAATCCTGCAGACACTGCAGCTCAAGGCGGGCGCGCCGTACCGCGCGCCGCGGCGCGCGCGGCTGCCGTCGGCGCCGTCGGTGGTGCCTAACGATGGCGAGATGGTGCGATTCCCCGGGGGCCGTGTGACCATGGGCACCGACGATCGGAGCCGGGCCTACGACAACGAGCGGCCGCGCCACTGGGTGGCGCTCGAGCCGTTCTGGATCGACCGGTACCCTGTGACTAACGGAGCATATCTCGCGTTCATGGATGCGGGAGGCTACGAGACGCGCGCGTGGTGGTCGGACGCAGGCTGGCAGTGGCTGCAGGACGCGCAAATCCGGGCGCCGAAGTACTGGCAGCGGGACGGCGCGGCGTGGTCGACGCGTAGCATGGACATCATCGAGCGCGTGGATCCGGCGAAGCCCGTATCCCACGTGTGCTACTACGAGGCCGACGCGTTCGCGCGATGGACCGGCAAGCGGCTTCCTACCGAGAGCGAATGGGAGGCGGCCGCATCGTGGGATCCGGTCGCCGGTCGCGCTCGTACCTATCCATGGGGAGACGAGCCCGCAACGGCGGAGCTCGCGAACGTGGACCAACTGTCGTTCGGCACTGCACGCGTCGACGCGTATCCGCGCAACGTGTCGCCCATCGGCTGTCAGGGAATGATCGGCCATGTGTGGGAGTGGACATCGAGCGACTTCACCGGGTATCCGGGATTCGTGAGCTACCCGTATCGCGAGTATTCCGAGGTGTTCTTCGGCAACGAGTACAAGGTGTTGCGTGGTGGATCGTGGGCCACGCGCCCCGGCGCGATCCGCAACACCTTCCGCAACTGGGATTATCCGATTCGGCGTCAGATCTTCAGCGGATTCCGCTGCGCGAGGAGCGAGCAATGACAGCCGCCGCGGCACGTCCGCAGTGTCCGCTGCTCGACGAGGTGCGCGACGGATTGTCGCGTCGGCAAAAGGAGTTGTCGCCGACGTTGTTCTACGACCGGCGCGGGTCGGAGTTGTTCGAGGAGATCACGCGGCTGCCCGAGTATTATCTCACGCGCACCGAACGCGCGATGCTCGCGTCGCGGATGCCATCGGTGATCGCGCGACTTGGACCGCGCACACTGGTCGAGTTAGGCGCGGGCAGCGCCGCCAAGACTCGGCTCCTGCTCGATGCCATGCGGGCGAACGGCGAGCCCGCGACGTACGTACCCGTCGACGTGAGCGCCGAGTTCCTGCGCGACACGGCCATGGCGTTAGGCACAGAGCTGCCCGGGCTGCGTGTGGTCCCGGTGGTGGCCGACATCAGCGTCGGCCTGGGGTTGCCGCGTGTCTTGCCGCGACCCGTGTTGTTCGCGTTTCTCGGGAGCACGATCGGCAACTTCGAGGACGATGCGGCGATCGCGCTGCTCAGGCGCGTTCGCGAGGCCATGTGCCCGGGCGATCACGTTCTGCTCGGCATCGATTTGCAGAAGGATGTGCGTGTGATCGAGGCGGCGTATAACGACGCGGCCGGCGTGACGGCGGAATTCAATCGCAACGTCTTGCGGGTGCTGAATCGCGAGCTCGGCGCCGATTTCGCCGAGCGGGATTTTGCGCACCGCGCATGCTACAACCGCGTCGCGCACCGCATCGAGATGCATCTCGTCTCGCGGCGCGCGATGGATGTGCACATTCCGCACGTCGGCACCGTGCCCTTCCGGGCAGGCGAGTCCATTCGGACGGAGATCAGCTGCAAGTACGATCGGGCGAGCGTACAGCGACTCTTCCACGAAGCAGGTTTGAGCCTCGACGAGTGGGTCGCGAACGACAATCCGGCGTACGCGCTCGCGATTGGCTCCTCCGCAACCTGGCGGCGATGACCATTCCTACGGGTGCGCGCGGCCGCGCACTGCTGGCGGCGGATCTCGCGCGTCGGAGCTTCGCGCCGAGTCGCGCATCGACGCGTCGGATCGGGGCAGAGGTCGAGTTGCTGCCGATCGACGCCGACACGCGGTGCATCGCCGCGCTCGAGGGCAACGGGCCAAGCGTGCTGCCCGTGCTGCGGCGCTTCGGTGCACCGCGCTGCTGGTCCGAGGCGCGGACCGAGAAGGGTACGCCGTGCTTCCATCTGCCTAACGGGGGCCGATTGACGTTCGAGCCGGGCGGCCAGATCGAGTACGCCGCGCCGCCGGCGCACGGAGCGAGCGCGCTGGCCACCCACGTCCGGTCGGTGCTCGAGCCGTTGCGGCGTCACGCGTCGAAAGAAGGGCTGCAGCTCGTCGCCGCCGGCATTGAATCGGAGCGCGATGTGTGGTCGACTCCGCGTCAACTCGACGCGGAACGCTACGAGCGTATGGAGTCGTACTTCGCGACTATCGGTCCGCACGGCGCGCGCATGATGCGGCAGACGGCGTCGTTTCAGGTGTGCCTGGACATCGGCGAGGGCGACATTGGGCGCAGACAGTGGCGTCTCTTGAATGCGGCTGCGCCCTATGTCATCGCCATGTTCGCGAATTCTCCACGGTACGACGGTATCGTGACCGGACATCAAAGCGTGCGGGCAGCGTGCTGGCGGCGGCTGGATCCATCGCGCACGGGCGTAGTGGCGGGCGATGATCCGGTGTCCGCGTACTTGGCGTTCGCATTGCGGGCGCCGGACATGATGCGGCGCACGACAGGCGGTGAGTACCAACCGTTCGGCGAGTGGGTCGATACCGGAACGATGACGCTGGACGATTGGCATCATCATCTGAGTACGCTGTTCCCCGAGGTTCGGCCGCGCGGCTATTTCGAAGTGCGCGGGGCGGACTCGATCGACCCGGCCTGGTGCGTTGCGCCCCTAGCGTTGTTAGGCGGGCTCTCGTACGACCCCACGGCGCTCGCCGACGCGCTCGATGTGCTCCACGTGCCCGGCGACGTGCTCGAGTGCGCGGGGTTTGCGGGCCTCCGCGACCCGTCGGTTGCGGCGGTGTCGGCGCAGCTGGCTGAGATCGCGATGCAGGGGTGCGTGCGCCTGGGGCCGGAGTTTCTGACGGAGGCGGACGCGGCGCTCGCGCATGCGTTCTTCGACCGATACACGCACCGGCGCCGGTCCCCGGCCGACGACGTGCGCGACTCGGCGACAGCCGCTACGGCCTAACGGGAATCAGCGAGCGAGCCGGGCGTTGTCGTAGGCCGGATCGCCGGTCACCTCGCGGTCGACGTGCGGGGCGAGCCACGCCGGCGGCTTTGCTGCATCGTCGGGATTGGCCAACTCGACTTCGGCGAGCGCGAGCGGGCGGTCCAGGAACTCATCGATCGTCCACTCGGTGTCCCCCTCGCGGACGAGATACCGGCGCTTGTGCACGCGCCGTCCAGACGTGAGCGGCCAGAGCGCATCGAACAGGTTGCGGTCGATCTGATCTTCGAGCTCGAGGCGGACGAGACCGTTGCCGCCCTTGACGGTGCGGAACCATCGGGTGACGCCGTCCGCGGAGATCGCGCGCACGCGCTCGGTGACGTGCCCGCCCGGCAAGTATCCCTGATCGATGTCCTGGACGGTGGTCGCCGGATCGCCTAACGGGCCCTCGGGCATCTCCGTCAGCAGGAACTTGCGCTCGATCTCCATGCCCGCGGCATGGCGCTGCTCGAGCCGGCCGGCAAGGTCGCGCACGCGCTCGAGGAACGGGCGAGCAGCGTCGCCCAACCATTCGCCGGTGAACGTGGTGAACAACGACTCGGTGCGCTCGTGCAGTCTGCGCGCGAGCTCGAGCAAGCCGCTTCTCGGGTCGTGGCTGCCGGAGCCCGCGGACCGAACGCCCGCGAGCGAGCTGCCGTCGCGCACCAGTGTCGCCAACCGCTGTGCCGCTTCGCGCGCCGCATCTTCCATCGCGTCGGCGACGAGGCCGGCGAGCAAGTGCGCGTCGTGCAAGTCGCCGAGCGTGTCCTGGAGCGCGCGCAACTGTTCGACTAACGGAACAGCGTCCGGCACGATGTCGATGATCGGCTCCAGCGCATAGCGCAGGTGCTTGGCCGCAATGCGCGCCTCGTGCGCGCATGTTTGGTCGACGGCGTCGTGCACGCGCGAGAGTCGGGTGTCCAGCCGTTCGGTGAGATCGGCGAGGCGGGCACCGAGCACACGCGCGGCGTGCGGCGGGGCGATAGGCTCATCGAGGCGAACCGTGAGCTGCCAACTCGAGAGTGCCTCCTGCAGCCATTCGGCGAGTTTCTCGAACCGGTCCGCCAGCCGTGCGTGCATACGCGCATCGTTCTCCTGCTTGGATGCGCGCAGCCGCTCGAACATCCATGTCGCGCCAATGCGTTGCCGGCGCGTGAGGGACGGCAGCTCGCCCTCGATCCATTCGATGTGCACTTGGGCGTCGCGCCCGGCGCCGGTGGCTTTCGTTAGGCTGCGAAGGCGGCGGCGCCGCTTGTTCGAGATGCTGTCCTCGAGCTCGTCGCGGAACGTGCGATCGCAGCTGCGAAGACGCCGCAGGGCGACGCGCAGGTCGTGGAGCGCTTCGGGTGCGTCCTCATCGTCGAGCCTGTCGTACGCCGAGCGCGCCGCACCTAGATGCGCGAGCGCGATGCGCCTCGCCGTTTCGGCGGCGGGCCGATCGAGTGCGTCAGCAGGAAGCGGAATGTCCACGGCGGACAGATTCGTCGCCGGTGGTCAGACGACGTCCGGTTGGTCAGTGATGCTGACGAAACCAGAAGAACGCGACCTCGCCGAGTAGCGAAGCCGCGACCGAGGCGAGTAGAAGTGCCTCGACCTTCGAGGGTGCTGGAATTGAGCGAAGCCAGCGCGAACGACGGCGGTATTCGTACATGAGTGCTCTCGGTCGCATGAGCGCGGGAGTGCAACAGTGTGAAACACCATATGGCGCGTCAAGTAAGGAAATATTAACAAGTTGACCGCTCTGGTGATACATCGCATAGCGGGCGAGGCGTTTGTTTGTCGTCAGAAGCTATAGTGGACGGTGCCGTAGAACGAGCGCGGCTGGCCCGGAGACACGACGTGACCGGCAACAAGTTCCGGATAGGCTTTGTCGAGGATGTTGCGGACGCCGATCTCGAGCTGGGCAACGCCGATCTGCACAAGCCCGCCGACGTGTACGAGGCCGTATGCTGGGAGCACGACGCCCGGCTCGTCGAACGGCGAGTACGGTCCGACGACATTCGTGCTCACGCGGAGGCGCCACGGCGTCGTCTTGGGCGCGAGCTGCAGCGACGCGATGCCGATGTATTGCGCGGTGTTGTAGACGCGGAGTCCGGATAGCGTGTCGACGGCGGATGGGTTGTCCTCCGCTTGTGTGATGAGCCGACGATAGCGGGCGTCATTGAACGTCCAGTCCGTGGAGAACGAGAGCATTGGCGCGATCGGCGCATGCATCTCGACTTCGACGCCCTGTCGGCGGCTGGCGCCGCCGTTGCTCGACCCACCGGTGAGCGGGTTGAACGTCTGCTCGTTGCTCACGTCCATTCGGAAGAAGGCGACCGATCCGCGGATGTCGTTGTGATCGTACTTGAGTCCGCTCTCGTAGGCCCACGCGGTGATGAACGGCAGTGCCGGATCATCGATGATGCCGTCCGTCGAGCGAAACCCGCGCGACACGTTGGCGTAGGCGCCGAAGTCGTCCGTTAGGCGGAAGAGGGCGCCGAGCTTTGGCGACGCGACGCCATGTGAATCGGCGATGGTCAGATCGGCTTCGGGCGTCGAGTGCGTGTCGACGATGTCGTACCGCGCGCCGAGGCTCAGGCGGAGGCGCGAGGTCGCATCGAAGTCGGATTGAACGAACAGGGCGCCGGACGTCTGTCGCGCGCGCACGAGGGTCGCGGCAGAATCTCGCGCGCGGTCCGTCGCGAACCAGTTCTGAAAGTGCGATTGATCCCAGCGTGATTCGACGCCGACGGTGAGCTCGGTACGCGGCAAGGTCCACGTGAGCGCGCTCGTGGCGCCGAGCCCGGTGCGGTGATCGACCTCTTCGGTTTGGCTGCCGGTGCCCTCGAAGCGTCCGCCCGCGGGCGGAATGGTGAGAAAGAATTTCCAGTTGCCTTGTGTCGAGTACAGGGTGGTGCGCCACAGCAGCGGCCCGGACAGCCAGCGAAGGCTGACTCGTTCCTGCGCGCGATATTTCCGGCCGCCATCGGTGGGGTTGGACACGACGTCGTAATCGCGCGCGGCGAATTCGTCTTCGCTCAGGAAGCCGGGCGATTTCCAGTCGGCGCCGTACAACTCGATGCCGCCGTCGATGCGCCACGCGGACGACAGGTCGTGCACGACGCGTAAGTGTCCCTGCTCGACATCGGAGCGACTGTTAGGCCGCCAGCCGTCTTCGTGATCCCAGCGTGCACCGAACACGCCGCCGCCCTCCGCGCCGTGGTCGAATCCCGTTAGCACGCTGGCGTCGATGTGTCCCGCAGACCCTGCGTTGATGCTGGCCTCGGTGCCCTGCACGCGCTCGAGCGTGTGCACGTTCACGATGCCCGCGAGCGCGAAGTTGCCGAAGAGGGCGCTGGTCGGCCCTTTGATGACGTCGATGGCCTGGACGGCGTCGGGGAAAATGAGTCCCCAGTCGTTGTAGCCTTCGGCGTGTCCGTTGATGGGTTCGTTGATGGGGACACCATCGATCCACAACGCGAGGTCCGTCGAGTGATCCGAACTGAAGCCTCGAATCGATGCATCGGATGCGAAGCCCGGACCCTGGCCTTGCAGGTGCACTTCGACGCCCGCGCTCTGCCTGAGCAAATCCCACGGAGACGTGGATGGCGTGAGCGCGATGACCGATGGTGAGACCGTGATCGCGGACTGTGGTTCGTTCCGTCGGACTGGCGTCGCGGTGATGGTCACGGTCGCAAGTCGCGTCGCGCGTCGCGCGAGGGAATCTCGTCGCGCGGTGGTGTCGCGTCGTGTCGTGGTATCGCGCCCCGTCGTGTCGTGAACCACGGTGTTGGGCGGCGTGGTTTGCGCGACGAGGCGCGTGACGCACGTGAACACGAAGGCGGCGGCTACGAGTGCCGGGCGGGAACGCCGGCGCGCGCGCGGGCACGCAGTTAGGCAACAGGTCATGGGTCGTCCGGTTTCTCGCGACGCGCCGGCCGATGGCGATGCGGCCACCGGCGTCGGCCCGGTCAATCAAGTCGGAGTGCGCGCGACACGCGCCGCCGGAGGACCGTTAGGCCGCGGCGGCAATGACGTGAGCGAGCGCGTGAGCTCAGGCGACGAGGCGCTGCAGCGCCTCGTGCGTGCATCACGCGATGGTGGGAGGACCGTTGGCGAAGGGTCGTGCGTGCGACGCGGGAACCGGATAGAAGACCGGAGCCGCGTGCGTGTCCGCGCGCTCCGTCTGAACGACGGCGCTGCGGAGCGCGACAGAGGCCGCGGGGAGACCGGCGAACGCGGCGCCAGCGCAGTCTCCGACGCAGGTACAGTCGTGGTGCGCGGGGCTCGACGGCTCATCGGGATTGTGCGGAACGTGCGCCGCACCACCCATCATGTGCCCGTTGGGCATGGCCATCACGCCCGCGATGCCGTCGTGCATCGGGCACCGATGCATGGCGGCCACTGGCTCGGTCACACAGAGGACGAACCAGAGCGCCAGGAATGCAGAGCCGATGCGGGTGTACCAGCGGCGACGCATGGGAGTAATGTCGCCACGGGATAACGCGGGCGCCAGCCCGCGAAACGAGCTACCGATCACGGCGCTAACGTCAGCATGTTCAGTGCGTCACACGCTGTGCGCGCGACTGTGCTGTGGGGCCTGACGGTCGATGCGTCGCAGTATCGGGAGTTGCAGGCGGCGCGCTGGTCGTCGTGGTGACGATGGATGAATCGTCGAGGGCCACGATGTGTCCGTCGCGCTCGACACTGAACCGCGTGCTCGCACCGCCGGTGATGAGCACGCGATAGCATCCCGGGTCGAGCGGCACTGGACCGATGCTGGTTTCATAGCCGCGCGGTGGTACGCCGTAGGTGACGGTGTCAGGCGGCGAGCCTTTGGCACCGCGGTCGCCGAACGTCCAGTACGGCGTGTTGTCGCCGCAGCGCATCACGGTAAGGCCATAGAAAAAGTCAGACGTGCGGCGCAGGAGCGAGAGATGAAAGAGCGGAAGTGGTTTGGCCACCGGTGTGGTGGTGAGTGCGGCGCCGTGGTCGGCGCACGATGCGGCGCCTACTACTAATAGAGCGAGCGACACGACTGCAACCACTCGTCGCGTGCGTTGATGATGCCTCTTCAACACGGCGTGCACGGGGGTCATCTTGCTCATGAGGAAGCGGCGCGCCGTAGCTGCGCCGCGATTACCGAAAGGAATCGGGGAGACTCAATGCGGGATTTGCAGCATACGGTACGGCAAGCCGCCGCGGCGAGAAGCGTCGCACGGGGGGCGATCGTACGACGGGCCGCTGTGGCGCTGGCATCAGTGGCGCTGTGCGTCGGCGTCGCGAGCGGGTTCGCGTCGTTCCACACGCATCTCAAGCGCTCGACGCCGAGCGACGGCGCAACGTTAGGCGCGGCGCCCAAGACACTCGAGCTCTGGTTCACCGAGAAGCCGGAGCTGGCGGCGACGGCTATCACGCTCAGCACGGCTGGTGGCGCACCCGTGACATTGGCACCGTTGGCGTTGTCCGATGCGAGCGACACGGCCGCGGTCGTGGCCTCGGTGCGCGGAACGTTGGCACCGGGGTCTTACCTGATCCGGTGGCGCACGATGGCGCGCGATGGCCATCCGGCACGCGGCACGTTGACATTCACGCTGTCACAGTCTCAGTGATGCCGTCGAGCGGATCGCCGGCCAGCGGCGACCCGTCCGGTGCCTCGAGGACGAAGCCGGCGTCGCGAATCATCTCCAGATCATCGCGCGCCGCCTGCCCCGGCGTGGTGAGGTAGTCCCCAATGAAGATGGAATTCGCCGGGTAGAGTCCCATGACCTGCATCGAGCGCAGGTGCACCTCGCGTCCGCCGGCAATGCGCAGCTCCTGAGACGGGAGCAGCAAGCGAAACAGACACAGCACGCGCAGGCAGCGACGCGGGTCGAGCGCGCCGCGATCCGCGAACGGCGTGCCGGCGATCGGAATCAAAAAGTTGAGTGGCACGCTGCGTACATCGAGCTCGCGCAGCGAGAGCGCGAGGTCGATGATGTCGTCGTCGGACTCGCCCATGCCGACAATACCGCCCGAGCACGTCTTGAGACCGGCGGCACGCACGTGCTCGACCGTTAGGCGGCGGTCGTCGAACGTGTGCGTGGTGCAGACCTCGGGATGAAACCGCTCGGAGGTGTTCAGGTTGTGGTTCACCTGCGCGACGCCGGCTTCGCGCAGCCGGCACGCCTGGTCCTCGCTCAGCAAGCCGAGGCACGCACAGACGCGCAGGTCGTACGTGCTGCGGACTGCGCGCACCGCATCCAGCACTTTCTCGAACACGCGCGCGCCCGGCGTGCGTCCTGAGATCACGAGGCAGAAGGTCCCGGCCTTGACGCTCGCGGCACGCGCGGCGGCGGCGAGAATCTTGTCGCGCGCCAGGAGCGGATACTTCTCGATTTCGGCCGTCGACACCGCGGACTGCGAGCAGTAGTGGCAGTCCTCGGGGCAGAGCCCGCTCTGCGCGTTGAGCAGGAAGTGCAGGCGTACGCGATTCTGCCAGTAGTGCCGACGCACGCGATAGGCGGCGGCGAGCTGCGCGAGCAGCTCCTCGTCGGCCGCACGCAACACGGCACGGGCGTCCTCGCGCCTAACGATCTCGCCGGCGAGTGCTTCCGTGGCGAGAGCGTCCCAATCCCGAGTTTGGTCCTCGTGCGTCATCGATTCGGGTGTCCTTCTTCAGTGTGATGGCGTTCCGGCGCGGCGTGGGCGATCACCTCGCGCAGTCCGCTGGCCGCCGCCGCGTGCGCCACGGAGGAATCGTCGGCCGGCGAGGGGAGCCACGGGAAGCTCACCACGGGCGTGTCCGGAAGCAACGTCTGCAGCGCCTCATGGTTGGTGCGTCGCGCGAGGTCGGGTGCGGCGCCATCGGTTTCGTTCAGCACGACGCCGAGAACGCGTACGCCTGCGCCGCGCAACGCGTGGACGGTCAGTCGCGTGTGGTTGATGGCGCCGAGCCGGTTGGCGGCAACGACGACTGCGTCGAGCGACCAACGCTGGAAGAGGGTGAGATACGTGTGGGTTTCGGTGATCGGGACGAGTAGGCCGCCGGCACCTTCGACGAGGATCGCATCGACACGTTGGGCGAGGCGATGAAACGATTCGTCGAGCGAGGTCATCGTGAGCGTACGACCGGCGCGGCGGGCGGCCATCCATGGAGCAAGCGGTTCGGCGAGCACGATGGGGCACACGTCGAGCATCGACGCGGCAGCGCCGGCAGCGGCCGCGAGTGCGCGCGCATCGGACGTTGGGTCCTCGGCCGTCACTCCTGTCTCGACGGGTTTCATCGCCGCGACGCGGAGTCCATCGGCGCGCAGAAGGCCGAGGAGCGCGCGGCCGATGGTGGTCTTGCCGACGCCGGTATCGGTTCCGGTCACGCCTAACCGAATCATCGCCGCTCGAGGAAGCGCTCGATCACGCGGTAGATGACCGCGAGCTCGTCGGGTGTGGTGCAGAACGGCGGCAGTACGTACACGACGTTGCCGAGCGGACGCAGCAAGACGCCGTTGCGGAGCGCAAACGCGGCGAGCTCGCCGCCGACGGTGCTCAGATATCCGTCCTCGCCATCGATGTCCAACGCAGCGACGGTGCCGAGCACGCGCGTGCGGCGGACGCGCGGGTGTGAAGCGAGTTGCGCCAGGTGCTCGCGGTGCGCGCGCTCGATGGCTTCGCGATTCCGGGCAGAATCGGCGTCGAGCAGTGCGAGGCTCGCGCGTCCAGCGGCGCAGGCGACGGGGTTCGCTGTGTACGAGTGCCCGTGGAACAGCGTCTGGAGGCGATCGTGGCTGCGGAATCCCTCGAAGATGCGCTCCGTCGTGACGGTGGCGCCGAGGGGAAGCGCGCCTCCCGTTAGGCCCTTGGACAGACACATGATGTCGGGAGCGACCCCGGCGCGCGCACATGCGAAGAGTGGTCCCGTGCGGCCGAAGCCGGTGAGCACTTCGTCGGCGATGAGCAGGACGTGCCCCTTGGCGCAGCATTCGGCGAGCGCGCGCAATGTGTGTTCCGGCCACATGCGCATCCCGCCGGCGCCGAGCAAGAGCGGCTCGACGATGAGCGCGGCGAGCTCGGAGCCGCGCCGATCAATGAGCGCGCGCAGGGCAGCGACGGTATCGCCATCCACCGGATCGGGCAGTCGTTCGACGGCCCACAGGCGATCGGCGAATGGATCCGTAAACGTACCGCGCGCGCTGACGCTCATGGCGCCGAACGTGTCGCCGTGGTACGCGTGCTCGATGGCGGCGAGGAGGGGGCGAGGCTCGTCGCGATTGCGCCAGAACTGGAGCGCGGCTTTGACCGCGACCTCGACGGCGGTCGAGCCGTCGTCCGAGAAGAACACGCGCGTTAGGCCCGGCGGCAGCACGTTCACGAGCTCGGCGGCCAAGCGGGCGGCAGGTTCGTGCGTGCATCCGGCGAAGATCACCTGCTCGAGCGTGCGCGACTGCTCGGCGATGGCGTCAGCGATGGCGGGGCGGCAATGGCCGTGGAGCGTGACCCACCATGACGAAATCGCATCGAGGAGGACGCGGCCGTCGGCGGTGTGGAGACGCGCACCCTCGGCGCGAACGATTGGAACGGGGAGCGGTGCGGTGGCGTGCTGTGTGTACGGGTGCCAGACGTATCGCGCGTCGAGCGCGGTCCACTCAGCGGCTGTCACGTTGCGTGGCGCGGCAGCAGGTCGCGGAGCGCGCCCATGAGGCGCGCGATCTGCTCGGGCGTGTGCGCGGCGCTCGCCGTGATCCGGAGGCGCGAGCTGCCTAACGGGACCGTCGGCGGCCTAACCGCGCCCACCAGCAGGCCGCGTTCTCTGAGGGCGGCGCCCAAGCGCGCGGTCTCGGCGGCCTCGCGGATGATCACGGGCACGATATGTCCGTCGGCTTCGCCGGTTGGCTCGTGGCCCAGCTCGCGGAGGCCGTCGCGGATGGCACGCGCGTTGGCGCGCAGTTGGTCGCGCCGCCACGGCTCGGTTTCGACGATGCGCAGCGCTTCCAGCGTGCCCGCGGCGAATGCCGGCGGCGCCGCGGTGGTGAACACGAACGCGCGCGCGCGGTTGAGCAGCCAGTCGCGGAGGGGCTGCGAGCCGGCGATGAACGCGCCCGTCGTTCCAATAGCCTTGCCAAGGGTCCCCATGTTCACGTCGATCTGATGGTCGACGTTCCAGCGCTCGGCGGAGCCGCGGCCGTTCACGCCTAACAGGCCGGTGCCGTGGGCGTCGTCGACGTAGGTGAACGCGGCATGCTCGCGCGCGAGCGCGACGAGCGCGTCGAGTGGAAAGAGATCGCCGTCCATTGAGAACACGGCGTCCACGACGATCCATCGGCGACCATTGTGCTGCGCGTCGTCGTTGAGCATGTCGCCGAGACGTTCGACGTCGAGGTGCGGAAAGATCTTGACTTCGGCGCGCGAGAGGCGGCAGCCGTCGATGAGCGAAGCGTGGTTGAGCGCGTCGGCATAGATGATGTCGCCCCGCGACGCCAATGCGGGAATCGCGCCGGTGTTCGCGGCGTATCCACTGGCGAACAGGAGCGCAGCCTCCGTCCCCTTGAACCTCGCGAGCGCTGCCTCGAGCTGCTCGTGCAGCTCGTTCGTACCCGAGATGAGGCGCGCCGCGGCAGCGCCGGTGCCTTCGCGCTCGAGCGCTGCCGAGATCGCATTGGCGATCCGCTGGTCACCGGCGAGGCCGAGGTAATCGTTAGACGAGAAGTCGATGGCCGGTCGCCCCTCGGCGGACACAGCAGCACCGCGACGTGCGCGCACGGGATGCGTCTCGCGCCGGAGATCCGCGTGATCGAGCACGGCGAGATCGCGGCGGAGCATGGCATCGAGCGTCGTCGAAGACGGCGCAGTCGCATGAGATCGCATGGTGCGGAGACTACGCGCCTCGATGACGCGCGGTCAAGCGTCTGCGGGGCCTTGTATTGACGTCGACAGGACCTCCGGGTAGCATCGCGAAATGGGGTCTGCACGCACGGTGGGTGCGTGCGATGCGACCGGAAATCTCGTCGTGCGAGCATGGAGTCGATCAATGAGTGGCGACGTGACGCGCCGGGAGTTCGTGATCGGGACAGCGGCGGCAGCCGCGGCTGCGACAATCTGGCCGCGCAGTGCGTTGGCCGAACGAAGCCGGCCGTGGATGTCACCGGGCGCGACCGATCCAACCATCGCGCAACCGTTCGATCTCGCTCGCGTGCAGCTTGCACCTGGGCCGTTTCTCGATGCGGCGCAGATCGCGCACCGTCATCTCCTGAGCGTCGATCCGGACCGCCTGCTGCACATGTTCCGCATCACGGCTGGTCTCGCGTCGTCGGCCCAACCGCTCGGCGGATGGGAGGCGCCGGTGAACGAGCTGCGCGGACACTATACGGGCCACTTCATGTCGGCGTGTGCGCTCATGAGCACGAGCATGCGCGAATCCGAGCTGCGCAAGCGCGGCGCGTACGTGGTGAGCGTGCTGGCACAGTGCCAACAGGTGCACGGCAACGGTTACGTGAGCGCCTTCCCCGAAGAGTTCTTCGACCGGCTGCGCGAAGGCAAGAACGTGTGGGCGCCGTTCTACACGATCCACAAGATCATGGCCGGCTTGTTGGACACGTACACGTACACGGGCAACGCGCAGGCGATGACGGTGTTGACGGGCCTGGCAGCGTGGACGCGCGGCTGGGCCTCTCCGTTAGGCGATGAAGAGATGGCGCGCGTGCTGGAGCGCGAGTACGGCGGGATGAACGAGGTGTTGTACAACCTGTCGGCGGTGACGGGCGACGCGCAGTGGGCGCATCTCGCGCACCGGTTCGATCACGAGCGCGTGTTCGCGCCGCTGGCGATGGGCCGCGACGAGCTGAAAGGGCTGCACGTCAACACGACGATTCCCAAGATCGTTGGCGCGGCGCGCCGCTATGAAGTGGTCGGCGATGCGCGCTCTCACGCGGTGGCCGACTATTTCTGGCGCGAGGTCACCGGTCATCGCGCGTACTGTACCGGCGGCACGAGCAACGGTGAAGGCTGGCAGGCAGAGCCGGACGTGTTGTCGACGCAGCTGAGCGGATACACCCAGGAGTGCTGTACGACGTACAACATGCTCAAGCTGACGCGGCACGTGTTCGGGTGGACGGCCGATCCGCGGTGCGCCGATTTCTACGAGCGCGCGCTGTTCAACGGCATACTCGGCACGCAGCATCCCGCGGACGGGATGACGCTGTACTATGTGCCGCTCGCCTCCGGCTTTTGGAAATTGTTTGGCCATCCCAACGAGTCGTTCTGGTGCTGCAACGGGACCGGCCTGGAGTCGTACTCGAAGTTCGGCGACAGCATCTACTTTCACGACGACGCGGGCGTGTACGTGAATCTGTTCATCGCGTCGGAGCTCGACTGGCGGGATCGCGGCGTGCGGGTGGTGCAGGAGACGCGATTCCCGCTCGAGGAATCGACGCAGCTCACCGTGCACTGCTCGCGCCCAACGCGCTTCGCGATGCGCGTCCGCGTGCCTTACTGGATTGGGCTCGGCGGTTCGGCGACGCTCAACGGGCGGCGCCTGGATGCGTTCGCGACGCCGGGCAGCTATCTGGTGGTCGACCGCACGTGGCGGGATGGCGATCGGCTCCAGATGGCGCTGCCGATGGCGTTGCACACGGATC
>Ga0134126_10003672_pt1 | contig 19220 bp, 9 predicted proteins | sample KB31752_FD_96881 | JGI IMG/M metagenome (GOLD analysis project Ga0134126, IMG submission 96881) | Terrestrial soil microbial communities with excess Nitrogen fertilizer from Kellogg Biological Station, Michigan, USA - KB3-175-2 | ecosystem: Environmental > Terrestrial > Soil > Unclassified ...
CAGGCAAGTATCTGGCTTTACAGTTGCGCAACAGCCCGTGAATTTCACACGGTTCCTTTTTAATAGCATTCTCTTTTGCGGAGAATGCTCACCTGAAAATGATCATTAAAGTAAAGAACGAGATGGCGAAGGTAGGAAAATTCTTTTAGCTTAAAGAAAGATATTGGGGGGGGCCGGTTTCAGAGTCTACCGCGATCATTCCGAAGAAGTGAGGTGCGGCGCCGGCGCCGCGTGAGCCGCGTGAGCTGGGGGTTCGGTGAGTTGCGCGAGGGAAAGGGATGTCATCTTTCGGGTCCCAAGAAAGGTGAAGCCGACGACAGCAAGGGTGATGCAGCCGCCGATGAGTACGGCGGGCATGGTGCCGAAGAGGCTGGCCATGATGCCCGATTCAAAATCGCCGATCTCGGCGGAGGAGGCGATGAACATACCATTGACGGCAGAGACGCGGCCGCGCATATGGTCGGGCGTGAGAAGAGGCATGAGGGTGCCGCGAACGATGGCGATCAGGAGATTGCGCCAAGGGCGGCCGACAGGCGAAAAACGCAACGCGATCAGCATGGTGAGCGCCGCGCCCGCGGACATCGAGGCTGGAAAATGCTATCGCTATCTTGCTGTGTGTTAGCTGATAAACATAAAAGCCAAGCATGGTGATCTGCATTTGCGCGGCGAAGGTCAGCAGGAAGCGGATGACCAGAAAAAAACGGAAATTTCTGTAGTTCAGGGCTGAAAAGGATTGTTGTAACTTAGTCATGATATTGGTTGACTGGTTATCGTAGAGCATAGGACTGTGGTCGAGGAAGACAGGGGCTGCCGACCGGAGGAACACCGGGTGGAGGTAGATCAGATCGGGCTCAAGTGGGGCCTGTACCAGCGCGGAGGAACGGAGTCTGGTCTTCCGGCCCGAGAAGGCCACGGTGGTATCGCATTTTCGGTTGACGGACGAACCGTCCGCGGGACGTCGCGCGGCAGCGCTTGGAAAGAAACAATTTGTTGTTTACCGGGAGCCGGCGATACCGTACGACCTGTATGTCGAGGCGAAGGCTATCGAACTTTTTTTGTTACCGGTGGAAGAGCTGGACCAGCGTCTAATTGCGGCCGGCGACATGCGGTCGGGCGGCGGCCGGACGGCGATCAAACTATCGGCAAGCTGTCCGGATGCAGGAGGCATGGCGGCTTTTGCAGCAGGAGAAATTATATGTCGGCGAGGTGGCGGAGCGGATGGGTTATCAGCATGCGCACCATTTTACGAAAGCCTTCCGGAAGAAATTTGGCATCTTACCCAGTGAGATACGGAAATGAAATATGAATTGCATACACCGTGCGAGCGGCTGCGGCCTTATGTTCGTCACCTTGCGATCTCGGAGACGGACGAGGCCCGCGAATATCCGATCCTGCCGGACACCGCACTGGTGATGGGTTTTCAATATGCCGGGAGGCTGTCCTATCGACTGGAAGGGGGCGCGCATCCACTGGCTTTGGCCGGCATCACGGGACTGCTCGATCAATATAGGATTTTTAAGAATGGGTCCGTTACGGGATCGGTACTGGTGGTTTTTCGGGAGATGGGGCTCGCGGCTTTTGTGCGTCAGCCGGCGCATGAGCTTTTCGATCTCAGCGTTTCTCTCGAGCATTTGTTCTCCCGACAGGCGATCAGCGACACGCAGGAGCGTTTGGCGGAAGCAATGGATGACCGGGAGCGACTCGCGGTGGTCGAGCGATTTTTGCTTGACGAGCTTCGGCCCGTGAGTGCAGATCCGCTCGTGTCGGGTGCGTTGGCAGCCATCTATCGCAGTGATGGGGGTGTTCGGATCAGCGAGCTGGCACGAGACCTGCACAGTTCTCAGAGCCCGCTCGAAAAACGATTTCGCCGGTATGTGGGCGCCTCGCCCAAGAAATTCGCGGGAATCGTCAGGTTGCGGAAGATGATCGCTGCGCTCGAGCGTGGGCGCGGGCATCTCGATGCGATGGATTATCTCGACGATTATTACGATCAGGCGCATTTCATCAAAGACTTCAAAAGATTTACCTCCCTCACGCCGGAGGAGTTTCTACGGCGGCAATAAACGATTTTTTACAATCCGTGGCCAAGGGGCGCGGCTAGCTTTGTGGTATAAAAACAAAGCATATGTTCACATTAGAACAAATCAAGGCTGCGCACGCCCGGGTAAAGACCGGCGCCGATTTTCCCCGCTACATTCAGGAGATCAAGCAATTGGGGTTGCTGCATTATGAATTCAGGGTTGCCGACGGATCTTTTGTATACTATGGAGCCAACGGTCACCGGGCGGACCGGGAAGGCAGCTACGGGCCTTTGACGATCGGCCGGCCGGCGTCGGCTGCGGCTTTGCGCGAGGCTATCACCCGGCATCAGCAGGGGTTGAGCGATTTTCCGACCTTTTGCCGGCAGGCGGCAGAGGCTGGGGTAGAAAAATGGGTTATCGACACGCAACGGATGGTGTGTTCGTACTATTCCAGCGACGGTGCTGCGATGGTCGAGGAGGCGATCCCGGTGGGGGAATATGCGTAGGGGCCGCGGTCGAGTGGGGTTGATATCGGGCGAAGGGAGCGGCCACGCGGGGTTGATCGGGGCTATTTTGCGATTACGAGGAAGACGGCGCCGCGGGCGGGGATGGTGACGCGGATGCCGGGGGATGTGGAGGCGGCGTTGGCTTTGATGGTAGCGTAGTCCGCGGGGCCGCCGACGGAACCGGCGGCCCCGTTTTCGTTGACATAGACCTTACCCGAAAAATCGCCATTGTCATCGCCGCCACGGAGGGTATACCAATAGAAGTAACGGCCCGGTTTAAAATGATGGGTTTCGATGGTGACGGTGGTGGCAATGGTGCCGGTGTTGACGAGGGCCGTGCCGATCTCGCCGGATGAAAAGCGGGACGGATAGGCTTTGATGCTGGTATCACCACTGATATTTGCTTGCAGCAATTGGTCGCCCATCGTCTTCTGCAGATAGTACAGATAATAAAACGAAGGGCGCGGGGAAAACCGCGCTGCGCCGGGCTCGTCACCGGCGCTAAAGAGGCCGTGGTCATTGCCACCGGCCCATGCATTGTAAAGATCCCAACGCGCGGCAAGACCAAATTTGTTCCGCAGGGCCTCCCCCACTACGATGACGCCGAAAAGGCCGCTGACGTTCGAGACCTGCTGGCGCCTGCCTGCGGCGAACATGTTCCACTCGTCCATGGCTATGGGTTTGATGGCGGCGCCGTTATCGTGCATACATTGTTGCACGTAATCCATGATCTGCCCCGGCGTGGTTGCGGCGTAATAGAGGATGTCGTGAGCCGATGTATTCTGGTTATAAGGGGTAAAATAACTATGTACGACATAAAAATCGGCCTGGTTGCGAGTGGCCTTTATCATCCCTGAATTCCAGGTGCGCATGACAGGCCAATCCCAGGGTTTTGGCGGGGCTTCGGTTGTGATGGCACCGATATAAATGGTGGTGCCCACCTCGGCGGCGGCCTTGCGCATGCTATCCGCAAAAATGCAGAAATGACGGCCGTAGAGATCACCCGTGATCAGCTTTGGTTGTCCATCCTTGTTAGTCGTGGTATCGATACGATAGCCATTTTCCCAGAAGCCATAGTTCTCATTGCCGATCTCCCAGTAGCGGGTGCGGCCACGGTCATAGCGCACCCAATCCGCTGCCAGATGTGCGGCCGCCGCGACGGGATTAGCGCTGGTGCCATAGCGCGCATAGCCGTAGTTGACGGTGATGAGGCCCTGGCTGCCGGTGGTTTTGAGCATGGCATAGTAGTCATCGAGCGAAGAAATCCACTTCGCGGTGGGCCGCCCATAGTTGAGGTGTGCGGGTATCTTTTTGCCACCTGCGTCGGTGAGGAAATCCGGGACATCGGCGGGCCACTCGCCGGGGCCACGGTTCCAGAAATAAGTGTCGCTGGCGCTGCCGCCGGGCCAGCGGAGGATGTGGGGGTTCAGGTTAGTGACGTTGGTGACGAATGTGGGTTGGGTAGACATGGTGCCGATCCAGAAATCGACGTTGTGACCGAATTCCGAGGGCGGGATGCGGGTGATGACACTGTCCGCGTCGATGGAAATAGTGTGGGCGATGCCTGATGCGGCCGGGGTTTGCACGAGGTTGAAGGCGGGGGTTGTGAAGGTCCGGGGCTGCCAGTTATCCATGAAGAAGCCAATGGTCGGCGGCACGGGGTGATCCGAGGTGCCGAGCAGGAACAATAAGGCGATTGCCGTAAGATTCTTTAGCATAGATGCAACATTTATGGTTTGGACAGCCGGAAGGCCCGCATCGGCTGGTCGTTGATTGCCGTGAGCAGGGTTTTCCGATTCCCGTTATGGATCAATTTCAAGTCTCTTACGTCGCCGTCGAGAATGAGGCCATCGGTAGCGGGAGATACCGGCTTGAATCCGCCATGGCCGTCACCGCGAAGCAAGAGACCATAGGAGGCGTCGTAACGGCCCGTGAGCGTCGCAGCCTGGTATTCATTGCCTGCGAGGATCAAGTCGGGATGGCCATCTCCGTCGACGTCCGTGCAGACGATGGCATTCACGGGCGCGATCTGGGCCATAAGGGGGAACGGATGAAAAGTGAAATGCCCATGGCCATCGTTCTCGAACCAGCCGCTGCGCGCCTCTTTTGCCCCTAATCTTACTGCACCGGATTTCAGCTCGGCCGGCCGTGAGCTAAAGATATGAAAGGGATTGTTTAGCCCCAGATTACCGGCGACGAGATCGGGGTAGCCGTCGTGGTTGACATCGGTGATAAGCAGGCTGCGCCAGAAGCCGGACAACCCCTCGAGCCCGCTACCAGCGGTGATCTCACTAAAGGTTTTGCCGTCGTTGTGAAAAATGCGGATGGGCATCCAGTCGCCGGCGAGCACGAGGTCTGGCTTCCCGTCGCCGTCGAGATCGGTGAAGGCTGCCGCATTGAGCATGCCGGCATTGCGGAGCGCAGGACAGACGCTCGCCGTTACATCCGAGAAATGCCCGTGATCGTTGTGCAGGATGAAGCTCGGACAGGGCCGGGGATAGGTGCCGAGTGAGACCCGTCCGCCTATGAAGACGTCTGGATAACCATCGCCATCGATATCGGCGACGGCCACGCATTTTGCCGGAGTATGGATGCTCACGGAAAAGGCCATGCTGTCGAGGCGAAGATTGCCCCTGCCGTCGTTGAGATACAGTCGCGGCTGATAGAAAGGAGACCGGTCGTCGAATTCGCTGCTGCCGCCGAGGACGAGCAGGTCGGTATGTGTGTCGCCGTTAGCATCGAAGATCGCGCTTTGCATGTCTTCTTCATATTTAGCGCCCCATACCAGGTCGCGGCCGGTAAAGGTGCCGTCGCGGTTCTGGAAGAAGAGCTTACCTGATTGTTTAAAGGCGCCGCCGATGAAAAAGTCTTCGAGGCCATCGCCGTTGAGATCGCCGGTGCTGATGAAGGGACCTTCCTGCGAATATTTTTGAAGGATCTTCGACTGGAACTGGTAGTCGGAGAAGAAGGTCTCTTTGTGACGGAAGGCGGTTTTCAACGGTGTGGTGACGTCGACGAAGAGCGGCGCGGGGGCTGGATCGGCGGGATCGAGTGGGGCATTGGGCGGATAGGTGATGGAAAGGATGGTATTCATCGCCGGACGGGTGATGAGCTGCCCTTTGCCGTCGGGCCAGTTGATCTTCAAGGAATCCGCGGTGTCGCGGCCGAAGCCGAAGTGAAGACGGCTGTCTACCGAGGATAGATAGCCGCGGATCGGATATTCGGTGATCGTTTGGATCTGGTGCTTTGTATAGACCCGGATGGTGGAGCCGATGGCGTCCCTGTTCACCGAGTCGCCGGTGAGCCGGATGGTAAGATAGTTGCCGGGAGCGGAGTCGTTGCGGCGGATGCAGGCGGGCCCGTTGGCGCTGCTGGTGATGAGGTCGAGATCGCCATCGTTGTCGAGATCGGCATATACGGCACCTGTGGCGCTGCCCGTCCCGGTGATGCCAGCGCCTTCGGAAATATCTTCGAAGAGCAGGCCGCCGGTATTATGGAAGAGGTAATTGTGCAAGGAGTCGCGGCCATTGGTGATGTGGACGTCTTTCCAGCCGTCGTTGTCGAAGTCGGCGATGAGGACACTCCAGGACCCGGAGGGTTGCGCGAGGCCGGCCATTTCTGCGATCTCGCTGAAGAATGGAGTGGCATCCGGGCGGGTGCCGCGGTTGAGCTGGAGCATGTTGCGGACATTCCGGGTTTCGCCGGGCGGGGGCGGCCGATCCAGGGTGATGATATCCGTGAGACCATCGTTATCGAGGTCGGCGACGTCGATACCTGCGCCGGAGTAGCTTTGATGGCGAAGGGCGCTGCCGATCGCGTTGGTGAATGTACCGTCGTGGTTGTTGACCCAGAGCAGGTCACCGGGGCCATGTTCGTTATTCACGTAGATGTCCGGCCAGCCGTCGTTGTTGAAATCACTTATGGCCACACCATAGCAATCGCGGTCTTCGACGATGCCCGCCTGTCCCGATACATCCTTAAAAATGGGATGATCTTTACCCGGAGGAATGCCCTCGTTGTGAAACAGTATGCCGGCGGCGAGGTACATGTCCGGGCGGCCATCGTGATCGTAGTCGAAGAACACGGCCCGGGTAGAACAGGAGGTATCCGCCAGGCCGTATTCCGCGGCTTCTTCTTTGAAGGTAAGGTTATGCTGGTTGATGAAGAGCAGGTTGCTACTACGGAGGCCGGGGGCTTTTCCGGAAACACAGACATAGATGTCGGGCCAGCCATCGTTGTTGATATCGACGACGGCGACGCCGGTGCACCAGGCGTTGGTCGAAAGGTGGGCTTTTGCCGTGATGTCTTCGAAGCGGCAGTTGCCTTTGTTGAGGTACAGGCGTGAAGAGACCTGGCTGCCGGCGAAGAAAAGATCGGGCAGCCCGTCCCTGTTGAAGTCCCCCACCCCTATCCCATCTCCCATATGGGTGGAGGTGATGCCGGTGACGGAAGCGGGGAGAAGGGTAAAATGGGTCCGTTGCCTGTCCCGCACTTGCGTGCAGGACAGGGTAAGGAACAATAACATTATTACCGATATACGGATCATTTATTTTCCGTCCGCCACGAGGTAAATGACGCTCATGGGAGGTACGGTGAATTTTATCGTACCTGCGAGGGCTGCCCCATTGGCGCTGATCGAGGCATAGTTCAACGGGCCGCCCGTTGCGGTTGACGGCCCTGTGCCGTTGACAAACACCTGCGAGGAGAACGGCGAGTTATCCGTGCCGCCCGTGAGTATATACCAACGGTAGGTCGAGCCGGCCGGGAAATGCTGAAAATCGATGGACACCACATGGATCGACGACCCGGTATTGATGATGATCGTCCCTGCCTGACCGGAGGTGAACGTAGATGAGTACGTGGTGATATCGGCGTCTGCGTGTCTCAGGCTGTCGAAGACCATCCGGTCGCCGAACATGCGTTGAAAATAATACATGTAATAGAACGCCGGCCGGGGGTTCCACAGTGGGGCGCCGGCTTCGTCGCCGAGGTTGAACATGCCCTGATCGTCACCGTTTGCATACCCATTGGCAAGGTCCCAGCGGCTGGCTTCGCCATAACCATTCTTGATAAACGTCCCCAGCGTCAGTGCAGCATGCATGCCGGCAATATAGGACGTGTTTTGCTTCGAGCCGGTGGCCTGGATGTTCCACTCCGTCATGGCGATGGGTTTGGCGGCGACGCCGGCATTCTGCAATTGCTGTTTGACGTAGGTCATTACGGCAGGCGCTTCCGAAAGACCGGTGCTAAGGACCTGCGGCACGGTGGAATTCGTATTATAGCCCGTGAAATAATCGTGGACAATGAAAAAGTCGGCCGTCGATCCCGCGTTGGCCAGGACGCCCTGATTCCAGGTTTGAACCGTGTTGTCGTCATAGGACTGCGGTGGCGTTCCATATAGCACGGCACCGATATAGATGGTAGCGCCGATGGATTGGGCCGCGGCGCGCATCGAGTCGGCGAAGACCTTGAAATGTGTCCCATACAGCGACCCTGTGACGATAGCCGGCTGGCCGTCGTGGTTCTTGCCGGGGTCGATCTGGTAACCTGCTTCCCAGTTGCCGTAGCATTCGTTGCCGATCTCCCAGTATTTGGTGCGGCCGTTGTCCGACCGGACCCAGTTTGCCGCAAGATGAGCCGCGGAGTCTACCGGGCTGGTTCCGGTGCCATAGCGGGCATAGCCATAGTTTACCGTGAAGATGGCGGTGCTGTTGGTCTGAGCCAGGAGGCTATAGTAGTCCGACAGTGAAAGGGTCCAGGATGCGTTGTCGCCGCCGTACCACGAGCCTATCGAGCCGAGGGCGCCATTCGTATACACACTGTCCGGCGCATCGGCAGGTTTAGGATTGGCATCGGTGCCGTTCCAGAAATAGGTATCGCTGACGCTTCCCGCGGGAGCACGGATGATGTTCGGCGACAGGTCGCCGATGTATTGCATCAGCGAGGCCTGGGTAATGATCTGTCCCATCCACAGGTTGGAGTTGTTACCGAAGACGGTGGGCGGTACTTTGGACAGGACGCGGTTGACGTCGATCACCAGCGAGTCGGAGACCGGCAGGGAGGTGGATACACTGGTGGTGTTCTCGGGCGGAGCGTTGAATGTCCTGGCCTTCCAGCCGTTGCCGAAGAAGCCAACGGTAGGCGGTAAGGCGGGGTCTACAGGATTATAATTCGAATCGGCGGGTTGGGTCGGATGGGAATTATTGTTGTTGTTAGAGGAGGGCGACCCAGATTTTTTACAGGCCGCCGCTCCCAACAGGAGAAAAATAATTATATGATATTTCATCAGTGTCGAAAATGTCGTGCTCGGTTTCATTTTTTTATTTTACAATCATAACATCGTCGAAATACAGCTGTTCGGTGACGCTGTTGCTGTTCATGAAAAAGGCGCAGGTGTTGAGGTTCTGAGAGCTATTGGCGCTCCAGTTCCCGGGGCCGGCATTCCACAACAACTTGCTGATGGGTATCTTGTAATAAGTCCATACGCCGGGCAGAACAGCGTACTCGTTGATCTCATATGCGCTGCTATTGCCGAAGCCTTCGTTACCAAATGCGATATAGATGTTTTCCGAGGCGGTACCGCCATAGACCCAGAACACGAGATAGGTATAGGAAGACGAATAGGCCAGGCCGTCGGTAGCGTTGCCACCACCTTCGCGGAATCCGTCGATCTTCCAGCCGCCGCCGCTGTACTGGGCGTTCCAGGTGCTGGCGCTCGTCATGGACTCTTTGTTGCTGATCTGCGCATTATCCCAGGACCAGCTGCCCCAGCCAGGGGCGATGGCGCTGTTTGAGTAGATGGGGTAGGCAACGTCGACATTCACCAATTCCTGTGAAGCGTACGCATTGAGCGTGTTGCCGCCGGCTTTGTAGGCAAAAGCGAGTTTGCCGCGCGTGACGATGGAAGAAGGGAAGGAAAGTACCATAACGGTGTCGCTTTGACTGATGATGTTCACGTTAGTCGATCCGGAAACCGTTCCCTGCAAGGACACGGACGAGACGCTCGCAAACCCGACGCCATTAAGGGTCAGCTGAAAATTGTTATTGGATGTAAAGTCATAGTCTGAATAGGAAGATACCGTAGGCGCCGGCGGCAGGATCGTGAACTTGTAGCGGGCGACACCGTGGGTGGTGGTTATGACCAGGCTATCGTTAGCCGCCGCGCCGAGGTAGGGCGTCTTGGATGGCACCTGAACCAGGATAGAATGGTCCGTGCTATAGGTGTTATTGAAATAGGCGGGGTAGCCATTAAAAGTGACCGTAACGGTACTGCCGAGGTTGGAGCCCTCGATGAGATAGTAGGTGCCCAGATTGCCGGCCGTGACTACCGAGTCGAAAGGAGCAGGCCGGGGAGCGATGGCATTGACCGTAAAGGTGGGTTGGCCCGAAGAATTGTAGCTCACGAGCGTATCGTTGAGCGGCGTGGAGTCCGTGATATTATAGGTATGTATCGAAGTAACGGTTGGATCTCCGCTTTCCAGCGTATATCCATGGTAATTGTATTTCTTGCAGGAGGCTATGGCGAGTATCACCAGGAGTGGCAATACCCAACCGGCCAGGGCTGCTATATTGAAAGATCTGTGTTTCATATGAAGATGCGTTTTTTGTTTACGATTCTAAAATTTATAAGGTACGGGGGCCTGCAGCAGTGCGGGGTCCACGGTGGACTCCGAAGCAGGGACCGGCATCACGAACTGGTTGTCCGTGGGCGTGACATTATAGGTGTTGCGGGTATAGTCCGTATAGTTGGGTGCGGTACCTGCTCCACTGGAGTTGCCGCGGTTTTGTGCCGAGATGATGCTGATGGCCGTGGGATGGTGCGGGTTATTGAACCCATCGATACGGCACAGGTCATACCAATATTCACCTTCGATTGCGAATTCCAGCCGTCTTTCGTTGAGCAATTGCTGATAGGTAAAGCTGGTTAGTAGTGGGACATGCGCCCGCTTGCGAACGAGGTTCAGGTATTTCAGCGCGGTGGGGTCCGACGAGGTGGTGCTCATCGGGATGCCCGTCCCGGGCTGGACGCCTGAGGCTTTGCCCATGATCGCTTCTGCTTCGATAAGATAGACATCCGCTAAGCGTAGCAGATAGGTATTGTTGCCGGCAGCCTGTGCAGCTGTATTGTTGTTGTTGTCCGCGGGACTCCCTATGACATATTTTTTCATACCCGCGTGCATGCCCTGCTCGTTGATGCTGGCGGGTACCGTGTATCCTCCCGCCGCCTTTTGTATTTCAGGATAAACATCGTTTGGCATCATGAGGACGCCATGACGGCGCCCGCTGTCGCTGTGCGTGAGGGTATCGCCTTCTGCCACATAGGCATCCTGCAGATCCCAGCTGGGTCCTAATTCTCCATAACCATCGCCGGTGCCTGTGATCGTCGTATTCGCGGCGATGACACTCTGCAGCTGGTTTCCAAAGCCGTAGCCGGCATTCGAGGTCCATTGCAAGGCGATCATGGATTCTTTACAGTTGTTGCCGGACAGCTCGAACATCGAGGTATAGGTACCCGGGGCATCAATTCCCACGAGACCGAATTCACCGCTATTGATGGCCTTTTCGGCGAAGTACCTGGCGCTGTCGTAGTTCTGGAGGTACAGATAGACCTTGGCGAGCATCCCGGCGGCGGAATTGCTGGAAGCGTGTCCGGTGCCCGCGACACCCGGCGTGCAATTGTTTACCGCAAAGGCCATGTCCTGGACAATGAACTTATAGACATCGGTAACGGGGTTGGTGGGAACCGAGGTAAAGGTGCTCGCATCGCTGGTGGGATTGGTGATAATGGGCACGTTACCGAATTCGCGGACGAGGTAAAAGTAGGCCAGCCCTCGCATGAGGCGCCCTTCACCCAGGGCATTGTTGATGGCGGCGGCAGGAACACCATTGGCGGTGGCCTGGGGCGGTAAATTGATCAGCAATTCATTGGCCTGGGCAATGACCGTATACATGGCATCCCATGCGCTTTGTACGGCCTGGGTACCATTGCCTTCGGAGAGATTGCGAAAGACATCGAAGGCGCCGTCCGTACCGGCATAACAGGCTGCGTTACCGCTTTGGAGATCACCTATCGAGAGCAGCGCCTTTCCGTTGAGACCGAACCACGGGGCGGCGTAGAGGATATTTGTGCTGGCCTGGACCTGGGCAACCGTTTCGTAGTAAGTGCCAACCGTCAACTCATTTTCGGGCGGCCGGTTGAAGAAGTCTTTTTTGCACCCGGAAGCCATGACGGCGATCAGGATGCTTGTTCCCAGAAAAAGTTTTATATGCTTCATATTCGTATCTGATGAGGTTAATTAAAATTCGGCATTGAGCCCGGCCGTGAGGAGTCGCGGTGTAGGATATCTGCCGTAATCGATGTTAGACAAGGTTGGGTTTTGGTTGAGCGAACCTACCTCCGGATCCAGCCCGCTGTATTTGGTGATCACCCATAGGTTCTGGCCGCTTACATAGACCATCAAACGCGACATTTTCGCTTTGCCTGCGATGCGCTGTGGCAAGGTGTAGCCAAGCCGCAGGTTTTGGACCCTTAAATAAGAGGCATTTTCCAGGAACCTGTCCGACATAACGAGGTTGTTATTGCCGAAAGAGGCCCGGGGAGTGGGGATATTCGAATTGGGGTTGGAGGGTGTCCAATAGTTGGCCATCTTGGACAGCTGGTTCATATAGAGCGCGTATTCACCCTGCGTCTGCAAGGAAACGGCGTTAAAGATCTTGCCGCCTTGTGATCCTACGAGAAATACGGAAAGATCGAAATTCTTATAGGAGAACGTATTGCCGAGGCTATAGGTAAAGGCGGGGGTAGGGCTACCGAGGTTATAGAGTTTGTTGGGATCGCCCTTGGCGTCCCGGCCAGCATACAAGAGATCTCCGTAGTAAACGCCGGTACCGACGGTGCGGTCGCTGGTTACCGGTTGGGTATTGCCGCTGGTGAGGCCAAGCACGTTTTGTGGATTGGCCAGCAGGTCGTTGAATTGCGACTGGGTTTTGATCACCCCCTGCGACTTGTAGCCATAGAACTCCCCGACGGCGGTACCCGGCTGCGAATAAGTAACCGTGAGCTGCGGTCCAAACCCGGTGGTGACATAGCCGGGAAGGGCAGGAACGCCATTGAGCGAAGTGATCTTATTCATGAAGTGGGTAAATACCACGTTGGTCGTCCAGGTGAAATCCTTTTTGACGATATTACGGCTACTGATATTGAACTCGACGCCGGTGTTCTCGATCTGACCAGCATTGAGCCAGGGCGACTGGACTACGGCGTTGGTGGAATATTCCGCTACGCCACCTACGAGGAACGCGGGCAGGGGCTTTTGGAATAAGAAATTCTTCGATGTTTTTTTGTACACCTCGACGGAACCGGTGATCCTATCGTTAAGGAAGCCGAAATCGATCCCCAGGTTCTTTTGCAAGGCCGTTTCCCAAGTGAGGGGGTTGTTGTTCAGGTTACCAAACAGGAAAGCTTCACCCAAACCGGAAGCCACACCGTTGATGGCGGAGCCATATTTGTACTGACCGATATTGGCGTTGCCGGTGGTGCCATAACCAGCCCTGATCTTGAGGGTGCTCAATATCCTGCTGGTGCTTGCCATGAACGGCTCTTCGGACAATTTCCAGGATACGGCTACGCCGGGGAAATTACCGGTTTGATAGCCCTGTGCGAAGTTGGAGGACCGGTCCCGCCGGAAATTGGCCGTGACGCTGTATTTGTTGTCGAAGGTATAGATCACGCGGCCCAATAGCGATTCCATCGACTGGCTGCCTTTGGGTTCGCCATCCAGTGTAGACGGCTGGTAAACCAGGTTGAGTGTTTGAACGGTATTGCCACTTATGAGATTATTACCTCCGGCATTGATGCCATCATAATTGGACTCCCACACCTCATGACCTACCAACACGTTGACGTTGTGTTTTCCGCCGAACGTATGGCTGTAATTCAAGTGTTCGAGCCAGCTCCAATAGGAATCATAGTCGTTGTTGAACAATAGTCTGTTCTGGGTAACGCTATAGGCGGGTGGGAATCCCGTTTGCCCGTAGGAGTAGGTGGGAACGAAGATATGCGATTGCGTCCAGTTGAAATTTCCGTCGACTTCCGAGTGTATGGTAAAGTCCTTGAGAAATTTGACGTCCGCGTACATACTTCCCTGCGCGTTGGTCCGGATGAGGTAGTTCGTAATAAGCGAAGCCAGCGCAATCGGGTTAGCGTACCCCTGTGCGACGCCATTGATGATGGCCGGTCCCGCGAATGTGCCGTCCGCGTTGTATACCGGGCCGTCGGGCCCCTGCAGCAACGCCAGGTAAACAAGACCATATTGGTTTCCCAGCGAGACGTTCGTCAAATTCCGGTTACCCGTGAGGCTGGCGCCGATCTTGAGCCAGTCCTTTGTTTGGGAATTTATGGTGGCGTGCAGCGTATAGCGGTTGAAGTTGGAAGAGATCACCGTACCCTGTTGTTTGAAATAGCCGCCGGAAACGTAGTAATCGGTTTTGTTGTTGGCGCCGGAGAAGGAAATGGCGTTGTTGTATTCGGGCGCGCCGCGGAAAATGGCGTCTTGCCAGTTTGTTCCGGGGCCGAGTTTGGCTGGATCGGCGAATTCGATCCGCTTGCTATCGCCGAACAGGCCGGCAAGGTTGTTCTCGAATGCAGCATACTGCGGCAGCTTCATCATAGGCAGGAACCTGGCCTGGTCCTGCCGGCCGTAGTAAAAATCATAACCCAGGTGTCCCTGCCCGGCCTTGCCTTTTTTGGTCGTAATGATGACGACGCCATTGGCGCCCCTGCTGCCATAGATGGCCGTTGCCGAGGCGTCTTTGAGTACGTCTACGGATTCGATGTCGTCCGGGTTCAGACTGGTGAGCACGCTGAAGGAGGTTTCCTGTGGGCCCGGAGACACGTTGACCGCCGAGCTGTTGCCGTTGGCTTGTTGCGAGGCATTACCGTCGATGGCTACGCCGTCAACCACGTACAGGGGTTCCGAACCTGTAAAGGAGGTGATACCCCGTACATGGACGCTGACCCCGGCGCCGGGCTGACCCGAGTTTTGGGTGACGGTCACGCCGGAGAGCCTGCCCTGGAGCATCTGGTCGATGTTGGGCTGGGGAACGTCGGCGATATCCTTTGCCGAGAGAGAGGAGACCGCCCCATTGACGTCGCCGCGCCGCTGGGTGCCATAACCAATGACCACCACTTCGTCGAGTTTGGAGTTCTTTACATCCATGGAAACCGAGAGGATACTCCGCCCGTCGAGGGCGATCTCCTGGTTTGGCGCGCCGACATAAGAGATTACCAGCACGGAGGTTGGAGAGGGCACCGTGATCTTGAAGGACCCGTGAACGTCCGTGGTCACACCACCCCGCTTGCCCTTGACGGTGACACTGGCCCCGGTGAGGGGGACATTGTTCTGGTCCGTGACGGTTCCGGTGACCGTCGGATTTTGGGCGAATAAAGCCGTGGTGAAAAGAAGAAAGACTGGAAATAATTTAAGCATTTTTTTCATACCGCAGTGTTAGTTTGAGTTCAATGAAATGGACATTTACCTTGATTTAGAGAGGATTAATGCAATCGGTTTATTTTTCGTTATAAAAGTACCGAGACGGGGGTTGGAGGAGGGGTATGTTTTCGATCAAAAAGGGTATGAAAATGTTTAAAAAAGGGGTAATTTACAGGTAACGACTGCTTATGATGTCCAAAAAGACGCTGTTTTGGCTGTTTTTCTGCTTTTTTTCGCTCCGCGGTTTTGCGCAACCGGAGGACTACATTTTTGCCCATGTGGATGTCACCAATGGGCTTTCCAACAACTACATTACCGGGATATATAAGGACACACGGGGGTATATGTGGTTTGGCACCGTGGCGGGGCTGAACCGGTATGATGGGTATCAGTTCCGGGTGTTCAGGCATGACGGCCGGGACCCGCATTCTATTGTCGACAATTATATCGAGCAGATCTTCGAGGGCCCGGGTGGGCGGATGTGGGTGGAATCCCGGAAACGGCGATTCAACCTGTATGATGTGAACCTGGACCGGTTCGACCCAGACTATTGCGCCTATTTGCGGCGGTTGCACTTGCCGGATACCGACTTGCTGACTATTTCACCCAGTGTCAAGGGATATTGGTTCGTTTATCGGGATAGCGGGGTATTTCATTATATGAATCATGGCGGTATCGTGGCGATCAGGCCTTCGGGCGGGGCGGTGGGGCCTTTGGGTGGGGCCGGGCTGCTGTCCATCCCCGTGGCTACGGCGAAGGAGGACAGGAACGGCGACTGCTGGGTGATCCATGAAGGGGGCATGCTGGAGAAGATCGACGGCCGGAGTCACCGGGTTGTCTTCCGCAGCGATGTGCTGGTGAAGGAATTCGGGGACGTGCCGGTGACGAGCTGTACGTTGTTCATCGACCGGGATGGGGATCTCTGGGTCAGTTCCAACGGCGTATTCAAAGGGACCTTGTTCTACCGGCCCGCGACGCGGGAGTTCCGGCATTTTGCGCTGGACGCAGGGAACCACCTGTTGAACAGCAATATCGTCCTGACCGCATTGCAGGATGGAAAGGGGCAAATCTGGCTGGCGACGGACCACGGCGGGGTAGATATCATCGACAAGCGAACCTGGCACGTCAGGTATGTGGGGCATGTGGAGGACGATGCCAAGAGTATCGCCAGCAACAGCCTCACGACACTTTACCGGGATGAGACGGGGACGATCTGGTGTGGAACCTATAAGAGCGGGATCAGCTATTATCACCAGGACAACCTGGAGTTCCCGCAATACCGGCAGGTCCCGCATGTGCCGGGCACGTTGAGCTATGACGATGTGAACGGGTTTGTGGAGGATGGGGCCGGCAATATCTGGATCGCCGCCAACGGCGGGGGGCTGATCTATTTTGACCGGAAGCGGAACTCCTTTAAACAGTGGCTGCATGACCCGAAGAATCCGAACAGCATCTGTAGTAATATATTGGTCAACCTCTTGCTCGATAAAGAAGGGAAGCTTTGGATCGCGACCTATTTCGGGGGGCTGGATTGTTTTGACGGCAAGACCTTTACCCATTTCCGGCACCGCGATGACGACCCTTATAGCCTTGCGGACGACCGGGTGATGTGTCTTTGCGAGGATGCCGAACACCAGCTTTGGGTGGGCACTTTGGCGGCGGGGATGGACCGGCTCGACCGGCGAAGGAAGGTCTTTTATCATTACCGGGCGGAATTGCCGGGGAGTATACATAATGATTATGTGAGCTCGATCATCACGGACAGCCACGACAATCTCTGGATCGGCACCGGGTATGGCGTCGATATGATCGAAAAGAGTACAGGCGCTATCTACCATTATGGAATGCCTGACGCACAGCTGAGCTCGGATAACGTCACCTGGCTTTTCATGGACAGTCAGCAACGGCTTTGGGCCGGCACCCGCGAGGGGCTGGATGTACTGAACCCCGATGGCAAGACTTTCGAAAGCTTTACTACAGAGGACGGGTTGCCCGACAATACCATCCAGGATATCCTCGAAGACAGCACGCATCGTATCTGGGTGAGCACGCCTAACGGGTTGTCGCGGATCACGGTGTATGCTGGTTCGTCGCACGCCGGGCTGCGCATCCACTGCAGGAATTTTCGCGAGCAGGATGGACTGCAGGCGCGGGAGTTCAACGAACGTAGTGGGCTGGCGACACGGGATGGCTATTTTCTTTTTGGTGGACCCAATGGTTTCAACATCTTCAAGCCAGAGGATATCGCGCCGGAGAAGAAGGCGCCGCCGATCGTCCTTACGGGGCTGGAGGTCTTTGACCGGAGCGTGCATGTCGACGACACTACCAATGGCCATGTGATCCTCCACCGGGCGCTAACGGAGACGCGGAGCATTACCCTGGGGCCGCGGGACAATGTCTTCAGCATCGAATTTGCTTCGCTGGGATATATCCCCAACGCCACCAACAAATACGCCTATACGCTCGAGGGGTTCAATAAATCCTGGCTGATGACGGATGGGCGAACCCGCAAGGCGACTTATACCAATTTGGACCCCGGGGAATATACGTTCCGGGTTCGGGCGACGGATGAGGACGGGGTGTGGTATGACAATGTCGCTACGCTCAAGGTCATCATCCTGCCGCCCTGGTGGAAGACGGCCTGGGCCTATGCCGCTTATGTGCTGCTGCTGGCGGGGGGATTGTATCTCTGGCGGCGGACGATGCTTCGGCGGGCGAGGACGCGGTTTGCGCTCGAGCATGAGCGGAGGGAGACGCGGCGGATGCATGAGATGGATCTGATGAAGATCCGGTTCTTTACGAATATGAGTCATGAGCTGCGGACGCCTTTGTCGTTGATATTAGCTCCGGTGGAGAAACTTTTAGGGAGATCCGGCCCCGCTGATGATCCGCGGCAGCAATATGAGCTGATCCGGCGGAATGCGCGGCGGCTGTTGCATCATGTCAACCAGCTGCTGGATTTTCGCAAGATGGAGTCGGGCGAGCTGAAGCTGCATCTACGGGAGGGGGATGTCGTCAAGTTTGTGCGGGAGAGCTCACTTTCGTTTGCCGATCTGGCGGATAAGAAGAATATCAGGTTTGATTATACCGAGGACCACCGGTCGCTGATCACGCGGTTCGACCAGGACAAGCTGGAGCGTATCCTTTTCAACCTGCTTTCCAATGCCTTCAAGTTCACGCCAGAGAATGGCTCGGTGTCTGTGGGGGTTAGTACGCTCGTCAATGGGCGTGACGTGCTGCTTTCCATCTCTATACGTGACACCGGCATCGGCATCCCGGGCGATAAACAGGAGAAGATCTTCGAGCGGTTCTTTCAGAATGAGATCCCCGAGACGATGATCAACCAGGGCAGTGGTATCGGGCTTAGCATCACGCAGGAATTTGTACGGATGCATCAGGGCAGGTTGCACGTGGAAAGCGAGGTGAACCGGGGGAGCTGTTTTACGGTGGAGCTGCCGTTCGAGATGGCGGAGCTTGCGCCTTCGGCGGATGGATCTGTTGGGCTGGATCTTTTGGCGGATGGCGGTTTTGCGAACGAGATTGGGGCGAAGGGTGATGAGCATGGGGTGCCTGCTTTTGCTCCAGCCAGGGCTGGCAGGATACCATCTGCGGCGCCGGCAGATGCGCCTACGATCCTGATCGTCGAGGACAATGAAGACTTCAGGTTCTATCTCAAAGACAACCTGCGTGCACATTATAAGATCGTGGAGGCGTCGGACGGGAAAGAAGGCTGGAAGAAAGTGCTTTCGGCGCATCCGGCGCTGGTCGTGAGCGATATCAGCATGCCGCATATGGATGGCATCGAGTTGTGTAAGAAAATCCTGAGCGACGAGCGCACGTGTCAGACCCCGGTGATCCTGCTTACGGCGATGACGGGCGAGATGGTCGAGTTGCAAGGGTTGCAGACGGGCGCCACCGATTTTATCAGCAAGCCTTTTAACTTTGAAGTGCTGCTATCGAAAATAAGGAATATCGTGCAGCATCACGCGACGGTGCGAAAGACGTATCAGCGCCAGGTACAGGCGGGGCCTGCGCCTGTGGAGCCGGCATCCGCCGACGAGGAGTTCCTGCGGGAGGTATTGGCATATATCGAGAAAGAGATGAGTAATGCGGACCTTAGTGTTGAGGAACTGAGTACCCGATTCCATACCAGCCGGAGCACGTTTTACAAACGCGTGCTTTTACTCACGGGGAAAACCCCG
>Ga0134126_10003673_pt1 | contig 19219 bp, 14 predicted proteins | sample KB31752_FD_96881 | JGI IMG/M metagenome (GOLD analysis project Ga0134126, IMG submission 96881) | Terrestrial soil microbial communities with excess Nitrogen fertilizer from Kellogg Biological Station, Michigan, USA - KB3-175-2 | ecosystem: Environmental > Terrestrial > Soil > Unclassified ...
ACCATGTCATCGCTGACCCCCCGAGAGATCGTCCAGGAGCTCGACAAGCACATCATCGGCCAGGACGCCGCCAAGCGCGCCGTGGCCATCGCGTTGCGCAATCGCTGGCGGCGCATGCAGGTGGCGGAGCCGCTGCGCCAGGAGATCACGCCGAAGAACATCCTGATGATCGGCCCCACTGGCGTGGGCAAGACGGAAATCGCGCGCCGGCTGGCGCGGCTCGCCAACGCACCCTTCGTCAAGGTCGAGGCCACCAAATTTACCGAGGTCGGCTACGTCGGCCGCGACGTCGATTCCATCGTCAAGGAGCTGGCTGACGTCGCGGTGAAGATGACTCGCGAGCAGGAGGTGCAGAAGGTCCGCGAGCGCGCCGCCGAGGCGGCGGAGGAGCGGGTGCTCGACGCGCTGCTGCCGAAGCCGCGCATGATGGGCTTCTCCACCGATGATCCGGTGCAGCCGCGCGACGCGGAGACGCGCCAGAAGTTTCGCCGCATGTTGCGCGCCGGCGAGCTCGACGACCGTGAGGTCGAGATCGAGGTGCGCGCGCTGCCGATGGGTGTCGAGATCATGGCGCCCCCGGGCATGGAAGAGATGCAGCAGCAGCTGCAGTCGATGTTCCAGAACCTGGGCGGCAACCGTACCCACAGCCGCAAGGTGAAGGTGCGCGAAGCGCAGAAGCTCCTCGTCGACGAGGAGGCCGCGAAGCTCATCAACGAGGATGAGCTCAAGGTCAAAGCGCTCGCCAACGCGGAGCAGAACGGCATCGTCTTCATCGACGAGATCGACAAGGTGACGCGCCGCCAGGAGACGATGGGCGCGGACGTCTCGCGCGAGGGTGTGCAGCGCGATCTGCTGCCGCTCGTCGAGGGCTCCACCGTGGCCACCAAGTACGGACCCGTGAAGACTGATCACGTGCTCTTCATCGCCTCGGGCGCTTTCAGCCTGTCGAAGCCTTCCGATCTCATCCCGGAGCTACAGGGGCGTTTGCCGATCCGCGTCGAGCTCGACTCGCTGAAGGTCGGTGACTTCGTGCGCATCCTGACGGAGCCGGATGCATCGCTGACCTCGCAATATCGGGCCCTCATGATCACGGAAGGCGTGTCAGTGCAGTTTTCCGAGGATGGCGTGCGGCGTATCGCCGAGATCGCCGCCCAAGTGAATGAGCGCACCGAGAACATCGGCGCCCGCCGCCTGCACACGGTGATGGAGCGGCTGCTGGAGTCCGTTTCCTACGAGGCTTCGGAGCAGGGTGGCACGCAGGTGACGGTCGACGCCAAGTATGTCGACCAGCACCTCGGTAACCTTGCCAAGGACGAGGATCTCAGCCGGTATATTCTCTAGACCCGGTTCTGCTCCCGACCTCAGCCGGTCAGGTCCACTCCGCCGGTGCAGCAGACCGCCGCTTTGACTATCCCTGACCCTGCTTGTGGTCGTGCTCCCAGGCCGCCAGGAAGTTGATCAGGGAAATCAGCTTGTTCGGGTCGTCGCTATTGCCGGCGGCCTTGCCGACATCGGTGCTGAACTTGCCGTCCACCGCGATGAACGGTACGCCCTGCACCTGGTAGGTGTTCGTGATCTCGTCCGCCTGTTGGAGCTGCGTGTTGACGAAGAAGGAGTTGTAAGCCTTCTGGAAGGCGTCCGCGCTGATGCCGTTCTGCGTGGCCCAGCCCTGCTGCTGCCGGAACGTGTCCTCCTGGCTGTTGGAGAAGAGCACGGACTCGCTGCCGGTCTGGGTCTCCTGGTCGTGGATGTAGGCGAACACCTTCTCCACCAGGTCGTCGCGGCCCAGAGACTCCAGCGTGTAGTAGAGCCGCGCGTGCGCGCGATGCACTGGACCCCACATCACCGGCACCCGCACGAAATCGACGTACGCCGGCTTGGTCTTCAGCCACTGACGGATGTACGGCTCCAGCGCGAAGCAGTGCGGGCAGCCGAGCCAGAAGACTTCCAACACTTCGACTTTGCCGGGTGCGACGGTGGTCGGCTGCGCCGGGGAGAGCACATCGTAGTTGGTGCCGGACTTCCACTGGCTGCTCGTGGGCAGCGCGGCTCCCGCGGAGACGTCGGCCAGGTGCTCCAGCGAAGTGCTGCTGGCGTCGGCGGCCTGGGCGGTGCTCACGGGGCCGCTCGATGCGGGAGCGGGCTGCGCCGGGGTTGCCGGCTGAGTATCGGCCGTGGCCGGCGCCGCGGTGTCGCCGACCTGCGCGGCCGGTTGCAGCGCCTCGAGTCGGCGCGAGGCGGCATGGTGAGCGTGCCAGGCCCAGCCGCCCAGGACGAGCAGGGCTGCGGCGGATAGCGTGAGTAGGGCGGGCTTTCGGCTCATGGTATTAGGGTCCGGTGCTCAGCGCAGGCCCTGCACGTAGGAGGCGACGTCGCGAATCTCCTCCGGTGTCAGGCGCTTGGCGATATCGAACATAATGACGCTGTTGGGGCTTGCGGTCGTGGCATTCGGACCGCTGTAACGCGTCCCATTGGCATAGTTCTGCAGCTGCGTGACCACATAGACCGACTGCTGCGCCTGGAGTGCCGGATACCCCGCGGCAGGATTGCCGCGGCCGAGCGGCCCGTGGCAGGCGACGCAGCCCGGCACGCCGCTGGCGGCATCACCATGCATGTAGAGCGCCTGGCCGGCCTTCCAGTAGGAGGGATCCGCCTCCAGGCCGGTCGGCGTCTGAGCGGCAAAGAAGACCGCGACATTGTCGATATCCTGGTCGCTGAGACCCGCGGCCATGGGCTGCATCACGGGGTTCTTGCGGACGGCGTCCTTGAAGAGATGCAGCTGCTCCGCGATGTAGACGGCGTTCTGGCCAGCGAGCCGGGGCCAGGCGGGATTCTGGCTGTTGCCGTTGGGACCGTGACAGGAGAAGCATACGGCGGCCTTGGGGGCACCGGCCTGCACGGTGCCGTCCGCGTAGGGATTCGGCGTGACCGGTGGGGTAGTGGTCGTTGGGCTTCCAGTGGCAGTCGCGGGTCCCGCGTCCGCCGCGTTGGAAGTGGCCGTGGTTGTGTCCGACGCCGGAGCGGGGCTTGCGGCCCGCGAGACGGCCGGAACGGCCAGTAAGACGGCCAAAGCCGCAGCGCCTGCGACGGATGACAGTGTGGCGGAAGCGGTTGCCAGCGGTACTCTTTTCGCCATCGTTTCGCTCTTTCCCCGAGTATCTGCCAGTGATGCGAAAGCGCGGGATTGTACACTACGGCCGTGGCCGCATTCCCGAACGCACGATTTCTCGTCAGCGCCGCCGCCCCGGGGCAGTTTCCCGCCGACCACGGCGCCGAAGTCGCCTTCGCGGGGCGCTCGAATGCCGGCAAGTCGAGCGCCATCAATGCGATCGTCGGCCGCCAGGGCTTGGCGCGGACCAGCAAGACGCCGGGGCGCACACGGCTCATCAACTTCTTCGAGCTGTCGCCGCGGGAGCGGATCGTCGACTTGCCCGGATACGGCTATGCGAGCGCGCCGGAGGCGGAGCGCCGCACCTGGCCGCGCCTCATCGAGGCGCTGCGCGAGCGTGATGCGCTGAAAGGCCTCTTCGTGATCGTCGATGCGCGCCGTGGGATCGGCGAGGGCGACGAGGCGCTGCTCGAGTGGGCCTTGCCGCGGCAGCGAGTGCATGTGCTGTTGGCGAAGGCGGACAAGCTGACCCGGAACGAAGGCCGGCGGGCGCTCGCCGCGGCTGCCGAGGCTTTACGTGGGCGGGCGACGGTGCAGCTCTTCTCCGCGCATGCGCGAGCGGGGCTGGACGAGGCGCAGGGGGTGCTGCGGGCATGGCTGGGAGACAAAGAAAAAACCCCGATGACCTCTGATGAGGCCACCGGGGCAGACTAACCCGGCACAGGTCTCGTGTGAACCGGGTTGACCCGCTCAGGGAGGGAAGCGGGGAGTGCCGAAGCACTCGACCAATTAGACGAAAGAGGGTGGGGGAAGTTCCGTTCGCGGAGACGGAAAAAGCCCTTCAACGTCAATGACCTGGGATGAAAAATGCCCAGGGTTGCGCTCAGGCTGGGGGGCCGCCGCCTGTCGCTCAGGTGAGCGCGCGCTTCAGCGCCGCCACGTCGATCGGCTTGCGGAGGTGCCTGTCGCAGCCGGCGGCGCGCGCTGCGGCTTCATCTTCCTTGTGCCCGGAGAGCGCAATGAGCAGCGTTGCCCGTAACCCAAGCTGCATCCGCAGACGGCGCGCCACCTCGTAGCCGCTCATTCGCGCCAGGTCGAGGTCAAGCAGGATCGCGTCGGGCCGCAACCGTTCCGCGGCATCGAGTGCGGACAGCGCCGTATAGGCGACCTCCACCCGATGCCCGGTGGCGGCCAGGATCGCGGCGAGCGTGTCGGCTGCATCCGGGTGGCCGTCGACGACGAGGACGCATTTGCACTCTGCTACGACGGCTGCGCTCTCCGGCTCACCGGGCGTCCGCGCCGACTCCAGCCGCCAGAGGTGGATCGAGAATGTCGAGCCGTGGCCTTCGCCGTCGCTCGCGGCCTCCACGCTGCCGCCATGCATTTCGACCAGCCGCTTGACGATCGCGAGCCCCAGGCCGAGACCGCCGCGGGAATGCTCGCGTGTCGTCTCGCTCTGGACGAAAGGCTCGAAGACATGAGCCAGGAGGGCAGGGGCGATGCCGGCTCCGTCGTCGCGGACGGTGAGCGAGATCTTCGCGCCTGATTCCGTGGCCGCGACGTGGATCCGGCCGCCGGGACGCGTGTACTTGGCCGCGTTCTGCAGCAGATTGGCGACGCACTGAACCAACCGGGCGCGGTCGCCGAGCACCCAGGCGGGCGCCTGCAGCCGCGCGACTGTCAGCTCGTGTCGTTTCTCCCGAACGAGCGGCTGCACCGTCTCCAACGCCTGCTCGAGGATCTCGCCGATCTCGACCGGCCGCTCGTGCAGGGTCAGGCGGCCCTGCTGGATCCGCGAGATGTCGAGCAGATCGTCGACGAGTCGGCTGAGCTGCTCCGTCTGGCGCTTGAGAATCGCGAGTGGGCGGCGCGCCGCGCGCTGGTCCTGCAGGACATGCCCGAGCACCTCGCCGACATTGCGGATGGGGGCGAGCGGGTTGCGCAGCTCGTGCGCCAACATGGCGAGGAAGTCGTTCTTCTCCCGGTCGATCCGCTCCAGCGCCGCGACTCTCAGCCGCAGGGCCGCTTCGCTCGCGCGCAGCGCTTCCAGTTCACGTGCTTCGATGACTATCGTGCTCACGCCGCCGAGGGCGCCCGACGAGCAGCGCCCCGTTACCCTCCCGACCTCCACGGGTACAACATATCAGCTTGCATCCGGCTGCGCATCCGGCGCGGCCCGCGCGAAGGCCGGCATTGTCTCCAGATGCGAACAGATGGCGCGCAAGGTTGGATACGGCTCCAGGTCGCACTTGAAACGGCGGGCGTTGAACATCTGCGGTACCAGGCAGACATCCGCCAGCGTCATCTCGCCACCGAACATGTGCCGGCCGTCGCCGCTCGCGCGCTTCGCCTCCTCCTCCAGAGCGCGCAAGCCCTCTGCGATCCAGTGCCGATACCACGCTTGCACTCCCGACTCGTCGTGGCCGAGAGGCGAGCGCAGATAATTCAACACCCGCAGGTTGTTGAGCGGGTGTATGTCGCAGGCAATGGCGAGCGCCATCGAGCGCACCCGCGCGCGCTCGAGCGGCGAGCGCGGCAGCAAGGATGGCCGCGGATAAATCTCCTCCAGGTACTCGATGATGGCGAGCGACTGCCCGATGACGGCGCCGCCGTCCTCGAGCGCCGGGATGAGACCCTGCGGGTTCCTGGCGAGGTAGTCCGGCTGCCGATGCGCTCCCGGCCGCAGATCGATCGGCACGACCTCGGGGGTGACTCCCTTGAGATTGAGCGCGATACGCACGCGGTAAGCGGCTGAGCTGCGGAAGTACGTGTAGAGCTTCATGGGCGTAGAATACCGCGATGAGTATCTGGCGCACCGTAGCCACTCCGGAAGAGGTCGAGCGTCTCGCCCGCGGCACGTTCGCCGCGCGAATCGGCATCCGTATCGCCGACATCGGCCCCGATTACCTGCGCGCGACGATGCCCGTCACGCCGGAGCTCCATCAGCCCTATGGCGTGCTGCACGGCGGGGTTTCCGTGGCCCTGGCGGAGACCGTGGGCAGCGTGGCGGCGAACCTGTGCATCGACGTGGAGCGGCAGCAGTGCTTCGGCCAGGAGATCAACGCGAACCACCTGCGCTCGGTGAAGTCCGGCGTGCTCACCGCCACCGCGCGTCCTTACCACATCGGCAGCCGCAGTCACGTCTGGAGCATCGAGATCCGCGACGAGCTCAACAGGCTGGTCTGCATCTCCCGCCTCACCATGGCGGTCGTGCCGCGCCGCGAGTCGGGCTCGTGAGCGGGCTCAGGGCGCTGACCTGGCTCGCGGCGGCTGGCGCGCTGTTGGCTTGCGCGGGGTGTGGGTACAAGGGACCGTTGTACCTTCCGGAGCGCAATGCCACGGTGGTCACGCATCCGGGCCAGGGTGCGCAGGGAGCGCCGCCACCCGATCACACACAGGCGCCGGCCGCGAAGCAGAAGGGCAAGACGCGCCCCGGCCAAACTCCTCCCGCAAAGACCCCTCCCACATCAGTGCCGCCGGGCGCGTGAGCAACCCCTCTCCCTCCCTGCGTGCCGCGATAACGCTGCGTTTTTGCCCAATTCGCGCCCTTTCTCCTCTGAGCGCACCCACGCGGCCGCGGCTCGACTAGACTTGGCTCCCTCCGTGCCGAGGCGAAGATTCCATGGACGTCGATGATGAAGCGAGCCGGATCCTGCGCGAGGTGTTCGGCTACTCGCGGTTTCGCGGCGAGCAGCGGGAGATCATTGCGCACCTGATCGCCGGCGGCGATGCGCTGGTGCTCATGCCGACCGGCGGCGGCAAGTCGCTCTGCTATCAGATCCCGGCGCTGGCACGCCCGGGACTGGGCGTGGTCGTCTCACCGTTGATCGCGCTGATGCAGGACCAGGTGGCGGCGCTGCAGGAAGCAGGTGTGCGCGCGGCGGCGCTCAACTCCGCCATGAGCTGGCCGGAAGTGATGGAGACGGAGCGGCAGGCGCGTGCCGGACTACTGGATCTGCTCTACGTCGCGCCGGAGCGCCTGGTCACCGAGCGCTGCCTGACCCTGCTCGACCGCTGTGCCCCGGCGCTCTTCGCGATCGACGAGGCGCATTGCGTCTCGCAATGGGGACATGACTTCCGGCCGGAATACCTGCAGCTCTCGGTGCTGGCGGAGCGTTATCCGGGCGTGCCGCGCATTGCGCTCACGGCGACGGCGGACACCGCAACGCGCAAGGAGATGATCGAGCGCCTGCGCCTGCGCGAGCCGCGGGTGTTCATCGCCAGTTTCGATCGGCCCAACATCCGCTACCGCCTCGGCGAGAAGGACAACCCGCGCCGGCAGCTCCTGCGATTCATCCGCGAGGAGCATGGCGGCGAATCCGGCATCGTCTATTGCCTGGCGCGCGCCTCGGTGGAGGACACCGCGGAGTTTCTCGTTCGCCAGGGAGTCGATGCGCTGCCGTACCACGCCGGGTTGGACAGCGGCACCCGTGAGGACAACCAGCGCCGCTTCATCCGCGACGACGGCATCGTGATGGTGGCGACCATCGCTTTCGGGATGGGCATCGACAAGCCCGACGTGCGTTTCGTCGCGCACCTGGATCTGCCGAAGAGCATCGAAGGCTATTACCAGGAGACCGGCCGCGCCGGCCGTGATGGGCTTCCCGCCGACGCGTGGATGGTCTATGGGTTGCAGGACGTCGTGCAGCAGCGGCGCATGATCGAGCAGTCCGAGGCCAGCGCGGACTACAAACGGGTCGCCACCGCGAAGCTGGATGCGCTCCTCGGCCTTTGCGAAACCACCCACTGCCGACGCGTGCGCCTGCTCGACTACTTCGGCGAGGCCGCCTCGCCCTGCGGCAACTGCGACAACTGCCTCGATAGGCCGGATGAGTGGGACGGGACGGTCGCGGCGCAGAAGCTCCTCTCCTGCATCGCCCGCTGCGAGTCGGCCACGGGCTTCGGCTTCGGCGCCCAGCACGTCATCGATATCCTGCGCGGCAACCGCACGGCGAAAGTCGAGCAGTTCCGCCACGAGCGGCTGAGCACCTTCGGTATCGGCGCGGACCTCGATGTGACGCAGTGGCGCTCCGTGCTGCGCCAACTCGTGATGCTGCGGCTGGTTCAGGTCGATACGGAGCGCTACAGCGTCCTGCGCCTGACATCAGCCTGTCGCGAGGTCCTGCGCGGGGAGCGCACGATACGACTACGGCGCACGATCCATCGCGGCGGGATGCGGCCTGCCGGACGCGGTCCGGTCGATCGCTCGCGGGTAACGGCCGCTCAGGCGGCACACGTACTTGCAGAGGGCTCCGAGCCCTTCGCGGATGACAACACTCACGCGGGCCTCTTTCAGGCCCTGCGCGCCTGGCGATTGCAGGTGGCGCGCGAGCACGGCGTGCCGGCCTACACGGTATTCCACGACTCCACGTTGGAGGAAATCGCCCGGCGACGCCCGGGCTCGACCGACGAGCTGCGTGCGGTCACCGGCGTGGGCGCGGTCAAGCTCGAGCGCTACGGCAACGCCGTGTTGGATGTTGTCCAGGGCGCGCAGGCCGGCATCACGCCCGCAGCAGTCCCCTGAGCGGACGGGCCTGGGCGCTGTCCGGGAACACGGAGCTCTCGAGCGCCCGCTGCGACACCTGGAGGTGCTCCGCCAGCAGACCCTTCATGACGGAGCGTAAATCGAGCGTCGGCCTGAGATCCCGATCCTGATACAGCCCCCGCGATGAGAGTCCGGGCCAGTCCGCGACAACGCGGCCGCCCCTGACGGCGCCGCCAAGGAGGTAGGCCGCAGTCGCGGTGCCGTGATCCGTGCCGCGCGTCCCGTTCTCCGCCACCGTGCGGCCGAACTCCGTTGCGAGCAACACCGCGGTGTCATCCCAGGCAGGCCCGAGTCCCGCCTTCAGCGCGCCGAGTGCGCCATCGAGTACCGCCAGCCGCACGGCGAGCTGGCCTTTGGCGCCACCTTCGTTGAAGTGGGTGTCCCACCCCGTGGTGTCGAACACGGCAACCTGCGGTCCGTCCTCCTGACGCAGGAATCGCGCCGCCGCCTTGACGACCTCTGCGTACTGCGCGCCTGGTTTCCCGCGCTTGGCCAACAGGGAGGTGCGGCCGCTGCCGCGCGCCCGGCCGTCCTTGGAGGATATGCCGTCAGGCGGCGCTGCGTCAGTCGCCCCCGCCATCATCGGGTCTGCACCGGCCTGGCTGCTCAACATGGAGCCGCCGGCCGCAGTAGCGTGATCCGCGGCAGCTTTCCCGCTTCCGCTTGTTTCGGTGGCCGCCGCGTTGGTCTCGTCGGCGATCGCTTCAGCCGCCAGCGCTTCCGCCAGCTTCTGTCCGAGCATTGGATCGTGCGAGTAGAGATCCGATATCCGCTGTAATGTGTCGTCATCCAGCGGCGCCAGATGAGATGGCGACCAGGATGTCACTGCCGCCGGCCCACGCATGACGAGTGGCGCCGTCGGCGCAATGCTGACTCCGCGCTCCTTCTCCGACGCGAGAGCGACGGGCATCGCAGCCAAGGCGCGGTTCAGCCATCCCGTCTCCACCGCGTGCGGCTCCGGATATCCCGTCTCCAACACGTTCTGCCCGTCGAAATGCGACCGATCGCGGTAAGGGCTCGCCACCGCATGAAACACGACGAGCTCACGCGCCGCATGGCACTGTTGCATGAACGACAGCGACGGGTGCAAGCCGAACGTCCCATCCAGCGGCAACGCGCCACCATCCGTGCCCGGCTTCCCGATTGCCAGATCACCCCTCAGCGCCGCATATCCCGGATCACCGCAAGCCGGCACCGCCGCCAACCCGTCGAGCGCACCCCGCAAAATAACGAACACGAGCCGCGGCTTCTTACCATCAGCCGTCCCCGCGAACGTGACTCGCGAACTCAGCAATGCACCGCCCGCCGCCAACGCCCCCGCCGCCAGAAACTCACGCCTCTTGATTGGTGTCATGAGTCAACACTCGCCGGGTTACCAGAGAGGGGCAGCGCGTGCAAAGGAGTTTTCCGGGGGCTTGTGGAGCCAGGGATGGCGGAACAGAGCCTCCCGGGATGAGGCGAGCGGGCGCGAGCCCGCGCGCCCGGATTCACGGCGTCCCCCGGAAAATGCCTTTGCATGCACTGGCCCGAAGTTGAAAGCATCAGTCACCGCCGCATGAACTCCGGGCTGACCAACATCAATGCAATTCCCTGTGCTCCACTGGCCGCACGTGCTATAGCCTCCCGTGTCGCAGTACTCAACCCGCCCCCCAACAGCTGTGGAGCCAGCTCCATCGCATTTCGCCGAGAGCCAACCCTCTGCCCCACCGCATCCGCCCACTCGATCCTTTTCAACAGCTCCGAAGCCCCATCCCAGTCCTCACTCCGATCCGGCCACCCCGCCGGCGACCCCGGCGCCCAAAACCTTTGTCCCAGCAGTTGGAAAAGCCCGACCGGCGCCTTGTCCGCTTTGACCGGGAGCTCCAGCCCGCGATAGGCCGACACGACGAAATCCGACGGCGTCTTGTATTTGGCGACCGGCTGCTGCCAGGCCTCGGGCGACTGGATCAGCGCCCTGTACACCGTCGGCAGATCGCCGCCGCTCTCCGAGAATGCCGCGGCCACGCGCTCCACCGCCGCTGCGGGCGGATCGTCAGCAATGAAGTGCCGCGCCAGCTTGGTGGCGATGAACCGCGCCGTGGCCGGCCGAATCGCGAGGTCGCGCAGCACCGCGACGCCCTGATCGTATCCCGTGTCGGGATAGCGCTTGCCCAGGATTACCTTCGAGCCCGGCTCGTGCATCGCGGCACGGAAGAGGAAGGTGCCCGGCTGCGCTCCCGTGCGCCAGCTGTCCGGTCCCGCCAGCGACCACCCCGTCAGCACCTGTGAGAACACGGTGACATCGGTCTGCGTGTAGCCGCCGTCCACGCCAACGGTATGCAGCTCCATCGTCTCGCGCGCCAGATTCTCGTTGATCCCGGTCTTGCGATCCGGGTTGCGCCGCGCAATCCCCCGCGCCGCGCGGGAGTCAGGTCCCATCGACATCTGGTTGTCGAGATAGAGCAGCATTGCCGGATGCCGCTCTGTCGCGAGCAGCATGTCGTTGAAGTTGCCGAGGACGTAGGGGCGGATCGCTTCCCGCTCATAGCTGCCCGCCAGCGCGGGCACGACACTCTTGTCGGCGGAGACGGCGAAGTGATTCGCCCAGAAATGTGTCAGGCGCTCGACGAAGGGCCGGTCGGTCGTGACCGACTCGCGAAAGCGCGCGCCTGCCTCGGCGACATAAATGGGACGGACGAGCTGTCCGAGTTTCTTTACTGCGCCGATCGCAGCCGCAGCGCCCGCTGCGGCGCCTCCCCCATCGCCGCCGCCCGGCGCGGCGCCCAGGCGCGCGGCGCGCAGGGTCCGCCGCAGATCGTAGACCTGCGCAAGGATGCTCGCCGAGCTCTGCAGTCCGTCGCCGGGGATCTGCGGCGCGGGACCGTCGAGCTGCGCGCGCAGCCAGTCGGGCCCGGAGCCCCCGATAGCCGCCAGCTCACCCGGCCGGGCGCCGAGCCCGAATCGATTGGCCGCAATGGTCGAGGTCAGCCCCTTGTCCATGAGCCTCATAGCGCATGGGGCCGGACTCCGGTTGACCGCGGCCCTGTTCGTTATACTGTCGGGATGCCCATGCCCGATTCCCCCGACCTCGTCCTCGTCGACGCGTCCTCCTACCTTTATCGCGCCTTTCACGCGCTCCCCGCCCTGAGCAACTCCCGCGGCGAGCCGACCGGCGCGGTCCTCGGCGTGCTGAACATGCTGGCCAAGTTCCTCAAGGAGTGTCGGCCGAAGCGCATCGCCCTGGTGTTCGACGCGCCGGGCCGGACCTTTCGCGACGACCTCTTTGCCGAATACAAGGCGCATCGCACGCCGATGTCGGATGACCTGCGCGCGCAGATCGAGCCGCTGCTCGCCATCCTGCGGGCGCAGGGCTTGCCGCTGCTGCGCATCCAGGGCGTAGAAGCCGACGATGTCATCGGCACACTGGCGTGCCGGGCCGCGCGCGCCGGCCAGACGGTGCTGATCTCGACCGGCGACAAGGACATGGCGCAGCTCGTCGATGACTCGATCACGCTGGTCAACACGATGAGCAATACCGTGCTCGATAGAGCCGGGGTCAAGGCAAAGTTCGACGTCTTCCCGGAGCAGATCATCGATTACCTCGCCCTGGTGGGCGACAGCTCCGACAACATCCCGGGCATCGACAAAGTGGGCCCGAAGACGGCCGCTAAGTTTCTCAACCAATACCAGACCCTCGACAACCTGATCCGCAACGTGCAGCAGGTGAGCGGCAAGGTCGGGGAGAACCTGCGCGCCGGACTCGAGACCCTCGAGCTGTCACGCAAGCTCGCGACCATCCACAGCGACCTCGAGCTCTCCACCACGCTCGAGGAGCTGGTGCCGGGACAGCCGGACACCGAGCGCCTGCGCGAGCTCTACACGAGATATGAGTTGCGTGCCTTCCTGCGTCAGCTCGACGGGGGGAGTGGTGACTCGGCGGCGGGCTCAACGTCCGAGCGCGCAGGACTGGCTGCGGTGGGTGACACGGCGGCCGGGACAGCGCTCGATCGGGCGCGGTCGGTGGCCGCTGGCTCGCAACCCGCTGCGGCCGGTAAGGAGCCTGTGGCCGCCGGCGCTGCGTCATCTGTCGGCCGTCCCCCGGGGGACATGACGCCCGCAGCCTTGCCTGTCGTGGCAAGAAATTACGAGACGCTCGCCAGTTGGGAGGATCTGGAGCGCTGGATCGCGAAACTGCGTGACGCGGCGCTGATCGCCATCGATACGGAAACGACCAGCCTCGACTACATGAGCGCCGAGGTCGTCGGAATCTCCTTCTGCATCGAGTCGGGTACCGCCGCCTACCTGCCGTTGGGTCACGACTATGCGGGCGCTCCGCCGCAGCTCGATCGCGCCCGGGCGCTCGCGGCGCTGAAGCCTATCCTGGAGGATCCGGAGAAGCCGAAGCTCGGGCACCACCTCAAGTTCGACGCGCACGTGCTGCAGAATCACGGTATCCGACTGGCCGGCATGCGCTATGACACCATGCTCGAGTCCTACGTCTGGAATAGCGTGACGCGACATGACATGGACGCCGCGGCGCTGTGTTATCTCGGCAGGCGCACCATCACGTACGAGGACGTGACTGGCAAAGGCGCGAAGCAGATCGCCTTCAGCCAGGTGCCCGTGGAGCGCGCCGCGGAGTACGCGGCCGAGGACGCTGACGTAACGCTCTGCCTCCATCATGCGCTCTGGCCGAAGATCGAGAGCATTGCGGCCCTCGAGCGGCTCTACGATGAGATCGAGCAACCACTGGTGCCTGTGCTCGAGCGCATGGAGCGCCAGGGCGTGCTGGTGGATCGCGCTCTCCTGAAGGAGCAAAGCTCCCGTTTCGCGGTGCAGCTGCAGGACCTGCTGCAGCAGGCGCGGCGCGAGGCGGGACACGACATCAATGTCGACTCGCCGAAGCAGCTGCAGCAGGTGCTCTTCGAGAAACTGGGCCTGCCCGTGCTGCGCAAGACGCCGACCGGTCAGCCATCTACGGCCGAGGATGTGTTGGAGGAGCTCGCCGCCTCCTATGCATTGCCGCGGATCGTGCTCGACTATCGCGCGCTGGCCAAGCTCAAATCGACCTACACCGACAAGTTGCCGGAGCTGATCAATCCGCGGACCGGCCGCATCCATACTTCCTATAACCAGGCCGTGGCCCAGACGGGCAGGCTGTCGTCCGTCGATCCCAACCTGCAGAACATCCCGATCCGCCGTCCCGAGGGGCGCCGCATCCGTCAGGCTTTCATCGCCCCACCGGGGCACACTCTCCTGGCCGCGGACTACTCCCAGATCGAGCTGCGCATCATGGCGCACCTGTCCGGGGACGAAGGCCTGCTGGCCGCCTTCGCGGAGGATCGCGATGTCCACCAGGCGACCGCTGCGGAGGTCTTCGGGGTGCCGCTTCCTGAGGTGAACGCCGACCAGCGGCGACTGGCGAAGACCATCAACTTCGGGCTCATCTACGGCATGTCGGCGTTCGGCCTCGCGCGCAATCTCGGCATCGAGCGCAGCGCGGCCCAGACCTATGTGGAGCGTTATTTCCAGCGATATCCCGGCGTGCGTCGCTTCATGGACGACACGCGCAAGCAGGCGCGTGAGCGCGGGTTCGTGGAGACGGTGTATGGCCGGCGCCTATACCTGCCGGATATCCGCTCCGGTAACGTTCAGACGCGGCAATACGCGGAGCGCAGTGCCATCAATGCGCCCATGCAAGGCACCGCGGCTGACATCATCAAGCGCGCCATGATCGCGGTCGACGCCTGGTGCGCACGCGAAGACGCTCCCGCGCGCCTCATCATGCAGGTGCATGACGAACTGGTGCTCGAAGTGCGCAATGACGCCCTGGAGCAGGTGAGTGAGGCCGTCCGGCAGCGCATGACTGCCGCCGCGGAATTGCGCGTGCCGCTACGAGTTGACGTGGGCACCGGGGCGAACTGGGACGAGGCGCACTGAGGGAGTCTGCTCGGTTTGTGTGGCTCGGCGCACGACAGTGCGCAACCCACGATACTGCGGGAGGCAGACCTCTTAGAAGAAACCTGAGTAACCCGCCTTTTCGCGGCGGGCCATGATGCCTAAGCCCGACCGAACCGCTCCGCAGCCCTGGCTCGTGCCCGGGCCGCTTCCACCTCGCGATCGCGAGGGTCGGCTGTAGTGACCAGGGCATCGATGAGAGCTCGCGCGCTGGCGGCAACCTCCTCGACGGCGCGATCGAAGGCCGCGCTGTTGGCTTTGGACGGACTGTTGAAACCGCTGAGCTTCCTGACGAACTGCAAAGAGGCGGCCCGAATCTCTTGGTCCGTCGCGGGCGGCTCAAAATTGAAAAGCGTCTTGATGTTCCTGCACATCGGCTGTCTCCTCCGGATCCCAGCGCTACGGCGTTCCGCATGATACTGCTTCGCCGAGCCCGGAGCGCGAGTCAGCGCGTGATTGCCCTGGTACGCTGCCGTTTGAATCCACCGCCCGGAATCAGCATGGGTACCTGCGAGCGATAGGCTTGATACTGCTCGGGGTGCGCCCGCGCCAGATCGCGTTCCTCCAGCGCGATCCCCACCAGGATGTAGCCGGTCGTCGCGGCGGCGAAGACCAGATGGCCGAGCGACATGCGCGGCGTCGCCCAGAAGGCGATCAGGAACCCCAGCATGATCGGATGACGCACGATCCTGTAGAGCGCGCGCTGCGTGAAGCGGGGCGGTGAATATTCGACGTTGCGCATGCGCAGGTAAACCTGGCGCAACCCAAACAGGTCGAAGTGATTGATCATGAAGGTGGCGAGCAAGAGGATCAGCCACCCGAACCAAAGAGTCCGATGAGCAGGTCTGCGAGCAGCGGCGAGGCGGTTGCGTCCCAGACCGTGGACGGCATCGGCCGCCACTGCCAGCAGATGAGCGCGAGCAGCAGACTCGAGAAAAGGACATAGGTGCTGCGCTCGATCGAGTGGGGCACGATTTTCGTCCAAACCGCCTTGAAGCCTGGCCGCGCCATCACGCTGTGCTGGATCGCGAAGGCGCCGAGCAGCAGAAGGTCGATCAGGAGTGCTTCCGCCGGCGCGGCGCTCAGACCGGAGTCGATCGTCTTCGGCACGAAGACGTTGCCCACGAACCCGATCGCGTAGAGAAACGAACCAAGAAAGATGACGTAGCAGACCACGCCGTATACGGCCGCGATGAGACCCATGGCGGTGCACCTCGATGAATCGGTTAGTCCAGGGGATCTTCCGTCCCGCCGCGCATCCGGGTTTCCGATCCTGAAGGACCGGTGCCCTGTTCGTGCGCATCCACAGACAGAACTGTCGCCTAGCCCTGCGACTGCGTCCTGTCCGGGCGTCTGAAATGCCTGCCTGCCAGTCCGGCTGGCCCCTGGCTTACCCGTTGCAACTCGCGCAAAATCCAAGCTTTCCGCCCTGGGGGGCAGCCCCGTGGACGCACTATCCGAGACCCTGCGCGTCGTGCAGCTCGTTGGCGCGATATTCATCAATGCGCGCTTCTCCGCGCCGTGGTGTTACCAGTCGCCGAGCGCGGACTTTGCTGCTCCCATCCTCGAGCCCGGCGCCGAGCGAGTGGTGATCTTCCATCTGATCACCGAGGGCGAGTGCTACGTGGAGCTCGGGGAGCTGGCGCCGACCCGGCTGACCGGCGGCGACATAGTGATCTTTCCCCAGGGGCATGCCCACCGCATGACGTCCCAGCCCGGCTTGCCGCCCGCGAGTGGCGCACCGCTGGAGGAGGTTCTGGCGCACCGTCCCCGCCAGCTGGCTTACGGCGGCGGTGGCCCGCTCACTCGGCTCGTTTGCGGCTATCTCGCCTGCGACGCGCGGCTCGCCACGATGCTGCTCGCGGGGCTGCCGCCTCTGGTACGGGTGAACGTGCGGGGATCCAGCGCCGGCACTTGGCTGGAGGCGTCGGTCCGATACGCCCTTGACGAGGCACGGTCACCGCGCGCGGGGGGCGCGGGAGTTCTCGCCAAGCTGGCGGAGGTCCTCTTCATCGAGGTCCTTCGCCTCTACATGCACGAGCAGGGCGAGGCCTGCACGGGCTGGCTCGCGGGAGTTCGCGACCGGGTCGTCGGCTCCGCGTTGCAGGCGCTGCACAAGCGGCCGGAGCATTCGTGGACCCTGGAGGAGCTGGCGCACACCGCGGGAACCTCGCGCTCCGTGCTGGCCGAGCGCTTTCAGCTCCTGGTCGGCAGCTCCCCGATTCAATACCTGACCCAGTGGCGCATGGTGCTCGCGTCCAATCTGCTGGCGCGCAGCAGCGCGCCGATGGCGCGCATTGCCGAGGCGGTCGGCTATCAGACCGATACCGCGTTCAGCCGCGCGTTCCGGCGCGAGTTCGGCAAGCCGCCGGCGGCATGGCGCCGGGAGCGGGTGGCGAGCCGGCAGACGGGCTGCTAGATCGCCCGGCGACGACGCTGCCGCGTCAGCGCCGGGCGAGCGCCAGCGATTCAGCCGGGGCTCTTGTTCTTCAATTTTGCTGCGACCCGGCGATAGGCCTCGCGAAATGGAATCCCTTCGCTCACCACCAGCCGGTTGGCCTCTTCGGCCGCATGGATCGCGGGGTCGAGGCGGATCCGCTCCGGGCGGAAGCGCATGGCGGCGAGGGCGGCCGGGAGGATGTCGAGTGTCTGTTGCGCGAGGTCGATGCCGCGGAACAAGGGCAGCTTCAGCAGCTGCAGATCGCGCTGGTAACCCGATGGCAGCTTGGCGCATACCCCGAGCGCTTCCAGGAGGCATCCCTGCGCGGTGGCAGTACGGCCGCGAATCAGCTCGAAGACGTCCGGGTTGCGCTTCTGCGGCATGATCGAGGAGCCGGTGGTGAAGGCCTCGGGCAGCTCGAGAAAACCGAACTCCTGGGTGTAGAAAATCAGTACGTCCGTGGCGAGGCGGCCGAGGTCCTGCATGAGGAGCGCGATCTCGAAGAGCAGAGTCGCTTCCGCCTTGCCGCGCGACAGTTGCACCGCCGTCACCGGCTCGTGGACCGCGGCGAAACCGAGCTTCTCCCGGGTCGAGTTGCGGTCGAGCGGCAGGCCGGGCGTGCCGTAGCCCGCGGCCGAGCCCAACGGCGATTTGTCGATCCGGCGCTGGACCTGGCGCAGCCCCTCCGCGTCGTCGCGGATTTCCGCCGCGAAACCGGCCGCCCACAAAGCGACCGAGCTCGGCATCGCCTGCTGCATGTGGGTATATCCCGGCAGGGCCGTCTTCTCCTCACGCTCAGCGAGTCGCGCGAGCGCATCGACGACGCCGATTGCGCCGTTGCTCAATTCCTCGACGGCATCGCACAGATACAACCGCAGCGCCGTCAGGACCTGGTCATTGCGGGAGCGTCCCAGATGCACGCGGCCACCCGCAGGCCCGATGCGCTCCGTCAGCCTGCGCTCCAGGGCCGTCTGGCCGTCCTCGTCCGCGAGCTCGATGCGCCACGAGCCGCGAGCATGCTCGTCGCCCAGCGCCGTCAGGCCGTTGCGGATCGCATCGAGGTCCGCCGCGGCCAGAAGGTTCCGCTCGTGCAACATCTCCGCGTGCGCGATCGATGCGCGCACGTCGTAGCGGACCAGGCGCTCATCGAGCGCAAAGTCCTCCCCCGCGGTGTAGCGCAACACGCGGTCATCGAGAGGTGCTCCTTTGTCCCACAGACGTGTCATATCTGCCTCTGCGGGCGCTCAGCTCTGCGCGCCTTGCTGCTCCGCCGGCGTCAGCGCGTTGATGTCGGCGACGATCAGCGTGCCCGTCCCCTCGTTGGTGAACACCTCGCCCAGGATTCCCTCGGGCGCCTGATACGACACGACATGTACGCGCCGAACACCGCCGCGGATTGCTTCCTCGATGGCTTTCGCCTTGGGCAGCATGCCGTCGGCGATGCGCCCTTCGTCGCGCAGGCGCTTCAGCCCGCGCAAATCGACATAAGAGATGAGCGACCCCGGATCGGAAATCTCGCCGAGGATTCCCGGCGCGCCCGTGCAGAGGATCAGCTTCTCCGCGCCGAGAGCGGCGCCGAGGGCGGCGGCGACGGTATCCGCGTTGATGTTGAGCAGCACGCCGTTGTCGTCCGCGGACAGCGGGCTCACGACCGGCATCAGTCCGTTGTCGAGAAGCTTGCGCACCGCCGTGGGGTCCACCGCATCGATGTCGCCGACGAAGCCATAGTCCACGATCTCGCCGCTGGAGTCGATCTTCACCGGCGGCCGCTTGTGCGCCCGCACCAGGCCCGCATCGACGCCGCTGATCCCCACCGCCTCGATGTTGAGGTCGCGGCAGATGCCAAGAATGCGCGTGTTGATGAGTCCGTTCAGCACCATCGCGGTCACGTCGATCGACTTCTGGTCGGTGACCCGCCGGCCCTCCACCATGCGTGTCGGCACGCCGAGCGCGGTCGACAGCTCGGTGAGCTGCGGGCCGCCGCCATGCACGAATACCACCCGCACTCCGAAGTAGTGCAGGATCGCGATCTGCTCGATGAGGATCCGCGTCGAGGCCACGTCGGCGAAGACGCCGCCGCCCGCTTTCACGACGAAGGTCTTGCCCTTGTACATGCGGATGTATGGCGCGGCGTTCTTGAGCGCCCGGATCGCCAGGGCCTGATCGCCAGGATGCATGATCATGTGAG
>Ga0134126_10003674_pt1 | contig 19215 bp, 18 predicted proteins | sample KB31752_FD_96881 | JGI IMG/M metagenome (GOLD analysis project Ga0134126, IMG submission 96881) | Terrestrial soil microbial communities with excess Nitrogen fertilizer from Kellogg Biological Station, Michigan, USA - KB3-175-2 | ecosystem: Environmental > Terrestrial > Soil > Unclassified ...
GCGCGGCGCCAATTGTTCGATTCGTAGGGTGCGGCCCAGAGCCAGAGGAAATCCACACCATCAATCTGCTCGGTGATGGGCTCGCGCGCAGCGGCCGACGGGCGGCGGGTGTAGCCGCGGGTGTGAAGGTGGAAGTCGGACGCGGCGATGGTGACGTGCCAATTGCGGCAGGTGAGCTCGCGTGCGAGCTCGAAGTGGCAGGTGCCGCCGCCGTCTGATGGGGTGACGGCGAAGTGGTTGATCCAGAGGAGGTGGGGACTCGCTTCGCTCTGCAGAGTTGTGTTCATGCCAAGTCCCCGTACGCTGAACGGAAGACGCAATGCATAATACAATTCGTCGGCGCATCTCTCAAAGCCCGCGTTCCATCGCCTTCAGGATACTCGAGCCACGCTCCATGTCGCTCTGATTCCCGTACGATGAGTGGCGACAGACCCACATGCCGAGAAAAAGTGGAACAAACAGAAAAGAGGCTTCCTGAAATATCTGAACGAAGTACCCGCGACTGATCACCTGAACAAGAAATGGGAATATGACAGCATACAGGACGCGGGCCCAATCATTGTTTTCATGCCGTGAGAGGTATTCATAAGAGATGCGCGCGAGCAAGCCAAATACCCACATGCCTGCAATCAGTCCGACTGCACCGAAGTTCGCATAGAATTCGCCGACATTCGGATACGCAACTCCAGATGTTGCCGCGTCCGAGCCGAGGGTTGCCTGAACAACTGCTCTAATCGGTGCCTCCGGCTTGTCGGACCAGAGGCTGCGAGGAATAGGCTGAACAAGGAGGTAGGCGTACGAAGAACCCCAGAGATAGTCATGCTCTCTGGGGAAGCTTTGAATTATTGCCAGAAAAGGTTGGTAGATACTGAGGTCGCCTTCAAAGCTTTCTGAACTGGATCCGACGGAAACTGCCCCAATGTCCACGGAGCTACTGCTGCGGAATGCCGTGCGTGTCAAACCTATGGCTCCAATGAGAAGTATTACTGCAAAGGCAGCGGCAAAGACCTTCAGCGCGCCGGGTCGGCGTTTAACTCTGAGGTAGTGGTAGACGATGGGTGCCAGAACGAGGATGAGGATGCGAAAGCGAAACCCGATGGTGGTGTATACGAGTAGCAGAGCGATGAAGGCAACAACGAGCCACTTGCGACCGCGCCGCGAGAACGCATAGAAGAGCATCCAGGCCGATGTGAGCCAATCGAGCGTCCCGTAGAGATAGTTTCTAAACGCGTTCTCGGAATCCGGCGCCCCGGTCTGCGACGCTGTTGTTGTGCTACCGAGTTGACCGAGCGTCAATAGCCGGGTCCATGACAGCCCAGCGCCATGCGCGTACGTGGTAACTGCGACCAACGCCAAGAGAGCAACAACCGACGCGAACGCGATCACGCCGCGGCGCGACCCAGGAGGCTCCGGCAATACTGCTGCACCACGTCGAGCAATCCCCGAAGCAAAATACCCCGCCCACATAGCCGCCACGCCGCAGGCCAGATAGGCTGACGCAAGGGGGAAAGTCGGCATCACCAATCTGCCGAAGAAGTAATATTCTCCAGCAAGCAGCCCACGCATGGGAGCGAAGACAAAGTACAGGAAATAGCTGGCCGCAATTATGGTGGTTGGATCAAACGGATCCATGCGGCGGGTCACGCAACCGATGACAAGCGGCATGGCGATGATCGCTGTCAACCCTGCGAAACAGAGGAAATACGTATCCAGTTCCGGTCGCAGGAACGTCACGGTCAGAAGGCCGCCCAGCACGCAGCCGAGACCGGACAGCAGAATGGTGCTGTCCCAGACCGAGAGCGTCACTCGGCTGGTTGTCATCTTCGAACCGGACATTCAGTGGCGAAGAGCCGTGCGCCACAATCCGCGGTCGATTCGAGGTGCGCGCCAGTGCCGCGTTCATGTCGAGTCACGAAAACGCGAGCGCGCACTGGCGACAGTACCGGACGAGAATATCCATTCTCAAGAGTCCCGGACATGTCCGACCGAAGAGTCCCGGACATGTCCGACCGAAGCGCGTGCAAGTTACTGCCGCAATTTCTTCTGACACGATGAATAGAACCTGTTCCGATTGAGGACACAGTACTAGCGATGAACCGCGGCGCCGGCAAGGAATTGAAAAGTTGCGAGCGCAGAACGGCGCCAGTCGTAGGCTTCGGAAAGGCTGAAGGCGCGTGAAGCCAATGCGTGCCGTAATTCTCGACTCCGAGTCACTCTCTCCATCGCTCGTGCGAGGTCCTGTGACGACTCAGGATTGCAATATTCGCCGCCATCGCGAAGCACCTCTCGCATCACAGGGCGATTACCGCTGACGATGGGCAACCCCGCTGCCATGCCTTCGAGGAGAATGATCGGCATGTTCTCGCATGTCGATGCGAAGACCAAGGCATCGGCCTGGTGGTACATGGCCGCAAGATCCTGGTGGGCAACCGGCCCAATGTAGCGGACGAAATTCGACGACGGATCATACGTGTCCATCGCCCCACGCAACTTCTGCAGTGCAGGAGGAAATGCCGGTCCGACCAGATCGAGCGTGACGGGTAATCCGGCCGCGCGCAGCTGCGCAACGGCTGCAACAACATTCCACTGATGCTTGTAGAGGTTGACTATCGACACATACAGCCAGCGAAATGGGCGAGATTCCGAAAACGCGGACAGCGGGCATTGTTGCCGTGGCACGAGTCGAAAGCGTGAGTCGACGCCGTGCGGAATCGTGGTACAACGTCCAGGCAGGAGGCCGGTACTCTCTTCGGCCTTGATTCGCGCCGACTCTGTCAGGAAGATCACGCCCGTTGCCCGCTGAAACGTCTTGGTCTGCAGCACACGCAGCAGCTCCAGTCGAAACCTTGCGGCTGAGAGCCCGAAGCGTCTGCGCTCATTCGCATCGAACGGCAACAGGTTGTGCGACATGGTCACAAACGGTCGGAAGTTGCCCAGATATCGACCGCCGGGAACAAAGAGAACGTCACAGGCCATAGCAACGCGATCGAGCCTATGCTGCCATAGAGCTCTCGACGCGAGAGAGCCATCCAAGGCCTCCTCATGCGCCAGGGTGAGCCACGCACGCTGCGGCAGACGCTCCAAGGTGCGACGGCCACCCCACACAATTACCTGATGTATTCCTGCCTCCTTCGGTGCATCTGAATCGAGCAGATTGGCCAGGTACGTTAGGCCTCCACCCGCTCGCAGATTTGAGGCATCAATACCAATTGTCAATTTGTTCACGGTGTACCCGTCAACCGGACCTGTTCGCTGCTCAGCTATCGAGGCAGGATGCGAAGTGGGGTTTCAGAACGATGGTTCGGGGTGCGTAGCTTTCGAGACGATCCACAGGCCAACCTACGCGCGCTCCAGTGTCATCAGGGCATTAGCGAAGTTCTCCGCGACCCAGCGCCGCTGGAAGCCCTGATGAGCGGTCTCCGCCGACCGAGCTCCCATCTGACGTCGTGTCTCACCGTCCGATGCCAGGAAACGCTGAAGGGCCAAGGCCACATGATCGGCTGAGTGATGCTCAAGAAGGAAACCATTCAGTTCATCACGAAGGAGATCTTCGACATTTCCTGCCTGACATGACACAATCAAGGGAAGGCCAGAAAATGCCGCTTCGATGACGCTTATGGGGTTCGGATCGCGCTTGCTATTAAGAACGAACACGTCAGCGGCTCTCAGCCACCGTCGAATGTCCACCATATCCAGATGGCCGGCGAGATGAACTTCGCCGCAATTCAGCTCGCTCGCTTTCGCATCCAGCGCAGCCCTGAGCGATCCCGTTCCGATGAGGACAAGCATGGCATCCTTGCGCATCTCGCGTGGGAGTCTTTCAAATCCAGCCACCAATTCCAGAACTCCCTTTCGATCCTCAAGTTGGCATATGCTGACCATGACCGACTTTGACCACGGGATGCCGAGGTCGGCACGCGCGGCTTGGCGATCAGCGCGTGAAGGTGTCTTGAAGAAATCATCATCGATCGTATTGGGAAGAAACATCACTGGCCTGCTGTCGCCAGCCTCGGCTCGAATAAAGCGCGCCGAGGCGCCGTTCGGAACGGCGAAGGCGTCGTATGTGCGTAGCGCACATCGGCGCGCAGCCGCAATCAATCCACGAGGATGAAGTACGGCACGCGAGTGCCCCTCACTCCAGAAGATGCGATATGCGTCACCAGCGATGTAGCGTTGAGACGCCAGTAGCGTGGTGGGAAGGTTCCAGGCCCCCCCCATCAATATCCAGGCAGGCCGAATCTCACGAAGCTGTGTGACGATGGTAGGGTTGAAGTGCGGGTGCCAGCTCGAAACACTCGGATGCCAACCTGGTAGGATTTTCCAAGGATATCGTTGCTCGTCAAGCTGAAGGTTCCACCTGCGGTGCGGTTCGCGCATCGCACAAAAGAGAACACGCAATCCGGCGCCGCGCTCCTGCAGCACATCCGACAGCACGTTGAGGAATGGAATCCGATAGGGCGTCGGAGTGTTGGTCAGCACGAGGAGCTCTGAAGAACGACTACGCGACACCGCTGCGGCCATGATCTGACTGGAAAACGTTGATCCTACGACAGGTCGCGCCAGTTCTATGCGTCTTCGCGACTAGCACGTGCGGTCGATGGGAATGATACAGGCATGTTCAGTCATTGTCCGGCGGACAATCATGCCATCAGTGCCTTCTGCCACTGGCGTGGTTGACCCGGGATTCCCAGGAGGATCACAGGATGCGTGCAGGGCCTACACCGATGCGGAATCGAGCGCGGTGTCCCAGCAGTCGGCGGTCCGCCAGAGCCCGTGCAGATAGGAGAGATACCGGCTTTCCGAATGTTGTTCGACGACAAATGCGCGCGCGGCGGCTCCAACTCTCATCTGCATTTGCTCATCCATGCCCACATACTGCAGCGCTGCATCGATATAAGCGCGAGCGGGCGCGTCGAGTGGCAGTCGCGTGCCCCAAGGCGATCGGACCAGCCGCTCCGTGTCACCGGTATCCGTTGCTACAACGCAGCACTGACAAAGCATGGCCTCCAGCAACGACTGCGACGGATAATTGTCCCACTGTTGCAGAGAGAGAAATACTTTCGCGCCCGCCAGAATCTCACTGATGCGGTCGATGCGCAGAATGCGAACATTCGCATTCTGCTCGGCGGCACTTATAAGTTGCGCCTCATACGGGCCACTTCCACAGAGCACAAGCTCGCAGGTTTCACGCTGCGGCCACTCCTTCACCATCTGCACCAGTAGCTCCGATCCTTTTTGCTGAACGAAGTGCCCGGCAAATACAACACGATCGAGCTTGCGATCGGCCGAGCGATATCTCTCGGGGTCTGAAAAACTGCACGGGGCAATGAACAGTTTTCGATCGTCGACAATGCCCGTGACATCGATTTGTGGATTGAGCGCGTCCACGACATGCGACCACTTCAGTGCGGTCCACAGGACCCGGTAACTCCTTCGCGTTTGATTGCCGTTCCGGAGGGGCAACACTCGGGATGTCGTCAACGACGTTAACAATGTGGCGTTCTTGAAGAGACGGGCGAGAATGGCTGCCGGGAGAATAAGCATCCCCACGCCCGTCAGATGCACGATCGCTCCCCGCGGAATGTGGCGCAACGCAAATAGCTGCGCCTCGATCCATGTCGCGAACTTTGAGTGTCGGTCCTCGAAAATCGTGATCTTCGTTTCGAGTTCGCCGACTTCACTTCGCTTCCACGCTTCAAGGAGTGTACGTGTGCACAGAATCGTGACTTCCGTTTCATCGAAGCTTGAAAGTGCCTTGGCAATGCGTCCCCAGCGGATTTCCTGGCCGCCAAGAATGGTGGTGTTTCTGTCCATCAGACTCACCACAACAGGTTTTCGCAGGGGCCTGGAATCTGGCAGTACTTGGGCCGCCGTTGCGCCTACGGAGTCTGCAAGAGTCGTCATGCGATGCAACTGAGAGCCATTGGCCCGGTCATGAAGCAGCGACCGCTCCACCATCGCCTTCGCGCTGAAATATCCAATTATTCCCGTCGTGCCGGACTGCCTCCATGTGCCATCGCTCCTGAATCATGTTGACGAGATCCAGCGCACTGTAATTGCGGCCCGTGTAGGAGCCGCCATGCAACTCGATGATCATTTGCTGACACGCTTGGATAACAGCGGGATCCTCATGCATTATCATCGCGTGTTCTGCGCCTTCAATGTCGCATACAAGGGCGAACAGGCCAATCCGCTCATGCTTAATCACGCTTCCCAGCGTGAGGGTGGGAACGTCAATCGTAGCATCATTCGAAGACGACGCGGTCGATAAGATTGCGCCCCCTGTGTTGAAGCTGCTGCGCACGAACCGCACACTCACGCGGTTCTCGTAGTCAATAGCTCCATGTAATACCCGGACGTCCCGTGCATCATTCGCCCCCAAGAGCTCTTCTATCAGTTGAATGAGCGCCGGGTTTGCCTCCACAGCGATCTGGCGTGGCGGCCTGAGCCGACTGATCAATCCGCTGATGTAGCCGATGCTGGCACCCAGCTCAACAACCGGCAGGTCGTGTCTGAGATGACCGGTCACGAGCCGGCGCTCGGCACTTTCGTACATTCCGAGCGCGAGAAGCGCTTTCACTTCCGGGCGGATCAATGGGGATTGTGTTTTGACCCACAGCCCATGTGAGTTGATGCGATTGCGAAGCAGTGCTCCCGCAACCCGGCCAGTGACCCTGTTCACGAGCACCTTCGCGGTTGCTCGCTTGATGCCAAGTACTGCTCTCTCGTGGGCGGCGCTTGCCATAAGCGGTTGGGACGACCTCAACTCCCCAGCGACGCGTCAGCCCGTGAACCGCTCATGCTGCTCGCCATGACCCTATGAGCGCGTGTGCCGCGCCACGTGGCAATATCCAGTCATCTCTCGTGAGCAGGAGTGATGCGGGACATCCGGTGCCACTCATCCTTGAGTATATGGCGGGCTTGATAATCGAATTCAGCCCGTCAGAGGGTGGGGTGGCCATGGAAGCGCCGACAATTCCGTACCTTGGCATTAGGACGATGTTGCCTGAGCTGTTCACACGCTGCCTCCGGGTAGAGAGCAAGCTCCCGGTTCAGGAACTCAGTGACCACGGAGGCGTCCGTTGTAATCCGGAGCTTCTTTCCCGCCATGCGACGTACAGTCATCTGCAGACGTCGAGTACCGATTGCGGCAAAGAGTCGGTGAATCCTATCCGGGTGCGATTACGAAATGCGCCATTTTCTGGCAAAATCAAGCTGGCAAAATCAAGCGCCTGCCGCGCCGGGTGGCAGCATCAACTCTTGATAACACCACCTACGTACTAGCAATGCGTCTCAATACAAATGCCGCAAATACGGGCCCGAGTTCGGGCAGTGGCATTGCCGTGCTGACAGCCCAGTCCATCGGTGGAGCGATGGTCTGCATCCGAAGAGGAAGAATCTTCCCCATATAGGTTCCCTGCATTACAGGAGTACCGAGCAGGTCGTACGGGTGATATAACGCGTAGTGTTCGCCCGCTCGAAGGATGCCCGTGAGATCAAGGTTGACAGCAGTGCTTGACGACCAGTTTCTGATCTGAATCAGCACCATTCCTTGATCGATTGCACCAAGCATCGCGACCTCCACACCAGTCGGAGGAACAGCGGGAAGAAAGGCGGCACTTCCTCGCACCTCGAGACGGTTGACTCCGTACGTATTCTGAAGAAACAGAGCTCCATCAGCTACGTTGAACTGGATGTCTTTCGTCCTGCCGGAGAACGTATTTCCAATTATCGTCGCGCGCGCGGCGGAGCAGAGCAATCCAAATCCGTCGTTGGTGCAGTTGTTGTGCGCGATCAGCGTATCTGTGGCGAGTGCAGAGATAACATTTATGCCATACAGCGCGCCTACACACACGTTATCGACTATGCTGTTGTGATCGTACAGTGCATGCTGTACCAGCCCAACCTGAATTGCTGAATTTGCAGCGCCGTCGATCACGTTGCCCTGCAGCCATCCGCTGACAAATGCCTGCGCAGTCAGTATCCCCAGCCACAACGAGTGGCTGATGGTGTTCCCGACCACCAGCGATCCAGGCCGCTGCTGTCCCGCTGACGTATTTCCGCCCACTGACATGAGTGGACTTTTTGAGCATGGCTGCGAGAAATCATTCAGTGCAAACACATTATAGCCGCCTGCCGCCTCCATGCTCTCGGTACACACGAATCGGTTGCGATAGTGAACGGAATAATCAGCGTTGATATTCTCGCCATTCGCGCAATTCCGATAGCTGTTCCGGATAGTATGAATGCGAAGTCCTCCGCCAGGATGGGCGATGGGAAATCCGACGTGGTCCGTGAACTCACAATCACGAATGACCACATCATGCGGGGCGCGCGGCGGAGTGTCGAGCCTGATCCCACACGTCTGATTGTTGTAGTAGCTCACGAAGGGCATGTTGTTACTGCGGATGACCAAGTCGCGGATCAGGACGTCGGATGATCCACGGCCGATCTCCAGCCATCCATACCGCTGCGTTTCCGCCTTTCCGCCAAAATCCCCCACCTTCGGCGCCCCCGTCCAATACACTTCCGTCCCCGGCTCTCCATACATCTCCGTATTCGGCGGAAAGTTCGCCCCTGGATATCCATTTCCCGATGCCTCGAAGCGATATCGCTTTGGCGGACGCTGCATGACAATATGCCCGCCACCGTTCATCCGAACCGCGGCGAGCATTGCCTGAAATCCTGTGGTGTCGTCGGTATCATCTCCTCGCATGTACTGCAGCGAGTGGAAGACATCCGGCTTCGTGATGATGGGATCCAGCCAGGTCGGACTGCTCATGCACTCCTTATGCCACCCTCACCCTGAACCCCGCCGCGGCCAGTGTCACCAGCGTTCTCACCCGCTCCCGCACCCCCGCGATCAACTCGGGCGTAGCCCTGCCGCCGGAAGTTGATCTCGACCCACGTTTCCGCGCGGGCCTTCGTGTACAGCAGCTGCCAGCATATTTCTGCACTGCACGACATCGCTCGCTCTCTCGGGTGGTCTCGGAGGGCAAAGCTACCGCGCGATTTGCACGGCTCGCGCAAACCTTCGCCACGGTGAAGCGCCCAGGATGTCTAGAATGATTGGGTGGTCAGGGGAAACGCAAGACTCGTGCGCCGCCATGCAATTGGGATAAGGCCCCTAGCCGCTTGCTCTCCTGAAGCAATCGGTGGTTATCATCCCATGCGCGCAAGCACTCCTCCCCGGGCAATAGTCTGAACAGCGAGATCGGCCGCTTCGCAGCGCAACCAGTCGACGACAATCAAGGCGCCTCCGATTGAAGACGCTTGCATGAAATCGCTCGGTGACGGAGGCGGAGCAGAAGAGTTCGCGACGCCGGACGCGATTCGCCGGCCAGAATGAAGCAAGCCGACCCATGTGGCACTGCTTCAGGACATTCCCCATGAATCGGACTCACACGCTCTCCGTTCTTGGTGTCTGGCGCGCATAGCCAAAGACGATACGAACTTGTTCGACTCCCCGTCGTAAATCGCTGCTACTGATCAAGCCCAGTTGGAGCAGCAGGAGACCCACTGCGATAATCGCAGCGACTCGCATGAGGAAATCCCACCAGAACCCGAAGGAAAAGAGATTGCAGGTCACGCCAGCCAGCACGGTCGCAACTGCCGCAGATGCGAGAAGACGCCACCGATGCGGTACATGATAAAGCCGTTGGCTCAGCACCATGTACAAAGCAAATCCAAGCGATGCGCTTAGCAACGTAGACAATGCGGCGCCTCGAATACCCAGAATCGGAATTAGACTGAAGTTGAGCGCGGTGTTCACTACGGCAACACTTATGCTGATCGCCGCGATAGTAGTCGTCCGCTTCTCGATTGCGAGACCCGGAGCGAAAATGTACATGCCTGCGAGTAAAACGGCCGGGGCCAACAGAGGAATCACCGTCGCTGCGCCGTAGTAGGCGGGCGTGGTGAAGATGGCAAGAATATCCCGAGCGAACAGCGCTAAGCCCAGACATATGAGGAGCGCGAATGCCACGAAATACCCAAAGATTCGTGCTAGTTGCTGCCGAGTATCTGCACGATCGTAATATGTGTAAACAAGTGGCATCAACGCCGCTTGGCAGCCAACCATGACGAAGCCCACTACCGACGCCACTCGATAGCCGACGCCGAACACGCCCAGATCGCCGAGTGACATCAATTCCTTGATGGCGATGCGATCGATGTAGAGCGATACGAATACGCCGACACTTGAGGGTACGAGGGGCAACGAGAATCGGAGCAACTCTTTGCACCGATGCCAATCGAATCTGAATTGGTACATCCCGCGCCCAAGGAACAACGCCAGTACGGCGCCAACCAGATTGCCCGTGAGCATTGCGTAAAACACACCCATGACACCCAACCGAAACGCAAGCACGAACACGACGGCACCAAGCACAACAGTGATAGCTGTCGCCACGCTGACAACCGAGTACAGTGCTGGCCGGAGGGCCCAGCGAAGTTGCTCGAGCGCGAACCGAAAAATGCCGCCAACTGCGATGGACAGGACCGCGATTCGAATGATGTCGGGGTGCTCTGGGGAATCGAGTAACAAGCGGCTGAGCAGCGGAGCTACCCCAGAACAGACCAGCACGAAGACGACGTAAGTGCACGCTGTGAACCACAGCGCCGTGGAGGAGTATGCCACCCGCAGATCAGCATTCTTGGCGGCGGGATAGAACCGAGCGATCGCTTGCGTGATCTCCAAGGCAATAGTTAGTCCAATTACCGTGCCAAAGATGTTGAGAATGTCGACCATCCCATAGCTGGTCGGCGACAGCAATCTTGTGTAAAGCGGCACCAGGATGATCGACATGCAGCGGGTCAGCACACCCGCAATGCCGTAGATCATGCTGTCCTTCAGAAACTGCTTGAACATGATGGCATGAGCGGGGGAGATTCCTTCCGCCTGGCAAAATTGCACAAGCGATCTTCCAAGTCAGGCTTGTCTCTCAAGCGCAGCGCTTCGACACCACCTTCCGCGATGATTTCCGCCACCCGGCCGCGGGCCTGATCCTCATTCAGTCCATAGCCGTGACAGTAGCGAATCTCGTTCGGATCAAACAACCAGGACTCCGGACAGCTGCCCTGAAGGAGGCGCAACAGCCGAGCGGCGACATCCCGCTGAGTCCATCGACTCTCAACAAACCGCTGGGCTGCATGTCCCATTGCGGTGCGAAGAGTCGGATCTGCAACGAGCCGCTCTATCGATGATTCCAAGTCATCCGGATGGCAGTACAGCACGGGCGGAATGGCATCCGCAGGCAGCATACGCTCGAAGGCCAACGCACCGTAGCCACCAACAATCGCCGGCTTTCCGAACTGCGCCGCCTCAGTCGCGAACGTCGCCATCGGAGTATCGCTGTACAATTGATCCACGACGAGGTCGCAACGCATCAATTCCCCCAGTACGTCAGCGTGCGGCCGGCCAGAGATTTCGACGTACTCGATCTCAAACCCCCTGGCACGAACATCCACGATCGCCTGCCGAATGCGCGAAGTCCCCTTCGACTCGGGGTGCGAGGGTGAGTGAAGGATTCGTACCGATCGCCGCGACCTAACGAATTCATCATTTGGAAGCGCGTCGTTGGACGGGGCAACAGACGGCACCCCTACAACAATCCAATGCACGCACGGGCGCTTGTGGAAGTGCGCCGAGAGTGCATTGTCCACGATATAGTCCGCGTGACGATCTATTGCGGACACGCGCTGCTCAGTCGCCCGGGCCAGATCGGCGAAATGTCGGGCCGTTCCTTCCTGCCCATCCGTTGCAATGGATCCATCAAGATACGCCGGTCTCGCGTCCGAACCATGGAACACGAAGACAACTCGCTTGCGAAAAAACTTCAGCACCTTCAGATCGATTAGCGGACGCTTCAGGAAGCTGGATCCGAATCCGAAGATGAAAAAATCGAACTTGAACACTGCCCAAATAAGCAAGAGCAATCGCAGCACGATCTCCCATAGCAGCAGCCTCATGGCACTTGCGCTCCGCGGCGATTCAAGTTGTCGCCGACGCATCGCGCTCTTGATCGCGCGCGCCAGAGGAAATGATTCGACATGGCCATACTCAAACGGATGATCGGATAGATCTATGAACGTCGCGGCCACTCCGAGCTCCAGCATCCCGTCACGTACGCGCGTGTAATATCCGGCGATCTCCTGCAGCCCGAGGAATACACGTGGCTGACGCCGTTCGCGTCGTAAGCTCATTTGTCTGGGAACCGCTTGGAGTGACCTCGTGTCAGCGGCACGGCGGCTTTGGGTCTCTGCGGCGACGGCGGTGGGCGAGATCAGACCGGACGTTCAGCCGCACTCGTGTTCGTCGGCCGAAGTGGGCGGGCAGGGTTGCCAGCCACGACGCAGCCCGACAGCACATCGTGGATGACTACACTTCCCAGCCCGATCAGTGCCTGGTCCCCGACGATGGTATCCTGAATCACCGCACTCGCCATTCCGACATAACATGCCCGGCCAATTGAGACGCGGCCCGCAAGACACACGCCGCTGGCGACGATAGCATAGTCTCCAATCGAGCAATCGTGATTGATGACCGAATGCGCGAGAATGATTACATGCGTGCCCAATTTCACATTGGCACAAATGGTTACCTGCGGGTACACCAAGGAGCCGGGCCCGATCTCGCAGCGCGGAGACAGGTACGCGTCCGGGTGCACAATGGTCTCGAAGCGGTCATGGTCGATTACGAGCGCGCCTATTCGCTCCGGGCGCCGCCTGAAGGACGCCGGGCTCCCAAGCGTATCGACGACGCGAGCGTGCGGCCACTCGCGAACACGCGACAGCGGGCCGACGACACGCATGCCTGACACGTGCGTGTCATGTTTGTTGGGATCGTCGTCCAAAAGCGCAACGCATCGATACGTCAAGCGCCGACGGTTTATCTCGTCAATGAAATCCAGGACATCAGCCGCAGTGCCGCCAGCGCCGAGTATGACAAGATCGATCATTGCGCGAGGCGCGAAGCGCCAGATCGTCCATGGATTCGCTCAAACATTTCTTGGTCGATCACATGGCGTCCATGAGTTCGGTCACTACCACCTGTTGCTGCTCCATCGTCATTCCAAAGAAGACGGGCAGTGAAAGCGCGCGGGCCGAGACATCGTCCGTCGCGGGAAATGCTCCAGGCCTGTAGTAGCCTTGCTGACGGAAATATGTCGTTGCAGGCATATGATACGTGCCGATTGTCGTTTCCACGCCTCGCTCTTTCAGGCGTTTGATGATTTCTCCTCTCCTCGCTGATACAGCTGGCGGGAGCTGTACCACATAAGATTGGTATACGTGGGTAGCGCCGGCCAGCACCGAAGGTTGTTGTATTTCGGAGTCGGCGAGAAGGCGATCGTAAATTTGGGCCTCGCACTGCCGGCTCGTGGCAAGCGCTGGCATCTTGTCCATCTGAATCAGCCCTATGGCCGCCTGAAACTCGGTCAATCGCAGATTGAAACCCGGAATAATGAAATCGGGAGCTGCGCATTCCGGATCCAGACCGTGATTGCGAAGCGCGCGACAGGCATTCGCCAGAGGCAGATCATCGGTGGTGATCATTCCGCCTTCACCAGTGGTGATAGCCTTTCGTGGATGAAAGCTGAAGCAGCCAATGGCACCCCAGGTACCAGCCTTACGCCCCAACATTTCCGCTCCCAGCGCACACGCCGCGTCCTCGACTACCGGCACGCCATGCTCAGCCGCAATCGCGATGATTCGTGGCATATCCGCCATTCCACCAAACGCGTGGACCGGAAGAACCGCTTTCACATGGACCCGACGGAGCACACGATCCAGCTCATCCGGATCCATGTTGAATGTGACACGATCGATATCCACGAACACCGGCTCTGCACCGCACAGGACTATGACATTGGCAGTTGCTGGCCAGGAGTACGCTGTCACGGCCACCCGATCACCGCGCCCCACGCCGAGTGCGAGAAGCGCCAGATGCAACGCAGCGGTGCAATTTGCCACCGCTACTCCTTGTTTCGTCCCGATATACGCGGCAACCACGCGCTCGAAGTCGGCTACCTTACCACCCTGGACGAGATAACCCGACAGGAGCACTTCGCGAACTGCCTGTACTTCGCTCTCGTCGAGCGCGGGAACTGTGAGTCGGATCATCTGACTTGCGCGCCGTAATACGCAGCCGTACGCCGAATGCCTTCGTCGAGATCTACCTTCGCCTCGAATCCCAGAAGATCTCGCGCCTTCTGAACAGCGGGCACGCGCAATTCCACATCAGCATAATCTTTCCGCGTGAATTCTATGCGCGATGAAGAATCGAGCACACGCACAACGGTATTAGCCAGCCCGTAAATAGTGAGAATGGCGCGTTGATTCCCAATATTGAAGGATTCCCCAACGGCCCGGGGATGTGTCATCGCAAGCAGCACACCATCTACCATGTCATCCACATAGCACCACGCCCGGATCTGGGTTCCATCTCCGTGAATCTCAATGGTCCGGTTGCAGATTGCACGCTCGATGAAGTTGCGTAGCGCTCCTTCACCAACCTGGCCGCCACCGTAGACATTGAAAGGACGCACCACAGTGGTTGGGAGCTGGCGTTCCTGCCAGTACGCAATCGCGAGATGTTCCTCGGCCAGTTTGCTGACAGCGTATGTCCACCGGGCTTCACCGACCTGTCCCACGACGCTCAGATCTGTTTCCGAAGAGCGGAACGCATGTTGGCCAAACACTTCGCTGGTCGAGAAGCAAACGACCCTATCGCAGTGAGAAAGGCGTGAAGCTGCCTCGAGCACATTTGCGGAGCCAACCATGTTCACCCGCATTGTCGTCACAGGACTGCGAATAACGGTGTCGATGCCTGCGATTGCTGCACAGTGAACAACGACGTCTGCTCCCTTCATCGCCCGGCTCAGTGAGTCGGGATCGAGCACGTCTCCTGTGACTACGGTGAGATTCGAGTGCGTCCGATACGGGCGGGAAGCGAGTGCGTTGCGTGAGAAATTGTCATATACGACAACGCGATTCCTTTCGATCAGGCGGCCGACGAGCGTCGAGCCAATGAAGCCGGCGCCGCCGGTGATGAATATGAGCTTGTCTTCCATTGACCCGTCGAGATGCGAGAATTGGCAGCCGGCGTCCGATACGCCAGTGCCGAGTCAGTGTTGCAGATTGACATGAAAAGTTTTCATCCAGCTTGCGAAGCTGATTGCACGCCAGACGACGAAGCTGAACGGCTCGTCGCCCGAAACTATCCTCTCGAACTTAGTCAGTAGCGATGCGTTGAGCACACCGGCTGAATTTGAGATAGCACCTTTCAGCAGAGACTCGAATGCACGAGGCTCGCGCTCGCGCAACCACACTTCTTCTGGTGTGACGAATCCCAGCTTGTCAGTCCGTTGACGTATGGACTCGGGCAGGACTCCTCGCATCGCCTCACGGAGCACTCGCTTGGTCATTCCGAGTGCAAGTTTATACTCTTCCGGCAAGCCTAAGGCGAACTCTACCAGATTGAAATCGAGGAAAGGAAGGCGCGCCTCAATTGAATGCGCCATGGAGTTGCGATCCTCCCAGTGCAGGAGCATCTGCAGATTGGTCGACGTCAGCTGCGCATGTGATAGTGCCTCAACGGAATCTGTAATGGCGCCTCGGCGCGCGTATGGATCCTCGGGTGCTGCGCCCAGTCTGGGAGCATTGAGCCAAGTCGGCGATACCGGAGTTCGCGACGCAACGCGGCGTGCAAGCGGCCTGATGGCGCGCGGGAGGAGCATGCTCATTATCAGCTTCAATGCAGCAGGTCCACGAATACCGTGAAGCTGCTTCACGGCGCGTAATTCTGCGTCGAGTTGCGCGAATTCCCGTCGCTTGAGCAGTCCCGTCAGGCGCGGCGCAAAAAATGAGTGATATCCTGCGAGCTGCTCGTCGGATCCTTGTCCGTCGAGCATGACGGTCACTCCGCTTTCGGCGGCGAGCCTGAAGACGCACCATTGCGCGAATATGCTGGTCGATCCGAAGGGTTCGTCCTGATGCCAGGAAATCCGATCGAGAACCGCAAACAGATCCTGCAAGCTGGGATACACATAGCGCGCCTCCACCCGCGTGGCCCGGACCACTTCATCGATGAAGCGCCTCTCATCGTACCGCTCGACGTCGGCGCAGGCGGAGAACGTGCGCTGCGCCCCGTTGTCACCTCCCGCTGCCAGCAGTCGCTCCATCGTGCATACAATGGATGACGAGTCGATGCCCCCGGACAGGCAGGAACCGACCGGGACATCGGAGCGCAACCGCAAACAAACAGCCTGCGTGAAGATGTCGCGAAACTGCTCAGCAGCGTCCTCGAATGATCCCGTGAATGGGCGCGGAGTCAGGGTATACCACTGCGAAGTGGGCAATGGCCGTCCCGGCGCGGATCTGGACTGGCCTGCAGGAGACTCCGATACGTTTACCTCGAGCAGCGTGCCAGGCCGTACTTGGAAGACGCCCGAGAACAGCGTCTCATGCGTGTGATCGGTGAGTCCCCATGCAAGGTAGTCATATGCGCGCTGCCCATTGATCTCTGCAGCCCACCCCGGGAGCACCGTGAATTGCTTGATTTCCGATGCGAATGCCAGCTCACCCAGTGGAGATACCCAGTAATAGAGCGGCTTGATACCGAATCGATCTCGTGCTGCAAGCAACTTTCCTTCGCTGCGGTCAAACAGCAGCATCGCGAACATTCCATTGAAGCGATCCAGACACTGCGTACCCCATGCCTGAAAAGCGGCAAGAATGACTTCTGTGTCAGATTGGGATTCAAAACAGTAGCCCTGCTTTCGCAGATCCTCCCGCAATTCGATGTAATTGTAGATCTCACCATTGAAGACAATCCAGTATCGACGATCGCTCGTGCACATCGGCTGGTGTCCGGATGCCGACGCATCAATAATCGAGAGGCGCCGGTGACCTAGCGAGACTCTACTGTTTCGAAGTTGCGCAGGCATCGCCGATGGCGTTGGCGCATACGGCGTGCTCGATGCATAGACGTCGACGGGTGTGTCCTCGCCTCCAAGCACGATCGGATCGAGACCTAAGCCAACGAAGTGCACAATCCCTTCGTCATCTGGTCCTCGATGGCGCACGATGGACGTCATTTCGCGAATGGCGGCCGGATTCCCGCCGCCATTCGCTAAGACTAATCCTGCGAGGCCGCACACAGCAGCTCAGCCCTCGTCAATGGCATTGCGAAGGCCTCGTACAGGCGCCAGCACGAATGCCGCAAACTTCGCCCACTGCAGGAAGCCGCCATCTCGTATTGACCACCCACACATTCGGTGGCGCGATCGGCCGCATGGACAGGACGATAGGTGTGCCATTGTATACGCCCTTCGTCACAAGTGCGCCGAGCAAGTCATAAGGGTGATAAAGCGCGAAGTCTTCTCCGCGCTCAAGAATGCCCGCCACGTCGAGCTTTACCGCAGGTTGTAATGACCAATTCCTGATCTGAATCATCACCATCCGTTGACCGATCGAACCAAGCATCGCGATGTCCACGCCAGAAGGTGGCATCGGAGGGGAAAACGCGGCGCTGCCGCGCACTTCTAAGCGACTGCTGTCGTAGAAATTTCCGCTGAAGAGAGCACCACCTGCCACGTTGAACGCGCCATCCCTCCCGCTCCCCGAAAATGTGTTGCCTATCGCCGGCGCGCGCGCTCGAGCAGAGGAATGCGTAGAAGTCAACCGTGCACGTATTCCCCGCGTCGAGGGTGTCCATTGCCAATTGGAAATCGGGCCCCCGTGCACACATTGTCGACGACACCAATGCGATCGTAGAGAGCCTTTGTGGTGGTGCCGATCTGAATGGCGGAATTCCCGGCACCGTCAATGGCATTTCCCTGCAGCGACGCGCTGCGAAACGTTCAGCCGTGATGATCCCAAGCGCAGGGACGTCCCTAATGGAATTCCCTATGACAAGGGATCCTGGCCGCCTGACGCCGCGTGAGGCGTCGCCACCCAATGAGTGCACTGCGCCCTTCGTGCCTGATTTGCATAAATCGTTGCGTGCAAAGATGCCGAATGCGCCACCTGCTTCCAAACTCTCCGTTTTCACGAATCGATTGCGGTAATGCACAGCGTAATCCGCGTTGACACTCTCTCCGTTCGCACAGTTACGGTAAGTGTTCCGAATCATGTGAACTCGAAGAGCGCCACCCGGCGCGTGAACCGGAAATCCTGCATGGTCCGTGAACTCACAGTCCGGGATCGCGACGCCACGCCGAGCACGCGGCGGCGTATCGAGCTGGATGCCCTTCGACTGATTATTGAAGTAAGCGACGAATGGCACATTGTCGCTACGAATGACGAGATCTCGAACAAGAAATCTTGAAGATCCGCGGCCTATTTGAGCCAGCCGTAGCGCTGTGTTCCTGCCTTGCCTCCGGAGTCATCGATTTTCGGCGCGCCGGTCCAGTGCACTTCCGTGTCCGGCTCCCCATACACCTGGGTGTTTGACGGAAAGTCTTGCCCCGGATATCGCTGCCCGGAGGCCACAAACCGATATCGTTTCGCCGGCTTCTGCATCACGATGTGCCCGGCGCCGTTCGCGCGCACGTCGGCCAGCAGTGCCTGAAATCCAGCGATGTCGTCGGTGTCATCCCCGCGCATGTATCTCAGCGAATGGAAGACGTCCGACTTCGTCACGACCGGTCCAGCCACGTGGCCGTGCTCATGGCTGTTTATGCATGGAATGGCCAGCTGAAGTGGGAGTTCTGCCGGCGCGAGAGTTAACGCCAAGCATTCTCTCACCCCACCCTCACCCTGAACCCCGCCGCCGCCAGCTTCACCAGCGCTCGTACCCGCTCGCGTTCCCGCCGGTCGAACAACGGATCCCGCGGCGCCGCCGGCAGATCCAGCGTTACCACTCCCCACTCATTCATCCGCCCGCGCACCTCAGCGATCACCTCGGCCGGTACCCGCGCCGGCTCGCTTCCGCAATGCACCACGTACAACACGCCCATGGTGCTCCGCATCGGACGCGGCGATTGCGCGCTCTCAAAACCGGCGAAAATGTATCTGGGGAAGAGTGGCTTCAGCCCACCCCGGGCCCGGACCTGGGGATACAGCGTGGCATATCCCTGCCGGCGGAGGTTGATCTCGACCCACGTCTCTGCGCGGGGCTTCGTGTACAGCAGCTGCCAGCATATTTCTGCACTGCACGACATCGCTTGCTCTCTCGGGTGGTCTCGGAGGGCAAAGCTACCGCGTGATTTGCAC
>Ga0134126_10003675_pt1 | contig 19208 bp, 13 predicted proteins | sample KB31752_FD_96881 | JGI IMG/M metagenome (GOLD analysis project Ga0134126, IMG submission 96881) | Terrestrial soil microbial communities with excess Nitrogen fertilizer from Kellogg Biological Station, Michigan, USA - KB3-175-2 | ecosystem: Environmental > Terrestrial > Soil > Unclassified ...
CTTTTTGCCTTTTGCTTTTTGCCTTTTGCTTTTTGCCTTTTGCTTTTTGCCTTTTGCTTTTTGCCTTTTGCTTTTTGCCTTTTGCTTTTTGCCTTTCGCTTTTTCACGGCGCTAATATATCTCTTAAAAAATTATGGTATTCCGGAAATGACGGAAGGTTGTTATGGCCTCCACCCTCAATGGTTATGAGAGTTATTTTTCTCGGATTTAACTGTTGTAACTTTTCACTCTGGCTGATCGGTATCAGCCAATCTTTACTTCCATGAATAATATACGTATGGCAATTTACCTTTCTTATCCATTTGTCCGTTTGCAACTGGTATCGCAATACGAAACGCATTGGTAAAATCGGAATAAAACGTTGAACAGCTTTTGCAAAATTATAATACGGCGAATCCAGTATTAAATATCGTGGCGAATTATCACTCGCCAATTTCGTAGCAAAGCCGCTACCAAGGCTTCTTCCATATACAATAATATGATCCTCATTATACTGAACAGCGAGCGTATCGTAAACCACCTGCACATCATTCAACATTTCTTTTTCACTTTTACGGCCTGTACTTTTACCAAAGCCCCGATAGTCAACCAATACCACGTCGTAATGATAACGATAAAAATCTTTAGCGTACTTAGCCCAACCTTTTATGCTTCGCGTGTTGCCATGAAAATAGAGAATGAGACCCAAAGGCTCTTTTGCGTAGAAATGCAATCCATTAATTGTAACTCCGGGCGCTACATCGATAATTAATTCTTTGAAAGGAATGTCGTATTTATAAACAAAGTCCGGTTTTAATTTTTCCGGCTTGAAAATAAAACGCTCCTGGATTAAATAAACTACCATCATCAAAACTGCGTAACCGGCAATAATATATATAAGCGTGGAGGACATTTTTGTTTAATGGACAATTGAGCGTTCACGGTTGAGTAATCAGTTATGAGTAATCAGTTATGAATTAGAAGTTACCGGTATAATTTGTCATGATGAGTTTGTCAATTGAAATTGAAATTCTCCTTATTTGTTTGTTTACTGCAAAGAGCAGGACAAGACACTCATCACTCATCACTCATCACTTTTCACTCATCACTCATCACTTTTCACTCATCACTCATCATCCATAAAAATACGCTTCAATTTTAAACGCCTGACCGGGGCCACAATCAAGGGGAATTTTTCTACAATGACATTACTTTGTTCCAGGCCAAAGCCTCTTTCTTCACTAAGGCTTATCTTTTTTATCCAGAAATACAACCGCATAACCAGTTTTTCAAAAATAGGTAATTCATTATCCTGGGACAGGAATTTTTCCATTACAATAAACTGAAAATCGCCCACTACATTGTTCTTTTGCAAGCTTTCATAACGGCTGGTAATGTTTACTTCTTTATTGGCCACCATGTCCTGTACTACTTTTTTAAACATAAGGTTAATGCGCGGTTCCATCCTGAAGCCAAGTCTTAGTTCTACTCTTATCACTTCATTTGGTACGATGGTGTCCACGGTGTATTCTGCAATGTAAGGATCGTCTTGCGTATCTACATGCACAAACCAATAAATATCTGCGCGCTTCGGCTTACGGTTTAAAATAGAATATACAATCTTATGCTCAATTTCTTTGGGATTATTAGCGCTCGTTAAATAGACCAGATGGGTCGCGTACTTGGGGATGCTCATGTCATTGCTGATTTCCTGGATAGTAGGAAGGTATTGATCCAACCGTACAAATTCCACGTACCTGTTTTTGATCTTCCTTGCCCTAAACCACACATACATTACCGTAAACAAACCACCTCCAATAATTAAAGTAACAAATCCTCCGTGCGGGAATTTTTCGAGATTGGCAACGAGAAAACTCAGTTCAATGGTTAGGTAAACAGTAAGGTAGAGATACACTAAAAACTTTGGCGTTCGTTTAGAAATCAGGTAGTTGGCAAATAACATAGAAGTAGCCAGCATACACAAAGTGATTGCCAAACCATAAGCAGCCTCCATGTTGGACGATGTTTGAAAATAAATCACTACGCCCAGGCAACCTGCAAGCAACAATGAATTAATACCTGGAATATATAATTGACCTCTTTCTTCTGTAGGGTAATTTATCTTCATCTTAGGCCAAAGGTTCAGGCGCATACTTTCGCTGATCAACGTGAATGAACCGCTTATCAAAGCCTGGCTCGCGATGATTGCGGCAACCGTAGCAATCACAATACCAATGATCTTGAACCAATCGGGCATGATTCCAAAAAAAGGATTGAAGCCATTATCAATCATCTCTTTCGAAAGGGTCTTTCCCTGGAAATTGGCCAATAGCCAGGCGCCCTGCCCGAGGTAATTAATGATTAATGCAATCTTTACATAAATCCATGAAACCCTTATGTTTCCACGGCCACAATGCCCAAGATCGCTGTATAATGCCTCGGCTCCGGTAGTACAAAGGAAAACAGCCCCCAGGATAAAAAAACCTTTCGGATACAATACCAAAAGCCTTATGCCATAATACGGATTTAAAGCTTTGAAAATTCTAAGATTATCGAAAAGGTGCACCGAACCTAAAACGAGAAGCATCAGGAACCAAAAAAACATAACCGGGCCAAATAGCTTGCCTATGTTAGCGGTACCGAACTGTTGAGAAAAGAAAAGCCCTAATAAAATGACGATAACAATATAGATAATTGCTGTTCCGCTGATTTCGCTAAAAAAAGGAATTTGCCTTAATCCTTCAACTGCTGATGTAACTGTAATCGGCGGTGTAATAATTCCATCTGCGAGAATGGCCGCGCCGCCAATCATTGCTGGAAACACCAACCATTTCTTTTGTCGACGTATCAACGCATATAAAGAAAATATGCCACCTTCACCGTTATTATCCGCTTGTAAAGTAAGGGTAATATATTTTATGGTTGTTTGCAGTGTCAATGTCCAGATGATACAGGATAATCCACCTAAAATAAGTTCATAAGAAATTAACCTGTCCCTTACAATGGCGTTGAATACATAAAGAGGGGAAGTTCCAATATCGCCGAATACAATTCCTAATGCTATAATTAATCCCAGCGGGGTTGCTTTATTAATATTTTTCTTCACGCTATGGCTTTAGTTTTTTCACAACCAATACCGTAATAAATAAGGATTTAATCGATAGATAAGTTGCAAATAATTTGCAAATGTAGAGGTTAAGAACGTATCGATAGGTAATTATTTCACTGATTACAACGTTTATAAATCGCTTTACAGTATAATCTGTTTACAACCTTTTGATATTGAGAATTTTAACCGGCGTAACAAAAGTAGTATTCGTATCGGGCTGGCTATGTATTTGCCGCACATATTGCATGCCTTCAATTACTTTTCCGAAGGTGGTATAGCCCTTTTTATCAGGGCTGGCATCCCCGCCATAATCATAATCCGGTTCATCATCCAAACAAATAAAAAATTCTGTATTCCCCGAATTGGCATCCTCATTTCGTGCAAGTGAAATGACGCCATATTTGTGAAGAATGCCTGTTTGCTTAGTTGTTTCTAACGGAATACCAGGGATAGTTTGTTGCAATTTGAATTTCGCATGCCACAACCCTCCTTGTATCAATTGGGTTTTAGCCACATTCATCGCCTGGTCATCTTTTTTTAAAACCCTGTAGAACGAGGTATTTTTATAATAACCGGAATCTACATAAGAAAGAAATGCAGCAACGGTTTTAGGAGCTTTTTCCGGGTAAAGTTCTACAATAATATCGCCATAATAGGTCTCAATATCGACCGTAGGTTTTGAATATGTTTTGTGCGTTTGAGTACAACTGTAAATCGGGATGACCAAGATTATAAAAGCGTATTTTAAAAAACTAAAAGACATGAAATGTTTTATTTTTCTTCTAAAGATAAAGGAACTAATCCTTACCTTAAAGGGGCGATGAAGATAAGAAAAGATTACTGATCAGAAGTTCATAAAATAAAAATAAAGACAAAAGGAGGATAAAGTAAGGTAAAGTTTTTAAATGCCAGTTAATCACTCACCTTATTACGAAAAAGAGAAAGAATAGTTCGTGTGAACTATTCTTTCTCTTTTATAAATCTTATTACAAGGTGTAACTAAATTATGAATTATTTTTTTAGCACAAAGGGGCCTGAGCCAAAACTTCCCTGAGCTACATTCCAGGAAACGTTCACAGTAATAACATTATTACAAGCGTCCACCGTACCAGAGCCAGCCATTGATAGGTTGGTATAAGAGAAAAAGGGAGGAGCAGGATCTATTACCTGGGATGCTATGGTGGCTATGAAAGTTTTTGAGTTGACATCTATCAATACAGACTCACCAGGCACTTGGTTAATGCCAGTCACTTTGAGTACACCGGGTGACGGTTCGGTTACAGTAACTGGGTAAGTATCCTCCCAGAAAAAATTATCCACCACTGTTGCACTGCCCAAGAAAGTAGAAATGTCCAAAGGGCAAACGGCATTATAGGTAATTGATGTCTGTGAGCCGGGAAAGTTTTTGATATCGGAAGAAGTTTCTGCGGCACCAATATCATTAGCAAACCCATTTAGCACGGTCCCGTCTTTGAGTTTAAAAGTGGCTCTTAGCTCAAATTTATCCCCTGGCTTGATATCATTTACGTCGATTCCAAAAAGCTGGGCCAGGTCATCACCTGTCACGTCAATCTGCATTGGAAAAGTCGTAATGCCCGTTTTCAGCTTTTCGATTTTGGTATAATCCCCGTCCATCGCCACGTCAATATCGCAGGAAACAGGTTGCACATCATCAGGAAAATACAAGGCAATAGTAAAGGCAGCGTGAAAATCTACCGGTTCTTGAATAACGGCATCAAAAGCTGTGTCTGGTGTAAACAGAGGAATGGGTGACCGCGTTAGTTCCGGGAGATTAGGCAGATGGTTCGGACCTACCTCCTTTTTACAACTGGCCAGCAGAAATGCAAATCCTGTCAAGAGGACTATCGAATATTTCAAATAATTTTTCATATATCATTAATTTTTAAAAGTCAAAAGATAGAAACTACCCGCTTAAGGCATCCAAAACACTTTAAAAGCTGAAGGATCCTTTTGTGCCGGAGCATTCTTGTTTGCATCAAGTTCATCACTGCTCCAGGGCAGAGAGATTGGATATTTTTTGCTGATGGAAACCGGCACAGCAGGCTGGGGATCTAAAAAAGGATTACCATGAATGGGTGGCTGCACCATCCCGCCCGGAGCCATTTGTGAATTGCTTGGATCGAACATAATAGGAAAACCAGTCCTCCTGTAATCACTATATAAATCCGGGTAATTACCTCCAAAGGCAGATATCCATTTCTGAGTTAAAATAATCTGCAACTGCTGAGAAGTATTAGCATCATAATAGTCCATAATACTCTTCACATAGTTGGTAGCGCCCGTTGTTCCGGATAATTTCGGCACTGACTGTCCAACGGAACCGGTTACACCAACAAAGTAATCCACTTGTTTCATAGACTCATTAATAGCATCCTCAAGCTTAGTTCTTGCAGCAGCATCTCCTCCAGGCAAAACACCGGATTTGATTAACTCGGCCTCAATATAAAGACGATCTGCATAAGTAATCATTCTAAAAGGTGCGGCTCCAGTTCCGCTGGAAGAATTTACGCCCTTTCCACCGGCACCCTGCCCATCATCATATCTTCCACCAACGGGATAGATACCCATCACCGTTTGGGAATTATCCTGGGCTGCTCCATGATACGGCCCATCAGATGCGAATATTATGCTTACAAATCCCCCATCCCGATATTCTGTTGTATTTCCTTCTACATCAGGCTCATCAGGTTTTAGCTGATTAAACCAATAATAAGGTATCCTCGGATCTTCGATCCCCGTAAAAATATTTTGATTGTATCCCTTCAACATCTCATAAAACCAAGGGCTTATATACACACTCCTTTGAGTTGCGGTATACTCAAGAAATCCCGGATTTCTGTTATCCGGAGATACAATTGTCCCATAAGGCATCACAAAAGATTCCGCAGTAGCGTTGATTAACGGTTCATTCTCTAAGGCAGCAACTTCCGATGACACATCCATCACAAGCCTTTCCTGGTTATATAACTTTAGCTTAATAGTATTTGCAGCTTTAACCCACGAATCCACATCTCCTCCATAAATGACATCATCTGTTCCTGGTTCACGTATGTTAGCGGCGGTCTGATCCTGAAGCTCCATGATTGCTGTATCCAGCATGAGGAACAACTGGGGGTAGATATCTGCACCTTTATCAAAATTCGGAGTCGTAATGCCTTCGCTCTTAAAGCTAATCGCCTGGCTGAATGGAACATCGCCGAAAATATCTACCATTTGACTAAAGGTATAAGCTTGCAAAACCTTTGCAATTCCGGCATATTTCATATTACCAGCAGGTTTCGCTTCTTCAATCAGGGAGGAAAGATTTTCCAAAGCGCCAACATAAATACCTGTCCACATATTAGAAACGTCTGCACCTACAGCGCCATATTTATTATTCGAATTATATTCGGTTGCCTGATGGGTATAAACATCCAAAATGGAACCAACAGCCGGTAAAACTGAACCTATACCAAAATTATCCGCAATTGCTTTTTCCGACTGGGTCAGCAATAGAGCTTCCGATGCTTTCGTCGGATTATTGGGATCTGTATTAATATCCAAAAACCCTTTTTTGCATGATACTATCATAAACGATAGCAAGGCAATATATATATACAATCTATATTTCATATTTATTAATTTTATTGTTAGGAATCAGTCGTCAAAATGTAACTTTCAGGTTAATCCCATATCTCCTGGAAGTAGGCGCTGCTGAAAATTCGAAACCTTGAGTTGTACTGGAATAGGTCTGAGATTCAGGGTCGAAATTAGACGCATGCGGTACATTTGGTGCATAATACCAAAGGTTCCTGCCTGATAGACTAATCGTAGCACTTCCAAACGGAGTATGAGTCAGCAGGGACCCAGGCAAATTGTATCCGAAAGAGATATCCCTCAGATGCCATACTGTTGCATCCCAGATATTCCATTCAGTCTGACTATTGATAGCAAAAGTGCTGGATGATCCTCCAGTCGTAAAGAACAAATCATTTGTACTCACCTTGGTAATATTTGGAATTTCATTTCCTTTACTGTCCAAAACAGGCTGTAAAGTATTTGCATCGCCATATACACCTTTAATTACCCAGGAGTTTTCGCGATCCCTGGTATCCGTTGTCACACCGCGGCCTAATTCGCTCGAAAGCGTCACGGAATAAAGATCTCCACCATGCGTATAATCAAAGAGTACATTCAGGAAAAACCCTTTATAAGAGAATGTGTTTACCATTCCGGCCTTATAGTCGGGATTAGGATCCCCGATCATACCTTTCTCAGGGTCGTTCAGAACAAACCCTGTGGCAGGATCTATCAGAAGATTCCCCTTGCCATCACGTAAACTTTTGGTTCCCCTGATGTATCCAAAAGGTAATCCAGGCTCAATATAAGGGCCAAGGTCAGTGAGTACACCGCTAAGTGCTATCCTGTCAACACCTTTGGTCAAAGAAACCACTTTTGTTTTATTCTTGGTAAAAGTTCCTCTTATATTCCACTTAAAGTTCCTAGTACGGACGGGAGTTAGATCCAATTCAACTTCAACTCCCTTATTCCTTAAATCTCCATAGTTCTGAATAGCGCTCTGAAAACCGGTAGAAGAAGGGAGGGTAATAGGTGCGATCTGGTCAGTTGATTTGCCCTGGTAATAAGCAACATCTAACCCTATCCTGCTATCCAGGAATTCCAGATGGGTTCCTAATTCAATTTGAGTAGTAAACTCTGGTTTCAGGTTGGCATCGTTAGCCTGGCTGTTTACACTGGCAGTCGCCTGCCCCAGGAAGGGATTGCCGACAGAAAAGATATCAAATAATTCATAAGGATCCGCATCGCGCCCTACCTTGGACCAGGAAGCACGAATTTTCCCGTTAGTAAATGCATTGCTCTGCATCTTCAAAGCATCCGAGAATACAAAGGATCCGGAAACTCCGGGATAGAAATAACTCCTGTTTGCCTTCGGCAATGTCGAAGACCAGTCATTCCTGCCAGTCAGGTCCAAAAAAAGATAATTCTTATAACTTAGAGATAAATCTGCAAAAGCGCCCCATAACCTGTGTCGCGAATCGAAAGAAGTGGCGACCTGGGTCTTGGTATTACCCAAAGTATAAATTCCCGGAGCAATAATGACAGTACCATTCGTAGAAGTATGACCATAAGAATCCTGAAAGACATTATGACCCAATACAGCTTTTATCTTAAAATTATTGTTATTCAATTTAGGTGAAAAAGTCAATAGTAAATTTGATTCTATTGTCTGGTCATGAAAATTGTCAAATGTCACTTGTCCGTTTCCTTCTGCCGCCCTTGAACCTATATCAATTACTTGCTTGGCGACAGTGCTGTATGTATTGGTTCCCAACTGATAACTTGCATTAAACCAGGGCCGGATATCGTAATCAAATCGAACGTTGGCGGCAAGCCGGTTGGTAACAGTATGAATTGTATTATGTACGTAATCCCATCTCGGATTATCATATTGTCCTGAACTGGTTTGGACGGGTAACCCATCAGCATCCTCATAAGGAAGATTCAAATCCCAGTTCCTGGCTAAAAACAAGGAGCGTGCAAACGCTGAAGCTACACCATCTACCTGGTTTTCACCAAAAGTTCCACCATCCTGAACAGTATTGGAATAACTCAGGCTGGAACGCACATTGAGTCCATTCGTCAGTTTGGTAACACCCCCCACTGCGATGCTTGCCCTATCAAAATCTGAATTGGGTATGTAACCCTTATGTTGCAGGACTGAAGCTGTTACACTGGCAGAAGTTTTCTGGTCTCCTCCGTTAGCTGATACCGAATTCTCCCAAACTTGTCCGGTACGGAAAAGATCTTTTACGTTATTGGGATAAGCCCTGTATGCCACGCTATCTCCAAACAATTTAGGGAAAGCGGCTAAATATGGCCCCCATGTCGGAATCGAATCAATAGTACCAAAGCGAGGACCCCATGAGCCGTTTGCATTTTGATAGAGAAAATCAGAGCCCGCACCATATTGATTCTGGTAGTCAGGGATACTCGCAATTTTTTCAAGAGAAAGTGAGGAACTATAAGAGACTTCCATACCTTTCCTTGAACGGGTGAAATTACCTGTTTTAGTTTTTATAATGATTACACCATTAGATGCCCTGGAACCATATAAGGCAGCAGCAGAAGACCCTTTCAAAACAGTCATTGACAAAATATCATTAGGATCTAGTGCAGAAATGCCGGTAGAAGGCGCACCACCATTAGTTAATATGCTATTACCCGATGAGCCACCAATTGTGTTAACCGAATTATCATAAGTAACTCCATCCACGATAATTAGTGGCTGATTATCTCCAAAAAAGGAAGTTGCACCTCTTATGTTAATACGCGAAGCCGCGCCTGGAGCACCTTCTGAACTTCTGATGTCCACTCCTGCGACTTGCCCTTGTAAACTTTTCAATAAATCAGGTTCTGAATGCTGTACGAGGATATCCGGCTGAACCGTCGAAACAGAATATCCAAGCCCTTTTTTTGATCTTTCGATACCATACGCCGTTACCACTACTTCACTCAACTGTTGAGTAGATGCTTCCAATTTTACCTGAATCGATGTGCGATTGTCAACTTGAACGCTCTGTTCCCGAAACCCTACACCCGTAAAGACAAGGGTAGCATTACGAGAAGCAGACAATTCAAACTGGCCATTAGCATCGGTAGCAGTGGCGGCTTTTGTGCCTTTGACCTGAACCGTAATTCCAGGAAGCGGACTACCATCAGGCCCGGTTACATGGCCTTTTACAGAATTGTTTTGTGCTGAAGCTAACGCTGCGCAAAGCATCAGAGCTGTAAATAAGTAAAGGATTTTTTTCATGTGAACTATTTAAATTACTGATTTTAAAATACCACCCCATTATTTGCCAATAAATTGTTAAATGACAAAAAATGAAAATGACGTTAACATGACAACTTTTCGTTCAATAGTGCTGCTTGGGGAAAAAAAAAATTGATGAACGCAGTTCAGATTTTTTGGATTAATTCTAATAGAAATAGGTATTTAAGATATTTATTTTAAAAAAAGGCTTAAAAAGAGCCATTTTTTCAACAAAGAAGTTGAACTTGTTAAATCAAAAAAAAGTTTCTTTTATTTTTAAATAATGAACAAAAACTGTAGATATATGTATTTTATTTTTATTATCGATTAAATTCTGGACGCAAACCGTGCGTAAACAATCGGTCAAAAATTAACCGCAAAAGATTGCATTGAAATTGGTAAGTAACGGGAGATAAAATTATCCAAACTATTTTTCAGGGTTTACCAGGATTTAATACTGGCCGAAGCGCATCAAATTGACGATATATGCCTTCTTGTCCTTTTGGCAAGAAAAATAATCCATCATGAAACAGTTGATTCTTAGAAAATCATTTTTCCGGAATTAACTGCATGATCTAAAAAAGAGGCTTTCTAGAAGCCTCTTTTATCAATTGTACTGTAAAAGTTATTTTAAATAAGAAGAAATAACACTTGCTCTATTTCTTAGTTGTAATTTATTTATCTATTAAAATTAACTGTAAAAGTGTAAGCTCCTTTAAATACTGAAAATTTCACATAGAATTCCCCGGTAGCTGCATTCGAACTACTTTCTTCCACTACCGCACCATAATCGTCAAGAGATGCTGAACTGTTTCCGGCTCTTACAGATACAGAACCGTTCGCATTGAAATGATACTCTGTATATCCTCCGAAAAAGTCTCCTACAGTTAATGTGTCGGCAACAGTGTGCTGATCTATCGTAGTTAAAGTGAGCGCGTCATCGTAATGCTCATTATAAGAACCGCCGACAAGAGTACCATGGAAATGGTTGTATTTTCCTCCGAAGGTTGATGAAATAAACCAGAGCGGTAAATGCCTCCAACTACTTATAATGAGAGACGATTTTTTGATCGTTAATGGTAGCACATAATTATGACCATGCTCAAACTTACCGGTCTTTACGACTACATCAGCATATGCCATTCTTTCGCTTGCCGGCACAGCCAAATCATAAGAAGAAACTGTATAAAGGCTGTCAGGCAAAAGTTCCATTGGAGTCCATGGATAAGGAAAATCTGAATCGTTGTCTTTATGCAAAGCATTTGCGGCCAGGTAATCTTGTTGGGCTTTGGTCGCTATCGCAGTTTGTTGTGCATTATACCAATTTATCCATTCCGGTTCAGTACCCAAGGTCGCAGTATTTACCTCCGTAGGGATAGCCGTAGATGCCACATTTATAGATATTCTGGCAGTAACCGAGTCGCCCGTAGCGGTAAGTTGATAAGGTTTATTTGAGTACTGGGCGGCCAGTGGAAGTTCCATTGCCGAAGGTGGCAAATAATTATTTTTCACGCAAGATTGCATGATCAGGATCGATGACGCAAATAGGAAAATACGAAGATCTTTGAGAGTTAGGTTTTTCATGTTGTTGTTTTAATTTATATAATGGATTATGTGTTATTCCAATTCAAAAGCTCTTTGTGTTACGGAGTGTTTGTTAAATGACGTAAAAACAGGACCCGCAAAATGAAATGTTTCAAAATATCTGCCCAAATGAAGATTTCACATTTCGTACTTAATAACAACTTTCTATTTCATTTTATTGTTTCGTATAGAAAAAAAACTTTAATAGTCATAATTTTTGGACAGAAATTTTAAGGAGAATAATTAGGACAATTCTCAGGAACTTCTCAGAATCCTTTGACAGCGAATAATTTTTTGCTAGATTCTCTTAAGAGTTTTAAAGGAATAATCTCCTTTGTTTGCCTGGCAGCAAACTCTAATAATTCCGGTGAGTAAAGAGGTAAGATTTTTAGGTATATCGCGTCAACCATTTTTGTTACCCAGCTTACTATGCTGGCGGCTGTAGAAAAAATAAATAATAAGGCCTATAACTAACCAGATTAAAAAGCGAAGCCAGTTGGTATATCCTAATTCTGTCATTAAATAAAAACAACTGGCGAGGCCCAACACAGGAATCAATGAAAGCTTTTTTATAAAAGAGGCTAAGGTTAAAGCAACAGAAAGAATGACAAATAAAAAGAAAGGCAATTTATCACGAAATACTTCCCACCCTTCACTGAAATCAAAAAGACCTAAAAAGTTTTTCCAGAAAAAAAATACGCCTACAATAAATAACACAGGAACGATGAATCGAGCACTAATATATGGAATTCTAAATTTGGGTGCGGCTTCCCCCGCTTCTCTTTTGGGTAATAAAAGCACACCACCACATACAAGTACAAATGCAAACAATGTACCGATGCTCGTTAAGTCCGTAACTTCTGTAAGATTTAAAAATAATGCCGGTATCGCTACGAAAAGGCCGGTAACAATTGTTGCAAAAGAAGGCGTTTTATATTTTGGATGAATCCGGCTAAAAGCCTTTGGCAGCAAGCCATCCCGGCTCATGCTCATCCAGATGCGCGGTTGTCCCATTTGAAAAACGAGTAATACACTCGCTGTAGCTATTACCGCGCTGAAGGAAATAATATAACTTAACTGGTTAAGCCCTACCCTTTTAAAAACAAAAGCCAACGGATCGCCCACCTGCAATTCATTGTAGGACACCATGCCCGTTAATACAAACGCCACCAGGATATAAAGTATCGTACATATTATGAGTGAATAGATCATTCCCCGCGGCAGATCCCGCTGTGGGTTCTGACATTCTTCCGCTGTCGTTGATATGGCATCAAATCCAATATAGGCAAAGAACACCGCTGAGACGCCTTTCATCATTCCCCCAAAACCGTTTGGCAAAAACGGACTCCAGTTGGCCGGCGCCACATAAAAACATCCGATTGCAATTACGGCGATGAGAATTATGATCTTAAATCCGACCATAAGGTTGGTAGCCCTTCGGGTTTCTTTGATACCGGTGTAAACGAGCCACGTAATAAAGAAAACAATCGCCAGTGCAGGGATATCTGCAATTACTCTAAAATTCCCTAAACGAGGCGCATTGACCCACGCATAATATCCTGACTGCACGCTTTGAGACAGGCTTTCCAGTGTGCCTCCTTTTGCTAATTCTCCCGTTGCTTCTTTAAATGCGCGTGATGCACTTAAATAATCGGTGGTTAAAAAAGAAGGGACATGTATATGAAGGCCTTCAAGAAGATTTACAAAATATTCACTCCATGAAATGGCCACTGCAATATTTCCGATGGCATATTCCATGAGCAGATCCCATCCAATAATCCATGCAACTAATTCACCAAACGAGGCATAAGCGTAAGTATATGCACTACCGCTTACAGGAATTCGTGACGCAAATTCTGCATAACATAAGGCGGAAAATCCACAACATACAGCCGTAAGAATAAATAAAAGAGACACGCCCGGGCCGCCCTGGTATGCCGCATTTCCAATGGTGGAAAATATGCCTGCGCCTACTACTGCGGCGATTCCCATGGCTGTTAGGTCGCGTACTTTCAAGACCTTGTGTAACCCTGATGCAGAATGCGTGGCATCTGAAAGTCCAGATGCTGCATCGGCTAAAATGGCTGAAATGCTTTTTTTACGAAAGAGCGGATGAGGCATATCTGGTAAACTTTTAAGGTGCTAAAAATATAGAAATAATTTTAAAAGCATCCTTAACTATTTTTTATAAAACAGGAGAATAGGCTATGCGGGAGGAAATAAAAAACAGTTTCTCTAAATATAAATATCACGTAATTATATTTTCACTGATAATAAACTTCTTTAAATTCGTAAAATGAATGCTGATTTGATCTTAGAGACTGTTTCTAAATACATAACATTCACTGAAGAAGAAACTACCTTTTTTCTTTCTTTGCTGCGCGAAAAAAAAATAAAAAGAAAACAATTTCTTTACCAGGAAGGAGACATTTGCAAATACACCACTTTCGTGAATAAGGGTTGTTTACGCACTTATGCAATTGATAATAATGGCACAGAGCATGTGTTCCAATTTGCAACAGAGGGCTGGTGGATTGGGGATATTGAAAGTCTGAAAAATCAGACCCCGACGATGATGAATACAGACGCGTTGGAAGATTCAGTAATAATATTGATTTCAAAACAAGATATGGATCTGCTCTACCAAAAGGTGCCTAAATATGAACATTTTTCAAGAATGATTTTGGAAAATGCATATATAGCACATCAGCAAAGGATTCTGCAAAATGTGTGTTTTTCGGCAGCGGAGCGTTACCGGTATTTCGTAGAAAAATATCCAGATTGGAACGAACGAATTCCTCAGAATCAAATTGCTTCTTACCTCGGAATTACACCGGAATTTTTTAGTAAAATGAAAAGCCAGGTTTTGCGGGAGAAATAGAGTAACCACGGATTTACACAGATTGAAATGCAGAAACCTATAAAGTTTGGAGGTCAGTAAACGAAGAAATTGTTACGATTTCTCTTTTCTTTTTTGCCACGAATTACACGGATTAGCACAAATTGAAATGCAGTAAACAAAGAAACTTCAGAGCGTGTTCTTCTCCTTTGGAGTTCGATAGCTATCGAAAGGGATGAGGTCTTACAGTAAACGAACAAATAATTTGATTTTCTATTCTCTTTTTAATAAAGACAGTCATTAAAGCTGATTGATAATCTATCACTGATGGACTGTCCCAAAACAAGTACAGGATGGGCAAGTATCATTTACCACTTTCCAGGTTTGAAATTAGAAATTACTATCGCGGTAAAGATACTGTCAGACAACCCGAACTATCGCTCAACATTGAACCCGACGATGACAGCCCCTTCTTTTTAGAAAAAATTCTTAATCTACATCAAGCGATTTTCTTAATGTGGATTATTGGCAAGGGTATTGTATGGTTTTAACTTTGTGGTGTAAAAATAAATTATGAAACAATATAGATCAATAGAAGAGGTGCTTTCTCCATCGGCATCGCACATGGTAGGCGATGGATTTAAGGTGGTTAATTTTTCTCCCGGTGGCGGAAGTTTTGGAGACAGAATGAGCCCATTTTTTCTAATGGATTTTAATCCTCAATTTAATTTTACTCCTACTACTGTCCCACGCGGTGTCGGAGTTCACCCGCATCGTGGATTTGAAACCGTAACTATTGCTTACAAGGGAAGCGTGGCACATAATGATAGTACCGGAAATAGCGGCGTTATTAATCCCGGCGATGTACAATGGATGACCGCTGCATCCGGAATTTTGCACAAAGAGTATCATGAAAAGGAATTTGCTAAAAAAGGCGGCGCGTTTGAGATGGTTCAGATATGGGTGAATCTTCCCAAAAAATATAAAATGTCGGCGCCTAAATACCAGGCAATACTCAGTGAACAAAAAGGTAGTTATGAAATAGGAAATGGCATGGGAAATGTGCTGGTAATTGCCGGAGAATATAGCGGAGTAAAAGGTCCGGCAAAAACTTTTTCGCCTGTAGAAATGTACGACATCCGATTGAATGAAAATGGTGAAACAGAATTTAATTTGCCCGCAGGTTTTAATACAGGTTTATTGGTAGTGGAAGGCGAAGCCACTATTAACGAAAATACAAGTGCTCACGAACATCAATATATACAATTTAAAAATGAAGAAGGTGTAATAAGAATTAAAGCCAACAAGGAAAGCATTTTGTTATTATTAAGCGGGGAGCCAATAAATGAGCCCGTTGCCGCTTACGGACCGTTCGTAATGAACACTATTGAAGAAATTCAGGAAGCAATTGACGATTTCAAAGGCGGAAAATTTGGAAAACTGGCCCACTAAATATTTTTTTAAAATCTAAAACATACAAAACATGGCAACAAAAACAAAATGGGATTTTGATCCGACACACACCGAGATCGCTTTTAAAGTAAAACACCTGATGATTACGAATGTAAAAGGTATTTTCACCGAATACAATGGAAGTATTTATACAACCGGAGAAGATTTCAGCACTGCAGAAATTGATTTTTGGATAAATCCTGCTTCACTTGAAACAAATACAGAACAACGCAATGCGCATTTGAAAAGTGCAGATTTCTTTGATATAGAACATCACAAGGAAATCACCTTTTCTTCAAACACAATTGAAAAAGTGGACAACGATGGCAGTTATGAATTGTGGGGAGACCTTACTATCAAGGGTATTACTAAAAAAATAAAACTGGACGTTGAATTTGGCGGAATAGTAAAAGACCCATGGGGAGGAGAGAGAGCCGGGTTTACTATAAACGGCAAAGTAAATCGTAAAGATTGGGGATTAAACTGGAACACAGCTTTAGAAGCAGGCGGCGTGCTGGTAGGAGACACTGTCAATATCGCTTGCGAAGTAGAACTAGTGAAAAAGGAAGTAATAGAAAGTTGATTTTGAACTTCCATTCCAGGATTTGAAAGAAGGCTCTTAAGAGCGGTATTATAATAAAGTCCTTTTTATATCTTTTGTTTTATAATATTTAAATTGCCATGGCTTTAATCTTTTTTTTACAAAAGGTTAAAGCTTTTGCTATTTGCAGCCCACCATCGAATAAACCAGAGTATTAAGTTGAGCCTTGCTTAGGATCAAGGCGCCCTTTTAAACCCTTACTCCAATAGAGTTTTCAAATGCGGGAGGAGACGTTCGACATTTAGCTGATTTCAAATTTCCACGCGAGCTAAATCTATTCGCAAAAATCATAAAGTAATTTCTGTATTCATGGCTGCTTTAAGAAAAATACAAAACCCGGAAACAAATTTTGCTTGATAAAAAAATCTTCTTTTAATTAAATAATCCTAAATGTGTACTTTTGACCGCTCTTAAAAAAAGGAACAAAAATTTAAAAAGTAATTTTAAAAAGTCTTGAAAAAAAAAATAAGGAAAATAGGAGTTCTTACGTCCGGCGGCGATGCTCCTGGTATGAATGCTGCCATCAGGGCGGTAGTACGTACGGGTATCTATAATAAGTTGACGGTTTATGGCATCAAACGCGGCTACCAGGGGATGATAGATAATGATATCTTCAAAATGGAGAGCAAAAGCGTCGCTAATATTATTCAAAGGGGTGGCACCATTTTAAAAACTGCCAGGTGCAAAGATTTCTTTACTACTGAAGGCAGGGCAAAAGCATATGACAGCCTGAAAAAGCACGGAATCGACGGCCTTGTAATTATCGGCGGCGACGGTTCTTTCAGGGGAGCCCAAATATTTAGCCATGAGTATGATATACCTTGCATAGGTTTACCCGGAACGATAGACAAGGATATTGCCGGCACTGATTTTACCATTGGTTTCGATACAGCTGTAAATACTGCCGTAGAAGCAATAGATAAAGTGCGTGATACGGCAGATGCGCATGACAGGCTTTTTATTATAGAAGTAATGGGGCGCGATTCGGGGTACATCGCGTTACATAGTGGTATTGCCACCGGCGCAGAAAACATATTAATCCCAGAACGAAAAACTGACGTGGAAGGTGTTATTAACGCCTTAATGGAAAAGCATGGCCGCAAGAAATTAGTTAATATTATTGTAGTAGCGGAAGGAGAAGCGTTTGGCGCGGTAGAGTTAGGAAAAGTAATTACGGAAAAAATACCGGAACAGGAAGTAAGAGTTACCATTTTGGGACACATTCAACGAGGCGGTTCGCCTACCTGTTTCGACCGGTTGATTGCAAGTCGCATGGGCTATTCCGCCGTGGAGTGTTTACTGGAAGGGAAATTTAATGTATTTGTCGGTATTGTTAATAACAAAATGCATTATATTCCACTTGATAAGGCGGTAAAAAAGAAAGAAAATATAAGCGAAGAGTGGATGAAGATCGTAAAAATATTATCGAGCTGAGATCATCAGTGACTGCCCGACAGATAAGTGGAAGGTGAACATTCTATGAAAACACTATAATTCAATATAAAAAAAAGTAAATGTCAAAAAACATCAGTAAATATCTTTATAAGGATATGGATAAAAAAGCAGGATTTGATCATTCAATAAAGCGGACGAAAATAGTCGCTACGGTTGGCCCGGCATGCGATAATTATGACGCAATGGTAGAATTGGTAAAGGCTGGCGTAAATGTTTTTCGGCTGAATTTCTCACATGGTAGCCATGAAGATAAAGCAAGGATAATTCAGATAATCAAAAAAATAAATACCTCGCTCCCTTTTAATATCGCGATACTTGCCGACCTGCAAGGGCCTAAATTAAGGGTCGGAGAAATTGAAAATAATGCGCTTGAAATTAAACCCGGCGATCAATTGACATTTACCAACGTAAAATGCATTGGAAATTTCGAAAAAATTTATGTGAGCTATCCTAATCTCCATAATGATGTCGTTCCGGGAAACATTATTATGATTGACGATGGGAAACTGGAAGTCAAAGTAAAAAAGATACTTCCCAATAACGATGTTCAGGTAGAAGTCGTAATGGGTGGTATTCTTTCGTCTAAAAAAGGACTTAATCTCCCTGACACAAAAATTTCCTTACCGGCACTTACCGAAAAAGATCTCGAGGACCTTGATTTTGTAATTGGCCAGAACGTAGATTGGATAGCGCTTTCATTTGTTCGCGAAGTAAAAGATATTGTAGGCTTAAAAGATATTTTAAAACAAAGGAATTGCAAGTCGAAAGTCATTGCCAAAATAGAGAAACCTGAGGCCGTCGTCAACATACGTGATATCATTATTGAAAGTGACGGCATCATGATTGCAAGGGGAGATCTTGGAGTAGAATTGCCGGTGGAAAAAGTTCCGCTTATACAAAAAGAAATCATACGCAAATGCATGCACAGGGCCAAGCCGGTAATAGTGGCTACCCAAATGATGGAAAGTATGATGGACAGGATAAAACCAAACCGTAGCGAGATTACAGATGTGGCCAATGCGGTGCTGGAAGGAGCAGACGCTTTAATGCTCAGCGGAGAAACGGCTACAGGAAAATATCCAACCCTTGTGATAGAAACGATGAGCAAAATAATAATGGAAATAGAAAAGACGGCTTATGATTATAACCGCGACGATATTCTTTCACCGCAGCCACATTCACCCTCTTTTTTAAGCGATGCCATTTGCTACAGCGCCTGTAAACTGGCAAGCGACGTAAAAGCAGATGCGTTAATAGGAATGACACAAAGCGGCTACACAGGTTTCATGCTCAGCAGTTACCGGCCCAAATCTTTTTTATACGTCTTCAGCAAAGTAGAAAGCCTTATCAATCA
>Ga0134126_10003676_pt1 | contig 19207 bp, 19 predicted proteins | sample KB31752_FD_96881 | JGI IMG/M metagenome (GOLD analysis project Ga0134126, IMG submission 96881) | Terrestrial soil microbial communities with excess Nitrogen fertilizer from Kellogg Biological Station, Michigan, USA - KB3-175-2 | ecosystem: Environmental > Terrestrial > Soil > Unclassified ...
ATGAAGACGACATTGTCAATCCCGAGCACGATCTCGAGCGCGGTCAGGGTGAACAGACCCGCCCAGACCTCAGGCTCGGCCAGCCAGTCCAAATTCACGGGTTCCGCACGAAGTGATCCGGTCTATCGGTCCGAAAGCTGCCGTTCCGGTCACCGGATCCGGCTGGCGATCTCCTATCCGGGATGTGGAAGGATATAGGTAAATTGTCCGAAGGGAACGGAGCGCCAACGCGGTAACGACGTGCGCACCTGCATGTTCCGAAGTTGAACACGGCGCCATGAGCGGGAACAACGATTGCCCGCCACGCAGCAATGCTTTCCACATCTGTAATCTGTGACATGGACGGCGTGGTCAGCCTCACGGCAGCGCTGCACGCTGCAGCCGGGAAGACCGTATTTAACCAGGTGTTGCACGCTTGTGCCACAGCCCACGACACGCCGTTCCGGCCCTTCGATGCGTTGTTCACGAACGCGCTTCGCCGCTATGGTGCCCAAGTCTGTGATTTGACGCTGGTGCTGATTCGAGCTCTGCGCGCCGTGAGCCGAGCGCCCGCCACACGCGGTACCGATGTGCTCATCGTGCCATGGCCCAGGGAGAGCACGGCCCTACCACGTAAGCCAGGCAGCCGCGACATGTGGCGTTGGCCGGAGCTGCGGTTGCGCGGCTTGGCGATTTACCCCAGCCGCGCTGCGGCCAAGGCGTACGGATGACCGCGCCGAAAGCGACCGCGAATCGCAGGCAATCGGCTCCTCATTCGCAGAGGACTGAAAGGGCGATGCAAGAGATGCGTAGGTAAATTCCCGCCGTGCGCAGCCTCCCACTCATGAGAATTGCGCGGATCGACGTCGCTGTCGACTGGAGCCTGCTCATTATCTTCGCGCTCATCACCACCAGCCTCGCCTCGGGGCTGTTCCCCCAGTGGCATCCGGGGTGGGCTCCGGCGACCTCCTGGCTCACCGCATTCGCTGCGGCGGTACTGTTCTTCGCCTCCGTGCTCGCACATGAGCTCTCTCACGCGCTGGTCGGCCGCGCCAACGGGATTCAGGTCAAGCGCATCACACTTTTTATCTTCGGCGGGATGGCGCAGATGGAGCACGAGCCCGACCGGTGGCGGGCGGAGCTATGGATGGCAATTATGGGGCCGGTTACGAGTCTCGTCATCGGGGTGCTGTGTATCTTCCCGGCTGGTTGGGCCGCTCATGCGAGCGATGTGCCGGATCTCGAGCGGCTCCTCGCCAACCTCGATCCTGGCCGCACGCTCCTGCTGTGGCTGGGGCAGATCAACATCGTGCTGGCTATCTTCAATCTCGTACCCGCCTTCCCGCTCGACGGCGGACGCGTACTCCGCGCCGTGCTCTGGGGCGCCACTCACGACCTGCGCCGCGCCACCCGGTGGGCCTCCGCCCTCGGCCAGCTGTTTGCGTGGATCCTGATCGCCGCCGGCATTGCGATGGTGCTGGGCGCCTCCCTGCCTTATCTCGGCAGCGGCGCCGCCAATGGTGTCTGGCTCGCCTTCATCGGGTGGTTCCTGAACAACGCCGCGCTCATGAGCTACCGCCAGCTCCTCACCCGAGAGCTCCTACAAAATGTGCCAATCGGCCGACTGATGGTGAGGCAGCTGGAGACGGTATGGCCAGACATGCCGGTCGACATGTTCGTAAGCAACTTTCTGCTACGCAGCGACCAGCGTGCCTTCCCGGTGCTGGAGGGGGGGCGTCTCGCCGGCCTCGTCTGTCAGCGTGACGTCGAGCGGCTACCGCCGGCTCAACGACACGCGAAGTCTTTACGCGAAGTAATGAAGCCTATGAATCAGGTGACCGCTGCCGACGTCAACGATGATGCATTCGACGTGCTGAACCTGCTCGTACAGCGAGACATAAACCAAGTGCCGGTTATGGAGCACGGCCGCGTTGCAGGCCTGGCTCGCAGGGCCGATATCCTGCGCTGGCTCGCCCTCCATGGCTCGCCAAAGTCCGCGCCCGGCTGAAGTGGCCAGGATGCTACCGATCGAACGCGCAGATTCGCAGCCGACTGGCCCGGGCGAGGCGACAGAAGACACCGGAGGCAGGATCCCGGAGAGCGTCGCCTCTGCATATACGCGGCCGAATCAGCCATGTATCCGTTTGGAATCCCGACGTGACATCGCGTCAGAATAGCCAACGAGTCTACTTCCTCTTCCTGGTGGGCGCGACGACGGCTGGCATCGTCGGTTGCGCCTTGCTCGCGGCACCATTCCTTGCGCCACTGGTGTGGGCGGCGACACTGGCTATTCTATTCGCGCCGCTGCATGCGAGGATTGCGGGACGCCTCAAGCGTCGCAATCTGGCGGCGATCGCTTCAGTGCTCATCATCGCGGTATTCATCCTGCTGCCGACCGCCTTCGTCATCAAGAGGATCGTCGATCAAATCGCTTCCGGCGCTACCTACATTCAACAGCAGGTGGATTCCGGAACGGTCCAGCGATTCATCGAACATAGCCCGCAGATTGCGCCCATCGGCGACTGGGTCGAACAGTACGTCGGGCTGCGCTCTCTCACGGCGGCCGCGGCTTCCCAGCTGAGCCGCTTCGCGGCATCGTTCGTACGCGGATCGGTGGCGCAGCTGCTCGGCGGCATTCTGACGTTCTACCTCCTCTTCTTTTTTCTGCGCGACCGAGACTCCGTAGCTCGACTGGCCCGATATGTCTTGCCGCTGAGCGGCGCCGATACGACACGCCTCCTCGCTCGAATCACCGATACGGTTCGGGCGACAGTCTGGGGCACGGCGGCAGTATCGGCCGTTCAGGGAGCCCTCGGTGGCCTGATGTTTTGGATGCTCGGGCTACCCGCGCCGATCGTCTGGGGCTTCATCATGGCGATTTTATCGCTCGTGCCGGTGCTGGGCGCGTTCCTCGTGTGGATACCCGCCGCGCTTTTCCTGGCGCTGCAAGGCAGTTGGACCAAGGCGATCGTCCTCGCGGTTTGGGGCGCTGTCGTCATTGGCGGAATCGACAATCTGCTGCGACCGATCTGGGTCGGCAACAGGCTGAAGCTGCACACCCTCGCGGCCTTCATCTCGATGTTGGGCGGCATTTTGCTGTTCGGTGCTTCCGGATTCGTGCTCGGTCCCGTCATTGTGACGGTCACCATGGGTTTGCTGGAGATTTGGCACGCGCGGCGCCCGGAAGACCCGCTGCATTGAGCCCCGCAGCTCGATCAGATGACCCGCGGGCACACCGCTCTTACAATCGCACGAAGCGCAGTCTCAGGGCGTTGCCGATGACCGATACGGAGCTCAGGCTCATCGCCGCCGCCGCGATGATCGGGCTCAGGAGGACTCCCATGACCGGGTACAGCACGCCTGCGGCAATGGGAATCCCGAGGGCGTTGTAGACAAAGGCAAGGAAGAGATTCTGTCGGATGTTGCGCATCGTGGCGCGGCTCAAAGCCCGTGCACGAGCGATCCCGGCGAGATCTCCCTTGACGAGCGTCACGCCGGCGCTCTGCATCGCCACGTCCGTGCCGGTACCCATGGCAACACCGACTTCCGCCTCGGCGAGCGCGGGGGCATCGTTCACGCCGTCCCCGGCCATGGCAACGGATCGGCCTTGCGCACGCAGCCGCCGGACAACCTCGCTTTTGTGCTCCGGAAGCACGTCAGCCTCGACTTCATCGATTCCGAGCCTGCGCGCGACGGCCTGCGCGGTGGCGCGATGATCGCCCGTGACCATCAGGATCCGCACGCCATCCCGACGCAGGCTCGCGAGCGCCGCGGGTGTGCTCGGTTTGATGGGGTCGGCGATCGCGATGACGCCCGCGGCGCGGCCATCGACGGCGACGAAGATGGCGGTCGCGCCGTCCGCGCGCAGGGATTCGGCCTGCGATTCGAGGGTGGTGAGCGGGACTTTCATGTCGGTGAAAAGCGCCGCATTGCCTGCGGCGACGTGACGGTCCTTCACGATTCCCGTCACGCCCTTGCCGGTGATCGAGCAAAAATCGCTGATGGGTTGCAGGGCGAGACCGCGCTCGTGCGCAGCAGCAGCAATGGCCGCCGCAAGCGGATGCCCGCTCGAGCGCTCGAGACTTGCGACGAGGGCGAGCACGAAGGTCTCCTCCAATCCGTCCGCCGGTACGATCGCGACGACTCGCGGCTTGCCCTCGGTGAGAGTACCGGTCTTGTCGAGGATGAGCGTATCGATCTTCTCGAGTCGCTCGAGCGCCTCCGCATTCCTGATGAGCACTCCGAGGCTCGCACCCTTGCCTATTCCGACCATGATGGACATGGGGGTTGCCAGCCCCAACGCGCAGGGACAGGCGATGATGAGCACCGAGACAGCGGCGATCAGCGCATGCGGAAACTGCGGCGAGGGACCGACGATCATCCAGACGATGAAGGCGCCCATCGCGATGATGATCACGGCGGGGACAAACCACGATGAGACGAGGTCGGCCACGCGTTGAATCGGCGCGCGGCTTCGCTGCGCGTCGGCCACCATGTGTACGATCCGCGCCAGCACCGTATCCGAGCCCACACGCTCGGCGCGCACTACGAGCGCACCGGTGCCGTTGATCGTCGCGCCGATGACCTTCGCGCCGGCTGCCTTGGCGAGGGGCATCGACTCGCCGGTCACCATCGACTCATCGACTGCGCTCGCGCCTTCGAGGACCACCCCATCAACCGGCAGCGCCTCGCCCGGGCGGACACGCAGGCAATCTCCCACCTGCACGGAATCGAGGGGGATCTCCTCGTCGGTTCCGTCCGCGCGGATGCGTCGTGCCGTCTTGGGTGCGAGATCGAGAAGCGCCCGGATGGCGCCGCCGGTGCGCTCGCGCGCCCGCAGCTCCAGAACCTGTCCGAGAAGGACCAGCACCGTGATCACGGCGGCCGGCTCGTAGTAAACCGGTACGAGACCGCCTGCACCGCGAAGGCTCGCGGGAAAGAGGTTGGGTGCGAATGTCGCCGCGAGACTGTAGAGATACGCCGCGCCAATCCCGAGCGAGATGAGGCTGAACATGTTGAGTGAGCGATGGCGAACCGAAGCCCAGCCGCGCTCGAGGAGCGGGAAGCCGGCCCACAGCACGACGGGCGTTGCGAGCGCGAGCTCCACCCAGAGCGAAATCGCAGGTGAGATGAGTCCGCGTGGGCGGCTCATCAGGACATGGCCACCCATGTCGAGGAAGAGCAAGGGGACGACAAATGCCACGGCAATCCAGAATCGCTGTGTCATGTCACGAAGCTCAGGGCTTCGCCCGCCTTCCTCCCCAAGCGGCTGCAGCGGCTCGAGTGCCATTCCGCAGATCGGGCAGCTCCCGGGTGCGCTGCGACGGACCTGCGGGTGCATCGGGCAGGTGTAGATCCTGCCGGTGGGTGCCCCGGCGGCGGCCTTTGCGGCAACGCGCTGCGGATCAGCGCCGTACTTCCCGCAACAGCCCTTCGGGGAGGATCGATGGCCGGCGCTCATGGCGGCTCTTCCCCGCCGAGGGCGCGGAGAATCGGGCAGTCCGCGGCTCTACCGTGCCCGGGGCAGGCGGCGATCAAGGTCGCCAAGCCCTGGCGCACCTGCTCGAGCGCCGCGATCCGCCGCTCGACATCCGCGAGCTTCTTCTGCGCCGCGCGCCTGACCTGCGCAACATCGCGCCGGCCCGAGAGCGAAAGCAGATCACGCACCTCCTTCAGGGTGAACCCGAGTGCCTGCGCGCGCCGAATGAAGCGCAATCGCGCGAGCTGCACCCGATCGTAGCGCCGGTAGCCCGAAGGCAAGCGCGCGCTCGGCGCAAGCAGGCCGCTGCGCTCGTAGTAGCGGATGGTGTCGATGCCGACGCCCGCACGCCTGGCGAGCGCCCCGATGCCGATGGAATCCATGCTCGATCTCCAGTACCCGGCCCCGATCCTAAAGTATGGAGCAGGGTCCAGAGTCAAGGATTCTCGCGCGATCGCTCAGCGGGGCAATTGACATCCGTCCGCTGCGGCTCGCGCGCGCCTGCACTCGGCCCGGGACCGGGAACCAACGTGGCGGCAAGTCAATGGCAACTCGCTTCCGGGATGCCTGGGCAGGATCGCTGCGCCACGCGACTCGCGCCGGCGTGTGGCGACTGGACTCCCGGCAGCGGGGGGCTATGATAGCCAACGACCGGTACGTCGCCGCAAGAATAGTCGCCGGGCTCACGCCCCGAAACATGCTCTGCCAATGAGACCACCCGCAGACGACCGCGACGCACTGGCAAGCCTTCTGAGTCGCACGGCCAGCCGGGATCAGCGTGCGTTCGCGGAGCTCTACCGGCGCGCCGGCGGCCGCCTCTACAGCGTGTGTCTGCGCATGCTGCGGGATCGCAGCGAGGCGGAAGAAGCCCTGCAGGAGGTCTTCACGACCGTGTGGCGGCGCGCCGAGAGCTTCGATCCGGCGCGCGCCGGCGCCATGACCTGGCTCACCGCCCTGACACGCAACAGGGCGATCGACCGGCTGCGGCAACGGCGTGAGACACTGGCGCAGGATCCCATCGACCTCGACCGCATGCCCGATGAGCGGTCGGGCCCTGCGGCCGACGCGGAGGCCAATGAGGATTATGTCCGTCTGCGCAATTGCCTGGAGACGCTGGAGTCGCAACAGAGAGACTCGGTGCGTGAAGCCTTTTTCTCCGGGGTCACGTATAAGGAGTTGGCAGCGCGCCGTCAGGTGCCGCTTCCGACGCTCAAGAGTTGGATCCGGCGGGGCCTGATTCGGCTGCGCGAGTGTCTGGAATCATGAGCACGCCCCTCGACGACAACTCGGAGCTCCGCTACGCGGAATATGTGCTCGGCGTGCTCGATGCCGACGAGCGCGCTGCCGTGGAGAGCGAGATCGCCTCCAGTGAGGCCGCCGCCGCGGCCGTCGAGGTCTGGCGCCGCCGCTTGTTGCCACTGGCTGAGGAGATTGTCCCGCGCGAGCCGCCGGCGCACATCTGGCCGCGGATCCGCAGCGCACTGCAACTCGATGCGCCCGCACGCGAGTCGCCGGGCGGCGCTCTCCGTTCGAGGGAGAACCTCCGCTTCTGGCGTTGGGTGAGCTTGGCCACCAGTGCCGTCGCCGCCGCCTGCGTCGTGGCCCTGATCCTCGTCACGCGCCACCCGGCCGCCCCGCCTCCCACCTACATGGCGGCGACACTCACGCAGAAGGATGGCCGGGTCGGCTGGACTGCGACCGTGGACCTTGCGAGGGCGCGCCTGATCGTCGTGCCGGCCGCACCGCAAAGTCTAGCCGCAGGCCGCGCGCCGGAGCTGTGGCTCATCGCCAAGGGAGGCAAGCCGGTTGCGGTGGGCATGATCTCCGCGAACCGCCCCGTGATCCTCCCCCTGGAAGCCCCGCTGCGAAGTCAGATGAGCTCCACTGCGGTTCTCGCCGTCTCCGTGGAGCCGCCCGGCGGCTCGCCGACGGGACAGCCGACCGGCGCCGTGATCGCGACGGGCGCGATAGCCGGCGCGTAGTCCGGGCTCAGCTCCGCCCTGCATCCTGCGCAGGCGGCGAACCTCCGATTCCAGTCGATCCGGGCTCAGCTTGCCGAGGGCGGCAGATTCGCGCATTTATAATAGGCTACCTTCGCGTCCTTGAAGGCGTTGACGTTGAATCCGCCTATGCTTGCCGTTCCTGGAATCATGACGTACACGTAGTTGGCACCCTTCGAGGGAGCCGAGTCGACGGCTGTCGCGGTAAGCTTCTCCGTAGCACCGGCGCGATTCATGTTCCCTGCAACGCCCCAGGGCGCCGAATCCTGCGCGAGCTGCTCGCACTGATACTCGGCTTTGGGCACGGCCTGCCCGGCCAGCACGCGATCTCCCGATTTGGACATATAGTCCTTGACGGTGAGTCGCCCGACGGTAGAGCAACCACCCATCGCCATGGCCATCGCGCAAACCGCCACGATTCTTCTGGACATAACGCCTCCCATCGAAACGGATCAGGCTGATCAATCTATACCGGCCTCCCGGCCCGGCAAATGAATGCGGTCACAGATGCAGCGCGATCCGTCCGGCGAGTCGCAGGATCACGCTCATAAGACGAAGGCGCGCTCAACCAGCCAGACGCTCGCGAGCAGGGCGATTGCCGTCGAGCCGATCGGCAAGACCACCCTGCGATAGAGCAGCTCGCACCGGATGAGGTAGGCGACGGGCATGACGAGCAGCACCACCGCGAGCTGCCCGACCTCGATACCGAAGTTGAACGACACGAGCGACAGCAGCCGTGCGCCGTCCGGCAGGCCCATGTCCGCGAGCACGGAGGCGAAGCCGAAGCCGTGCAGCAGCCCGAAGGAGAAGGCGATGCGGGAACGGCCTTCGGTGACGATGGGGAAGAGGTTGTTCAGTGCGGCGACGATGATGGAGGCTGCGATGAGCGATTCGGTGAGGCGGCTCGGCAGGCGAATGATGTCGAAGGCGGCCAGCGAGAGGGTGATGGAGTGTGCCAGCGTGAAGGCAGTGACGACCTTGAGGATACCCAGGAATGCGGGGCGGGCACTCGGGACGGGCTGCCAGTGGCCGTTGCGCCGCAACAGCACCGCTGGCAACAGCAACGAGATCAGGAACAGCAGATGGTCGATCCCACTCCAGATGTGCCAGATGCCGGCCTGCAGGTATTCCAGGGCCGTGCGCCACTGCGAAGGGTGTGCCACATCGAAGCTGAGCAAAGGCGTCGAGCCGCCAAGCACACCTGTCTGCGCAACCCTTCCTGCTGTGAGTGTCAGCAGGCCGCGATGGGAAGGGTCGATGTCCTGCATCAGCGCATAGCGCACGTTCAACTGGCGGATCGGCGCACCGCAACGTGCCGTCCAGGGCAGGAAGGCGTAGCTGCCATCCACCCGGGCATTGACCTCGAGCGCGCGGAAAGACAGCGTGCAGGGAGAGCTCTGCGCCGCCAGGTGTAAATGACGGGCGATGTATTGATCGAGCCGTGGAGCGCTCGCGCGCAACTCTCCCCAGGTGATCCGGCCGTCGTGGTTGGCATCCACGCCGATCGCAAGCTCCACGTCCCGCACCGCGAGCTCGATGGAGCCCGTGATGCGCTCCCCAGCGACCTTCGCCACCAGGAAGCCGTTGCTCGCGATGTGGGCCTGCACGCCCGAGGCGAAGAGCAGCGTCCCGAGTGCGAGAAGTCGAGCGGCCGCTCTCATGGATGCCTCGTTGCAAGGTAGGGCTGGAGACGCACATCCTGGAGATGTTGCCGCACGATGAAGTCGCGCGCCGGCGCGGCCGCATCGGGCTGCCGGGCGGCCTGCGCGGCGCGCAGCAGGATCATCAGGTCATCCGGCTCGCGCTGCACCGCGATGTCCTGCTCCGCGGCGGTGAGCGCCGCCGCCGGGCGCCGCTCCACATCCAGCAGGAAGCGCGCCTGCTCGCGCCGGTGGATGGCCTCGCCGCGCTGCTCCTCCACGGCAAAGGCGTTCGCGAGCAGCGCCTCGCCGCGGGTGTCCTCTCCCCTACCGAGCATCTGGCGCGCCAGCACGATCCTGAGCAGCATCGGCTCGATCGCATCGTAGCCCGAGAGGAGGCGGAGGGTGTCCGCGGCACGATGATGACGCAACAGCAGGTCCGCATACGCTGTGCGCATGTAAAAGTCCTCGGGTTTGAGCGTCAACCCGTCCCGCAGCCACTGCTCCGCCGCGCTGTCGTTGCCCATCCGCTCGGCCATCTCCCCGAGCTCGGAGTCGCGCCACGCCCGCACCTCGCGCGGCACCCCCGTGTGCGGCGCGGAGGCGAGCTCGGCATATGCCTCGCCCAGGTGCCCCGTGAGCGCTTGCAGGCTCTGCACGCAGAGCTGAGTGATCACGGGCTCTACCGTCGGCCCGAGGTGCTCGCAGGATTGCATCGCCAGCGCATAGCGGCCCTGCACCCGCAACACCGTGGCACGCGTCAACCAGGCCTGAGCGTTGACCGGTTGCAGCGCGAGCGCCTGGCTCAGCTCCACGAGCGAGGCATCGAACGCATGCCGGCTCTGCAGAATGGTGGCATGGAGGACGAGCGCGGCCGGGCGCACCGGGGAGGGATGTCCCAACCATGGGGTGAGCATGCCCTCGGCGTAGCCGAGATAACGCAGATCTCCCGTGACGCGCGCACGGCCGATGTAGAACTGCGCGAGAGGGAGTGCGACGTCGGGACGTCTGAGCGCGACCTGGCGCGTGGCGAGACTTGCATGCGCGGACCCCGGCGGCACGATTGCCAGGACCTGTGCGTCGCTTCCCGGCGTGTAGGCCGCCGCGGCGGCGGTCGCATACGCCGTCATCAGCATCGCGATGCACGCTATCGCGTGCCGCAATGCCCCGGGCATCCATGCCCGGTGAGCCGGGGCACGGATGTCCGGGGGCGAGTGCCCGCTCATTGAGCGGAGTTGACGCTGATGGGAGCGCTGGTCTCGCTCGTATCCGTCAGCGTCAGCGCGCCGTTGTCGACCGGATACGGCGAGCTCGTCTCCGAGGTCTGCTTCGCCTGCATCAGCACCTGCGAGGTGTCGAGGCTCTGCGACGTAGGCGGTGGCGGAGGCGGAGGGGGCGGAGGGGCCGACGGAGAGCTGCCGGCAGGTGAGCCGCCGCCACAGCCGCTGATTCCGAGCAGCGTGCCGACCGTTACCGCGAGCATCAGGTGCCTGTCTCTCATATGCGATCTCCTCAATCGTTGGAGCCGGTCGGGGAGCCTCCGAGCGGCGTATTCAAGTACGGGAACGCCGTCAGATAGTCGGAGGGGTTGGGCTCGGCGCCGTCGGTGTAATGCAGTTGGCGCGAAGCATCGGAGGCCGGGTCGGGATCCTTCGAGCTGCCGTCGGAAGGTGTCAGGAGAACACCCATCGCGACGCGCAGCTCGATGTCCACTACATCATCGATAGGCCGACGCCCGTTGGGGAAGCCCGCATTGTCGCCGCCAAGCACCCCGAGATCCTTCTGCGAGCCGGCCGCCGCCGGCGCGGTGCTGGTGTTCAGCCGCAGCATCTCCGCGGGCGTGACGTGCGCGGGCTGATTGAGACCGCTGATGCCAGTGAGGAATGCCGCCTCCAGATCGGTGCGCGGATAGACATTGGGTGCCGCTACACCGGCCGACCCGAAGAGCGTCTGCAGCAGGACGGGCAGGGACGGATTGGTCACGTAGTCGGCGAACTGCGCGTCATCCTTGGGCTGCGACGCATTGAAGCGGTCCTTGTCTGGAAGGCCGATGACGACCTCGTTGACGAGAGGCATGCCGAGACGCGACACCTGCGTCCACGCTCCGCCGTTTACGCTGGCGCCCGTCGGGCTGGTGGCGGCACCGACGCTCCCCACGCTCTTACTGCTCTGCGGCGCGGGGTTGATGACCGACGCCTGGCGGATGCTGGCGGTGGTCCAGCCGCCGATCACGGGATCTCCTGCCGCGGTGAGGCAGGCCGCGGGTACCTCGAGCTCGATCGAGGTGACGTTGTAGCCGGCAAGCGAGTTCGGCGCCAGGTTGCGCGCGTTGGTACCGCTCGGCGCCAGCTCCTCGACGGGGTACTTGATGTTCACCAGGTCGAAGGTTTCGCCAAGGTTCACCACGAAGGGGTCCTTGCGCTGCCCGACGAACACCCGCCCCTGCATGCCGCAGCCGGGAATGGTGATGTTGTGAATGAAGCTCGAGGCGTACGTGGCGTAGTCCGCGATCGACTTCGTCCCGATGTTGTCGAAGGGCTTGGTGAAGGTGCTGCTGCCGCTATCGGCATCCATGATGGGTTGCCCGGTGCCGGTGCGCCGGTCACCCCGCACCAGCGTCAGCGTATAGGTCTCCGACACGTTCTGATTGTCCGTGCTGCCGGCGGTCAAGGGGCCGATGTTGCTGAGGGGTACCGGAATCGACTTGCCGCCGGCCGTGACGGCAAGCGCGCTATTGGCCGTGGCGAAGCGGAACTGGAAGGTCAGATCCTCGACACCGTCCCCGGTATCGTCGATCTCTATCTCATAGAGCGCCTGGGGATCCATGGTGTAGTAGTTCGGGCCGCCCTGCGGGTCCTCGAACGGCTGGTAGTTCGCGATGAGCGTCACGTATCCGCTCCGCCCGGACTCGTAGCTGTCGAACATGTAGAAGTCGGTGGCATCGACCTTGGGGCGGGTGGTGATGAACGGGGCTTCGCGATGGCTCGAGGCCAGGGCGGTGCCGGCAATGGAGGAAGCGACGCATGCGAGCCATGCGGCGCCGCAGAGAGGCGAGCGAATCATTGGATTTCTCCCCTGGGATGACCGGGTACCCGGCGGTTCAGGCGAGATATACGGACGCAGCCCGGATTTGGACGCAGGGTCGATTAGAACGGTCAGGAGCGGCAGCTCGACCCTTGCCCAGCCGCTTTACCCCTGGCGCGGCCGCAGCGGGCAAAGTTGCCAGAATCTGCCCGAATTGCATCCGGTGGCCGTCCCAATCGACTTCCATGCTGCTCTTACGGAGCAGAAGCAGCGAGGGCGGTCGATGCGACCCTATTTCGGCAGGCGGGCTGTTGACTTGATAGCTGCAGGCGCAGCGTGCGCGGTATTCGCGCCGGTTGCAGCAGGGATCGCGTTGGCGATATGGCTCGAGGACGGCGACACGCCGCTGTTCCTTCAGACCCGTGTCGGTCACCGACGTCGGCCATTCACGGTCTTCAAATTCAGGACCATGCGCGAGCAGCGGGTTACGCGAGTTGGCCGTTGGCTGCGTCAGACTGGGCTCGATGAGCTACCGCAGTTCATCAACGTCTGGCGCGGCGATATGAGCATCATCGGTCCACGGCCACTGACCCCTGAAGACATCGGGCGGCTCGGCTGGGCCGATCGCAATCACGAGTGGCGGTTTGCGGCGATGCCGGGAATTACCGGGCTTGCGCAGCTTCTGGCGGGTAGAAGCGCTCGTTATAACTGCCGGCTGGAGCGCCTTTACCTTCGGCGTCAGAGTCTCTCGTTCGACCTATGGCTCATTGCGCTCTCCTTCGCCGTGAACCTTTTGGGTAAGCGCGTCGTGCGCCGTTGGCTGCGGCACGCGGCGGACGGGTCGGTGCACCATGGACGAATCATTCGCAATGCGCTGCCTGTCGCAGCCTTGAGGCGGTCACGCTGAGACATTTGCCGCTGGTGAAAGGACTAGGCCGGTAGCGTTTTGCAAACTGCCTCAATCCGGTGGCCGTCGGGGTCAATGAGAAACGCGGCGTAGTAGTGCGGACCATAGTACGGGCGCAGACCGGGCGCTCCGTTGTCCTGGCCGCCGACTTGCAGAGCGGCCTGATGGAAGCCTTCCACCGCCGATCGCGACGGCGCCGAGAAAGCCACGTGGAAACCGGCACCCGGGGCCGCCGCGTCGGGCCGCAGCTTGAGACAAAACTTGTCCTGGCCGTCAACCACTCCGTAGCCGATGGCTGTTTCATCCGCAAACACGCGGCGGAACCCGAGCGCACCGAGGGCGGCATCATAGAACGCGCCTGAACGCTTCAGATCTCGAACCCCCAGGGATATGTGGTGCAGCATGGCAGGTACATTCCTAATCGCTCGATGTGGCGAGCGTGAAGTGCAGATTCTTGACGCCGACGACTCCGGATGTCACGGATCGAAACCCGGCGGCCTCGAGCAGGGCCACGATGTCGGCAACATCGACGTGACCCTGCCGATGGCGAAAGTGTCCCGCAAAACCCCTTCTGGTCGCCTCGGGCTTGGCGAAATCGACGAGGAGCACCCGGCCGCCGGGCTTGAGGACTCGCCGCAACTCTGCGGCAAGCTGCTGACGCGCGGCGCGGCCGAGGTGGTGGAGCATCATCGTGCCAAGCGCCAGATCGAAGCTGGAATCCGGCAGCGGCAGGGCCTGGGCAGCGGCATTCTCGAATCGGACCTCCACGCCCGCCCTCACCGCCTTCGAACGCGCCCTGGCGAGCATTTCCGCCGAGGCATCGACGCCGCAAACGGTCCCGGAGGGGCCAACGATCTGTTTCGCGAGAATCGCGAGAGTCCCCGTTCCGCATCCCACGTCGAGGACCGACTCGCCGGACCGAACGCCCGACAGATCAAGAAGCCTCTGGCGCAATTGCCGCTCGCGCCCGCGCAAGGCGAACCATACGAGCGCATCGTAGAGCCGTGCAGAGTGGAGGATCGCGCCTGCGGGCCGCGCAATCGTGTTCTCACGCGCCATGATGCCTCGCCTCGAAAGTGGACATTTGTTCGATTTCGAATGTACGCTCTTCGGCAATGGCGAAGAAGAACGGAAAGGTCGATTCGTGCGAAATCGGACGGCAGCGGCGATTTTGTCCGCCAGGCCGTGTCGCGTGCCGGTAGGCAGAATGGCCAAAGCTCCCCTGGCCGTGCCGAAGAAGCGCCTCGGCGAGAAGCCTGTGGATCGGCGGATTCAGCGCACGCGCATCCTTCTGCATGAGGCGCTGGGCTCACTCATCCGCGAAAAGGCATACGACCGCATCACCGTGGCGCAGATCCTCGAGCGCGCGAAAGTCAGCCGCTCGACGTTCTACATCCACTTCCGGGACAAGGACGACCTGTTGAGGAGCAGTATGCGCGCCCTGCTCGCGGGAGTCCTGTCAACGAAGATCAGTGCCATCCCTGACGCGGCCGAGAGAATGGTTGCCTTCAGCCTCCCGCTGCTCAGCCACATTCAGCAGCATCGCCGCTCGGCCAAAGTCGGCTTGGGAGAGCGCGGCAGGGCAATCCTGCACGGTCATCTTCGGGACGCCCTCTCAGACTGGATCGTTCAGGCTCTGGAGGATGATCGAGCGCTTCCATTGTCCGGATCGCGACGACCACCTGTGAACCCGAAGCTCCTCGCGCGGCACGTCGCCTCGACCTTCGTGCTCGTCCTGCACTGGTGGCTCGATCACGATGGCCGCACGGCCTCAGACGAAGCAGACAAGTTATTTCGTGCGCTCGTCATGCCCGTGCTCAGAGCGCCTCTCTGATAGTCATTGCCGGTGACTGTTTCCTGCCGGCGGGGTCAGCTCGGCATCCCCATAGCTGCCGTGGAGCCGTCCATCGCGGGCGAAATCGCGGATCATGCGGTAGTAGCCGGGGGCAACGCGAGTCGGGACTCGCGAGCCGTCGGCAGCCGTCTCGAACAGCCTGATGCCGTGCTCCGCTTTCGGGTAGTAGGCAATCGTGAACGGTCGCCCCTGCGCGATGAGCGAGTCCAGCCGGCGGCGGGTCTCGGCGCTGGGCGCCTGATAATCCTCTCCGCCCATCACCCATAGCTGCGGGACTTTGTCCTCCCTCAAGGCCGGCATCGGGTCATAGTTGAAGGGGGTATGCCAGTCGAACTTCGGGCCCATGGCATGCAGCTGCGCCTTCGATTGTGGCAACACGAGAAATATGAAATCGCCCTGCATGTCCTTGAACCAGGGCGCGCTCCTGTACCGCGCCCGCACCTGGTCGAACTCCTCGATGCCGCTCTTGAAATCACTGACGAACACGGCCTCGGCGGCTTTCGCAACAAGCAGCGCATCGGCGATGTCCTTGGCGGAATAGCCCCTTTCGCGCAGCTGCAACTGCACCGCTTCCTGGTCCTCGGCGATCACGCTGACCGCGAGCCCATAGGCGACGATGACGAAGTCGACCGGGGTGCGATTGGCCGCGATCGGAGCCACCCACCCGCCCTGGCTCGTGCCGTGGTAGCCGATGCGGCTCAGGCGGGCACCCGCCAGATGCCGCGCCTCCCTCACTGCGACCACTGCATCGTCAGCCAGCAGGCTGAAGTCCTGCGTGTAGGTGCCTCCGGATCTACCCGTCCCTCGCTTGTCGTAGACGAACATGCCAACGCCCTCCGCAGGCAGCATGCGCTGCAGGGACCAGCTGTCCAGTGCCGACATATCCTCCGAGCCGTGCACGAATACGACGACCGCGACCTTGCCTGTGCCTTTCGGCATGACCAGACGTCCGGCCAGCGTGGTGCCGTGACTCTCGAATGTGGTGTTCCTCACGTCGAAGGCGATCCGCTTGCCGGAGACCCCGGCAAAGTGGATGCGCCCCGCCTTGCACGCTGAGAACGTGACGGTCTTGCCGTCGTCGCGATCGGTCCAGCCCAGGGTGCTCTTCCAATCGCCACGCTTCGTGCGCCGCAGCACCCCGGTCTCGCCATCGAATTGCTGCCACCGAAGGGTATGGTCGTCTTCGGCCGAAATATCCACGAGCCTCCCGTCGGTCAACCGATAGCTGCCAATGTGGCAATCCTGCGCATTGCGTGCGTGCACGGCTGAAGTCGCCGTCAGCAGGGCGCACAGCATGGCTGCGGCCATCGAGCCAGGGAGGAGAAACTTCGACATCGGGGCGCCCTCACCCATGTGTGACATCCTTTTACCGCATAGTTCCGCTGCTCGTATTGGACGGATTGCAGGTCCGGTGCCCGGCACGCTACGGCTACCGGGACTACGAACCCATCGGTACGAACTCGATTTTTGCGGAGTGTCCGTGCGCACGCGCAAGCCTTTCGTCACAGGTCAACATCGGCGCAGCAAGTGCCTCCGAGAGCGCCACATATGCTGCATCGTATGCCGATAACGACGTGCGCAGACTCCATATGCGGCCGAGAAAAGAGTGGTGCGGATGGCGTTCGATCACCAACTCAGCGAAATCGGCCAAAGCGAGACCCGCCCTCGCCGGTGTCAGCTCCTTTGCATGAACCAGCCGCCGCAGGACCTGAGTGACCTCGACGTCGATGAGATGCGGCGCGTGAATGCGCTCTGCCGGATGCAGCGCGCGAGCGGCAACACGCCCGGCCCTGGGCGTTTGCAGCACCAGCTCTACGGCCGCCGAGGCGTCGAGCACGATCAACCGGAATCGCGCTCCTCCCGCAGGATCTGACTGGGCGAGAGCTTCCCGCGGTAGGGCTCCCGTTGCCTCAGGCGCGCGGCCATCTCTTCTGGAGTCGGCAGCTCAGCAATCTTCCGAACCTCCCGCACCAGGAAGTCCGAAAGCGAAAGGCCCGCCATCGCCGCACGCGCCTTGAGCTGCCGGTGCAGAGTCTCTGGAACGTGCCGCAATTGAATCATTTTCGCCATGTGGCGCAGCATATTCGCATGTGGTGCACATGTCCATGGTGGAGCCGCGGATCTTCGGCGTGGCATGCAGCCCTCCTTTGCTGGGGATCATACTCGACTCGTCTTGTGACTCGACGACAGGCTTGCAGGTACGCGGCCCTGATTCAGTCGTTTTCCGCGCGCAGGCGATAGCCGAGCCCGGCCTCGGTGACCAGATAACGCGGCTTTTTCGGGTCGGGCTCGAGCTTGCCGCGCAGGTTCTTGATGCAGACCCGGAGGCTTCTCGTGTCGTCGATGCGCTCCGGGCCCCAGACCTCGCGGATGAGCTGGCTCTGGGTGACAATCGAGCCGAGGTGCCGCGTGAGGCAGTCCAACACGCGATATTCGAGTGGCGTGAGATGAACTTCACCGGCCGGGCCGCGGGCTTCGCGCTTCGCGAGATCGAGCTCGAGGGGGCCCAGCCTGAGGAGCGGCGTCCGGGCGGCGCCGCGCGCAGTGCGGCGCAGCGCGGCGCGGACCCTCGCCAGCAGCTCCGGCGCGCTGAAAGGCTTCGTCACGTAGTCGTCGGCCCCGGCATCGAGCGCGGCGATCTTCTGCTCCTCCATGGTGCGCGCCGACAGCACGACGATGGGCACGGGCGACCACGCGCGCACGCGCCGGATGATCGCCAGGCCGTCGCCATCGGGCAAACCCAGATCCACCATCAACAGGTCGGGCTTGTGGCTGCGGGCCTCGATCTCGGCGCGCAGCGCGGTATCGGCCTCGATGACGCGATAGCGCTCCGCTTCCAGCAACACCTTCAGCACATGGCGGATGTGCGGCTCGTCCTCGATCACGAGGATCTGGTGCATCGCCTCAGTCACCGGGCGGCTCCCCGGTAGGCAGGGTGACATCAAAACGCGCTCCGCCGCCTTCGCGGCGCCGTGCCTCGATCTCTCCCCCGTGGGTGCGCGCGATGGCGCGGCAGATCGCGAGCCCGAGTCCGGCACCGGCCACGGTGCCCTCCTCGCTGCCGCGCTGGAACTTCTCGAACAGAAGCTCCGGATCGCCCGGCGGGAATCCTGGCCCCCGGTCCTCGACCACGACCCTGACGAAGCCCTCGTGGACGGTAGCGCCGATGGTGACCTGTGTACCCGAAGGTGTGTACTTGGCGACGTTGTCGAGGAGGTTGCTGAAGAGCTGCACCGTCAGGCCGGCGTCGATGTACACCGCCGGCAGGTCGGCCGGGAGGGTGAGCTCCACGGGGTGATCCTTCAGCCGCTCCTCGAGCCGCTTCAGCGCCGCGCCCGCGAGGTCCTCGACACTCTCCCAGTCGCGGCGCAGCACCACTTGCCCCGACTGGAAGCGCATCAGGTCGAGCACGTTGGACACGAGATCCGACATCCCGAGCGCCTTCGTCTCGATCGAGCGCGCCAGCGCGACACGCGTCGGCTCATCCAGCGTTGCGCCGCGCTCGGCCAGCGTGCTGCCCGCACCCGCCATGACCGCGAGCGGCGTGCGCAGATCATGGGAGATCGAGGCGAGCAGCGTGTTGCGCAGACTCTCGCGCTCGGCGGCAAGACTCGACGCTTCCGCAACCTCGGCGAGCCGCCCACGCTCGATGGCGAGTCCGATCTGACTGGCGAATGTGTCGAGCAGATGGCTCTGCTCCGGCAGCAGGACCCGGCGCGGGTTCACGGGCAGCACCGCGAGCACGCCCAGCGCCCTTTCAGCGTCCGCGAGCGCTATGTACAGCGCCGGCGCAGCCGGCAAAGTGTCGGATCCCAGGCCGGCACGCCGGCCGTGATCGGCAACCCATTGCGCCACGGCGAGATCGGCCCGGCGCAGCGAGCTCTCGAGCGGCTGCCCGTGCGGATACTGCAGCTTGCCGCTCGCGTCCGGCAGCAACACCACGGCCTTGCACAGGAACACCTCGGCGACATGGCGTACGGCGACACGCGCCATGCTCTCGATCCCACGCGTCACGGCGAGCTCGCGGCTCATCGCATAGAGAGCCGCCGTGCGGCGCTCCCGGGCGCCCGCGACCCGGGTCTGTTGGCGGACGCTCGCGGTGAGTGTCGCGATCACGAGGGCGATGGTCAGCATCGCACCGAACGTCACCAGATACTGCGCGTCGGAGACAGCGAAAGTGAAGCGTGGTGGCACGCAGAAGAAGTCGAACGCTGCGACATTCAACACCGCGGTCAACACGGAAGGTCCGCGCCCGAGACGAAGACCCGCCACCGTCACGCCGAGCAGGTAGACCATGGCGAGATTGGAGGCCTCGAAGTGAGG